>Ga0207747_1000002_pt1 | contig 335823 bp, 336 predicted proteins | sample HigsolmetaGSP11D_FD_184839 | JGI IMG/M metagenome (GOLD analysis project Ga0207747, IMG submission 184839) | High solid enriched microbial communities from the Joint BioEnergy Institute, USA - SP1-1-D (SPAdes) | ecosystem: Engineered > Bioreactor > SSF (Solid state fermentation) > Aerobic >... | reverse complement strand
AATTCTACTATAATACCAAGAGGGAGGTGAACCGGATGTCCGACGTGTTAGACCGCGTGAAGCGCATCATCGTGGATCGTTTAGGTGTGGATGAATCTGAAGTGACTCCAGAAGCGTCTTTCAAAGATGACCTGGGTGCTGATTCACTGGATATCGTGGAGCTCGTCATGGAACTCGAAGATGAATTCGACATGGAGATTTCCGATGAGGATGCTGAGAAGATTACGACTGTAGGAGAAGTTATCTCGTACATAGAATCTCACAAGTAACACACTTAAGTCCCGTGAACAACGGGACTTATCCACATTTGATTACGGTTGGAGCTTACGCGAGCTCTGTCATCCGATATCCTTGCCGAGGTGGGTAATGATGAAACGAAGAGTAGTCATAACCGGTATGGGGGCGATCAGCCCGCTCGGTTCTGATCTGAATACATTGTGGAACAATCTGGTAAACGGCAAATCTGGAGTTTCTACGATCACTGCTTTTGATGCCAGTGAGCTTCCAACACGCATCGCTGCCGAAGTGAAGGACTTCAATCCCGAGGATTACATCGATCGCAGAGATGTCCGGCGCATGGACCGTTTCGTGCATTTCGCCGTGGCGGCTTCCATGCTGGCACTCCAGGATGCCGAATTGAACATCGGCACCAACGCCGATCCTGAGCGCACGGGCGTGATCATCGGCTCCGGCATCGGCGGCCTTGGAACCTGGGAGGAGCAGCATACGACGCTGCTGGAGAAAGGCCATAAGCGGGTTAGTCCGTTCTTTATCCCGATGATGATCGCGAACATGGCATCCGGATATGTCTCGATGCTGACTGGCGCGAAGGGACCGAATACGACGATCGTCACCGCCTGCGCTACGGGCAGCCATTCGATCGGCGATTCAGCCCGGATCATCGAGCGGGGCGATGCTGATGTGATGATATGCGGCGGTGCGGAAGCGACGATTCGCATGGTCGGCATGACCGGCTTCTGCGCGCTGCGCGCAATGTCGACGCGCAATGACGAGCCTGAACGAGCGAGCCGTCCGTTCGATGTGGACCGCGACGGATTCGTTATGGGCGAAGGCTCTGGCGTGCTGGTGCTTGAATCACTGGAACATGCTTTGCAACGCGGAGCTCGCATCTATGCTGAGGTGATCGGTTACGGCATGAGTGCCGATGCGCATCATATGACGGATCCGGCTCCAGGCGGCGAAGGTGCTGTACGTTGCATGCGCATGGCGATTCGCGATGCCGGCATCGAAGCTGCGGACATCGACTACATCAATGCACACGGCACCTCCACGCCGGTGGGAGATAAGTCCGAGATCGCCGCGATCAAGACGGTGTTCGGCGAGCACGCATCGAGCGTTATGGTGAATTCAACGAAATCGATGACCGGACATTTGCTCGGCGCAGCAGGTGGCCTGGAGGCGATTATATCCGCACTCGTCATCGGTCATGGTGTCGTCCCTCCGACCATCAACGTTGACAATCAAGATCCGGAATGTGATCTGGATGTTGTCCCGAATGAAGCGCGTCAGGCGAAGGTTGATATCGCCATGTCGAATTCCTTCGGATTCGGCGGGCACAATGCCACACTGATCCTGAAACGGTACGAGCCTTAAACCAACATTCCATGTCTGACCGGGAGGACTCTAGCACAAATGAACCGTGATTTGCGAGAGTTGGAGCAAGCGTTGGGTCTGAAGTTCAACGATCGCAAGCTGCTCGCTCAGGCTTTTACGCATTCCTCATATGTCAATGAGAACCGAGGCAAAGCGATGCATAACGAACGCTTGGAGTTTCTCGGTGACGCTGTGCTCGAACTGTGCGTATCTGATTATCTGTACAACATGTATCCGAAGCGGACAGAGGGCGAACTGACCAAGCTGCGCGCGTCGATCGTTTGCGAGCCGTCGCTGGTCGAATTTGCCAATGAATTGAACTTTGGCGCTTATGTGCGTTTGGGTCGGGGCGAGGAAATCACGGGCGGGCGTACCCGCCCGGCCCTCCTGGCTGACGTGTTCGAAGCGTTCATCGGAGCGCTGTACCTGGATCAGGGCATCGAGGCGGTTCGTTCATGGCTCGAGCAGGTGATGTTTCCGAAAATTGCACGCTACGATCAACCGCAGATCTCGGATTATAAGACGAGATTGCAGGAATACGTTCAACAGTATGCGCTTGGGACGTTGGAGTATCGCATTGTCGATGAGCAAGGACCGGCGCATGACAAGCATTTCGTATCTGAGGTGTACATGAATGACCGACGCCTCGGCAGAGGCTCCGGACGAACGAAGAAGGAAGCGGAACAGAACGCTGCCGCGGAGGCGTTGTCCGTCTTGCAGAGTTAGAATACATGGATGACTGTCGGCGTTTGTTGAAGCTCCGACAGTTTTCTATTCGCGGAATCGAATGAGTATTGATGCGCGCCCATTTTGGTGAATGCAGCTACGCATACCCAAGTCGGATCAGGTGGAAGAGGTGAGTTCATGTTTTTAAAGCGGATTGAGCTGAAAGGGTTTAAATCGTTCGCTGACCGGACCGAACTGGAATTCGTGCCGGGCATTACGGCTGTTGTCGGTCCCAACGGCAGCGGCAAGAGCAACATTTCCGATTCGATCCGCTGGGTGCTCGGGGAACAGAGTGCCAAGTCACTGCGCGGTGGGAAGATGGAGGATGTCATCTTCGCCGGGAGCGACACGCGCAAGCCTGTCAATTACGGTGAAGTGTCCATCACGCTCGACAACTCGTCGCACCGTTTGCCGCTTGATTACACGGAAGTGACGGTGACGCGGCGTATTCTTCGCAGCGGTGAGAGCGAATATTTCATCAACAAGCAGGCATGCCGTCTGAAGGACATTACCGAGCTGTTCATGGACACAGGTATCGGGAAGGAAGCCTATTCGATCATCGGACAGGGCCGAATTGAGGAGATCCTCAGCACGAAGTCCGAGGAGCGGCGCGGCATCTTCGAGGAAGCATCGGGCATCGTCAAGTACAAATCACGCAAGAAACAAGCTGAGAAGAAGCTTGAGGAGACCGAGCAGAACCTCGTGCGGATCGCGGACTTGATCGCCGAGTTGGAAGGGCAGATCGAGCCGCTTGAAGAGCAGGCGGAGAAGGCGAAACGTTACAAAGAGCTGAAGGAACAGCTCAAGACGAACGAAATCGCACTATATGTGCATCAGATCGATCAGGTGCATGCCGGTTGGAACGAGACGAAGCGGAAGCTGGAGGAGCTGGAGAGGGAACGCATCGCGTTATCCACCATTGTCAGCCAGCATGACGCTGCGCTGGAGAAGGACCGGCTTGAGATCAGGCAACTGGAGGAGCAGCTTGAGAAGGAGCAGCAGACTCTGCTTACGGTCAGCGGAGAGGCGGAGAAGTGCGACGGGCAGATCGAGGTGTTGAAGGAGCGCAAGCGCAACCTGGATGCGGGCCGCAAACAAGCGGCGGACAAGCTGGCCTCCATCTCGGAGCGCATAGCAGCCAGGCAGTCGGAGCATGAAGCTCTGCAGAAGCGTCTGCAAGAAGTGGACGAGCAGCTAAAGGCTCTGCAGCAAACGTTGCATGACGAGGAGGCAAGGCTCCTCGGCGTCGAAGGCGCGTCCGGATCGGCGCAGGAGGAAGACTTGCGGGCTGAGATGCTGGAAGTGCTCAGCTCATCAGCCCAACATCGCAACGAAGTGCGTTATCTTGAACAGCAGGAAGAGGCGCTCGCTAGAAGGCGCGGCAAGCTCGAATCTGACATCGAGCAGAGCCAAGCCGGACGCCAAGAAGCTGTCCAGAAGCGCGACCGCTTGCAAGCACAATTGGCTGAGGCGTCTGCTGCGATCGAGGAGATGCGCAGGAAGTTCCTCCAGATGTCGGAGGAGGCCGGAGTCGCCCAGCAGCAGTTGGAAGAGTGGAGCCGCAAGGCGCGCGAACTGCAACAGAAGATGGATGCTCTGTCCTCCAGACGGGATACGATGCAGGAAATGAAGGATGATTTCGACGGTTTCGCCCAAGGCGTCAAGACGGTGCTGAAGGCGAGAGAGCAATCAGCGCTGAGAGGCGTGCATGGCGCGGTTGCGGAACTCATCCACGTGCCTGCGGAATATGAGGTGGCGATCGAGATCGCCCTGGGCGGCGCGTTACAGAATATCGTCATGGATGATGAGGCGTCAGCGCGCGACGCGATCCAGTATCTGAAACAGAAGCAAGCAGGGCGGGCAACGTTCCTTCCGCTGGATGTCATGCGCGGACGCTCGATCCCGGAGGAAGATCTGAAGCAGTTGCGGTCGATTAACGGTTATATCGGCATCGCAGTCGATCTGATCTCGTTTGAGGAACGATACCGGAATATCGCGGCGAACCTGCTCGGCAATGTGGTCATCGCCGAATCGTTGGAGCATGCGAATCAGCTTGCGCGAAGGACGAAATACCGCTACCGGATCGTGACCCTGGCCGGTGACGTGGTGAATCCCGGCGGTTCGATGACAGGCGGTAGCCTGCAGAAGAAGTCGACCAGCATCCTCGGCCGCCAGCGCATCATCGAGGAGTTGAATCAGGAGATTGCGGCGATTGCCGGAGAGCTGGACAAGGCGAACATTCAGGCGGAGTACGAGCGCAGCCAGATCCGGAAGATGCAAGCGGAGCTGGAGAAGCTCCGCGCAGCAGGCGAACAGGCCAGACTGAAGGAGCAGGAGCATCGTTCGCATATTCAGCAAGTGGAGCATCAGATTCAGAATTATGACTCCTTGCTTCGAGTATCCGAGCAAGAAATGGAGACCTTGCAGGGTGAACTGCAATCGCTCATTGCCCGTAAGGCTGAGGTGCAGGAGCAGCTCTTGAAGCTGGCAGAAGCAGAGGCTTCACTGAATGAGCGGATACGCGAGGCGGAGGAATTCCGCAAGTCGCAGGAATCGGCGAAGAGCGAGCTGCAGTCGCAGCTCACCGATATCAAGGTGAAGATCGCTTCCGTGACTCAGGACCGGGCGGCGATGCGCCAACACGCCTCCCGCACCGCAGAAGAGATCGAGGCGCTTCAAGGAGAGCGGCTTGAGACGAAGCAGGAGCTTGAGCGATTGGATCAGGAGCTTGAGCATACGGTCGATGAGATCAAGCGCATGACCGTTCTGCATGAGCAACTGCTGGAGAAGAAGCAGCAGTGCGCTGAGCGGATCGAGTTTATGCGCGCGGATCGCGCCCGCAAGCAGGAGGAGTTGCTGCAGAAGGAAGGCGAGACGAAGGAGCAGCGGGTGAAACTTCGTGAGGTGGAGGACTCGTTGCATCAGCTTGAGGTGCGCGTCAATCGTCTCGACGTGGAATTGGACAATCTGCTCAAGAACCTTGCCGAGGATTACGAGATCAGCTACGAGCTGGCCAAGGAACGCTATCCGGTGCCGGAGGATGTTCTCGGCATGCAGGCGACCGTGCGCGATCTGAAACGGCAGATCACCCAGCTCGGCGATGTCAATCTCGGCGCGATCGAGGAATTCGAACGGGTCAGCGAGCGATACAATTTCCTCACCAGCCAGAAGAATGACCTGGTAGAGGCGAAACAGACGCTCTACGACGTAATACGCGATATCGAGAACGAGATGGCGGAGCGGTTCACCTCGACATTCGAGCAGATTCGCAGCCACTTCAAGCAGGTGTTCGTGAAGCTGTTCGGAGGCGGCCGTGCGGATCTCGTGCTGAGCGAACCGGACCGCATCCTGGAAACAGGTATTGATATCATCGCCCAGCCGCCAGGCAAGAAGCTGCAGAACTTGCAGCTCCTCTCCGGCGGTGAGAAGGCGCTCACGGCGATTGCCCTGTTGTTTGCGATCATTCACGTGCGGCCGGTGCCGTTCTGCGTGCTCGATGAGGTCGAAGCGGCGCTGGACGAAGCGAATGTGTCGCGTTTCGCCCAATATCTGCGGGAATTCTCCAATCAAACGCAATTCATCGTCGTGACCCACCGCAAGGGAACGATGGAGGAAGCGGACGTCTTGTACGGTGTCACGATGGAAGACGACGGCGTATCGAAGCTCGTATCCGTCCGATTGGAAGAGGGAGAGCCGGTATCGGCTTGATGTCCGGCTCCCCGGGACTTGGCGCCGCAATAATTGGATATCATCCAATGAATCGGAGACTCAACTGCCGGTTTTGCTGCGCTTTATTGTATTGAAATACGACTACTTTACGGAAATGTTGTCAATACGGGTCTATGATTCGAATGTTTGGATAAAATCCAGCTAACGTTCGAAATATAAGCGTCTGCGCCTGACCTACTTGGATGTTATCCAACTAAGCTCCTGCCACCATACGGGCTTCATCATTGTGGTGGTGCCGCTTAATGGCTGGGGGCTGCGTGAAGCTATACAATCGGAGGTTGTAGCATGAATTTCTTCAAAAAATTGCGCGAGTCCATCTCTTCGAAGGCAGAAGCCGTTACGAACAAGTTCAAGGAAGGGCTGCAGAAGACGACGAGCGCCTTCGCCGAGAAGATGGACGATCTCTTGCGCAGGCACAAGAAGATCGATGAAGCGTTCTATGAGGAGTTGGAGGAGGTTCTGATCAGCGCCGATGTTGGCGTGTCCACGGTGATGGAGCTGATCGATGACCTGCGGGCAGAGGTGAAGAAGCAGAAGCTCGAGGATGCGGGGCAACTGAAGCCGATTCTGTCGGAGAAGCTGGTCGCGCTGTTGAAAGGGGAAGGTGCTCAGACGGATCTGCGCATGAGCCCCGACGGACTTACGGTCATCCTGTTCGTCGGCGTAAACGGCGTTGGCAAGACCACAACGATCGGCAAGCTGGCGCACCGCTTGAAGAGCGAAGGCAAGTCGGTCTTGATGGCCGCTGGCGATACGTTCCGCGCAGGTGCGATTGAACAGCTTGAAGTATGGGGGCAGCGAGTCGGGGTGGACGTGATCAAGCAGCAGGCCGGCTCGGACCCGGCAGCTGTCATCTACGATGCCGTGCAGGCTGCGAAGCAGCGTAAGGTCGATGTGCTGCTGTGCGATACGGCCGGTCGGCTGCAGAACAAGACGAACCTCATGGAAGAGTTGAACAAGATCTACCGCGTCATCGGCCGCGAGGTTCCCGGAGCGCCGCATGAGGTGCTGCTGGTGGTTGACGCGACAACCGGGCAGAATGCGCTCAGCCAGGCCAAGTTGTTCGGCGAGAAGACCGGCGTAACGGGGCTGGTGCTCAGCAAGCTGGACGGCACGGCCAAGGGCGGCATCGCCATCGCCATCCGCCACGAGCTGAACATTCCGGTGAAGTTCGTCGGACTCGGAGAGAAAGTTGACGATCTTCAGCCGTTCGATGCCGAACAGTTCGTCCATGCGTTGTTCGCCGGGCTAGTGACCGAGGAGGACGTGCAGGACGCCGGTTGATTGATGTATCTGATGCGAAACAGGACAAGGGGTTGCCATTGAATAAGCAGTGGCAGAACCCTTGTCTTTTTTTATCGGGACCGTTCTTTAACTGCGTACAGGGGATCGCAAGACAGCACGATTAGTGGTTATATAGGCGTCAATGCTCATGATTTTTATATTATTAACACTGCCAAGACAGCTCCATAAACGTTTCTTTCATTCCACCTGATGCACAAACATATACGGCTTGCTCTTATGACGCCCATCTTTACTTACGACTGGATCAGCTTCCCCTCTCGCTTGCGCCGTCTCTACGCTGGGTCCAGGCTACGTATCTATTATCCATTGGAATGCCCAAGCGGGGAGAGACTATTATGTGTTGGTTTATGGTTCGGTCAATACCACAACGCCTTATCTTGCTCATAGGTGGTCAACCATAATCAATAAGAGCAATATAGGACTGGTCCATCAAAACACATATCTCATCCAACCAAATGATGAACCGAACATGAAATACGTCGTGTGGCACCAGAATGAAAATCATCTGCAGGTGACAAGCTAAGATCCATACAGAGGTTTGGAAGCGAGGGATGAGTCATGCCTTGGTGGCAAGCCATGTTTATCATTGTAGCGGTTGTTGGTGTGATTTCCTGGGTGTACACGATGCGGGTGGCGCGGGATGTGGAACGCGGGGAAGAGGTGGACCGGGGCGTTGGCGGCAGCGCAGTGAAGAATAAACTGTCGGCCAATCCGATCATCTGGTCGTTCATCGTCTTCCTGGTCTTGATATTTATCGTGACGGTGTATTACATCTTCCTCTATCCTGAAGGCGCTTTTTAATTCTAAGAGGAGTGTGCAGAAGATGGAAGCAGACAAGCGAACATATTACGTTTCCGTGCAGAGTGAATCGGTGATGGAGCAACAGGGCGATTCCGCTTACGAGTTCGAGATCCAAGCGACGGAACGGGAGGTGGGGCAACTGCAGGAGTTGTTCGAAGCCTTGGAGGATACGGACAACATCGCTTCTGTACGCGCCCATATACCGTACGTGCAATACCACAACGACGAGGTTAACGACAGCTACGATGAACAGCTCAAGGCGATCTACCGCAAGATTCATGAGTTGGGTACTCCTGAGACGAAGGCGCATATCGAGAGTATGGGCATACTGAACGAGAAGCAGCAGGATGCGTTATGATCACAGCAAATGGGGTGATCAAGAACGGATAAGGCATTTGATCCTCTGGCTCGTATGGAACTGTTGGTATATGGCCAGCACAGCGAGTCACAGATTCTTAACCAGAAACCGACCAGCTTGCGCAAGCGCGTGAATGGTCGGTTGTTATTTTTACGGGTTATTCATCGCGATTGGCGGCCAAATAACTGACAAGAAAAACGACTTGACAGTCCACTTCATATTCGTTAAGATAATGTAGGTCATGGTCCTGTCAAGGCGATGGACTTTACACACTAGGAGGCGCTTGTCGATGTCCAGGCATCCATCTGAACTGGAGACGCTTATGAAGACGACGCGCATGAATCTCCTGTTTGACTGGTATGAGCCTCTGCTTACCGAGAGGCAGCGCACTTATATGCGGTATTATTTCCATGATGATTATTCCCTCGGCGAGATCGCCGCTGAGTTCGACGTATCGAGACAGGCGGTGTACGACCAGCTCAAGCGCACGGAACTACTGCTGGAGCAATATGAGAGCAAGCTCGGTCTTCTCGCGAGACATGAACGAAGGCAACGCATGATCCAGGAGCTGAGAGCCGCATCCGGCAAGCTGCCGGATGAACAGCGGAACGTATTCGAACGGCTGCTCGACGAGCTCGAAGAGCTGGACAGAGGATAGAAACCGTCATTCACAAGTTACAAGTTATAGGGCAATCATCAAGAGCTTGCAGATAACAGAGTCAGATCGTGACGATAACATAAGCGCATTGGAGGAGATCCTGTGGCGTTTGAAGGATTGGCCAGCAGATTGCAGTCCGTATTCGGCAAGCTGCGCGGCAAGGGCAAGGTAACAGAAGAAGACGTCAACGAAGCGCTGCGCGAAGTACGCCTGGCGCTGCTGGAAGCGGACGTCAACTTCAAGGTAGTCAAGGATTTTATCAGCAAGGTAAGAGAACGCGCCATCGGCCAGGAAGTGATGAAGAGCTTCACCCCCGGCATGGTCGTCATCGATATCGTCAACAAGGAATTGACCCAGCTCATGGGCGGCACACAGAGCAAGCTTGTCCGCTCGAGCAGACCGCCGACGGTTATCATGATGGTGGGCTTGCAAGGTGCGGGCAAGACGACGACCTCCGGCAAGCTAGCGCGACTCCTGCAGAAGCAGAACCATAAACCGTTGCTTGTTGCGGCAGACATCTACCGTCCTGCGGCGATCAAGCAACTGCAGATTCTCGGCGAGCAGATCAAGGTACCGGTATTCTCGCTGGGTGAGGAGAATCCGGTGAAGATCGCCACTGAGGGCTTGCAGTATGCGAAGGATAACAATCTGGATTATGTGATCATCGATACAGCCGGCCGTCTGCACATCGACGAGCAACTGATGGACGAATTGAAGCAGATCCGCGAAGTTGTGAAGCCGGACGAAATCCTGCTCGTCGTTGACTCGATGACTGGTCAGGATGCCGTCAACGTCGCGCAGAGCTTCAATGAACAACTAGAGCTGACCGGCGTGGTGCTGACGAAGCTCGACGGTGACACGCGCGGCGGTGCAGCCATCTCGGTCAAGGCCGTTACTGGCTGTCCGATCAAGTTCGCGGCGATGGGCGAGAAGATCGATGCGCTCGAGCCGTTCCATCCGGAGCGCATGGCATCCCGCATCCTCGGCATGGGCGATATGCTCTCGCTGATCGAGAAGGCACAAGCGGCCATCGACGCTGAGAAAGCTGCTGAGCTGGAGCGCAAGATGCGCCGTGCCGAGTTTACGCTGGAAGACTTCCAGCAGCAGTTGGAGCAGATCAAGAAGATGGGACCGCTTGATCAGGTGCTGGAGATGCTGCCGGGTCTCGGCGGCAAGGCCAAAGGGCTCAAAGATCTCAAGGTCGATGAGAAACAGATGGCCCGCACCGAGGCCATCATCAAGTCGATGACGCGCGAGGAGCGGCTGAATCCGGAGATTATCAATGCCAGCCGGCGCAAGCGGATTGCAAACGGCAGCGGCACGAGCCTGCAGGATGTGAACCGTCTGCTTAAGCAATTCGAGGATATGCGTAAGGTGATGAAGCAATTCAGTACGATGATGGGCGGCAGCAAGGGCAAAGCCCTGAAGAAGCTCAGCAAGGGCTTCCGCTTCCCGTTCGGTTAATGCTTATTCGATCCTTAGAAGGAGGTGAATGTACAATGGCAACACGTATTCGTTTGAAGCGCATGGGTGCGCACAAGGCGCCTTACTATCGCGTAGTTGTAACGGATTCCCGTTCCCCGCGCGATGGCCGTTTTATCGAGGAGATCGGCTACTATAACCCGCTTACAGAGCCGTCTACTGTAAAGATCGACGAAGAGAAGGCATTGAAGTGGCTGAAGAACGGCGCGCAAGCGTCCGATACCGTTCGCAGCCTTTTCAGCAAAGCCGGCATCATGACCAAGTTCCACGAGAGCAAGCTGCAGAAATAATCGCTTAGATTCGGGGGAATAATGATGAAAGAGTTAATCACTGTCATCGCCAAGCGATTGGTAGACCATCCCGAAGAAGTCCGCGTAGCGGAAGTCGAAAAAGAGCATCTCATCGTGTATGAACTTTCGGTACATCCTAGCGATGTCGGCAAAGTGATCGGCAAACAGGGCCGCATCGCCAAGGCGATACGGACGGTCGTCACTTCTGCTGCAGTTAAGGAACAGAAACGGGTAGCCGTGGATATCGTATCGTAAGGGGCAGGATCTTTCCTCGCCCTTTTTCTATAGCCATTTCTTCTCATGCCAAAGGAGAGATTCATCTATGCGGGAAACCTACTATACAGTAGGCAAGATCGTCAATACGCACGGTCTCCGGGGCGAGCTCAAAATATGGCCGACGACGGATTTTCCGAAGGAGCGATTCAAGCGAGGCAGTGAGTTAATGATCGTACATGAGGAAAAGGGCGTTAGCCTGCCCGTTACGGTCGAATCGGCGAAGGAACACAAAAATACATATCTGGTCAAGTTCAAGGAGTTCTCCGACATCAATGAAGTGGAGAAATTCAAGGGCGGGCTGCTGAAGGTAAGCTCGGCACGTCAGGAGAAGCTGGATGACGGTGAATTCTACTATCATGAGATCATCGGCTGCACGGTGTTCACCGAGGAAGGCGAAGAACTGGGCACCATTACCGAGATTCTGCGGCCAGGGGCCAATGATGTGTGGGTCGTGGAGCGGAAGAAAGGCAAGCCTGTGCTGATTCCGTATATTGACGATGTGGTGAAACTCGTTGATGTGCAGGCGAAGCGCGTCACGATTCATCTGATGGAAGGTTTGATCTAGGCATGCGCATCGATGTTTTGACGCTGTTCCCGGAGATGTTCGAGGGGGTGCTCAGCTCCAGCATCATCGGCAAGGCTGTCGAGAAAGGAGCCGTGCAGATTCGCACCATCAACTTCCGAGAGTATGCGAACAATAAGCATGCAACTGTCGATGACTATCCGTATGGCGGCGGTGGCGGCATGGTGTTGAAGCCGGAACCGATCTTCGCAGCGATCGAGGATCTGGTCGATCCAGCCTCCGAGACCAAGCCGCGCGTTATCCTGATGTGTCCGCAGGGCGTTCCGTATACGCAGAAGATCGCAGAACAACTGGCTGAGGAGCAGCATCTCGTGTTCATCTGCGGACATTATGAAGGCTATGACGAGCGCATCCGCGAGCATCTCGTCACCGATGAACTGTCCATCGGCGATTATGTGCTCACCGGCGGGGAGCTCCCCGCGATGGTCGTCATCGACAGCGTCGTGCGGCTCCTGCCCGGCGTGCTCGGCAATGAGACCTCGGCTGTGACCGATTCGTTCAGCACCGGCTTGCTTGAGCATCCACACTATACCCGGCCTGCCGACTTTCGCGGTTGGAAGGTGCCGGACGTGTTGCTCTCCGGCCACCATGGCCAGATTGCGGAGTGGCGTCATCGCGAGTCTCTGCGCCGTACCTGGCTCAGAAGACCGGATCTGCTGGAAGGACGCGAGCTGAGCAAGCAGGAACAAGCGTGGTTGGCAGAGTGGATGGCCGAGAAGGACAGGGGAAGGACGGAGCCGTCCAGCGACTGATAGGTTTGAGCGCCCGCTTGGCACTTCTTGATCCGAACCTCGCGAAGCTCCTGTGAGCATGGATCGGAAAATACTCGTATGTGCTGAAGCTTATGTATTGTCTTTTGCCACCGGGTATGGTATGATTATTAGCGTTGTTTATAGGTCGGGTGGTCCTCTGCTCAGGCGATGATTGAGCGCCAAGACGCGCTCATAGCGGCAAGAACACCTTTGGTGGAAGGAGGGAGTCCTATGAATATTGTACAAGAGATCACACGCGAACAATTGCGCCAAGACATTCCTGCATTTCGTCCAGGGGATACGCTGAAAGTTTACGTGAAGGTTATCGAAGGTAACCGCGAGCGTATTCAGCTCTTCGAAGGCGTAGTGATCAAGCGTCGCGGCGGCGGCATCAGCGAAACGTTCACGGTCCGTAAGATTTCTTACGGGGTTGGCGTTGAACGTACATTCCCACTGCACTCGCCGAAGATTGACAAGATCGAAGTGGCTCGCCGAGGTAAAGTTCGCCGTGCGAAGCTTTACTATCTGCGTGATCTGCGCGGCAAAGCTGCAAGAATCCAGGAAATCCGATAATCATACGAAGAAGCAGAGGCTTGTGCGCAAGCCTCTTTTTCTATATTAGGCCCATGCCGAGCTCTGACGGATTGCCGGTAGAGAGGTGGTAAGAGTGAACACGCGCTTGCGTCGCATGTATGAATGGGTTATGGCGATTGTGCTCGCCGTTATTTTCACGCAACTGTTGAATTGGTATGTGCTTGTTCCTACCCAGGTCAAAGGCTACTCGATGGAGCCGAACTTCAAGGATGGACAATATGTGATTGTTGACCGGTGGGCGTACTGGTTCTCAGAGCCGAAGCGCGGTGATGTGATCGTCTTCCGCGCTCCATCCGGCGATCTGTATATCAAGCGCGTCATCGCACTGCCCGGGGAATCAGTCAGAGTGGAAGGGGATCGGGTGTACATAAATGGCCGCGAGCTGAGGGAACATTACATCGAGAACGAGATCCAGAAGAACCAGGAAAGCGGCAGTTACAATACAAGGGACTTTGCAGGTACGGTTGTCCCTAAGAGGCATGTGTTCGTCATGGGAGACAATCGTTCGCGCAGCATGGACAGCCGCAGTCGATCAGTCGGCACGGTGCCTTATGAGCAAATCATCGGAAGGGCTGATATTACCGTGTGGCCAATCCAGGACTTTCATATCATCGGACACGGAGAAGTGGAGGTGCTGCCATGACGATTCAATGGTTTCCAGGCCATATGACAAAGGCGCGCAGACAGATCGAAGAGAAACTGAAGCTGATCGACGTTGTCATCGAGCTGCTGGATGCGAGGATTCCGATGTCCAGCCGCAATCCGATGATCGACGAGATACTCGCCGGCAAGCGGCGGCTCGTTGTGCTGAACAAGGTTGATCTGGCGGATCCGGTGGTTACAGAGGCTTGGGTCCGCTTTTTTGCCGAGCAGAAGGGGCTTATGGCGCTTCCGGTTGATTCCTCCTCAGGACGCAATGTGCAGATGATCCTGCCTCGTTGCAAGGAGTTGTTGCAGGACAAGATCGAGGCGCAGTTGCGCAAGGGAATCAATCCCCGGGCGATCCGGGCGCTGATTGTTGGTATCCCGAACGTAGGCAAATCAACGCTGATCAACCGGCTCGCAGGCCGAAACATCGCGGCAACAGGCGACCGGCCTGGCGTGACGAAGGGGCAGCAATGGATCAAGGTGGGCAAGGAGATGGAGCTGCTTGATACGCCGGGCATCCTCTGGCCAAAATTCGAGGACCAGATCGTAGGGCTCCGTCTTGCGGCTACGGGGGCGATCAAGGAGGAGATCCTCCATGTCGAGGACGTTGCGTTCTTCGCGTTGAAGCAACTGATCGTAGATTATCGCCCAGCGCTGGAAGAACGCTACGGGTTGTCATGCGGCAACGTCGATCTGGACAATCCGCATGAAATTGTGGAGATCATGGAGGCAATCGGCCGGAAGCGCGGCTGTCTCATCAGCGGCGGGGCTGTGGACTTGGAGAAGGCGTCGCTCGTGATCCTGCGCGATCTGAGAAGCGGCAAGCTGGGAGCGGTCAGTCTGGAACGGCCATGATCAGCTAGCGGTTGTAATCGGAGCTGGATGAGGGGGAGAACGGATTGAAAGACGATTTGCAAGAGCAGGGGGTTCATCGGCATCCGTCTGGCCATGAGGATGGGGAGCGGATCGATCAGCCTGGAGATTTGTTGCGATATGAACGGGAGCTCTGGGGGCAAGGAATCATACATATCGCTGGATTAGATGAGGCCGGCCGCGGGTGCTTGCTGGGAGATGTGGTTGCCGCTGCTGTCATCCTGCCGCGGGATCTGGAGATTCCCGGCGTGAACGATTCCAAGAAGCTGAGCGCGAAGAAGCGGGAAGCGCTGTACGAGCTCATCATGGATCAAGCGCTGGCAGTAGGCGTCGGACGAGTGGATGCGGCGACGATCGATCGCATCAATATCAAACAGGCTTCGCGTCTGGCGATGAAACAGGCGCTGGAGGCGCTTAAGGTCGTTCCGGATTACCTGCTGATCGACGCGGAGAAGTTGGATTCGCCGATACGCCAACTGTCCGTCATCCATGGCGATGCACTCAGCCAATCGATTGCGGCAGCTTCGATCATCGCCAAGGTGACACGGGACAGACTGTGTCTGGAATGGGACTTGGCCTACCCCGAATATGGCATCGCGGTACATAAGGGTTACGGCACCAAAGCCCATCGCGCCGCCATTCAGCAATACGGCGCATGTCCGCTGCACAGGCGGTCATTCCTGTCCAATATATTGGTGGAACAACAGCAGTTGTTCTAGAGTACAGGGGTGGTCATCCCGCAGACAAAAGGCAGTATCTCTGAACGAGGTTAGGATACGGATTCTGTCGATCGTGTCGGGATGACTTCATCAATATCGGCTCACTTCCGATAATAATAATATATAAAATCGGTACGGAAGGAGAGACGTCTATGGATATCGGTCAGATGGCCCGGCCGCTTCTCGGCGACACGAGGCTCCAGCCTCAGGATACGAAGGCGTTGGAGCTGAAATCTGGTCAAGTCGTGCGCGGCGTGGTTCTACAGGTGCTGGATGACCAGGAGGCGCTTGTATCCATCAATGGTACTCCAGTCAAGGCGCGCCTCGAGACGCCTCTTCAGCCAGGACAAGCTTCCTGGATGCAGGTACAGCCGGAATCTTCATCAGATGCAGGCTTGGTGTTGAAGATGGTGAGAACCGGCCCCCAATCAAGTGATGAAGCGATTGCGAGGCAACTGAAGGAACTGGGATTGAAAGATACGACGCTAAACCGGGAACTGTTGCGGCATGCAAACGATATGGGGATCGAACTTCAAGCCAAGGATGCCAGAGCTTTGGCGACTTTCTTGTCACGTCATGAGGCGCCGATCGACAGCGCAAGATGGATTCAAAGTGCGCTGATCACGCTTCAGCGGGGCTTGCCCCTGACATCGGAGTCCGTGCAAAGCGTTGCACAGGCGGTGTATGGCAAGCCGCTAACGCAGCAGCTCTCGTCGATGCTGACGCAGTTGAAGCAGTTGATGGATACGGCACAGTCTAGGCTCGGCGACTCGGAGAGACAATGGCTGGGCAAGCTGATCGATGGCCTCGATAAGTGGCTGGCTGCAGCTTCAGGGAAAGACGCGGCCAGTGTACGTCAAGGGCAGGCTTCTGCAGGAGGCGGCAATCCAACATCACAACCTGCTTCGGCTCAAGCGAATTCGGCTAATCTAGCCGGGATAGCGAATGCCGGCACGCGCATGCCTGCTGCTGAAACCGCTGCACAGCAGGCAGCGTCAACGGCCGCTCAAGGGGAGTCAGCCGCTGCCGCCATGCGGCATCCGCTGGCGAGCCCAGGTCCGCATGCTGCTGGCGGCAGTTTGAACGGACAGCAGATTTCGGCACGTGCCGCTGAACCGGCAACAGCCTCTGCTGGACAACAAGCCGTTCAGACGCAGCCTTCCGTTAACGACGAAGCTTCGGGCGCACGTGCGCCGCAGACAGCCGCAACGGCTTCCCAGGCGAATGGCGCACTGATCAGGAACTTGCTTGTTGCTCTCGGCCTTGGGCATGAGCATCAATTGCTCAAGGCGCTGGTGCTTCAGCAACCAGAAGGCCAAGCCCGCACAGGAGCAAGCAGCCAGCCGTTGAATCAGGGAAATGTTCAACCAGGAGCACAAACATCAGCTTCAAGAGGACAGCAGGCTGCTCCACCTTCGCTGCAGCAGGCACAACCGCCTGGCGCGCAAGGAGCACAGATGCTTGGCGCTCAACCAGCACCAGGAGCGCAAACCGCCCACCAACCAATCGTTCAATCACCTCAGCCGTTGGGAGGGCAATGGTGGCCACCATCGTCAGCCGGGCTCCAGCAACAGCAGGGGGCTGAGCCGATCATGCAACCGGGAGCTCAGACGATGCAGCAACCGGGCATGCAATTTCCGCAATCGTCCAACATGCTGCTATCCGCGCAACAGATGCCGTCATCGGATGCGGGCATGCCGCAACAAGCGATTCCTGAGTCGATCAAGAGCCTGCTGTTGCAAGCGGCCAATTCCGAACAGTTGCCGCAAGCTTTGCGGGAGTCGATCCAGCAAGCCGTCCAGTCTATCACCGGACAGCAGTTGCTCATGTCGGCCGATCGCTCAGCACCTGTTACGTATATCACACTGTTCGTTCCATTGATGAACGAGCAGGGGGAGCATATGGCTTCCGTTCATATCCAGACGAAGAAAGGGCGGCGCGGTGGGCTGGACAGCGACAACTGTCATCTGTTGTTTGATCTGCGTATGTCTGCGTTGGGAGAGATGATGATCGATGTCCAGGTGACGGAGCGCATCGTCTCGCTGCAGATCTACAATGATCATCCGCTCATGAAACGGCTTGCGGAGGAAGGAAAGGAAGGGATTCAGCAGGCGCTTGCTGACATGGGGTATCGCTTATCCATGGTGAAGGTAACTCCTCTGCCGGATTCTTCCCTTACTGGGCCGGCTTCTGCCAATGGGGCAGCGGCGCAACCTCCCGCAAACGAGCTGAAGAAGTATACCGCCGGCTCAACCTACAAAGGAGTGGATCTCCGCATATGAAACGACGGAAATCCGCGCAAGATAAGCCTCCGTATCGGGAACAGGCGGTGGCGCTTCGTTATGACGAAAATCAGGATGATGCGCCGGTCGTCGTCGCCAAAGGCCGAGGCGTGGTGGCCAGGAAAATCATCGAAGAAGCGAAACGGCATGACGTACCGGTTCAGCAGGATGCGTCGCTTGTTGAGGTGTTGTCCAAGTTGGATTTAAACCAGCAGATTCCGCCGGAGCTATATCAATTGGTGGCCGAGGTGCTGAGCTTCGTCTATCGCTCCGATCAGAGGGCGAAGGAATGGAGATTAAGCGATGAGAACCGTTGATCATCGCAGGCAACTCGGGCAACTCGGTGAACAAGCAGCGGCTCGTTATCTGATCGCTAATGGGTATCATCTGCTTGAACGCAACTGGCGGTGCAGGTTGGGCGAGATCGATCTGGTCGCCACCCGTGAAGATCAGATCATCTTCATCGAGGTGCGGACGCGTGCCGGATCTCGATTCGGAAGCGGAGCAGAATCGGTGGACCATCGCAAGCAAGCGAAGCTGCGCCAGTTAGCGCTCGTTTACTTGTGCGAGAAGGGGCTGTCTCAGGAAGTGAAGCTGCGCTTTGATGTCGTATCCATCCAACTGCTTGAGGATGGACGATATGAGATTGATCATATCAGGCATGCATTTTGAAGTTACAAGGTTATCCGTACACCATATCAGGCGATCTAACATGAAGGGCGAAGAGCCCTTTTTTTCATATGAAGGTTGCCTATACCCAGCAAAAAAAGGGGCTTCAAAGCCCCCTTTCCATGTTATGACTTACTTCGCCTGTTGAGCTGCCGGAGCCTGGGTTCTCCTGACGGTAAAGGACAGGAGGAAGGCGACAACAGCGAAGATCAGGCCAACGGTGAATGACGCATGCATGCCTGCGCTGATCGCTTCAGCAGGATTCGGATTGGCCGTTGTCCGATAATATTCGGCCGAACCAGACGACAGGATGCTCATGAAGAAGGCAACGCCGATCGCGCCGGCAACCTGTTGCAGCGTGTTGAGCAGCGCCGTTCCATGCGGATAATCGCGGATCGCAAGACCGTTCATTGCATTCGTCTGTACCGGCATCATGATCAAGGAGATGGCGATCATCATCAAGCAATGGAGCAGGATGATGACGCCTGTGCTCGTCGTCAGCGTGATCCGCGTGAAGCAATACATGACGACGACAAGCAGCGCTGTGCCGGGGATGATCATCGCCCGCGGCCCGAACTTGTCGAAGAGCTTGCCCGCGATCGGCGAGAACAAGCCGTTCAGCACACCGCCTGGCAGCAGGACGAGCCCCGAGACGAAGGCGCTGAGCACGAGCGCGCCTTGCATGTAGATCGGTAACAACATCAGCGTTGAGAACATCGTCATCATCACGATGATGATCAGGATGACCGCCAGGCTGAACATCGGATAGCGGAAAACGCGGAAATCAAGCATCGGCTGCTTCGACATGAATTGCTTGATGATGAAGAGCAGAAGCGCAATACCGCCAACGGTGAGGGCGATCCAAACTTCCGGAGCTGCCCAGCCGCCGCTTTCGGCTTCGCCAACACTGCTGAATCCGTAGACGATCCCGCCGAATCCAAGTGAAGAGAGGATGATGGCGATCAGATCGACCTTCGGCTTCGTCACCGTGGAAACATTTTTCAAGAAGATAAAAGCAAATACAATCGAAAACACCATAAACGGCAATACCAGATAAAACAACCAACGCCAATTGAACGCGTCCAGAATCAAGCCGCCGAGCGTAGGTCCCACAGCCGGAGCGAACATGATGACAAGGCCGATGCTGCCCATGGCTGCACCACGGCTTTCGACGGGGTACAGAAGCAGGATCGTGTTCATCATCACAGGCAACATCAGTCCCGCACCGAATGCCTGGATCAACCGGCCGATGAGCAGCACAGCGAAGTCTGGCGCAAGGCCGCTGACCAGTGTACCGAGGGTGAACAGGACGAGTGCGCCGATGAACATCTGTCTGGTCGTAAACCATTGGACAAGCAATGCCGAGATCGGCACGAGTATGCCCACGATCAGCATGTAACCGGTGGACAGCCAGGTGATTGTCGTATAAGGCACGTTAAGCTCGATACTGAGCGTCTGGAAAGCGACATTCAACAGCGTTTCATTCAAGATCGAGAAAAATGCACCGATCACCAGCGAGATCAGGATCGGCAGTCGTTTGATATTGGCCAGGTTTTCACTCTGGACAGCCGCAGTTTCCCCATGTATCATCTCTAACACCACTCCTCCTTGTTCTGTATCTAAGAACTAGACTATTATGCATATTTACAGGATTGGTGTCAATACGGTAAAACGTGATGCAATTGTACAGCTAATCCGATTATTGCCAACTGACGCGATAGCGGACAGAGGCTCCATTCCGTTTGAAGGACACCTCCATGTTCTTGTCAAATGCAGGCTCGTCCCAATACGCAGGCAATTCGATCTCATGTTTGCGCGTAAATTTCTGCAGGGCATCCTCCAGTGAATGGGCGGGGATGATGTGGTCAATCTCGACGAAGCCGGGAATCTCATTATGGATAAGGTCGAATCGATATTTGCGCATGGTTGATGCACTCCTTTGAGGTTGCTATCCGTCATTGTACCAGATCACGCAACTGGTGAGAACTAGACCGTCAGGCCGGCATGAAGCTTCTGATCCCTGCTGTCCATCCAAGCTAACATGCTAAAGCTGCGACGCATGTTACGGTCATCCCGATAGTTCCACCTGCTCAGAGGATACGCAAGTTCAGGCGCTATTGCCGTTGATCCAGCACGCGGTATTGAATCGCCTCCGCGACATGCGGGGTATCGATCCACTCACAGTCTTCCAGATCGGCGATCGTCCTTGCGATCTTGAGGATGCGGTCGTGCGCGCGAATGCTGAGGTTCAGCGCATCGTAATATTCGCGCAGCATATGCTCGGCCTCCGGTGACATGCGGCAATACTTGCGTAAGCTTGCGCCAATCAACTGCTGGTTGGACGTGATCCGCTCATGCTTGAACCGATGCTTCTGCCGCTCTTCGGCCACAGCGATCCTCTCGCGCATCAACGAGGAAGTTAGATGCTCCGAATCGTCATGCAGCCTTGCATAATGGAGATGCGGCACTTCCACATGAAGGTCGATGCGGTCGAGCAGCGGGCCGGATAGGCGTGCCATGTATTGCTCTTTCTTGAGCGATGAGCAGGTGCAGACGCGATGTCCTTGTGATCCGGAGTAACCGCACGGACAGGGATTCATCGCAGCCACGAGCAGGAAGCGGGTCGGGAACGTGCTTGCGGACCGCGCTCTGCCGATCGTAACAACGCCATCTTCGAGCGGTTGGCGCAACACCTCCAGCGCGGATCTGGAAAACTCGGGCAGCTCATCAAGGAACAGCACGCCATGGTGGGCGAGGCTCACCTCGCCAGGTCTCGGGATGCTGCCGCCGCCGATCAGCCCTGCTTGGGAGATCGTATGATGCGGTGCGCGGAACGGCCGTTCGCTGATCAGCCTGTCCACGCGGCCGAGCTTACCAACAACGCTGTAGATCTTCATCACTTCCAGCGCTTCTTCCTCGCTGAGCGGAGGGAGGATCGACGGCATCCGGCGTGCGATCATCGTCTTGCCCGAACCGGGCGGACCGATGAGCAGCAGATGGTGCTTGCCTGCTGCCGCGATCATCGCCGCCCGCTTCGCATGCTGTTGCCCGCGTACATCGCCGTAGTCATACAGTTGGTTCATGGATATCGGACTGAAGGGGATGGAGGGGGATCGCTGATCATTAACGTGATTAATCAAGTCCATTGCGACTTCTGCGAAGTCCCTCGATTGCCCCAGAAGTTTCAATTCCTCCAAGGCCCTGATCGGCCATACGTCGATTCCGCTGATCAGGGATGCTTCAGCGGCATTGTCCGCAGGCAGAACGACACGTTTGAACCCGGCTTGCTTGGCTGCTGCGGTCATCGCCAGAACTCCCGGCACCGGTCTGACCTTGCCTTCTAAGGAAAGTTCGCCGATCAGCATCGCTTGCTCGCAAACTGCTGCAGGGATCTCGCCTGCGGCGACGAGCACACCGGCAGCTATGGCCAGGTCGAAGGCCGAGCCTTCCTTGCGAAGATCGGCAGGAGCGAGGTTGATCGTCACCCTCTCCTGCGGAAAGCGGAAGCCGGTATTCTTAATGGCGGCGCGAATGCGATCGATCGACTCCCTGACCGCCGAGTCGGGCAGACCGACCAGATGGATCTGCGGCAACCCGTTCGAGATGTCCGCCTCCACTTCCACCACATAACCGTTGATGCCCTGGATGCAACAACCATAAACACGTCCATACATAAGAAAAAACACCCTTCCCATACTGTTGTTGATTGGTCATTCCCACACCATAGCAGCGCATGAAGCGTGCTCCTCCAACAAGCAGTAGAATAGGTGCTTCCTTACTCTACCTGTACATATGCGGTTGTCATCAGTATATCAATATATGATACGACAACTGGATGAAAAATCCTGCCGATATTCAAAAAACAGGGATGATTTTCCACGAAAGGGGATAAACTAGGGGGGAGGTGTTCAGAAGATGATCATGATGCAGAACAAACCGTATTTTTGTCCAAATTGCCGGTCCAACCGGGTGAAGTTCAACGTCATCTCCAGCACGTATCAGCGTTTTATGAAGGATGCCATCACTGGCGAGATCATCAGCATCGAGGAGCCTCAGGTTGTTCCGGAGCAAGAGGCAACCATCCAATGTCAGGTTTGTCACTTTACCGGCAATGAGATGCGCTTCATTAAGCAGGCTGAACGTGAACCAAGAACGCCAATACCGCAGACGACCATGTAAGACGGGATTCGTGCGTGCATCAGTCATAACGTATTCTCCGGCAAGCAAACGGGAGAATACGTTTTTTCTTTTCCTCCGGAGTCGCCAGGGAAGGAATGTGGATCATTATCGTTCGCTGTCCCAACGGGACGAGCATTCGTTAACTTCCAGATTTCAGACCGTTTCGCCCACGCCAACGGAACGACGATCCGTTATTGTCCAATCATTCGTGGATGTTAGCGTCCGGAAGGATAGATAACGGATTGTCGATCCGTTTGATAGCGGAACCGCGTTCCGTTACATCGTTACATGGAAAGATCGGTATGGACTTTTCGGGGGAGATGACGGAACTGCGGGGGTTGGTTTTCCATTATTTCCTAAGCAATTAGATTTTTCGGGCGAAACGCTGATTATTCTACTTTTGCGATGATTATCATGCCAAAAAAACAATGATCGTGTCACAAAAATGTAAACAAACATTCGCTTTTTCGTGATACAATATATGAGGTCTGTGCTTGTTGCACTATGCACCGATGGTGCATTTGGAAAATGTTACACCGGCCATTTACATAATGGTTACCAAGTGCTTGGCATTATGCTAAGCGCTCTCATGAATTCTTCTTAACCGAACAGGAGGAGTATGGAGGATGAATATCCACGAGTATCAGGGCAAGGAAATACTGAAGCGTTACGGCGTAAAAGTCCCGGAAGGCAAAGTGGCGTTCACCGTTGAGGAAGCGGTTGCTGCGGCAGAAGCGCTGGGCTTGCCCGCTGTCGTCAAGGCGCAGATTCATGCCGGCGGACGCGGCAAAGCAGGTGGCGTTAAGGTTGCCAAGACAATGGACGAAGTGCGCAAGTACGCTTCCGAGATTCTCGGCAAGGTGCTGGTCACGCATCAAACGGGTCCCGAAGGCAAAGAAGTTAAGCGCTTGCTTATCGAGCAGGGCTGCGATATCAAGAAGGAATACTACGTGGGCGTTGTCGTTGACCGCAGCACGGGCCGCGTCGTCATGATGGCGTCGGAGGAAGGCGGTACGGAGATCGAAGAAGTAGCAGCCAGAACTCCGGAGAAGATCATCAAGGAAGTCATCGACCCGGCTGTTGGCCTGCAACCTTTCCAAGCACGCAAGCTCGCGTACGGCATCAATATCCCGAACGAACTGGTAAACAAGGCGGTTACCTTCATGATCGGCCTGTACAACGCGTTCGTCGATAAGGACTGCTCGATCGCCGAGATCAACCCGCTCGTCGTTACGGGTGATGGCGAAGTGATGGCGCTCGATGCGAAGCTGAACTTCGACTCCAACGCGCTGTTCCGTCACAAGGACATCCTCGAACTGCGAGATCTGGACGAGGAAGACGAGAAGGAGATTCAAGCTTCTAAGTTCGACCTGAGCTACATTGCGTTGGACGGAAACATCGGTTGTATGGTTAACGGTGCCGGTCTCGCCATGGCGACGATGGATATCATCAAATATTACGGCGGAGAGCCTGCCAACTTCCTGGACGTAGGCGGCGGCGCCACAACGGAGAAAGTTACGGAAGCGTTCAAGATCATTCTCTCCGACAAGAACGTGAAGGGCATCTTCGTCAACATCTTCGGCGGCATCATGCGCTGCGACGTGATTGCCAACGGGGTAGTTGAAGCAGCAAGACAGCTCGGTCTGGACAAACCGCTGGTTGTTCGACTGGAAGGCACGAACGTGGATCTCGGCAAGAAGATTCTCGAAGAGTCCGGACTCAATATCGTAGCGGCCGACTCGATGGCTGATGGCGCTCAGAAGATCGTATCTCTCGTAAACTCATAATAAGGATGTGACCGATAAATGAGCATTTTGCTGGATAGAAATACGAAGATTATCACTCAGAACATGACCGGCAAGACAGGCATGTTCCATACGAAGAGTTGTCTCGAATACGGCGCGAAGATGGTAGCTGGTACCGCACCGGGCAAAGGCGGCCAAGTAGTTGACTTCCAATTGGACAACGGCACGACCGTCTCGGTACCTGTATACAACACCGTGAAGGAAGCCAAGGAAGCTACTGGCGCAACGGCATCTGTCATCTATGTTCCTCCGGCATTCGCCGCTGACTCGATCATGGAAGCGGTTGATGCAGAACTGGATCTCGTCGTCTGCATTACCGAAGGCATCCCGGTGCTTGACATGGTGAAGGTAAAGCGATACATGGAAGGCAAGAAGACCCTGCTCATCGGTCCGAACTGCCCGGGCATCACAACCCCAGGCCAATCGAAGATCGGCATCATGCCGGGGTACATTCATACGCCTGGACATGTTGGCGTTGTCTCCCGTTCCGGTACGCTGACCTACGAAGCGGTACATCAGTTGACGACCCGCGGCATCGGCCAATCGACCGCAGTCGGCATCGGCGGCGACCCGGTCAAAGGCATGGAATTCATCGATGTGCTGTCGCGCTTCAACGATGACCCGGATACGTATGCGGTGATCATGATCGGCGAGATCGGTGGCACTGCGGAAGAAGAAGCTGCTGAGTGGATCAAGGCGAACATGAAGAAGCCGGTCGTTGGCTTCATCGGCGGCCAGACTGCGCCTCCAGGGAAGCGCATGGGCCATGCTGGCGCGATCATCTCCGGCGGCAAAGGCACCGCGGCCGAGAAGATCAAGGTCATGGAATCGTGCGGCATTCGCGTTGCTCCAACTCCGTCCGAGATGGGAGCTACGCTCGTTGAAGTGTTGAAGGAACATGGCATTCTGGAGAAGTGCATCACGGTAAAATAATCTCAGCGACTTTTACAATCTTATCGATTTGTCTGAATAGGTAAGCAACCTTTCTGATCGATTCTCGATTTGGAGGGTTGCTTATTTTTTTCGCTGCAAGACGAACCTTCCGCAAAAAATTTGCTTATAAAAGAAGGAGAGATGCAAATTGAAGCGAAAAGATTGGTTGTTCGGTTTGAAGGAAATATCCGGTCTGGGTTATGAGACGGTGAGCAAGCTGCTGAAGCATGAGGATCAGTTGGGCGACATTTCGGCGATGGAAGCAGGCGATCTGATGAAGCTTGGAATCTCGCGCGGCCGTGCGGAGCGGATCAGCCGTTTCTTAAGCGAAGAGTTCGTCGCAGAGAGGTATGAACGGTATGCAAAGGCCGGTATCCATGTTATCGTATACGGTGACGATGACTATCCGCCGCTGCTCAGTGAGATTCCTTATGCCCCGTATGTGCTGTATGTCAAAGGGAACATCAGCCTGCTTACGCACCCGTCTATCGCGGTCGTCGGCACGCGCCGCGCCACGGTATACGGCAAGCGGGCAACGCGACGCATCGTCAGCGAGCTGTGCGGCTATGGCTTCGGCATCGTCAGCGGCTTGGCGCGCGGCATCGACACGGAGGCGCATCGCACGAGTCTTACGGAACGGTCCCCGTCGGTTGCCGTGATCGGTACCGGGTTGGACATGGTTTATCCCAAGGAGAACAAATCGCTGATGGAGCAACTGGCGGCAGAGGGAGCGGTCGTATCGGAATGGCCGCTCCAAACAGGCGTAAGGAGCGGCATGTTCTACATTCGCAACCGCATCATCTCAGGGCTCACGCTTGGCACCCTGATCGTCGAAGCGGATATGCACAGTGGCGCGATGATTACCGCAGAATATGCGGCAGGACAGCATCGCGACCTGTTCGCCGTACCAGGTTCGATCTTCGCCGAACAGAGCCGGGGCCCCCTTCACCTGATCAAGGGGCTGAAGGCGAAAGTGGCCGCGAGCGGGGCGGATATAGCGGCGGAATATGAGTATATATTTCGGCGATTGGACCATACCAATTATAAGAAAGAAAGTTCAATAATCCTTACAGACGACGAGCGTCTCGTGCTTTCATGCTTGTCAGAAAGTGAGGCGACCATCGACGAGCTGCTCGCCAAAACGAATTTACCGTTTGGACATTTGCACACGGTTCTGTTATCTTTAACAATAAAAAAGCAGATTCAAAAATGTCCAGGAGCAACATACGTATGCATACAATGACCTCGGAGGGGAGGAATCGCATTTGGCGGATTCGCTCGTAATCGTAGAATCACCGGCAAAAGCGAAAACGATTAGCAAATATCTAGGCAGCAAATATATTGTAAAAGCTTCGATGGGTCATATCCGAGACCTGCCGAAGAGCCAAACCGGCGTGGAGATCAAAAAGGGCTTCAAGCCGAAATATATAACCATTCGCGGTAAAGGCAATGTACTGAAGGAGCTGAAGGACGCCAGCAAGAAGGTGAAAAACATCTATCTGGCAGCCGACCCTGACCGTGAGGGAGAAGCAATCGCCTGGCATCTGGCGCATTACCTGGAGCTGGACGAGAACACCAAGTGCCGAGTCGTGTTCAACGAAATCACCAAGCAGGCTGTCAAGGATGCATTCAAGCATCCGCGCCCGATCAACATGGATCTGGTCAATGCTCAGCAGGCCCGCCGCATCCTGGACCGCCTCGTTGGCTATCAGATCAGCCCGCTCCTGTGGAAGAAAGTGAAGAAAGGATTGTCCGCCGGCCGCGTACAGTCGGTTGCGGTCAAGCTGATCATCGATCGGGAGAACGAGATCCGTTCGTTCGTGCCCGAGGAATATTGGACCATCACGCTCAACGTGTCTCATAATGGCCATGAATTCGAGGCGAAATTCTACGGCCGAAACGGCGAGAAGCTGGAGCTGAAGAGCGAAGGCGAGGTACAGGAGATTCTGCGCGCCATCGAGGGCGCGATATTGCGCGTCATCGATGTGAAAGAGAAGGAAAGGCTGCGCAATCCGGCGGCTCCGTTCATCACCAGCTCGCTCCAGCAAGAAGCAGCGCGCAAGTTGAACTTCCGGGCTGCCAAGACGATGCAGGTAGCCCAGCAACTCTACGAAGGCGTCGATATCGGCAAGGAAGGGACCGTCGGTCTCATCACCTATATGCGCACCGACTCGACACGCATCTCTCCGGTAGCGCAGGAAGAGGCCAGAGAGTGGATCGCCAACAAATTCGGCAAGGAGTACGTGCCGAATCAACCGCGTGTATACGCGAAGAAGAATGCCAACGCGCAAGACGCGCATGAAGCGATCCGGCCGACATCGATCCATCGCACGCCGGAGGAGGTTAAACCATACCTGAGCCGCGATCAATACCGCTTGTACAAACTTGTCTGGGATCGCTTCGTGGCGAGCCAGATGTCATCAGCCGTGCTCGATACGATGACCGTGGACATCGCGGCAGGCGATGTGATCTTCCGTGCGGTGGGCTCCAAAGTGAAGTTCCCGGGTTTCATGAAGGTGTATGTCGAAGGCACCGACGACGGGACGACGGAGGAAGAGAAGTTTCTGCCTCCGCTCAGCAAGGATGATGTGCTGGAGAAGCGACGCATCGCCCCCAAACAGCACTTCACGCAACCGCCACCACGATATACGGAAGCGAGGCTTGTTCGAACTCTGGAGGAACTGGGTATTGGCCGTCCAAGTACCTATGCGCCGACGCTTGAGACCATTCAGAAGCGCGGCTACGTGACGCTGGAGGACAAGAAATTCGTTCCGACCGAGCTGGGGGAAGTCGTAACGCAGCTAATGGAGGAGTTCTTCCCGGAGATCCTGAACATCGAGTTCACTGCCGAGATGGAAGACGAACTGGATCGAATCGAGGAAGGGGTGCTTGATTGGGTCAAGGTTCTGGATGATTTCTATCAAACCTTCGAGAAGCGGCTCAAGGTAGCCGAGGAAGAGATGGCGAACGTTGAAGTCCAGGATGAAGTCTCGAATGAGGTATGCGACAAGTGTGGCAGGCCGCTCGTCTACAAGATGGGACGTTTCGGCAAGTTCCTCGCCTGCTCGGGCTTCCCGGAATGCCGCAACACGAAACCGATCGTCAAGGATATCGGGGTTGATTGCCCGGGCTGCGGCAAGGGCAAGATCATCGAACGCCGCAGCAAGAAGGGAAGAATCTTCTACGGTTGCACCCGCTATCCGGAGTGTGAATTTGTCTCATGGGATAAGCCGGTCGCTAAGCCTTGTCCGGAGTGCGGCTCCTATATGGTGGAGAAACGCAGCCGCGGCAATGTGTCGATCGTCTGCTCGAAGTGCGGCCACAAGGAGAAGCACACAAGCGAGGAAGAGTCGGATGCGCTCCAGGACATGCCAACTTGAATCGACGAAGGGAGACCTGGTATAACGTGAACAGTACAGATAAAGTAACGGTTATCGGAGCGGGCCTTGCCGGTTCCGAAGCGGCGTGGCAGATCGCAGAGCGCGGCGTGCCAGTCGTCCTCTATGAGATGAGGCCGGTGCGGATGACACCGGCCCATCATACGGATAAATTCGCGGAGCTGGTATGTACCAACTCGCTGCGTTCCAATTCGCTCACCAATGCTGTTGGCGTGATCAAGGAAGAGATGCGCATCCTGGATTCGCTTATTATCGGCAGCGCGGATCGGCATGCGGTACCGGCAGGCGGAGCGCTGGCCGTGGACCGCGACGGATTCTCGGGTGCGGTCACTTCCGCGCTTCGCAATCATCCGCTCATCGAGGTACGCAATGAAGAGGTGACCGACCTGCCTGACGGCATCACGGTCGTGGCCACCGGCCCGCTCACCTCGCCTGCGCTTTCGGATAAGCTGCGTGAACTGACCGGAGAGCAGTATCTGTACTTCTACGATGCGGCAGCGCCGATCATCGAGAAGGATTCGATCGACATGGACAAGGTGTTCCTTGCTTCCAGGTACGACAAGGGCGATGCAGCCTATCTCAACTGCCCGATGGATGAAGAGCAATTCGACCGCTTCTACGAGGCATTGGTGACGGCTGAAACAGCGGAGCTTAAGGACTTCGAGAAAGAGATCTACTTCGAGGGCTGCATGCCGATCGAAGTGATGGCAAAGCGTGGCAAGCAGACGCTGCTGTTCGGCCCGATGAAGCCAGTGGGGCTTAAGGACCCGCGAACCGGCAAGATCCCATACGCGGTTGTCCAGCTTAGACAGGACAACTCGGCCGGTACGCTGTTTAACATGGTTGGTTTTCAAACGCATCTCAAATGGGGAGAACAGAAGCGGGTTTTCTCGCTGATCCCCGGTTTGGAACGGGCGGAGATCGTCCGCTATGGCGTCATGCATCGCAATACATTCATCAACTCTCCGCTATTGCTTGAACCGACCTATCAGCTTAAGGCCCGCCGCAATCTGTTCTTCGCCGGGCAGATGACGGGGGTTGAAGGCTATGTGGAATCGGCAGCGGCCGGCCTCGTTGCGGGCATCAATGCAGCCCGCCTCGCGCAAGGGCGCGAGCCGGTTGTGCCGCCGCGCGAATCTGCGCTTGGCAGCATGGCGCATTATATCACCACCGCATCTCCGGATAACTTCCAGCCGATGAATGCGAACTTCGGCTTGTTCCCGCCGCTTGACGTGCGAATCCGCGACAAGCAGCGCCGATACGAGATGCTTGCGGAGCGCGCGCTCCATGCCGTGCGAGACTTCAAGGCAAAATTGCAAGAATGATGCCTTGTAATGGACAAGTTCGCTGTGTTACGATTGATTTTGGCCGAGGCTTGTTTGACAGGACTCGACACTAGCAATTAGGCGATCAGCCTGAAGGTGGGAGTGAGATGCTGGAACACTTCCTGGATCAATTCCTGAGATACCTGCAAGCCGAACATAATGCTTCCGAGCATACCATTAATCATTATTCCCGCGACATCAGGCAGTTTCTGGACTTCATGGAACAGCAGGGGATCCGCGATTATGCAGACGTAAATTATATGCACGTTCGCTCCTATCTGGCGGAATTACATGTTCAAGAGTATGCGAGGCGCAGCATTGCCAGAAAATTATCGGCGCTGCGCTCTTTTTATTTGTACATGCTGCGCGAAGGGACGATCTCAGTGAATCCCTTCGCACAGGTGCAGACGCTGAAGCTGGACAAGAAGCTGCCCAAGTTCCTGTATCCGGAGGAGATCGAAGCGCTGCTCGAAGCTCCGGACTTGTCAACTCCGGAGGGACTGAGAGACCGCGCTGTGATGGAGACGTTGTATGCAAGCGGCATGCGTGTCAGCGAGCTGGTCGGTTTGAACACGGATTCAATCGATTATGCGAATGGCGTGGCGCTGGTCTTCGGCAAAGGTTCCAAGGAACGTTATGTGCCGCTTGGCGAGTATGCGCTGAAATCGCTTAAGGATTATCTGGAGCGCGGCCGGCCGCTTCTCGCTGCAAATCCTGGTGAACGGGCGCTGTTCCTCAACACTAGGGGCGGAAGACTGAACGACCGCAGCGTACGCCGCTTTATCGATCAATATGTGCTGAAGACGGCACAGTTGCGCAAGACGAGTCCGCACGTGCTGCGTCATACGTTTGCTACGCACATGCTGGAGGCGGGCGCGGATCTGAGAACCGTACAGGAGTTTCTTGGCCATGCGAATATTTCGACCACACAGATATACACCCATGTAACCCGGGATCATCTTCAGTCTGTATACAACCGTGCGCATCCACGCGCATGAACGTAGATTACCGTCAGGAGGGACTTTTATGGAAATGAGCTTTCATGCGACGACCATATGCGCCATCCGGCACAATGGCAAAGGTGCCATCGCTGGAGATGGACAGGTGACATTCGGTCAGAACATGATCATGAAACATAAGGCTCGCAAGGTGCGTCGCCTGTATCGCGGCAAGGTTGTGGCCGGATTCGCCGGATCGGTGGCGGATGCTGTTACGTTGTTCGAGAAATTCGAGGGCAAACTGGAAGAGCATCAGGGTAATCTGCAGCGGGCAGCCGTGGAACTGGCCAAAGAGTGGCGGTCAGACCGTGTGTTGAGGAGGCTGGAAGCGATGCTTATCGTCATGGACAGCACTTCGCTGCTTCTCATCTCGGGCAACGGCGAGGTGATTGAGCCGGACGATGATGTGCTTGCGATCGGCTCCGGCGGCAGCTTCGCGCTGGCTGCGGCACGTGCCTTGAAGAAGCACAGCACGCACCTAGAAGCGAAGGATATGGCTTATGAGGCGCTCAAGATCGCATCGGAAATCTGCGTGTATACGAATCAGAATATTATAGTTGAAGAAATTGAGTAACAGACAGGAGGGACCCATACGATGAGCAAAGGTGCTTTGACGCCACGGCAGATTGTCGCAGAGCTTGACAAATACATCGTTGGACAGAAACAAGCGAAGCGTTCTGTAGCAGTCGCTCTCCGCAACCGCTACAGAAGGAGTTTGCTAGATGAGTCGATGCGCGATGAGATCATGCCGAAGAACATCCTCATGATCGGTCCGACCGGAGTGGGCAAGACAGAGATCGCGAGGCGTCTCGCGAAGCTCGTTGGTGCGCCGTTTGTGAAGGTTGAAGCGACCAAGTTCACGGAGATTGGCTATGTTGGCCGCGATGTGGAATCGATGGTGCGGGACCTGGTGGAAACGGCGATACGCATGGTGAAGTCGGAGAAGACAGAAGCCCTGAAGGACAAGGCGGAGAAGTTGGCCAATGAACGCATCGTCTCGATCCTGGTTCCGTCGGGCAAGAGCAACCGCTCAGTTCGCAATCCGCTGGAGATGCTGTTTGGCGGTCAAACCGCAGACCAGTCAGACAAGGACGAGCATGTTCAGCAGGATGTGGCTGCCCGCAGAGAAGAAGTGCGTGCCAAACTGCTCAGGGGCGAGCTGGAAAATCAACAGATCGAGATTGAAGTGGAGGACAATGCTCCGTCCATGTTCGATATGCTGGCAGGCCAAGGCAATGAACAGATGGGCCTGAGCATGCAGGAGCTGTTCGGCAACCTACTCCCGAAACGGACGAAGAAGCGCAAGCTGCCGATATCCGAAGCCCGCAAAGTTCTGATCAATGAAGAGGCGCAGAAACTGCTCGACATGGATGAAGTCATCCAGGAATCGATCCGGCTCGCTGAACAGTCCGGCATCATCTTCATTGACGAGATCGACAAGATCGCCAGCAGCAGCCGCGCCAACGGCCCCGATGTGTCGCGGGAAGGGGTACAGCGCGACATCCTGCCTATCGTGGAAGGCTCTACTGTAATGACCAAGTATGGTCCTGTGAAAACCGACTATATCCTATTCATCGCTGCCGGCGCATTCCATAACGCCAAGCCGTCCGATCTGATACCCGAACTGCAAGGGCGTTTCCCGATTCGCGTCGAGCTGAATAATCTTAGCATGGAGGATTTTGTCTCGATCCTGACTGAGCCGAAGAATGCATTAACCAAGCAATACGCGGCTCTGCTTGAAACGGAAGGTATCACGGTGGAATTCTCGCCGGAAGCCATCAAAGAGCTGGCGAAGATCGCTGTCGAGGTGAACTCCAGCACGGACAATATCGGTGCGAGAAGATTGCATACATTGCTGGAGAAATTGCTGGAGGATCTGTCCTTTGAAGCGCCCGAGATTACGCTTGAGCGCATCGAGATCACGCCCGAATATGTCCGTGAGAAATTGGGGCAGATTGCACAAAATCGCGATTTGAGCCAATATATTCTGTAACGAACGGATGCTGCAGTGGAGGATGGAAATGAATCTGTTGACGAAAACACGCAGACTGAATCGATTGTTGCAAAGAGCGGAGGGCCAGCATGTGAACTTCATGGAGATGGCCGAGGTGCTGCGTGATACGATAAATGCCAATGTCTATGTCTTAAGCCGAAAAGGCAAGGTGCTCGGCCATGCGGCCGCTGGCTTCCTTGAATCCGACGAAGCTCGCCGGATGCTGCTCCTGGAGCGTCGCATTCCGAACGAAATCAATGAGATGCTGAAGAAGATCGAGGAGACGACCTCAAGCGCAGAGCTTGAGGGAAATGCGAAGGAAGCGATCATACACCTGTTCGAGGATCCGATCCTGACGATCATCCCGATCGTCGGCGGAGGCAATCGTCTGGGCACGGTTATCCTGGCGCGACAGCATGAGCCGTTCGTGGACGATGATCTGATACTAGCCGAATATGGCGCCACAATTATCGGGATGGAAATTTTGCGCGAGCGAACAGAAGAGATCGAAGTGGAAGCTCGTAACAAAGCTGCCGTGCAGGTTGCGGTAGGTTCGCTGTCATTCAGTGAACTGGAGGCGGCGGAGCAGATCTTCGACGAGCTCGAAGGCAAGGAAGGTTTGCTCGTCGCCAGCAAAATCGCCGATCGCGCCGGCATCACCCGTTCGGTCATTGTCAACGCGCTGCGCAAGCTGGAGAGCGCGGGTGTGATCGAGACGAGGTCGCTTGGCATGAAAGGCACTTATATCCGAATTCTCAATGATAACTTAATTGGAGAACTACACCGCGTCAGATGAAACTAACTGCCCCGGCTGTACAGCCGGGGCAGTTAGTTTCATTTTATGAAAAATATGGATGTTCCAATGAAAAACAAGGAGGGTCAAAAGCTGAAAATGGCTGATAAGTCCTCCGAAAAAAGGAATACACTGGGGAATATCTCATATTATCGTTCGCCTTTCTACAAATTTCATTGTATTTTTTCGATAGATTTGTCGATTCAAGCAGGAAAAAAGTCATACATGCAGAATAAGTTGATTATCTGTTTTATTTTCATAAACAACAACAAAGAGAGGTGGGATGGAGTTGATTGGCACGCGCGCATTGAATATCCTGGAGCGGTCGCTGGATGCTGCGACACTCAGTCAGAAAGTGATCGTGAACAATATTGCGAACGCGAGTACGCCGAACTTCAAACGTTCTGAAGTGAAGTTCGAGCAATACTTGCTGAAGGAACTGAATGCGCAGAGCGGCAAGTCGATTGTCGGTCGACGCACAGACTCGCGTCATATACATATTGGGCGTAACGCCACTAGTAATCCGGCTACCGCTCAAGTTGTAACGGACAACAGCACCAAGTTTAATCACAACAACAACAATGTGGATATCGATTACGAGATGGCTCTGCTTGCATGGAATCAATTAAAGTATAATCTGCTAATCGAAAGAACCAATGGCTTCTTCAGCAGCATGAGAACAGCAATTGATAACAGGTAAGCGCAATCTCATAGTAGATAGGAGTTGATCCGAGTCCATGTTTAGCAGCTTCAATATCAGCGCGTCTGCTTTGACTGCGCAGAGGCTCCGGATGGATGTTGTCGCATCCAATATTGCCAATGCGAATTCTACGCGTGCGCAGTTGGTAAATGGACGATGGGTTCCATACCAGCGCAAGATGGTTGTCATGGAAGCCAATACGCCTCAGCCTTCGTTTGCTTCTGTGTTTGAGAACACGCTGCAAGGCTCCATTGGTCAAGGCGTGAAGGTGACGAAGATCGTAAACGACACAGAACCGTTCAAGCGCGTATACAACCCGAGCCATCCGGATGCGGATGAAGAAGGCTATGTGCTGATGCCGAATGTCGATCTGTTGAAGGAACAAGTTGATTTGTTGGATGCTACGCGGGCATATGAAGCAAACGTGACGGCGCTCAATGCCTCCAAATCAATGTTTATGAAAGCTTTACAAATTGGCAAATAGCAAACATGAGATGAATCTACCGGCTGTTGGGAGGGATAATTAATGATCAATCATGTCAGCCTGCAGCAACTTGCTTCCAAATCAGTTGTGAATCCGACCGGTGCTAACCAAACCGGAGCGGTTGATGTCACTAAGTCTTTTGGGGAATTTTTGAATGATGCGCTGAACGCAGTTCAGGAGCAAAAGGAGATATCTGACGAGTTGACCCAGCAATACATAACGGGTCAAATCTCAGATGTTCACAGCGTTATGATCGCCGCAGAGAAAGCCTCATTGGCATTGGAGCTAACGGTTGCAATACGCAACAAAGCAATTGAAGCTTACCAAGAAATTATGCGCATCCAGATCTGATGCATTATGACCATGAATGCAAGATAATTGAATAACGCTGATGAAGATGATGGGGTGACTCCGTGAACGAGAAATTTATTCAGTACCGGAGACGCGCTCTCGAGTACTGGAACAAGTTTAGCCGTGTTCATAAGATTCTGATCGTTTCCATAGTCGTACTTATGATACTTGCCATAGTTCTGGTTGCATATAACGCCTCCAAGACGGAATACTCAATAGCTTTCCGCAACTTGGACCAGACTGACGCAGCAGCAATTAAAAACTATTTGGACGAGCGAGGAATTCCTTACGAATTCACCCCGGATATGAGTGCGGTTGGAGTGCCGACCAGCATGGTGACCGAAGTGAAGGCTGCCGCTGCAGAACAGAACCTGATTCATAGCGGTTCGATTGGCTTCGGCATTTTTACGGAAAATATCGGGTCGTTCGGCATGACAGACAATCAATTTCAGGTACTCAAGGTGGATGCTCTTGCTGGTGAGATCGAGAAGCTGATCTACGAGTACAACGGTGTCACGAAAGCAACTGCTCTTGTTCGTCTGCCTTCGGAAAGCGTATTTATCAACACGGACAGTGAACAGGAAGCCAGTGTAGCCATCCAGGTTCGGTTCGAACCGGGATACAGACCGACCCAGAAACAGATTGATGGCATGTATCGCACCGTTCAGATGACACTTCCCAATCTGCCGATGGAGAATATCGTCATCGCGGATCCAAATGGTGAACTTACGCCTTCGTTCTCTTCGGATTCCGAGGGAACAGGCGCAGCAACAGCGTTTGATGAGCAACTGAAGGTGAAGAAGCAGATCGAGCAAGACATTCGCGCCAATGTGGAGAATCTGCTCAAACCGATCATGGGCCAAGATTCCGTTGTTGCCAGCGTATTTGCAACAGTTAACTTCGACAAGAAGAACAGCGTCGAGCAGTTGGTGACTCCGGTGAATACCGTCGACCAGAGAGGAATCGAGATCAGCTTGCAGGAAGTCCAGAAGACTTTCTCCAGCGAAGGCCCAAGCGGCGCAGGCGGTGTTGTCGGTACAGGCGATCAAGACATCGCCAACTACCAAGGTTCCAACGCTTCTGGCGGCTCGACGAATTCCGAGGAAATCGAACGAATCGTCAACTACGAAGTGAATCGGATCACCAATCAAATCGTCAAGAGTCCATATGCGATTGTAGACCTGACGATCAATGTCGGCATCGAACCGCCGAATCCTGAGGAGCCTGAATCCTTGACACAGGAGATGCGCGATTCTGTGCAGCAGCTCTTGGTCAACATTGTCAGTGCTGCTCTGGCAAACAGTGGCGTGGAATACACGCAAGAACAGTTGCAGCAGAAAGTGCTCGTGTTTGCCCAGCCATTCCTTGGCAAATCGAGCGCAACATCGTCTGACGATTCGTCCATCTTGTCTTCTGCCAATGCATGGTTGTATGCGCTTGGCGGCATTGCTGTAGCTCTCCTGCTTGTCGGAGGCTATGTGCTGATCAGACGCAGAAGGGCCGAATCGGAAGTGGAGGACGTTCTGCAACCAGCAACACCAGCAGTCGAAGAAACGTTGGAGATCGAAACTATATCCAACGAAACTCAAGTTCGCAAACAATTGAATATGTTGGCGCAGAAGAAGCCGGAAGAGTTCGTAAACCTGCTGCGAACTTGGTTGGTCGAAGAATAGGGGGATACGTATGGCTAAACTACTTCAGCAACAATCCCTACCGTTGACCGGGCGTCAGAAGGCCGCGATATTGCTGATCACCTTAGGTCCGGAAACATCGGCTGAAATCTTCAAGCATCTTCGTGAGGAAGAGATTGAACAGTTGACATTGGAGATCGCCAATGTTCGTAAGGTAGATGCGGCTGAGAAGGAAATGATCCTGGAGGAGTTTTACCAGATCTGTGTCGCTCAGGAATACCTGACTCAAGGCGGCATTGAATATGCCAAGGAGATATTGGAGAAGGCGCTGGGGCCGGAGAAGGCAATCGACATTCTCAGCAAGCTAACGGCGTCTCTGCAGGTGCGACCGTTTGACTTCGCGAGGAAGGCCGACCCATCGCAGATCTTGAACTTCATCCAGAACGAGAATAACCAAACGATTGCACTTGTCCTGTCTTATCTTCAATCCGATCAGGCTTCCTTCATCCTGTCGGCTCTGCCTCAGGAGAAGCAAGCGGATGTGGCGAAGCGAATCGCCATGATGGATTCCACTTCCCCGGAAGTGATCAGCCAGGTTGAACGGGTGCTTGAGCAGAAGCTGTCTGCTACTGTCACTCAAGACTATACGTCGGCTGGAGGCATCGAAGCGATCGTGCAGATCCTGAACGGTGTCGACAGGGGGACGGAGAGGACGATTCTCGACTCGCTTGAGATTCAGGATCCTGAGCTGGCCGAGGAAATCAAGAAACGCATGTTTGTCTTTGAAGATATCGTTACACTCGACAATCGTTCGATCCAACGCATCATTCGCGATGTGGAGAATGCGGATCTTCAGTTGGCGCTCAAGGTTGCGAGCGAAGAAGTACGGGAAGCGATCTTCCGCAACATGTCCAAGCGGATGGCCGATACATTCCGCGAAGAGATGGAATATATGGGCCCCGTGCGGCTGCGTGACGTTGAAGAAGCGCAGACTCGCATCGTAGCTACGATCCGCCGCCTGGAAGAAGCCGGTGAGATCATCATCGCTCGCGGCGGAGGAGATGATATCATTGTCTAATGTCATCAAGTCCTCTCATTATGTGCCGTTGGACAGCAAGAAGCTTATCGAAGCTGCCACCCTGAAACCGGTGAAGCGGACATCGGACGCTGCCGGTTCGGCACATCAAGCTTCCGACCTGGAACAGGCGATCCGTGACAAGCAGGTGGAAGAGCAGGTTGCCCGTGCTATCGATGAAGCGAACGCTGAAGCTGCCAGGATCATCGAGCAGGCGCAAGCGCAAGCGGCGAAGCTGCGGGAGCAGATGGAGCAGGAGCTTACGGCTTGGCAGGCTGAGCGACGCCAGGCGTTTGAGGCTGAGCTGGAGAGCTTGCGGCAGGAGGCGCTTGAGCAAGCGTATCGCGAAGGATATGCAAGCGGCGAGCGGGCTGCCGAGGAGAAATGGCAACAGGATATTGAAACTGCTGCACGCGTATTGCACGAGGCAACAGAGATGAAGAGCGAGATCATCGGCGAGGCAGAACCTTTCTTGCTTGAGCTAAGCGTACAGATCGCAGAAACGATCATCGGGCGCCAACTTTCGCTTGAGCCGGAGTGGACGCTGCAGATGATACGCAACGTGTTGTCTCGTGAACGAAGAAAAGGGCTTGTTACACTCTGTGTATCGCCAGACCAGTTTCCATATATAAGGGAAGCGAGAGAGGAGCTCCGCATGGTGCTCGACTCGCAGGCCGAACTGCAGATCGTGCCGGATATCTCGGTACGCGGGTTTGGTTGTGTCGTGCGGACCGACTTCGGTACGCTTGATGCGCGGATCGATGCGCAGCTATCGGAGATCAAACAGGCACTTCTTCAGGTTTATACCGCTGAACAAGGGGTTGAAGAAGGGTGACAAGTCCGTTGAAGGCTGACAAGTATATCCATCATATCCGACTGGTGGACCCGGTGCGCCAGAATGGCAGAGTAACCCAGGTCATCGGACTGACGATCGAATCCGAAGGGCCGGTAGCCAGCATCGGCGATGTTTGCTACATATATCCTTCGCGGGCTGTGAAACCAATCATGGCTGAGGTTGTCGGTTTCCGCGACAATAGGGTCATCCTGATGCCTCTAGGCGATCTGCATGCCATATCTCCTGGCAGCGAAGTGGTTGCTACCGGTCAACCGCTGACGGTTAAGGTCGGCCATGAGCTGCTTGGCAAGGTGCTGGATGGACTCGGTCAACCGCTAGACGGTTCGACTCTGCCGATGCGAATGGGAATGTATTCCACTTATAACAGCCCGGCCAATCCCCTGCTTCGAACGAGGGTCAAGGATCCGATCAGCGTTGGTGTGAGGGCGATCGATGGATTGCTTACCGTCGGCAACGGGCAGAGGCTTGGCATCTTCGCCGGCTCCGGCGTCGGCAAAAGTACGCTGCTGGGTATGATCGCCAGGAATACTTCCGCTGATGTGAACGTGATCGCGCTCATCGGGGAACGCGGCCGTGAGGTGCTTGATTTTATCGAACGGGATCTCGGTCCCGAAGGGCTTGCCAGGTCCATCGTTGTGGTTGCGACCTCAGATCAACCGGCATTGATCCGCATCAAGGGGGCGCTCATCGCCACTTCGATCGCCGAGTATTTCCGCGATCTCGGCATGAATGTCATGCTCATGATGGATTCGGTGACCCGATATGCCATGGCGATGCGCGAGGTTGGTCTGGCTGTTGGCGAACCGCCTGCGACACGCGGCTATCCGCCTTCGGTGTTCGCGAACCTTCCGAAGCTGCTTGAACGGGCAGGCACATCGCAGAAGGGCTCGATCACCGCGTTCTACACGGTGCTCGTTGACGGTGACGATATGAACGAACCAATCGCTGATACCGTGCGCGGGATATTGGACGGTCATATCGTGTTGGACCGCGGCCTTGCAAGCCGTGGCCATTATCCGGCGATCGACGTTCTTCCCAGCATCAGCCGGGTGATGAACGAGATCGTCTCGCCTGAACATATCCGGGCGGCAACTAGACTCAAGAAACTGCTCGCGGTATATCGCAACTCTGAAGATTTGATCAATATCGGTGCATATCAAGCTGGATCGAATGCCGAGATCGACGAGGCGATCAGATATTACGGCACGATCCTTAACTACCTGCAGCAAGGCGTGGACGAAAAGGTTACTTATGATGAAGCTAGCGAACAACTGATCAAACTGTTTGGAGATGGTTGAGGATGCGATTCCGTTATAAGCTGCAGAAGATCGTCGATCTGAAGTCCAACCAGAAGGCCCAAGCCGAGTGGATGCTGTCGATGGCGATGTCGAAGATGAAACTGGAAGAGCAGTCCCTGGAAGAACTCGAGCAGACCCGCAGGTCGCTAACTAACTCGATGCAGGAAGCTGCACTGGCAACCACTTCAGCAGCGGAACTTACGATGTTGCAATCCTATCTGCAGCATATCGACATGTTGATCGAGCGGAAGGTGCAGCAGCTTAATCTCGCCAAGCTAGAGGTAGCGAAGAGGAGCGATGAGCTGGTCGCCCGGATGAAGGACGAGAAGATCTGGCACAAAGCAAGAGAACGCAGCTTGAGCGCCTTTAGAGAGAATTATAATCGCAGAGAACAAGCCACGCTGGATGAGATGGCATCCGTCCGGTTTGGCAAACCATGAGATGAGCTGGGGGGAAGCGCAAATTGGCTAAAGCAAGTATAGAGCGAACTACATACGGTGCGTTTGAGCGCTTCTTGTATTTCTTCCTGATCCCGATGCTGTATTCTTCCGTGCTCGTAAGCATCTTGTTCCTGGTATTCAACAGCGATGTTCGCGATTCATTTCTCGAAACGTTGAACAAGATTCCGGTCATCAGGGAGCTTGTTCCTGATCCGAAAGAGGATGAAGCGACAAACGCCATCATGGCCCCTGAATTGGTGCAGATCCAGAAGGAAGCCAAACAACAAACGGAAGCGATCCAGGCAGAACTTACGTCTGCGATCGAGGCAATCAGGCAGAAAGACGCGGAGATCGAATCGCTGAAAGAACAGATCGCCCAATTGGAAACTCAGTATGCTGAGCAGAAGTTGAGCGAGGAAGAGTATGAGCAGCAGATTCAGAATCTCGCGAAGATGTATACGGATATGACGCCGAGCAAGGCTGCGCCGATCCTGGAGAAGCTCCTGCCGAGCGAGCAAGTGCTCATCCTCAGCCGCATGTCCCAGTCGAGCCGCTCTGCTATTCTGCAACGCATGGACCCGGAAATGGCGGCTCAAGTGACAAGGGGCCTGAAGGATCTGGGGACGGTGGATGATGAGAAGATCGCCGCTTTGCAGGAACGCGTTAAAGAACTGGAAGCTCAGCTCACCGGAAAGGTGGATTCGCTCTCGATCGAGCAACTGGCAGACACCTTTGAATCGATGGCGCCAGCCAGTGCGGCAACTGTTCTGTTGGAAATGATCAAGATCAATGAAAATGAGGTGATCAGCGTACTGCGTGCGATGGACAGCACAGCGCGGTCAGCCGTTCTGTCCGCAATGACCAACGAGGACAGTGCGAACGCGGCTCGCATCACATCGAAGCTCGCAGGGTAGCTGCTGATAGATGAAGCTTGACTTTCATCACTGAAAGGGGGTGATTTCATGAACATGATGTTGAATCTGAGCTCGTTAAGTGTCAATCGTGATCTGAGCACTGCAAGCACTTCGGCTTCGATCGAGACCAGTGGCCAAGGCAACGGATCGTTCCAGAGCCTGCTTGCCAAGATTGCTGGGCAGGTTAATGGCGAGTCCAAGACGGTAGGTATGAACTCCGCCATCTCCTTGATTGCGAGTGTGATTCCGAATCTCTCAGTCAGCTCGGAAGAAGGAGAAGGAGACTTGCTTGCTTGGCTTGAACAGTTGTTGCAACAACTGGAGCAGATGGAACCGGAATCTCTGCAACTTCTCTTTGAGGAGAACCCGGATCTCGCGGCTGTTCTTTCCAGTTTCTCCTTGACGAATGCTGCGAACATGTTGCCGCAAACAACTGAATCGCTGCAACTTAAACATGGCGATATCGCATCGGCAGGGGAACTGCTTAAGGGAGTGATCCGCGAATGGATCGCTAGCATCAAGAGCGGCGATACCGCTTCCCAGGCTGCGGTTGGACAAGCGCAAGCGTTCCGGCAATTGATCCAGGCTATGCAACTCGACACGAAGACCACTGAGCAGCTTGAGGGGCTGACAGCGAATCAGGGTGCTTCGCAGCCGACAAATGCAACATCTGGAACTCAGGCCGCATGGGTACATAATGGATTGATGCCACGTCAAGCGGCTGCAGATGCGAGAAGCGAACAGCCAGGGGCCGATGACAGAGGTGCCTCCCAGAAGGGTACGAACATCCAGATGGCAAACAACGTTGCCAAGGTTGCCTTCTTGCCCAAAGCCGATCTCTTGAGACCGGAACTTCTGGAGCTGGCGCTTGGCGACGCAGTAGAAACCGAGGTCGCAGAGAGCAAACCAGTTGAAACGGTTGTACAGACGCAGATGACATTGACCCAGGAAACGTTGAAAGCTGCGGCAGATACTACCGTTGCTCGCCAGGCTGCAACCCAAACGGCGCAAGTTCCTTTTGATCGCTTCGCTGAACACCTGGAGCGCTTCGTGACGAAGTCGTTCCAGATCACGCAGCAAAACGGATTCGCTGAAGCGAAGATCTCGCTCGTTCCAGAGCATCTGGGTCAGGTGGACATCAAGCTGTCGCTCCAGAACGGCCAGTTGACAGCACAGATCGTTACGGAAACAACCGCAGGCCGCGAGGCGCTTGAACAGCAGCTTGGTATGTTGCGCACCGCTCTGCAGGCGCAAGGCATCCAGGTGGAACGTCTGGAAGTCACGCAGCAGACGAACGCAGCTAGTTCATTTGCATTTTTGCGGGATCAAGGGCAACAGCAATCCGCACGCCAGTTCCAGCAACAGTCTAGATCCGAATCCGCTGGATACGAGGAAGAAGCGATCGACTTCGAGCAGGAGCTTGAGTTGATCGGCAACGAATACGATGCACTTTACAGCGGGCGCGCGTTTCACGCGATGGCTTAACCCAGGGAGGTGAATCTTATGACGACGATTTACGGAAGCAGCAATACAAACACGAGCGTGCAACAGGCGGTTTCTCAGGTTAACAACAATTCCATCCTGGGCAGGGATGCGTTCCTGCAATTGCTCGTGACTCAGCTAGCCAACCAGGATCCTACCAATCCGATGGAAGACCGGGAGTTCATCGCACAGATGGCGCAATTCAGCTCACTGGAGCAGATGAACAACGTAGCGAACGAGCTGCGCGGGCTGCGCCAGTTGTTCAGCTTGTCAACGGATCTGATCGGCAAGTCGATCGAATGGCAGGGATCGGAAGGCGTCCTCTCGGGTAAAGTGGATTCCATTCTGCTTCGTGACGGCTCTACGATCATCGTCGTCGGTGACAAAGAGGTGAAGCTGGATTCCATCATTCGGGTTTATCAAGCGTCCGACGATGATGATGGAACTCAAGTCGATCCGTCTGAACCAACTGATAAGACTGATCCGTCTGATGATACGCCGAGTGACGACGGTCAGGCCGGAGAAGAACAGGATGAGTCCTCTGCTGTTAGCGAGGACGGTGGAGAAGCATGACCGAGAAGATAACTATCAGCCAGTTGTATCAGCGCATTCCGCCTGGCATACAGCATCGGCCGGCCAAACTGCCTGACAAGACGTCTTCAGTACGAAGTACCGATACGTCTGCGTTCGAGCAGATGCTTCGATCGAATCTGCTCAAGTTTAGCAGTCACGCTGAGACGAGATTAGCACAGCGCGGCATCAAGATGAGCGCAGATCAGCTCGCCAAGCTGGAGGATGCTGTGCAGCAGGCAGCCGCCAAAGGAGCTCGCGAATCTCTCATCCTGACCGCTGATGCAGCGTTTATCGTCAACATCAAGAATCGCACTGTTGTTACAGCGATTGACCACGCGTCATTGGATCAGCATGTGTTTACCCAGATCGATAGCGCAGTCATTGTTCAATCCTAGTTACATGTACAACGGATACAGGGCTGGCCCGATAAGGAAGCCCTAGGGCTGCTGACCGACAGAAGCAGCACTGCATCATAAAAATGCATGATATGGAGGTAATCAAATGCTTAGATCTCTTTATTCGGGCGTTTCCGGCATGCGCGGCTTCCAAACGAAGCTTGACGTCATCGGCAACAATATCGCGAACGTCAATACGGTAGGTTTCAAGGCTTCGACTGTTACATTCAAGGATATGCTCAGCCAAACGATGCAGGGTGTAACCGCACCTGTTGATGGAAGAGGCGGTGTGAACCCGATGCAGATCGGCCTTGGTGTTACGATCGCTGCCATCACCACCAACCATACCGGAGGCAGTGCGATGACAACCAACAATCTGCTTGACCTGCGTATTGATGGCGATGGATTCTTCGCGGTTGCAGAAAGTGAAGATCAAGAGACTCCTTATCTGACTCGTCTCGGTAACTTCACGCTGGATGCGGAAGGCAAGCTCGTTACGACTGACGGCATGCTGGTGCTTGACAGCGATGGAGCGCCGATCATTATGGAAGATGATTGGGTATCGATTTCCATCTCACAAGCAGGTGAGATCATCGCCAAGAATGAAGACGGAGAAACCGTCAATACGGACATTTTCATTGGTCTTATCAATGTCATGAACCCTGCTGGCTTGTCCAAGATCGGCAACAGCTTGTATGAGATCACTCCAAACGCTGTATTTGAAGGCGAGTGGGAGCTCACAACGGCTGCGAATGCTGAACAAGGAACCGGTAAGGTCATCTCTAGTCAACTTGAGATGTCCAACGTCGATCTGACCACAGAGTTTACTGAACTGATCATCGCGCAGCGCGGTTTCCAAGCAAACTCGCGGATTATCACAACCTCGGATGAAGTCTTGCAGGAACTGGTCAATCTGAAACGTTAAGCTAGGGTTTTGAAATAGGGGGGACCTAATCCGTCCCCCTGATATGCGGAGGTTGCCGGAATGATAACCGTCACGAGACTTAACGGTTCGAAAGTAACGGTGAATGTGCTGTTTATCGAGACCGTCGAACAGACACCTGATACCGTCATCAGCCTGACTACCGGTAACAAGATTGTTGTACGAGAGACAGCCGAAGAAGTCATCGAGAAGACTCGTGCATATTTACGCAGTATTGGGATCGTCCAAGCAACCGTCAAGAGCTTAGATACGGAGGGATGATACTTGTTCAGTAACAAAATCGTAAACGTAGTCCTGATCATTCTCATATGCGTCACGCTCCTGGTCGGTGCTGCTTTTGTTGTTTGGATGTTCGTGTTTAATCAAGACAACGAAACTGACCCTGCCGGGCAGGCAGCCAATCTGGCAGCCCAAACGGAGACCAGACAACTCACCGCAGACGAAATCGTTCAGCTAACGGTGACATTGGACAGTGTGACGACAAATCTGGCTGATCAGCAACACATTATCAACATCGGACTAGCATTCCAGGTCGAAAACAAAAAAACCTATGAGGAGTTTGAGAAGATCAAAGCCATCCAGATACAGCCCATCGTGCTGAAGCTCTTGCATCAGACGAACCCAGACGAGCTGTTTGCCGAAAACGGCTTTGACAACTTCACAACGAGTCTGATGAACGAGATTAACCCAATTTTATCAACCGGTAAGATTACACAGATCAATATTACTAGCTTTGTCGTCGATAGACTGTAACGCTGTAATGAAGGATGTGACATAAATGGTCGATGTGCTCTCACAAAATGAGATCGACGCCTTGCTTGCAGCGCTGTCATCCGGAGAGATGGATGCCGAGGAGCTGAAAAAGGAAGAATCCCAGAGGAAAATCAGATCTTACGATTTCAAGCGCGCGGTCCGTTTCTCCAAGGATCATATCCGAAGTCTGACACGCATCCATGAGAACTTTGCGCGCTATCTGACGACCTATTTCTCTGCGCAGTTGCGAACCTTCGTCCAGATCAATGTTGTCCAAGTGGAACAATTGCCTTATGATGAGTTCATACGTTCGATCCCGAAGATGACGATCCTGAACGTATTTGAGGCAGAGCCGCTCGAAGGGCGCATGGTGCTCGAGGTTCATCCGAACGTAGCCTTTGCGATGGTCGACCGCATGCTTGGCGGATCGGGAACTGCTGCCGGGCGAATCAATTCGCTGACGGAAATTGAGACAATGGTGATGGAACGTATTTTCAGCCGCGCGTTCGACAGCCTGCAAGAGGCGTGGAAAACAGTGCTGGACATCAAACCTCGGCTTGATGGCATCGAGACAAATCCGCAGTTTATGCAGATTGTGTCGCCAAACGAGACGATTGCGCTCATCTCCTTGAGCACGAAGATCGGCGACACGACGGGCATGATCAATCTCTGTATCCCCCATGTGGTGATCGAGTCGATCATGCCGAGATTGTCCGTTCATCATTGGTTTGTCTCGCAGAAGAAATCCCGCGTTCCTGAAGAAGTGGAGATGCTCGAATCACGCGTACAGAAGACGGAGCTGGAGATCACTGTCGAGCTCGGCAACTCCACGATCTCCGTGCAGGAATTTCTGCAGATGTCTGTAGGCGATGTGATCAAGCTGGACAAGCAGTTGAATGAAGGGCTGCATGTCAAGATTGGTGACAAATTGAAGTTCATAGCCAATCCGGGAACTGTGAATGGAAAGATGGCAGTACAGATTATCGACAAGGCTGAGGAAGAGGAGGATCTGAATGAGTAACAAGGATTATTTGTCCCAGGAAGAAATAGACGCGCTTCTTAAGCGTACCGCGGTAGAGGAAGAACTCCCATCCGAAACTGGTGCCGCAGTCTCCTCTGATATCTATGACTACCTGAACGCTCTGGAACAAGACGCGCTCGGCGAGATTGGCAACATCACCTTCGGCAGTGCGGCTACAGCGCTGTCTACCTTACTCGGCAAGAAAGTGGATATCACAACGCCGAAAGTTTCGGCCATCCTGAGACAGGAACTGGTTAAGGAATTTCCCAAGCCTCATGTAGCTGTGCATGTCAACTATGTGGAAGGCTTCCGGGGCATCAACCTTCTCGTGATCAAGACCAATGACGCGAAGGTTATCGCCGATCTAATGCTGGGTGGTACCGGCCAGGTGGATCAGGAGTCAGAGCTCACCGAGATCCATATCAGTGCCGTTCAGGAAGCGATGAATCAGATGATGGGCTCTTCGGCGACATCCATGTCGACGATCTTCAACCGCTTCGTCAACATCTCGCCGCCGGGCATTGATATCATGAACTTGCCTCAGGGCGAAGGAGCCGAGAATCTGCCTCAGGACGATGTGTTCATCAAGGTATCCTTCCGTTTGACGATAGGCGATTTGATCGACTCGACGATTATGCAATTGCTTCCTGTAGATTTTGCGAAGGAAATGGTGCATTCTTTAATCAACGGAAGTACCGAAGAATCAGCAGCGACAGCGGAAGCGAGTACTCCAGCGCGAGAAGAGACCAAGCCGCAACCAGCTCCGGAACAGCCGCCGATGGGTCAACCGGCATATGGTCAACCACCGTATGGGCAGCCGCCATATACGCCGCCTTACGAGCAGCCGCCGTATGGGCAGTATATGCAGCCGCCGATGCAAGGTGGCTATATGGGTTATCAACCGCCGTATCAGCAGCCAGTTCAACCGCCGGTTAATCCGGGAGCCCACGGTATTGGACGGGACCTGAATGTTCAACCGGTTCAGTATTCCAACCTGAATCCGATGGATGCAACAGGCTCCGGCAATCCGAATCTCGATCTGTTGCTCGACATCCCGCTCAAGGTTACGGTTGAGCTCGGCCGGACGAGCAAGATGATCAAGGATATCCTTGAACTGTCACAGGGCTCGATCATTGAACTGGACAAGTTGGCGGGTGAACCGGTGGATATCCTGGTCAACAACAAATTGATCGCGAAAGGCGAGGTTGTCGTCATCGATGAGAACTTCGGCGTTCGGGTGACAGACATTATCAGTCAACGTGATCGTATTATTAAGCTTCAATAATCATAGGAGGAAGACAGATTATGGGGAACAGAGTACTAGTAGTTGACGATGCAGCTTTCATGCGAATGATGATCAAGGACATCCTGACGAAGAACGGCTATGAGGTGGCTGGAGAAGCCAACGATGGTCTGCAGGCTGTTGAGAAGTACAAGGAGCTTTCTCCGGATCTTGTGACGATGGATATTACGATGCCTGAGATGGATGGCATCGCGGCGTTGAAGGAAATCAAGAAGATCGACGCCAATGCAAAGGTGATCATGTGCTCCGCGATGGGCCAACAAGCCATGGTTATCGATGCCATTCAAGCTGGTGCCAAGGACTTCATCGTCAAACCGTTCCAAGCAGACCGGGTTATCGAAGCGATTAAGAAAACTTTGGGCTGATAACTCGAAATAATTCGCGTGCAACCTGAATCGTTGCATGCCAGGAAAGGATCGGCATAAGTGAGAGAACATTCAGGGAAGGGGCTGGCGGTCGTTGCCTTATGTCTCATATGGCTGATGGCTATGATCAGCCCGCTCGCAACACCGTATGCTCTGATGGACAATGCCGCTCAGGAAGATGGGTTGCCGCTTGGCAATAACGTGAGCAGTTCGTCTGATTTATTCGTCAGTTTGCTAAAAATGATCTTCGTTCTGATTCTGATCATCGTCCTTATCTACCTGCTAGTGAAATTTATGGCCAGGAGGAATCAGAACCTGTTCGGCAAGCGAACGGTTCGCGTGCTGAGCGGAGTGCAGCTTGCTGCAAACAAGACGCTGCAGATTGTGGAGATCGGCGGTACTGTTTATGTGCTGGGGGTCGGAGAAGACGTCCAGTTGATCGACAAGATCACGGACCCGGAAGCAGCCAAGGCTGTTATCGAGCAGTTTCAGATTCAAGACTCCGGTGCGATGCCTTCTGTAATCAATAATTGGTTAACGAGGTTAAGAAACCGGGGGGAGAAACCTCACGATCACTTGGCTGACCTTTCTTTCCAGGATCTTCTCCGTGAGAGGCTCGGTCACGTCGAAGGGCAGCAGCAGAAGATCGACGAGTTATTAAGCGATAATGAACACGATGTGAAAGAGCGGTCGAAGCAATGAATAATAAACAATTGACATTCTGGTTGTCGCTTATTTTCATCATCGGACTTCTCGTGCCGGTAGATGCATTCGCCAGCAATATCATACCTGGCGTTGATCTTGGAGACTCAACCGATCCGGACAATGTTTGGAATACAGTCACGATTGTACTCCTGATCACGATCCTGAGTGTGGCGCCAGCCATCCTGATCCTGATGACTTGCTTTACCCGCATCGTCATCGTACTGGGCTTTGTCAGAACAGCACTTGCCACCCAGCAGATGCCGCCCAATCAGGTTTTGATCGGTTTGGCTCTGTTCATGACATTGTTTGTAATGGCTCCAACGATTGGTGAAGTCAACCAGGTAGCCGTTCAGCCTTATTTGAAAGGTGAAATCAACCAGACAGAGGCGCTTGACAACGCAGCGACACCAATCAAGCAATTTATGATCAAGCAAACGCGAGAGAAAGATCTGAAGCTTTTTCTCGATTTCTCGGGTGCTGAGAGGCCGGCTACGGTGGATGATGTTCCCCTGACGGCCCTGATTCCCGCTTTTGCGATCAGTGAACTCAAAACTGCGTTTCAGATGGGCTTCATGATCTATATCCCGTTCCTCGTCATCGATATGGTCGTCGCGAGCATCTTGATGGGTATGGGGATGATGATGCTGCCGCCGGTAATGATCTCATTGCCGTTTAAGATCTTGCTGTTCATTCTGGTAGACGGTTGGCATCTGGTTGTCAAATCCTTGCTGCTCAGTTTTAACTAGAGATTTGATGCGAATGTAACGGGAGGGGAAGCCGATGAACGCCGAATTCATCTTGGGAATTGCAGAGCAAGCAGTATCCACCATCCTGAAGGCCACCGTACCTGTACTGGTTGTTGCGTTGGGCGTCGGCTTGATCATCAGTATTCTTCAGGCTACTACGCAGATCCAGGAGCAGACACTGAGCTTTATACCGAAGATCATTGCCGTGTTTGTCAGCCTGTTGTTCTTCGGTCCTTGGATATTATCTGTGCTGGTCGATTTTGCGTACAACATCCTGAACAATTTACACCTCTACATTGGATGAGGTCGGAGCTATGAGCAGTTTTGTCTTGCAGGCCTTGCCTGCATTTCTCCTGGTATTATGCCGGATCACTGCCTTTTTCGTGACAGCACCGCTACTTTCAATGCGAAGCGTTCCTGCACAATTCAGGATTGGCATCGCATTTTTCATGGCGCTGTTTACTTTTATGTCCATCAATGTGGAGTTTATGCAGATCGATGCTGCCTATATCCTGATGGTCCTACGCGAGGTTTTGATCGGTATACTGCTGGGATTTGTGGCCTATTTATTTTTCGCCGTCGTGCAGGTATCCGGTTCCTTTGTTGATATGCAGATGGGCTTCGGGATCGCGAATGTCATCGATCCGATGACCGGCACGCAGAGCCCGCTTATCGGCAATCTCAAGTTTATGCTGGCCATCCTGCTGTTTCTCGCATTGGACGGGCATCATTATCTGCTCACGGCGATCATGAACAGTTATGAGTGGGTGCCGCTCGATAACGCGTTCTTCAACCGAATCTACGAGGGCAGCATCTCAACCTTTCTGATCAAAACACTTGGCACGATGTTCGTCCTTGCGTTTCAGATGACTGCTCCAATGATCGTCGCGTTGTTCCTCGTGGATGTGGGGCTAGGCATGCTTGCCCGTTCGGCGCCGCAGTTCAACGTATTCATATTGGGGCTGCCGCTCAAGAACATGATTGGATTCATCGTCATGCTTGTGATGGTGCCGGGCTTCTTGTACTTGTTCCAGCAGCTCTTTAGCCAATTGTTCGACGCAGTGGGGCAGCTCTTGAAGATCATGCAAGGATAGCACATGGTGGCGGGGTGATGGAGAGATGCGCGTATATCATTTGCAGTTGGATCTGCAATTGTTTGCGCAAGAGAAGACAGAGAAGGCAACTCCCCGCAAGAAACGGGAAGCACGCGAGAAGGGTCAGGTAGCGAAGAGCCCCGAACTGCCGGGAGCCTTGATCCTGTTTTTTACTTTTCTCGCCATGGATACGCTTGGCGGGCTGTTCGAGGATCGTCTCTACTCCTTGTTTACGGTCGCGTTCAACGAGTATATGTTATGGGATGTTACGCTGTCAAATGTCAGCGTCATATTCGCACAACTCATTGTGCAGGGCATCATGTTTGTTGCGCCGATTCTTGCAGTCGCGCTTATTCTCGGCGTTGTCGGCAACTACATCCAGGTAGGGTTCCTGCTGACCGGAGAACCGCTCAAGATGAAGCTAAACAAGCTGAATCCGATCCAAGGCGCGAAGCAGATATTCTCGATGCGTTCGCTCGTCAACCTGATCAAGTCCATCCTCAAGGTCATCATCATCGGAGTTGTGGTCTGGATAAATCTGTGGGGAGCGAGAGAAAAGCTGCTCTCATTGTCGCTGATGCCGCTTGAAGATGTGTTTCGCTTCGCCGGCAAGCTGACGACGAAGATCGGGGTTCAGATCGGTGCCGTGCTGGTCATATTGGCCATCATCGATTATATGTATCAGCGCTATGAACATAACAAGCAATTGCGCATGTCCAAGCAAGAGATCAAAGATGAACACAAGAGGCTTGAAGGCGACCCGCTGATCAAAAGCCGTATTCGCGAGAAACAACGCAGAATGGCCATGATGAGGATGATGCAGGAAGTGCCCAAGGCGGATGTCGTCATTACCAACCCGACACACTATGCGGTTGCATTGCAATATGATGCGACGATCATGGAGGAGCCTCGTGTCATCGCGAAGGGTGTCGACTACATCGCACTTAAGATTCGTGAGATTGCGAAGGAGCACGACATCATCACGATGGAGAATCGTCCGCTGGCCAGAGCGTTGTATGAACGGACGGAGATCGGGCAGAGCATTCCGGTCGATCTGTTCCAGGCGGTCGCAGAAGTGCTCGCTTATGTATACAAAGTCAAAGGCAAACGTTAAACGTCGGATGCTGACTAACTGGACCGGAAGGGGATACGACGAAGGTGAAATTTCGCGATATTGGCATATTGGTAGGCGTCATCGGTATCGTCTTGATGCTGGTCATACCGTTGCCAACCTGGCTTCTGGATATACTCTTTATCTTGAATATCACGATCGCGCTCATCATCCTGCTCGTTGGGATGAATACCCAGGAGGCGTTGCAGTTCTCCATCTTCCCGGCGTTGCTCCTGGTCACCACATTGTTTCGTCTTGCGCTCAACGTGTCATCAACACGCCTGATTCTGTCCCAGGCAGATGCAGGCCGGGTGGTCGAAACCTTTGGCTCCTTCGTGGCGAAGGGGAATCTGGCCGTTGGTTTTGTCGTGTTCCTCATTCTCGTGGTCGTCAACTTTATCGTCATCACGAAGGGTTCCGAACGCGTTGCGGAAGTCGGAGCGAGATTTACGCTCGATGCGATGCCAGGTAAACAGATGAGCATCGACGCCGACTTGAACGCCGGATTGATCAATGAGCAGCAGGCTAAAGAACGCCGCCAGAAAATCGAACGCGAAGCGGATTTCTACGGAGCCATGGATGGTGCCAGCAAGTTCGTCAAAGGGGACGCCATCGCCGGGATCATCATTACATTGATCAACCTGGTGGGCGGCGTTATCATCGGCGTTATTATGAATGGCAATTCGTTTGACGAAGCAGCGAATACGTACTTCATCCTGACGATCGGTGACGGGCTCGTCAGCCAGATTCCGGCATTGCTTATCTCAACGGCGGCCGGTTTGATCGTAACGCGCTCCGCTTCCGAGGAGAACATGTCCGCTGACATCATGAAGCAGATGTTCGCCTATCCGAAGCTGCTGTATATTGTAGCTGGGACTTTGGTCATGCTTAGTTTCACGCCGATTGGCTTTGTGACAACATGGCCAATGGCTGCTTTACTTGCCTATGCCGCATATCGGATGGACAAGTCGATGAAGCTGAAGCAAGTGCAGGAAGTGCAGCAGGTCGAGGAGGAGCAGATCGAGGAAGTGCGCAGTCCGGAGAGCGTTGTGGGTTTGCTTACGGTGGACCCGATCGAATTCGAGTTTGGCTATGGACTCATCCCGCTCGCAGATGCGCAGCAGGGAGGGGATTTGCTGGATCGGATCATTATGATCAGGCGGCAATTGGCGCTTGAGATCGGCATTCTCGTGCCTGTTATCCGCATTCGCGACAATATTCAACTAAAACCTAATGAATATGTCATTAAAATTAAAGGAAATACGGTGGCTCGTGGTGAATTATTACTTAATCACTATCTTGCGATGAGTCCAGGGTTTGATGATGAGTCGGTGGTAGGAATCGAGACGGTGGAGCCAGCGTTTGGCCTACCGGCGCTCTGGGTCGATGAGGCGATGAAGGAAAGGGCGGAACTTGCCGGCTACACCGTTGTGGATCCGCCGTCAGTTGTTGCCACTCACCTCACCGAGACGATCAAGAAGCATGCACATGAGCTGCTAGGCCGTCAAGAAACCAAGACGCTTATCGAGCATCTCAAGACGACCAATCCGGCGCTTGTCGAGGAGCTTATTCCGAACGTGCTGTCCGTGGGCGATGTCCAGAAGGTGCTGATCCGCCTCCTCAAGGAGAAGATCTCCATCCGAGATCTGGTCACCATCTTCGAGGCGCTTGCCGATTATGGTACCTATACGAAGGATCCGGATATCCTGACAGAATATGTGAGACAAGCGTTGGCAAGGCAGATTACGCAGCAATACTCACCTGGCAAGGATTCGATGAAGGTGATTACGATAGGGCCAGTGCTCGAGAGACGCATCACAGAGGCTGTGCAGCAAACCGAACAAGGCACCTACCTGGCGCTTGATCCGATGACAACGCAGCAGATTTACCAACGGCTCTCAGATCAAGTGAAGCGAGTTCTGGAGAATGGCCATCAGCCCATCATTCTCGCTTCGCCGAGCATTCGGATGTACGTGCGGCAGATCGTCGATCGAACGATGCCGGACGTGCCGGTTCTATCCTATAATGAGTTGGAACCAAGCGTTGAAATTCAGAGTGTAGGGGTTGTGAACTTATGAGGGTAAAGCGCTATGTTGTGGATACGTTGCCTGACGCCCTGAATAAGATACGTCAGGAACTCGGCAAGGATGCGGTGATCCTGAACACCAAACAGGTCAAGGTAGGAGGAATCCTTGGTTTGTTCGGCAAGAAGAAGGTCGAGGTCATCGCAGCGATTGACAGCCATTCATCGGATACCGACAAGCAGCAACATGCTGCTGGCGCAGTTGCAACTGCCGTCATGGACAAGCCGGTGAATCCCCCGGTTGTCAGTGGTGCCTTTGCCGCACAAGCTTATCGAAGCGGAAGCCAAAGGTCCGCACCGGCCGAACCGTCCCAGGTGACGAGCCAACAAGCGCAGACGCCGCCGCCCAAAATCACGGCGGCTGTACCCGCTCCACCATCGGCAAACAGCAGCCCCATCCCGCCTGATGAACTGGCAATCGATCGGTTTAAGCGCGCGGCCGCACAGACGATACAACAGGCCGCGGCCAGGCAACCGGCCAAGCCTACCGACAGCGTTGCTGCAGGCGGCGAACTGGACACTCGCGAGCTGCTCGAAGAAATCAAGGAGATGAAAGCCCTCGTCGCCAAGCTGACGGATGGCACAACGCCCGTTACCTCTTCTGATACGAGCCATGATCCATTTGAGCCACTTGAGAGAAGATTGGTCGAACAGGGCGTGTTGCCATCCATTGCTGCAGAGTTGAAGCAACGGGCATTGGCTTCAAGCGAAGTTCAGCAGGGTCAATTGGACACAACCGCGGCTCGCTCCTTGATGGGTGAGCAACTGCAGCAGTTGTTTACGCAGACGCCTGCTTCTGGTATCTCCGACAACTGCCGCATCATACAGTTCATCGGACCGACTGGCGTCGGCAAGACGACAACGATCGCCAAGTTGGCGGCCGAGCAAGTGCTGAGACGCAATCAGCAAGTCGGCTTCATCACCTCTGATACGTATCGGATCGCTGCCATCGATCAACTGAAGACCTATGCGACGATCTTGAACGTTCCGGTTGAAGTTGTTTTCTCGCCGGAGGAAATGTCCGAGGCCTTGGAGAGACTCAGTGATCGCAGCTTGATCTTCATGGATACCGCAGGGCGCAATTACCGAGATGCCGCCAGCGTCGCATATCTGGACGGGCTGATCAGCAGCCACGGGGAAAGCGAGACCTATCTGGTGCTCAGTCTCGTTTCCAAGTATGAAGACATCAAGGCCATCATTGAGAACTTCAGCCATGTCAGAATCGACAAAGTATTGTGGACGAAAATGGATGAAACAACGAGTTTTGGATCAATCGTCAATGTGCTGTATGAATTCTCCATCCCTCTCTCGTATGTCACGAATGGTCAAAATGTACCCGATGACATCACAATCTTGCAGCCAGAGATGATCATTCAACATCTATTAGGGGAAGATGCATATGGCTGACCAGGCCCAAGGTTTGCGTGATCTCGTTCTAGGGTATCAACAATCGAAATCCAGGCCGACCCGTGTGATCACGGTTACCAGCGGCAAAGGCGGAGTCGGAAAATCAAACTTCACGTTGAATTTTGCGTTAACCTTGCAAAGCCGCGGGTACAAGGTACTTGTATTTGACGCGGATATAGGTCTGGCCAATATCGATGTGCTATTGGGGGAATCCCCCAGGTACAATCTCTATCATCTCCTGAAACGGGAAAAAACCATTTGGGACATCATTCATCGCAGTCAACACGGGCTGCTGTTCATTGCCGGGGGTTCCGGGTTCAATGATCTGATCCGCTTGAAGGAAGAAGAGCTGGAGTATTTCGTATCAGAAGTCAACAAGTTGAACGGCCATGTGGATTACATCCTTTTCGATACAGGCGCGGGACTGTCCAAGGAGACGCTCAAGTTCATCGTTGCTGCCGATGAGGCGATCGTTGTTACAACACCGGAACCGACGTCGATCACGGACGCCTATGCGATCATTAAGATGGTTCATAACATGGAGTACCGCGTCAATTTTCGGCTCGTCATCAATCGCGTGTCGGAGCCACGTGAAGGTAAACAAACGGCGGACAAGATCACCTTGGTTGCCAAGCAGTTTCTTGACCTCGATATTCCAACATTGGGATATGTGTACGACGATACGCATGTATCCAAGGCAGTCAAGCGTCAAGTGCCTTTCTCGCTCGCCTATCCGAACAGCCCGGCCACCCGAGCGATCCACGAGCTCGTAGATGGGTATCTGGCTGAGCGTCCGATGACAGGCGAACGGGGGAGTGGCATCAGATCCTTCCTGTCGCGGATGATCAAGCTGATTCAGTGAACCACATGGCTTAGTAATGACATCAGGGAGTGAACGGCGATGACCCGATACAAAGTGCTCGTGGTAGATGATTCTGCGTTTATGCGCAAGCTGATCACTGACATGATCGCGGAAGATCCCGGGTTTGAGATCGTAGACACGGCCAGGAATGGCCAGGAAGCGATCGACAAGACGATTCGATTAAGACCGGATGTGATCACGATGGACGTCGAGATGCCGATCAAGAATGGCATCGAAGCGCTGCATGAGATCATGACCGTATGCCCTACGCCAGTTATCATGCTCAGTAGCCTGACTGACGCTGGCAATGAACTGACCATTCGGGCGCTTGAGATTGGTGCGGTCGATTTCGTGAAGAAGCCATCGGGGAGCATATCCGTTGATTTATATAAAGTCAAGGACCGGCTAATGGAGAAGCTTCGCGTAGCGTTACAAGCGAAGCTGCAGCCCAGGCAGGAGGTTCAGACTGGGAGCTTGGCAAAGCCGAATGTACCTCCGCTTGTGAGAGCAGAGAGAAGCGGTCAGTTCCGCCATCTGGTGGCGATTGGCACGTCAACAGGAGGCCCGAAAGCTCTGCAGCGAGTATTGCCCGCATTGCCGAAGCATTTTCCTGCACCGATCCTGATCGTTCAGCATATGCCGCCCAACTTCACCAAATCGCTGGCTGGGCGACTAGACGTGCTGTCGCAGATCCGAGTGGTGGAAGCAGAGCAGGACATGCCTGTTGAATCCGGCACCGCCTATATCGCACCCGGAGGTTGGCATATGGGCTTGCACCGAACGCCTGGTCATCAATACGTGATCCGTCTGAGCCAGGATGAACCGCGCAACGGTCACCGGCCGTCTGTCGATTATCTGTTCGAGACGTTGTATGATCGGACAGAGCTAAGGCGTCATCTGGTTCTTATGACGGGGATGGGTGGAGATGGAGCCCACGCGATGAAGCATCTTCGCGATACCGGGGTGGAAACGGCGATTGCTGAAGCGGAAGAAACCTGTGTTGTTTTCGGCATGCCGAAGGTGGCGATTGAATTGCAAGCCGTAAGCGATGTGCTGCCGCTCCACGAGATTCCGCGCAAGTTGATTGAGGTTGTTCGTTAAGGCTTAAGCAACAGAAGCTCACCAGGAGGTGTATGGTAATGGAGTCAAATCAGTATTTATCGATGTTTATTGATGAGTCTAAAGAGCATCTGCAAGCGTTGAACGACAATTTGCTGGAATTGGAGAACAGCCCTTCAGATCTCAGTATTGTACAGAATATCTTCCGATCCGCACACACGCTGAAGGGAATGGCGGCGACGATGGGATTCGAGGATCTGGCCAATCTGACCCATGACATGGAAAATGTCCTCGATCTCGTACGCAACAACAAGCTGAGCATGAACGATCATATCTTCGACATGCTGTTCAAGAGCCTTGACGCACTGGAAGCGATGGTCAACGATATCGTCGAGGGAGGAAGCGGTAAGCTGGATGTCCAGCACATCGTCGCGGGCCTTAAGGCGATCGTAAACGGTGACAGTGCCCCTGCCGCAGGCTCTCCATCGAAACAAGCCTCTGCGGATTTGCACTTGTCTGGAGGATTGGACCAGTTCCAATTGTCGGTTGTCGAGCAATCTTTGCAATCCGGTTTTCATGTGTTTGTGATCCGAGTTAGATTGCGCGAGGATTGTGTGCTGAAGGCCGCCAGAGCCTATATGGTGTTCGATGCTCTAGAGCGCAATGGCGAAGTCGCCAAGTCGGACCCTTCGGTTCAAGACATTGAGCAGGAAAAGTTTGACCGGGAATTTACGGTTTATTACATAACGAAGCTGGATGGCCAGACGGTCGAGCATATGATCCAGGACATCTCGGAGATCGAGAGCGTCGTCATGACACCGATCGATGCGAAGGCCCTGGCACAGATGAGGGAGCATTCGTCCTCCGCCAGCGAAAGCAAACCGGATTCGAATACGGGTCGCGGAGCGGCACAGCAAGCTTCCGGTGCAAATGGGCAGGCCGGATCCCAGACAGGCGGTCAAGCGAAGCAACAGGCAGGAAGCCGCACCATCCGCGTCGATATCGAACGTCTCGATACGCTGATGAATCTGTTCAGCGAGTTGCTCATAGATCGTGTCAGACTGGAACAACTGGCCAGTGAACTGCAGAAGCAAGAGTTGACGGAAACGGTTGAGCACATGTCGCGGGTCAGCAGTGATCTCCAGAACATCGTCCTGAAGCTGCGAATGATGCCTGTCGAGACGGTGTTTAACCGATTCCCGCGCATGGTTCGCGACCTGGCCAAGAATCTGAACAAGAAGGTCGAGCTCATCGTGACCGGAGCCGAAACGGAACTGGATCGCACCGTCATCGACGAGATTGGCGATCCGCTTGTTCACCTGCTGCGCAATGCGCTTGATCATGGATTGGAGGATACTCCAGGACGCATTGCCGCCGGTAAGCCGGAGACAGGCAATATCTATCTGCGGGCTTATCAAAGCGGTAATCATGTGTTCATCGAGATTGAGGATGACGGTCGCGGCATTAATCGGGACAAGGTGCTGAACAAGGCGATTGAACGTGGCATTGTCAAGAGTGAGGATGCCGACCGCTTATCCGATCATGAAGTGTATCAGCTTCTGTTCGCATCGGGCTTCAGTACGGCGGAAGTTGTCTCGGACATATCGGGACGCGGAGTCGGGCTGGACGTTGTGCGCTCGAAGATTTCCTCGTTGGGTGGAGCGGTGACCGTTGAATCCAAGCTTGGTGAAGGAACCAAATTTATCGTCCAACTGCCGCTCACTCTGTCGATCATCACAGCGATGCTGATCCGGCTCGCAAATGAGAAGTATGCGATTCCGATCAGTTCGATCGTAGAGACGACGCTTATTACGAAGGAAGATATCCGGATCGTGCAGGGCATGCCTATGGTTCGCTTCCGTGAGAATATCATTCCGCTCGTCAACCTCGCCGAAGTGCTCGAAGTGCCGAATCATGAGCTGGATGACAGCGCCGAGATGAATGTCGTCGTCGTTCATAAAGGAGAGAAGCTTGCTGCACTTATCGCCGATGAGTTCATCGGACAACAGGAGATCGTGCTTAAGACGCTTGGCGATTATCTGAACAGACTGTTCGCGATATCGGGGGCCACGATTCTCGGTGACGGTCAGGTAGCTTTGATCCTGGATACGAATGCGTTGATCAAATAACAGGGAGGTAAGATTCATGGGAGCAGAATTGAAATTGGTCGTATTTTCACTTGGGAATGAAGAATATGGGGTTGAAGTTGACAAGGTACAGACGATTGAACGCATGATGCCGCTCACGCGCGTTCCGAAGACACCGGCTTTTGTCAAGGGGGTCATCAATCTGCGCGGCGTTGTTGTTCCAGTGATCGACCTTAGGGAGCGTTTCGGGCTTGCGGCTACCGAATATACGGATAGCACCAGAATCATCATCGTCAGACAGCAATCGATTGAAGTCGGCCTGATCGTCGATTCTGCCAACGATGTGGTGGATGTGGACGAGGATCAGATCGAAGCACCGCCTGAGGTTGTTGGCGGTATTCGCGCCAAGTATCTGCGTGGCATCGCCAAGCTCGACGACAGATTGCTCGTCCTGTTCAATCTCCAAGAAGTATTGAACAAGGATGAGATTATTCAGTTGGAACAGTTGGGAGAATAACAAAGGTGGATCAATTTCAGATAGCGGAATATCAGATGGACGTGCTTAAGGAGATCGGCAACATTGGCGCTGGCAATGCCGCAACCGCTCTGTCGAAGCTGCTCGGCAAGCAGGTTGACATGAAGGTACCCAGCGCCAGGCTGATGCCCTTCGATCAGATCACGGAAAGCCTCGGAGGTGCTGAACAGGTTGTCACCGCCGTATTCTTGCGGGTGGTTGGCGAGGTGCCGGGCAATATGTTCTTCATTATTACTCTGGAATCCTCGAAGAGGCTCCTGAATCGATTACTCGGTATGGACATCGGAGCAGACGGGTTCACGGAGCTGGAGATGAGCGCCCTGGCAGAGATCGGCAACATACTTGCCGGTTCCTATCTGACCTCGTTATCTGACTTTATCAAGCTTAACTTGCAGCCAACCGTACCATCCCTGGCGATCGATATGGCAGGAGCGATTCTCAGTTATGGGATGCTCCAATATGGACAGATGGGAGATCAGGCGCTGCTGATCGATACGACGTTTATGGAAGGCAATGAAGAAGTGGAAGGCCATTTCTTCCTGATCCCTGACCCGGAATCGATCGAACGAATCTTTCACGCATTGGGAGTGCCGCCTTCATGATCATCGAGGATATTCCAATAATAAAGGTAGGCATGGCAGATATGAACGCCGTACAAGCTCCCGGGGTGCTGAAAACATCAGGTCTCGGTTCTTGCATCGGGCTGTCATTGTATGATCCGATTAACAAGATCGGGGGATTGGCTCATATCATGCTGCCTTCCTCAGACATCGCCAGGGATCAATCCTATCATGTGGCGAAGTTTGCAGATACGGCAATCCCGGCCTTGATCGAACAGATGGTTAAGCTCGGCGCTATGAAATCCTGCTTGCAGGCGAAGATGGCGGGAGGTGCCCAGATGTTCGCGCTGGCCAGCAGCGAAATGATGCGCATCGGTCCGCGAAATATCGAACGCTGCAAGGAAATGTTAAGCGAATATACCATACCGCTCATCGCGGAGGATACTGGGGGGAATTACGGTCGGACGGTTGAGCTGGATTGCTCGAACGGCGTATTCTTGATCAGAAGCGTACAGAATGGAGTAAAGCAAATATGATCGGCACTTATGTGTGGAATTTGATCATCGGTGGATTGTCTGGACTCATGGCATTCTCGCTCGCCTACATCAATGCCAATACGTTCGTAACCTCTCTGGTTCGCGGATTCATCAGCTTCGTTGTGATGTTTATGCTCACATACCTGTTTCGGTGGTTGCTTGCTCTGGTCATCCAAGATACCCAGAACGATGTGGACAGTGACAAGGAAGTGCCTGCAGGTGCGAAGATCGATCTGCAAACACCTGAAGAAGAGATTAATTTGGCTGACCTTCTGGGCACTCCATCTTCGCCTCAGAGAGCAGAAGATAAACAAGATTTTGAACCATTCACGCCGCCTCGTATCCAGCGGGTGGACGAAGGAGTAAAGCAAGCTGCTTCAGATCCGGCAATTGCAGCCAAAGCTGTGCGACGATTGACTGAAGATTAAGGAAGATGATTGATGAATATGAAGAAATCGTCTCTTGCCAACATCGAAATATGGGAACAGTGGAAACAAAGCCGCTCGCCGGAAGCGAAGAACCGGTTGGTAGAGGCTTACCTGCCATTGGTTGAATATGTTTCATCACGGTTGTCGATCGGTTTGCCGAATAGTGTTTCCAAGGATGATCTGGTCAGTTACGGAATCATGGGTTTGATCGATGCGATCGAGAAATTCGACATGGAACGCGGTTTGCAATTTGAGACCTATGCATCCTGGAGGATCAGAGGCGCCATACTCGATGCGCTCCGCCAAGGGGACTGGGTGCCGCGATCGGTGCGTGAGAAAGCGAAGCGTATCGAGGAAGCATACGGCGTCCTTGAGCAGCGGCATCTGCGTTCCGTAACGGATGAAGAAGTGAGCGAATACCTGAATGTTACGCCAGAGGAGTTCCGCCAGATGCTCCTTGATGTTTCCGTAACGACGATCTTCTCCTTGGAGGATCCGATCAAGGACGAAGAAGCGGAGACGAGGCTCAACACATTGGTCGATGACAAGGCGCTTAAGCCGGAATCGACCATACACCGTCAATATTTGCAGGAGATGCTCAGCAAAGCGATCGGACGCTTGACCGATAAGGAGCGTACGGTGGTTTCGCTGTTCTACTACGAGGAGCTGTCACTAAGCGAGATCGCGGAAGTGATGTCGTTGTCGCCTTCACGTATCTCGCAATTGCATTCCAAGGCACTACTCAGGCTTAAAGGCGTACTGAGCAGCAGCAAATCTCAGTTAATGGTTGAATGATTGGGGGGAGTATGATGGCTAATGAAAATCAATCGGGAATTCATGCTGTCGCTGTCACGATATCGGAGGACAGGCTGAAGGCTTTCATATCGTATCTGTCCAGCGAGAATGGGGAAACATTTACACTGGATCAGTTGCAGAATGTTCTTATGGTGCACGGTGTCAAATATGGCGTGCTTGAACAAGAATTAATCAAGTTCGCCGCTAACCCTCGCCAATACACCATTCAACCTTTGCTGATTGCACAAGGCAAAGCTCCTCAGCCTGGCAAAGACGGCTACATCAATTTCTTGTATCAGCCGGACCATGAGTCTCCGAAACCGCAGGTCCTGGATAACGGGAAGGTGGACTTCCGGGAAATCAACCGAATCAGCAACGTCAAGAAAGGTCAGGTCATCGCAGAACGCATCCCGGCTCAGGAAGGACAGCCGGGTATTAGTGTTACCGGTGATCCGCTGCCACCACCGAAAGTTCGGGAAGCCATCTGGAAGTTAGGCAAGAACGTCGTTCTTGACGATGAGAAGCTTCGCATGTATGCCGTGATCGACGGCATGGTCACCTTCACAGACAGGGACAAGGTGAATGTGTTCCCGGTATTCGAGGTGAATGGGGATGTCGATTACCGCACCGGGAATATCGATTTCGTCGGCAATGTCGTTGTGCGCGGCAATGTAATGAGCGGTTTCGTCGTCAAAGCGGAAGGCGACATCCGTATCACCGGAAGCGTGGAAGGAGCAGAGGTCACCGCTTCGGGATCGATCGATATCATGGAGGGCATCGTTGGACGCGGCAAGGGCTTCGTCAAAGCAGGCAGATCGATCAAATGCTCGTTTATCCTCGATGGCAATGTTGAAGCGGGGGAAAACGTAACCGTCGGACAGAGCATCATGCATTCCAATGTGCGGGCAGGCAAAAGCGTAATCTGTACAGGAGCCAAAGGCCTGATCGTCGGCGGTGTCGTACAGGCTGGTGAATCCATCGTCGCCAGGACGGTCGGCAATATGACGCATACGCCAACCGCCCTTGAAGCAGGAGTTCTGCCCAATGAACGCAATGAACTCGCCGAGTTGAACAAACAACTGAAAGCCATTCAGGAGAACCTGACCAAAACCGAGAGTGCGCTAAAAATATTGGAACCGCTCGCAAAGGCGAATCAACTGACGCCAGAGAAAAAGGAAATGCTGGACAAGTTCCGGTTGACCCAGCAACAACTGGAGAGCAGGCAGTCAGAGATCGTTGAGCGGATCGAAGAACTCGAACAGGTTTTTGAGAATGTTGAACAGGCAAGAGTTGAAGTAAGAGGAACGATCTTTGGCGGGTCACGAATTGTCATCGGACGATTTACGAGGTTCGTCAAGGATACCGTGAATCAGGTTGTGTTTCGTTTTGAGAACGGCGAGATCATCATGCAGCCTAAGCTTTGATGGAAAGAGGGCGATGATATGACACTGAGGGCAATTGAAATGCAGGTTGCGCTGCCGCGTACAACGGATGCAGGCAACATACAGAATCAGTTGTCACAGAAGCCGGTCATGGACCAATCCATGTTGGCCCAGGAGAGCCTGAAACAAGCGGAGCATGAACAGAAGCGCACGACCAAGACCGAGCAGGCATCTAATCTGCTCATCAGGGAGGAAGATGCCCGGCGTGAGCAGAACAGTCGCAGACAGGGCGGCAATCGCAAGGCGCCAGGCAATCAACCGTCTGCTGATTCAGGCAAGAAGTTGCCCGATCACCCTTATAAAGGGCGGTTTATCGACCTGACATTATAGATCGGGAGGTGCCCCGATGAATGCGTGGCAAATCGTCGCCCTGCTCGGTTGTGTGATCATCGTGTACGCCTGGATCTTCAGGCGTAAACAGGATTCGCATGATCCCGCGGCGATGATGTTAGAAGTGGAGGAAATTCTCGATCAGTTCGTGACGGATATGACGGAACGCAATGACAAGCTGATCGATCAGCTTGCCAAACTCAGGCAGGAGCATGCCGAGGAGCGCAAGGGATGGCAGATGCGGATGCAAGAGCTGGAGGACCGGATTGCAGAGCTGGAGCAACGACTCTCCAGCGGAACCGGCGAGCAGACTGGCTCAAGCAGCCAATCCCCCGGTAAGATCCATGAGCGTTATAAGGAGCTCATCGAGCTGAAACGCCAGGGACTTTCAGAGGATCAGATCGTGCGGCAAACGGGAATGAACCATGGTGAGGTCAAGTTTATTCTCCAACTGGCATCACAGGAGGAGAACGGGCGTTGAACAGAAAATCGATTTATTGGTTGGGATTTGGCAGCGGACTTGTCATCGGTGCGATTCTCATCCAGCTTATGTCGCTTGGCAGTGCTGAGCAACCGCTGGAACTTTCGACGATTGAAGAAGAAGCCGCCCGTTATGGTTACCGGCTCGTCAAGGAGAACGAAAGTGCGTGGATCGTTGAAGAGAAGGTCGTTCATTCTCTATATATCCCTGAAGACATGACGAACGAGTCAATCGCGGATTGGCTTGTGAGCTCCGGACTCCTCGACAGCCGGGAGGAATTCCTCGATGAACTGGCGCGCAGGCCCGATCTATCGATACTTCCGGGCTACTATGAAATTGCTAAGCCGATTGGTTTGGACGAACTTATCGAGATTTTGACTTCGCAACATGCTGAAGAATAGAGCGTAGATGAATTTGTTGCATATAAGATGATGATTATGGTATATTAATTGACGGTGTTGAGAACACACGCCATGTGAATCCGCTCGGCGGTGCTTCCTTGAAGGAAGTTCTGAACGGAGATGACACAGGCGGAGGACTACACAAAAACCATTTTATAAGGAGGTGTGTGAGGATGGCAGTTATTTCCATGAAACAGTTGCTTGAGGCTGGTGTACATTTCGGTCACCAAACTCGCCGCTGGAATCCGAAAATGGAAAAGTACATCTTCACAGAACGCAACGGGATCTATATCATCGATCTCCAGAAGACAGTTAAGAAAGTAGAAGAAGCCTACAACTTCGTAAAGTCTGTAGCTGAAACAGGCGGTACGATCCTGTTCGTGGGCACCAAGAAGCAAGCGCAAGATTCGGTCAAGGAAGAAGCCGAACGTTGCGGCATGTACTGGATCAATCAACGCTGGCTCGGCGGCACGCTGACGAACTTCCAAACGATCCAGAAGCGTATCGCTCGTCTGCATGAACTGGAAAGAATGCAAGAGGACGGCACATTCGACCTGTTGCCGAAGAAGGAAGTCATCATCCTGCGCAAGGAGCAAGAGCGCCTGGAGAAGTTCCTCGGCGGCATCAAGAATATGAAGCAATTGCCGGACGCGCTGTTCGTCATCGACCCGCGCAAAGAGCGCATCGCTGTTGCTGAAGCTCGCAAGCTTGGCATTCCGATCGTTGGTATCGTGGACACGAACTGCGATCCGGATGAGATCGATTATGTTATCCCTGGTAACGACGACGCGATCCGCGCAGTGAAGCTGCTCACATCGAAGATGGCAGATGCGGTTATCGAGGCTCGTCAAGGCGAAGAAACAACCGCTTGATCGATAAGTCGTTATAAACCATAAACACGCACATGAAAGGGTGGTTTGAAGGTTGATACCTATCACCGCCCTTTTTTTGGCGGGTGTGACGGCGTGAGGAGTCGAAGTTCGTCCATCTGCGTATGTATACAGAACAGGATCTAACTTTAAGGAGGCTGTAAACAATGGCAGTTAGTGCAGCTCAAGTAAAAGAGCTACGTGAGAAGACTGGAGCTGGAATGCTCGATTGCAAGAAGGCGCTGGAGGAAGCAGGCGGCGATATGACCAGAGCGGCGGAGATTCTCCGCGAGAAGGGCTTGGCCGCTGCAGCCAGCAAAGCCGGCCGCGCCGCAACAGAAGGTCTGGTCGAATCCTATATCCATGGCGAAGGCAGAATCGGCGTACTTGTTGAAGTAAACTGCGAAACAGACTTCGTTGCGAAGACGGAGAACTTCAAACGGTTCGTTCGTGACATCGCGATGCAGATCGCGGCTGCCGCTCCGAAATACGTGAACAAGGAAGATGTACCGGAAGAAGAACTGAACAAAGAACGGGAAATCCTCCGCGCGCAAGCGCTGAACGAAGGCAAGCCGGAGAAGATCGTCGACAAGATGGTGGAAGGCCGCATCTCCAAGTACTATGGCGAAGTTTGCCTCATGGAACAGCAGTTCATCAAAGATCCGGATCTGACGGTCGCACAGCTTCTGAATTCGATGATCGCACAGATCGGCGAGAACATCTCGATCCGCCGTTTCGTCCGCTTCGAGCTGGGAGAAGGCTTGGAGAAGAAGCAAGACAATTTCGTTGAAGAAGTTATGGCACAAGTGAATAATTAAGATAGACTCAGAATGGAACACCCATGTGTTCCTTTCTTTATAAAGGAAGCAAAATATCATGGACAGAGTGAAACCTTCGAGAACGTCAAGCGTCTAGAGAAACGGAGGTATATACGGAAGTGGGTCAGAAACCTGTCTACAAGAGAGTGGTACTGAAGCTGAGCGGCGAAGCCCTGTCTGGTCAACAAGGATACGGTATCGAAGCTCAGGTGATCTCCTCGATTGCCGAGCAGATCAAAGAAGTGGTGGAACTGAACGTGGAAGTGGCTGTCGTCGTGGGCGGCGGCAACATCTGGCGGGGCATTGCCGGTAGCGAGAAGGGCATTGACCGCGCTACCGCCGATTATATGGGCATGCTGGCGACGGTGATGAATTCGCTGGCCTTGCAGGATGCGCTTGAGAAGATCGGCGTTCCTACACGCGTGCAGACATCGATCGCCATGCAACAGATCGCAGAGCCTTATATCAGACGCCGCGCGATACGCCATCTGGAGAAGGGCAGAGTCGTCATCTTCGCGAGCGGTACGGGCAACCCGTACTTCTCTACAGATACGACGGCAGCGCTGCGTGCGGCTGAGATCGAAGCGGAAGTCATCCTGATGGCGAAGAACAAGGTGGATGGTGTCTATTCCGCAGATCCGTTTAAATATGAAGATGCGGAGAAGTACGAGGAGCTGACCTATCTCGATGTGCTGAACAAGGGACTGGGCGTTATGGACTCCACAGCTTCTTCGCTGTGCATGGACAACAATATCCCGCTTATCGTGTTCTCCATCACGGAGAAAGGCAATATTCGCAGAGCAGTTATGGGTGAAAAAATCGGAACGATCGTTAAAGGGAGTGTTGACTAATGCCGCAATCCGTATTGCAGAACGCAAAGGATCGCATGGAAAAAGCAATCGCTTCTCTCAAGAAGGAGTTGGCCTCGCTGCGCGCTGGACGTGCAACACCGGCGCTGCTTGAACGCATCCAGGCAGATTACTACGGCAGTCCGACTCCGATCAATCAGATGGCGAATATCACCACGCCTGATCCGAGAACGCTCTTGATTCAGCCGTGGGATAAGAGCTCGATAGGTGAAATCGAGAAAGCAATCATGAAGTCGGATCTGGGACTGACACCGGCAAACGACGGTTCCGTCATCCGCATCGTCATTCCTCAGCTTACGGAGGAGCGCCGCAATGAGCTGGTCAAGCTGACCAAGAAGTACGGCGAGGAATCCAAAGTAGCGGTTCGCAATATCCGTCGAGATGCCAACGACGAGATCAAGAAGCTGGAGAAGGGGACGATCTCCGAGGATGAATCTCGCCGATATCAGGACGAAATCCAGAAGATGACCGACAAATATATCGCAGAAATCGACAAAGTGCTGGCTGCCAAAGAGAAAGAGATCATGGATATCTGATGATCCAATGCTCCTGTAGCCTTGGGAGCCGTTTCTCGCATGACAGCAACTTATCTGGGGGAAGGATCAATGCTCGATTGGATCAAAAAAAGCCATTCTGGCGATGTTCGTCAAACATCCGTGTCTCCCGACAATATTCCCAAGCATGTGGCTATCATCATGGACGGCAATGGAAGATGGGCGAAGCAGCGCGGATTGCCTAGGATAGCCGGTCATCATACCGGCATGAAAACGGTCAAGAACATCACGCTTGCTGCCAATGAGCTCGGTATTCGCATACTGACCATGTATGCTTTTTCGACGGAAAATTGGAAACGTCCGAAGGACGAAGTTGATTATCTCATGCGACTGCCGCAGGAGTTTCTGTCACTTGAGCTGGATGAGCTGATCGCCAACAACGTTCAGGTGCGAATGATGGGCTGGCGCGATGACCTGCCGCCGCATACGCTGAATGCGGTAGAGACGGCGGTCGAGAAAACGAAGCACAACACCGGACTCGTTCTCAACTTCGCCCTGAACTACGGCAGCCGGCGTGAAATCATCGAAGCAGTCAGACAACTGGCAACCGAGGTGCGGGATGGCCGCCTTCGCGCGGAGGACATTAATGATGCCGTGTTGTCCGAGCGCCTTCTTTCGAGCGATTTGCCTGACCCTGACCTGTTGATCCGGACGAGCGGTGAGATCCGAATCAGCAACTTTATGCTGTGGCAATGTGCATATACGGAATTTGTCTTCACAGATGTCTATTGGCCTGCATTTACCAAGGAACATTTCTATGAGGCAATCAGGATCTATCAACAACGTGTCCGCAGATACGGCGGACTGATGACCTAGCCGGCGCGGCTCAAGTCGTGACGTTTAGCCGGACAAGCTCCTGTTACCTCTCATAAATGGGGGATATCGGTTGAAACAGAGAATCATTACCGGAGTCGCTGCCGCAGTTGTGTTCATCGGCATGTTGTGGTGGGGCGGATATGCTTATGGGCTCCTTATCGTACTCATGGCGGCAGTCGGCTTTCATGAATACGCCAGATTGAACCATATTTCCGGCCCGGGCAGCGGACGCTTCGCCGGATATCTGGCTGTGCTAGGCATCGTCATTCCATTCGAGCTAATCTTCCCGAACTTTCCAGTCACCCATGAGCAATTTTTGTGGGTGGTTATGCTGATCTTGCTCACACTCACGGTCTTCGCAAATAACAAGACCAACTTGCGTCAGGCTGCCATCGTGCTGACCGGCGTCATATACATAGGTTACGGCTTCCACTACATGATCGTGACCCGCTTGATGCCAGAGGATGGTCTCCTCTGGTCATTGTTCATATTCGGATGCATATGGTTGACTGACTCAGGGGCCTATTTCTCGGGAATGTTGCTCGGCCGCCATCATCTGGCGCCGCAGATTAGTCCGAAGAAAACCGTTGAAGGCGCCATAGGTGGCATCTTCTTCGCCATGTTGTTTGCGGCGATCTTCGCGCTGCTTACACCGGACTGGATCACGCTTGGCCGCGCACTGGTGTTGGCAGCGGTGATCGCAGTTGTCGGCCAGATCGGAGATCTGATCCAGAGCGCGTACAAACGCATGCAAGGCGTGAAGGATTCGGGCACGATCCTGCCGGGGCATGGCGGTATTCTCGACCGTACAGATAGTTGGCTGATCGTGTTTCCGGCGGTCCATCTGCTCGGATTCCTCTAAGCTGATGCGTTAGGACAGGGAGGACAAGCATGAAGAAACGTATCGCGATATTGGGTTCGACTGGTTCAATCGGCACTCAGACGCTGGACGTCATCGCCAGTCACCCGGATCGATTCGAGGTTGTGGGTTTGGCTGCTGGCCGCAACACCGGGCTGTTGCTCGAACAGATCCGGTCGTTCCGTCCGCGCATCGTGTCCGCGGCCGATGAAGCAGCGGCACGCGAACTCCGGGAGCACGTTGGTTCCGAGGTTCAGATTGAGTATGGCGAGCAGGGATTGATCCAGGTGGCTGCCCACTCCGGTGCGGATATGCTCGTTACGGCGATCGTTGGCAGCCGGGGATTGGCTCCTACGCTGGCTGCGATCGAGGCTGGGGTAGCCATCGGGCTCGCCAACAAGGAAACCCTGATCAGCGCCGGCCACCTCATCATGGATGCGGCCAAACGCCGCCACGTGCCGATCATCCCGATCGACAGCGAGCATTCTGCGATCTTCCAATGCTTAAACGGGGAGAAGCGCGCACAGGTAAGCAGGATCATCCTGACTGCTTCGGGCGGTTCATTCCGAGACAAGCAGCGCAACGAACTGGCTCATGTGACGGTGGAAGAGGCGCTGCGTCATCCGAATTGGTCGATGGGCGCGAAGATTACGATCGACTCCGCCACGATGGTGAACAAAGGGCTGGAAGTGATCGAAGCGCATTGGTTATTCGGGCTTGATTATGACCGGATTGATGTTGTCATTCATCCTGAGAGCATCATCCACTCGATGGTGGAGTATGCGGATACGAGCATCATCGCACAGCTCGGCAATCCGGATATGCGCGTCCCGATTCAGTATGCGCTCACCTATCCGGACCGGATGGCAGGACCTTTCCGGCCGCTTGATCTGGTTGGCGCTGGCGCTTTGCATTTCCGGCCGATGGACACGGAGCGTTATCCGAGCGTTCGCATGGCCTATGAAGCCGGAAGAATCGGCGGCACGATGCCGACCGTGTTCAGTGCGGCCAATGAGGTGGCGGTAGATCGCTTCCTGCGCGGTGACATTAAGTTCCTGCAGATTGAGGACATCATCGCAAGCGTGATGGAACAACATCAGGCCGTAGGCCACCCCGGACTTGATGAGATTCTGGCTGCGGACAGATGGGCCAGAGAGAGGGCGGCGAGCCTGTTCCGCCAATGAGCGAAGGTGCGGCAAGCGAAGTGTCAAGCAGCCGGTTCTCTTGAATAAATGTTGTGAATAATGTTAATCTAAGTACAACATTAGTGTTGTCCGGTCTATGCACGAAGGAGGCTTCCGCGCTTTGAATCTGTTCATGACGATTCTATATACGATATTGGTATTCTTTGTGATTATTGGCATCCATGAATGGGGCCATATGTTTTTTGCCAAGCGGGCAGGGATTCTCGTAAGAGAATTCGCCATCGGCTTCGGACCGAAACTGCTCTCATTCAAGAAGGGAGAGACGAGATATGCGTTCCGCTTGCTCCCCTTCGGCGGTTTCGCGCGCATGGCCGGTGAGGATCCAGAGCTCGTGCAGGTCAATCCGGGACAGACGATCGCGGTCAGGCTGAAGGACGGCATCGTTACCCATATGTATCTCGACCAGTTGGACCGTTATTCGCATCTGACGCGTGGTGAGGTAAGCAAACTGGACATCGAGAGAGATCTGTATGTCGTTCTGGAACATGACGGGCAAACGACCCGTTATCCGATCGATCCGAAAGCGATGATGGTCGCTCGCGGCCAAGAGACACAGATCGCTCCGCTCGACCGGCAGTTCGCGAGCAAGAGTGTCGGCAAGCGGGCGATGGCGATCTTCGGTGGCCCGCTCATGAACTTCGTGCTGGCGATTGTGCTGTTCGCGACCTATATGTTTATGGCCGGCGTTCCGGTTCAAGAATCGGGACATGTGGTCATCACCGATGTCGTGGAAGGATCTCCGGCAGCCGCCAGCGGCGTGCAGGCAGGCGACGAGGTCTTGTCGATCAACGGCGAGAGGATCAACGGCGACAGTGACAAGCTGAGCAGATTGATCGGCTCCTCCGCCGATCAACCGATGGCTTGGGAAGTGAAGCGGGGCGACGATACGGTGAAGCTGACGGTTACCCCGCAGTTGGGTGAAGGCGGTTCGGCCAAAGTTGGCATCTATATGTCCGTCCATTATGACGAGTTCCGCCAGCCCACATTCTCCGAAGCGGCCAAGGGCACCTGGAATCTGATCCAATACTGGACGGATCAGATCTTCGTCGGCCTGAAGAAGCTGATCATGATGCAGGTGAATCTGAAAGATCTCGGCGGGCCGGTGGATATCGCCATTTCGACGGGGAAGGCTGCGGAAGCAGGATTCCCGACACTGGTGCTCTGGACAGCCATCCTGAGCTTGTATCTCGGCATCTTTAACTTGTTGCCAGTCCCAGCGCTTGACGGCAGCCGTCTCATCTTCCTCGGCATTGAAGCGGTGCGCGGCAAGCCGGTCTCGCAGGAGCGCGAAAGCCTCGTTCATCTGATCGGCTTTTCCGCGTTATTCCTGCTTATGATCGCGGTAACTTATTATGATATCATTGCGTTATTCCAAAGTAAGCTTCAGAGGTGAATCGGGTGAGCAAAGAAGCAAAGGACAAATCTTTCATCACGCCGCAGAGCGAAGACTTCTCGGCGTGGTATATCGATGTGATCAAGAAAGCCGATCTCATGGACTACTCGCCGGTGCGCGGCTGCATCGTGTTCAAGCCGGACGGATATGAGATCTGGGAGTTGTGCCAGCGCGAGCTGGATCGCCGTTTCAAGGAGACGGGACATCGCAACGCCTATTTCCCGTTGTTCATACCGGAGAGCTTCTTCCAGAAAGAGAAGGAGCACGTGGAAGGCTTCAATCCGGAACTGCCCTGGGTAACGGAAGCAGGCGGGGAGAAGCTGGAGGAGAGACTGGCGATTCGTCCGACTTCCGAAACCATGATCGGTCATATGTATGCCAAGTGGATCAATTCTTACCGCGACCTGCCCTTGCTCATCAACCAATGGGCGAATGTCGTACGCTGGGAGAAGCGGACGCTGCCTTTCCTCAGAACGAGTGAATTTCTCTGGCAGGAAGGGCATACGGCCCATGAATCCGAAGCGGAAGCTCGTGAAGAGACGATGCGCATGCTCGAAATCTATCGCGATTTCGTAGAGAATGTACTGGCCATCCCGGTTATCGTAGGGCAGAAGACGCCATCCGAGAAGTTCGCCGGAGCAGTTGATACGTACTCCATCGAAGCGATGATGAAGGACGGCAAGGCAGTGCAAGCCGGCACTAGCCATTATCTCGGCACGAACTTCGCGCAAGCTTTCGAGATCAAATATCTGGACCGCGACAATCAACAGCGATATGTCCATACGACATCCTGGGGTGTCAGCACGCGGCTGCTTGGCTCCATCATCATGGTGCATGGCGATGACAAGGGGCTGGCGCTTCCACCAAAGGTTGCGCCGACGCAGGTCATCATGATCCCGATCGGCCCGCCGAAGACCAGAGAGCAAGTCATCGCCAAGACCGACGAATACTATGCGATGCTTAAGGCGGCTGGCATCCGTGTTCGCATGGACGATCGTCCGGACTTAAGCCCTGGCTGGAAGTTCAACGAGTATGAGATGAGGGGCGTGCCGCTGCGCATCGAGCTGGGACCGCGCGACATCGAGAACGGCCAAGTGGTGCTCGCCACACGCCTAGGCGAGAAGCGCATCGTGAAGCAGGAAGACCTGCTGCGTGAAGTCGAGCAAGCACTGGAAGACATTCAGCGCCAGATGTATGAACGCGCGCTTGCCTTCATGAAGGAACATACGTATTCGGTTGACACGCTGGACGAGCTTAAAGAGTTGTTCGAGACGAAGAGAGGATTCGTGCTTGCCGGATGGTGCGGCTCTGAAGCCTGCGAACATCAGGTGAAGCTGGAGACGAAAGCGACGACGCGGAACATCCCGTTCATCGTCGACGAGCACAAGAGCAAATGTCTGGTCTGCGAAGAACAGGCCAAGCATACGGTTGTTTTCGCCAGAGCCTATTGATAAGCACACCGGCGTAACCAGGAGAAAAGGGCTTAAGAAGCTTCAGCTTCTGCGAGCCCTTTGCCGCTTATATGCTGTCATGAATCTATCGATTCACGGCGACGACTATCAGTTCATCTGTGCATGATCGGGGGAGGGAACAAGAGTGAGCGCAGTACCGGCGGAGAAACGCAGCCGTTTTGAACTTCTGCTTGAGACTTCGGGGATTCCGGTTGAGATGGTGAAGGAGTTCTTTGCGGAAGGATATCTGGATCGCGTCGAAGTCAGCCGATCCAATCGGGCTTGGACATTCCACATTGTGAAACAGCAGTTGCTTCCGCAGCATGTATTTCTCGCATTTTGCAAGAAAGTACAAGAGCATTTCTCCCATATCGCTGCCATCTCATTCGTCATCCGCTACACCGAGCAGGTGGATGACCGTTCGATTGTGGAGGAATATTGGCCGCTGTGCGTCGAATGGGTGAAGCGGCAACATGTGTCGGTCAACGGTTGGATGGCTAGGGCGCGAATCGAAGTGAGCGCCGGGGTCATCACGGTCTATCTGCTTGACTCAACCGGACTGGAGCTGGCGAAGCGCAAAGAGCTCGACAAGTTTATCATCCGATTCTATCAAGACTATTTCTCAAGAAGCCTAAGAGTGCAATTCAAACAGGAACAGGCTCCGCATGAGGAATACGAACGTTTCCAACGGCAGCGCGAGGAGGAGGATCGGATGCTGACCCAGTCTCTGCTTGAGGAAGTGGAGACGAAGCAGCAGGCCCCTGCGAAGGAAGGGGGATCGAATGAGCGGTTCGTCTATGGTTATGAGATCAAAGATGAGCCGGTGCCGATCCAGAACATCCGTGACGAAGAGAAGAAGATCACGATCCAGGGAACGGTGTTTGGCCTTGAAGTGAAGGAGCTGCGCAACGGCACAACGCTCTATACGTTCAACATGACCGACTTCACCGATTCGCTGTCACTTAAGGTGTTCGCCAAGACCAAGGAAGATGTCCAGACGATGCAAGGGCTCTCCAACGGCATGTGGCTGCTGGCGCGGGGGAAGGTGGAGTATGACCGCTTCATGCAGACGCCCGAGCTGGTCATGACTCCGAATGACCTGAACGAGATCAAAGCGCCTCCTGAACGCATGGACGATGCTCCGGAGAAACGGGTAGAGTTCCATCTGCATACGACGATGAGCACGATGGATGCCGTCACCTCCATCTCGGATTATATGAAACTGGCTGCCAAATGGGGACACAAGGCGATCGCCATCACCGATCACGCCGGTGTGCAGTCGTTCCCCGAAGCGTACAAGGCATCGAAGAAATACGGCATCAAGCCGATCTACGGCGTGGAGGCCAATATCGTCAATGATGCGGTGCCGATCGTCACCCAGCCCCGCGAAGGGGATCTGGCATCGGAAACCTATGTCGTATTCGATATCGAGACGACGGGCCTCTCGATTAATCACAACAAGATCATCGAGATCGCGGCAGTGAAGCTGGTCGGGGGTAAGGAAGTCGGGCGATTCTCAACGTTCGTCAATCCACATGAGAAAATTCCATACCACATCATGCAACTGACGAATATCAGCGATGACATGGTGAAGGACGCACCGGATCTCCCGGACGTGTTGCGGGATTTCGTGGCATTCGTGGGTGACGGGGTCCTCGTAGCGCACAATGCGACCTTCGATATGGGCTTCATCCAGGCAGCCTGCCGCAGCCACGGGTACGGACACCTGCCGAATCCGTCGCTTGATACGTTGGAATTGTCGCGCATGCTGTTCCCATCGATGAAGAATCACCGTCTGAATACGCTGGCCGAGAAGTTCAAGGTACCGCTGGAAAATCACCACCGCGCGATAGACGATACGGTTGCCCTGTCGCAGATCCTGCTGGCTCTGCTGAAGGAATGCGAGGCGCGCAACATCACCAGACTGGAGCGGCTCAATGATTATGCCGGCAAGGATCTGTCCAATGCCCGGCCGTTCCATGCTTGCATCTATGCGAAGAATGCAACTGGGAAGAAGAATCTGTACAAGTTGGTTTCCCTATCGCATACGGAGTACTTCAACCGGGTGCCATGCATCCCGAAGAGCAAGCTTCAGGAGCTGCGGGACGGGCTGATCATCTCCTCCGGTTGCGAGAAGGGCGAACTGTACGAGACGGTGTTGAACAAGACGCAGGACGAGGCGGAGGAAGTCGCGCAGTTCTACGATGTGTTGGAAGTGCAGCCGGTTGCGATGAACATGCATCTCGTGGAGAAAGGCCTCGTAGGCAGCGTCCACCAGCTTGAAGATGCGAACCGGCGCATCGTGGCCATCGGCAAGAAGCTGGGCAAGCCGGTCATCGCGACGGGCAACGCGCATTATCTGCATCCGCGGGACAAGCTGCTGCGCGATATTACGATACATGGCATCACCGGGTTCAGCCCGCTTAAGGATATACGCAAGCCGGACGCCCATCTGCGCACAACGCAGGAGATGCTTCAGGAGATGGCGCATCTCGGCGAGCAGGATGCTTATGATGTGGTGATCCGCTATCCGAATGAGCTGGCGGATAGCATCGAGGAGTTCGAGTTGTTCCCGGACAAGCTGTTTACTCCGGTGATCGAGGGGGCGGATGAGGAGATCCGCACCAAGTGTTACGAAACGGCCAAGAAAATGTATGGGGACCCGTTGCCGCAGGTCGTCATCGACCGGCTGGAGAAAGAGCTTGTGCCGATCATCAAGTACGGTTTCTCGGCTAACTACCTCATCTCGGAGCGCCTGGTTAAGAAGTCCAACGAAGACGGCTATCTCGTTGGTTCCCGGGGTTCGGTCGGCTCATCGGTCGTTGCCACATTCCTCGGCATCTCGGAGGTTAACCCGCTTCCGCCGCATTACCTGTGTCTCAATCCGGAATGCAAGCACAGCGAATGGTTCCTCGACGGCAGCGTGCCGAGCGGCTTCGACCTGCCAGACAAGGATTGTCCGAAGTGCGGCAAGCGGATGAAAGGCGAGGGGCAGGATATTCCGTTCGAAACCTTCCTCGGCTTCAAGGGCGACAAGGTACCTGATATTGACCTGAACTTCTCAGGCGAGTACCAACCGCATGCGCATAACTACACGAAGGTGCTGTTCGGCGAGAAGAATGTTTTCCGCGCCGGCACCATCGGTACGGTGGCAGAGAAGACAGCCTACGGTTATGTGAAGAAGTATGAAGAGGATCACCAGCTTAAATGGCGGAGCGCCGAAGAGGCGAGACTTGCCAGCGGTTGTACCGGCGTCAAACGGAGCACCGGCCAGCACCCTGGAGGCATCGTCGTTGTCCCGGACTATATGGAGGTCGAGGAGATCACGCCGGTGCAATATCCGGCTGACGATACGAGCTCGGAATGGAAGACGACGCACTTCGATTACCACGCCTTCGACGCGAATCTGCTGAAGCTTGATATTCTCGGACACGATGATCCGACGATGATGCGCATGCTGCAGGACCTGACCGGCGTTGATCCGACGACGATCCCGATGAATGATCCGAAGGTGATGAGCATCTTCAGTTCAACGGAGGCGCTCGGCGTCACACCTGAACAGATCAAATCCAGCGTCGCCACCTACGGCGTACCGGAGATGGGCACGCGTTTCGTCAGACAGATGCTGGAGGAGACGCAGCCGAAGACGTTCGCCGACCTATTGCAAATCTCCGGCCTGTCGCACGGCACGGGCGTCTGGCTCGGCAATGCTCAGGAACTCATCAAAAATGGCACCTGTACGATCAAGACGGTTATCGGTTGCCGTGACGATATCATGCTCTATCTGATCTACAAAGCCGGGATGGATGCCAGCCTCGCCTTCAAGATCACGGAGAGCGTGCGTAAGGGCAAGGGGCTGACGGATGAGTGGATCGAAGAGATGAAACGTTGTGGCGTGCCGGATTGGTATATCGATTCCTGTCTCAAGATCCAATACATGTTCCCGAAGGCACACGCTGCCGCTTACGTCATCTCTGCGGTGCGCACCGCCTATTTCAAGGTCTATTATCCGATTGCTTTCTACGCGACTTACTTCTCGGTGCGCGCAGAAGATTTCGACGTGGAGCTGTTCACTCAAGGCTATGACGCGATCCGCAGCAAGCTCGAGGAGATCGAAGCGAAGGGATTCCAGGCCACGCCGAAAGAGAAGGCCATGGTATCGATTCTGGAGATGGGGCTGGAGATGACTGCACGCGGGTTCGGCTTCAAGCCGATTGATCTTTATCGCTCCGACGCAACCCGCTTCGTCATCGACGGGGATATGCTCATCCCGCCGTTCTCGGCGATTCAGGGTGTCGGCGTTAACGCGGCGCGCAACATTGCGGCAGCCCGGGACGAGGGAGATTTCCTGTCGATCGAGGATTTCCAGACCCGCGCGAAGGCATCGAAGACGATCGTCGAGATCCTGCAGCAGATGGGTTGCTTCCGGGGCATGCCGGAATCGAACCAATTGTCCTTGTTCTAAGGGTTCACGGCTGATGGCCTCATGAACGGCGCAAGCCTCTGCCGATGACTCATCAGAGACATCGTTGCCTGTTGGCAGCGGATGCTTGCAAAATTTTGTATGATCGTGCTATAATAACACTTGTTAACTTTTCGATACTTACGGCTGGAAGAGTGGGGCGACCCACTCTTTACATTTTGCCTATAAACGACCGTATGAAGGAGCACCTGACTGGCGCTGTGCCTTCAGGGCATCGGCGACAGCTTGATTGCTCTAATGTCTGGCGCATGTTTGATGCTAAACCTTTCAATATTAAAGAGACGATTAAAGGGAGGTAGCGTTTGTTGAGCAGCTCGATCAAACAAATTGTAGAACAGCTTATGGAACCATACCTGGAAGCTCATCCGGAGTTTGAAATCGTGGATATCGAGTTTGTGAAGGAAGGCAATAACCGTTTCCTGCGTGTGTTTGTTGACAAGGAAGGCGGTATCGACATCGATGATTGCGGCAGAATCAGCGAATATCTGAGCGCCAAGCTGGACGAGAAGGACCCGATCCCGGATGCCTATTTCCTCGAGGTGTCGTCACCCGGTGCCGAACGTCCGCTGAAAACTCAGCGTGATTATGAACGGGCAGTCGGTAAATACGTCTATGTCAAGACCTACGAGCCGGTTGACGGACTCAAGGAGTTCGAAGGCGTGCTGCAAAGCTACAATGAGCATGAACTTACCATACATATTGGCAAGAAGATGCATGTGATTCCGACGCAGAAGATCGCTGCAGCCAGACTGGCCATAGAAATGTAATGTTGTGTGAGAACGCGAAAGGAGGAACTTAAGGCAATGAACATCGATTTTATCGAAGCGTTGAATGAGATTGAACGAGACAAAGGCATCAAGAAGGATGTGTTGATCGACGCGATCGAAGCAGCCCTGATCTCCAGCTACAAGAGAAACTTTAACACCGCCCAGAATGTCCGGGTCGATATTAACAGACAGACGGGGGATATCAAGGTATTCGCTCGCAAGACCGTGGTCGATGAGGTGCTTGATCCGCGTTTGGAAATCTCGCTCGACGCAGCGCATGAGATTAATGCTAATTATCAGTTGAACGATATCGTGGAGATCGAGGTGACGCCGGCTGACTTCGGCCGCATCGCTGCACAGACGGCCAAGCAGGTCGTCACCCAGCGAATCCGCGAGGCTGAGCGCGGACTTATCTATGAAGCATTTATCGATAAGGAAGAGGATATCGTTACAGGCATCGTGCAGAGACAAGATACGCGCAATATCTACGTAGACCTCGGCAAGGTCGAAGCGGTGCTGCCGCTGAACGAGATCATGCCGAATGAGAAATTCCGTCAAGGCGAACGCATCAAAGCTTACATCACGAAGGTGGAGAATACGACCAAAGGACCGCAGATCTTGCTCTCACGCACTCATCCTGGGCTGCTGAAGCGCCTGTTCGAGCTGGAAGTGCCGGAAATCTACGAGGGCGTCGTCGAGATCAAGTCCGTCGCCAGAGAAGCCGGCTTCCGCTCGAAGATCGCTGTCTACTCGCGCAATGATGAGGTTGACCCGGTCGGCTCCTGTGTTGGGCCGAAGGGAATGCGCGTGCAGACGATCGTCGGTGAACTCCGCGGCGAGAAGATCGACATCGTCCGCTGGTCGGAGGATGTCGAAGAGTATGTATCCAACGCACTCAGTCCGGCTCAGGTGCTGGAAGTGATCGTGTTGGAAGACGAGAAGGTAGCCAGAGTGATCGTGCCGGATCATCAACTGTCGCTGGCGATCGGCATCAAGGGTCAGAACGCCAGACTGGCTGCGAAGCTGACAGGATGGAAGATCGACATCAAGAGCGAATCGCAGGCAGAAACGGAACTGGGCCGTCCGCGTTCCAAAGCGGAATCGGACGAATTGTACGATACGGATGCCTACAGCCTAGATTGACGGACTGATGATGGCCCAAGGGAGGGATTGTCTTGAAACGTCGCAAAGTACCTCTTCGCAAATGCGTCGCATGTCAACAGATGAAGAGCAAGAGAGAACTGATCAGAGTGGTTCGTACGCCCGACGATACGATCATGATTGACCTGACCGGCAAGAAGGCTGGGCGCGGCGCTTATCTGTGCGGGGATGTCAAGTGTTTCCAACTGGCCAAGAAATCCCGCGCCTTTGACCGTGCACTCAAGGTGAACGTTGGCGCCGAGATCTATGAACAACTGGCTCAAGATTTCATCCGTGTGGAGGATGAATATCAAGCGCTTCGTGCAGCGGGCGGGGACGACGATGACGAATAGATTCCTGTCTCTGCTGGGGCTGGCGCAGAGGGCGGGCAAGCTGGCAGGAGGAGAAGACAAGGTATTGCAAGCGATCCAGAAGGGCAAGGCTCATCTGGTGATCGTGGCCAGTGATGCATCGCCCAACACTGCCAAGAAATTTACGGACAAATGCACATATTACAAAATACAGCTATGTCGGGAGTACGACAGGGTAACTCTCGGTCAGGCGACCGGGAGGACGGAACGGGTTGTCATCGCGGTGACAGACAAGGGGTTCGCGGACGCAATGATGAGCAGCGTCAAACCGAAGTGAACCTGAACCATTCGGAGGTGAAGGATATTGAGCAAACAACCAGACAACAAGGATAGAATCAGAGTATACGAATACGCGAAAACGCTCAACATGAGCAGCAAGGAGCTTATCAAGATCCTGGACAGAGTCGGCATGCCAGTGAATAACCACATGAGCGTGATGGAGCCGGAGATGATCGAGAAAGTCGAGCAATTCTTCCGGGATATCAAGGCCAATGCGGCGGCGAAACGTTCGGACTCCCCGTCACAACCGGTGAAGCGGGAGCAGCGTCCGGCAGAGGCAAGACCTGCCGCTCAAACGGAGCAACGCGCGGCATCGCCAGCAAATGAGCCGCGAGCGAGCGCAGCTATTCCAGCACAGGGCAACGCCGGGCAGCCGAAGCCTTCCGGTGATCGGCCCCAACAGGATCGCAAGGCAAGCAACAATCAACCGCAACGCAATGATCGCGATGCAAACAAGCAGAGGCCCAAGGACCAGCAAGCTGCAAGCAATCGTCCGCAGCAAGGGGCATCAGGAGGCACAACAAGTATGCAAGTAACAAGCAGCGGACACGCTCAATCGAATACACAACAAGCTAATCAGCCGTCCGGACAACGCCCGAATGATCAGTCGAAGAACCGTGGCGACCGTCCGAAGCAGGATAACCAGGCAATCAAGCCGCAACAATCGCAAGGCCGCAACGCAGCGCAAGCTGACCAGCGCGTGAATCGTCCTGTAACGCAGCCATCGGTTGAAGCGCGCGCCATCGACCTCGATGATGAGCTGTACCCGGATGTCGCTGCATCGAAGGGACCGAGGCTGAAAGCCGGCGGCAGATTCGAGGATGTCACCAAAGGCAAAACGACCAAGAAGACGAAGTCAAGCAACAAGCGTTTCGACGACAACAAAGCCAGCAACATCAAAGGCGGCAACCGCAAAGCTCAAGGCAAGAACCGCGGCGGCGGGCAGGAACGCCGCGAGAAAGTGGACAATACACCGAAGAAGGTGATCGTTCGCGGTACGATGACGGTTGGTGAACTCGCCAAGCTGATTCACAAGGATGCGCCTGAGGTGATCAAGAAGCTCTTGATGATGGGCGTCATGGCGACGATCAACCAGGAGCTCGATCTGGATACGATCCAGCTTGTCATCGCCGAGTACGGCATCGAAGTTGAGCTGAAGATTCCGGTCAACGAGGACAACTTTGAAGAGATCGAGGAGCAGGACGATCCGAAGGATCTTGTTGAGCGTCCTCCGGTGGTTACGATCATGGGTCACGTTGACCACGGCAAGACCACCCTGCTTGATGCGATCCGGCATACGAATGTAACGGAAGGCGAAGCGGGTGGCATCACGCAACATATCGGCGCTTACCAGGTTGAGATCCAAGGCAAGAAGATTACGTTCCTCGATACGCCTGGTCACGAAGCCTTTACGACGATGCGTGCGCGCGGCGCTCAGGTGACGGATATTACGATCATCGTTGTTGCTGCTGATGACGGTGTTATGCCGCAGACCGTGGAAGCGATCAACCATGCGAAGGCGGCCAATGTGCCAATCATCGTAGCCGTCAACAAGATCGACAAGCCGGAAGCGAATCCGGAGAGAGTCAAGCAGGAGCTTACCGAGCATGGCATCGTTCCAGAAGAGTGGGGCGGAGACAATATCTTCGTCAACATCTCCGCCAAGCAGAGAATCGGACTTGAGGAGTTGCTGGAGACGATCTTGCTCGTTGCGGAAGTGCAGGATCTCAAGGCCAATCCGAACAAACGAGCTCGTGGTACGGTTCTCGAAGCCGAGCTCGACAAACAGCGCGGACCTGTGGCGCGCGTCCTGATCCAGCACGGAACGCTGAGAGTCGGCGATGCATTCGTGGCAGGCGTCCGATTCGGCCGGGTGCGCGCGATGATCAACGACCGCGGGCGCCGCTTGAAAGAGGCGGGTCCATCTACGCCGGTGGAGATCACGGGTCTGTCCGAGGTGCCGCAAGCCGGCGATCCGTTCCTTGTCTTTGAAGACGAACGCAAAGCGAAAGAAATCGCCGAGAGACGAAGCATCAAGCTCAGACAGGAAGAGCTCAGGGCGCATACGCGCGTCACGCTGGATGACCTGTATAAGCATATTAAGGAAGGCGAGATGAAGGAACTGCACGTGATTCTCAAGGCCGACGTGCAAGGCTCGCTTGAGGCGCTCAAAGGCTCGCTTGAGAAGATCGACATCGAGGGCGTACGCGTCAAGACGATCCACGCGGCTGTCGGTGCGATCACCGAATCCGACATCACGCTGGCCTCGGCTTCCAATGCGATCGTCATCGGCTTCAACGTGCGTCCTGAACCGCAGGCTAAAGCTGCGGCCGAGATCGAGAAGGTCGACATCCGCCTGCACCGCATCATCTATCAAGTGATCGACGAGATCGAAGCAGCGATGAAAGGGATGCTCGATCCGGAATACAAGGAATCGGTCATCGGTCATGCCGAAGTGCGCAATACCTTCAAGGTCAGCAAGATCGGCACCATCGCCGGTTGTATGGTGGTCGACGGCAAGATCGTGCGCAACGCGGAGGCTCGCATCGTCCGCGATGGCATCGTCATCTACGAAGGCAAGATCGATTCGCTGAAGCGATTCAAGGATGACGTCAGAGAAGTAGCACAAGGTTACGAATGCGGTATTTCCTTCGAGAAGTTCAATGATATCAAGGAAGGCGATATCATCGAGGCATATGTAATGGAAACGGTTGAGAGGTGATCCGCCATGTCTAAAATTCGCGTTGGCAGAGTCGGTGAGCAGATCAAGAAGGAACTCAGCCAGATTCTGCAATCCGAGCTCAAGGATCCGCGCATCGGCTTTGTCACCGTCACCGGCGTTGAGGTGACGAATGACCTGTCCCAGGCGACCGTTTATCTGAGCGTGCTCGGAAGCGATGAACAGAAGGAAGAGACGCTTAAGGCGCTTGGCAGAGGCCAGGGCTTCATCCGTTCGGAGATTGGCCGACGCATCCGACTGCGTCATACGCCCGAACTGATCTTCAAGTTTGATACGTCGATCGAATACGGCAGCCGTATCGAGAAATTATTGCAGCAAATCAATCAAGAGGAACACTGAGATGACAAGCACGGTGTTTAGTTACGAAGAACAATTGCAGCGAGTCAAACAGTTCATCGAGGCGGGAGATGATTTCCTGGTCGTTTCCCATGTCAATCCGGACGGCGACGCGATCAGTTCCACCGTCGCCGTGGGTTGGCTCCTGCATTCGTTGGGCAAGAAATTTACCATGATGAACGAAGGTTCATGTCCGCGCAAATTCGATTATCTGTGGGGAGCCGGAAACATCATCGATCATTCGCAGGATACATCCGCCAGGAAGTACGACCGGGTCATCGCCGTCGATTGTGCTGATTTCAAGCGGATCGGCAAGGTGGCGGACCGCTTCAGCGACAATGTTCGGATCGCCAACATCGACCATCACCCGACCAACGATTATTACGGTGATGTTCATCTGATCCGTCCGGATGCTGCTGCCACCGCCGAGATCCTGTATGATCTTCTGAACGTGTTCAGCATCGAATGGGACGAGCGAATCGCGACCTGCATCTATACGGGATTGCTTACGGATACGGGAGGCTTCCGCTATTCCAATACGACGGCGAACGTGATGCGCATCGCCTCCAGCTTGATTGGTTTCGGCGTGAAGGCGAATGACCTCTCCGAGCTTCTGCTGGAACGCCTGACCAGATCCCATGTGGCGCTGCTCAAGCGGGCGCTGAACACGCTGACATTCAATCAGGACAACACGGTATGCTGGCTGAGCGTACTGCTCTCGGATATGCAAGAGACGAACGCTTCCAACGAGGATCTGGAGGGTCTCGTCCAGTATCCGCGCAATATCGAAGGCGTGCAGATCGGCATCCTGTTCAAGGAAGTTAGAACGGATGTTTTCAAAGTGAGCATGCGATCTTCTGGCGCAGCAGATGTGGCCAAGATCGCCCAGCATTTCGGAGGCGGCGGCCATGTTCGGGCAGCAGGATGCACGATCGAAGGCAAGCTGAAGGACATCATCGCTCAGGTCGTCACCGAAGCGGAGAAGGAACTGAAGGCGAATGCACAAGCTTGATGGGATATTGCCCGTACTGAAACCGGCGGGCTGGACATCGCACGATGTGGTGGCCAAGGTACGCGGCATCCTGCGTTTGAAACGGATCGGACATGCCGGCACTCTTGACCCCGCTGTTACCGGCGTATTGCCGCTGGCGCTGGACAGAAGCACGCGCTTTATCGAATATTTGCAAGAGATGCCCAAGGAATATGTGGCGGAGATGACGATCGGTTATGCAACCGACACCGAGGATGCGACCGGTCAGGTCATGGAACGGGTGGAATCCGTGCAGCTCGATATGGAGATGATCGAACGCACGCTGGAACGATTCATCGGCGAGATCGAGCAGATTCCTCCGATGTACAGTGCCGTCAAGGTGGACGGCAAGCGCCTCTACGAGTTGGCCAGACAAGGTCAGGAGGTTGAACGCAAGGCCCGCAAGGTCCGGATTCATCAGCTTGTTCTCGAAGAAGCGAAGCTTGAGGAGCCTTATCCGAAACTGAGGCTGCGTGTTCTCTGCTCCAAAGGAACCTATATCCGCACCCTGTGCAAGGATATCGGCGAAGCGCTGGGCTATCCGGCGGTGATGTCCGAGCTCGTACGTACGATGTCTTGCGGCATCACATGGTCCCAGTGCCTCACGTTGGAGCAGATCGCCGAGTTGCATGCCCAAGGTAAGCTTAACGAATATTTACTTGCAGCGGATGAAGCCTTGACCTATATGCCTGCTGTTCATGTCGATGAACAGGTTGCGGTCAGGCTTCTGCAAGGGCAGAGGGTGAAGCAGCAAGGCCAGGCTGCGCTTAAAGGCTTCGGAGCGCAACAGCTTGTGCGGATCTACGCGCCGGAAGGCCGATTCATCGGCATCTGCCAGGCTGCAGGCAAGCTGCTCATCCCTCATAAGATGTTTCAATCCTGATAACAGCAAGTCAAGAAAGTGATGGATGCTTGTGGAAATCAGAAAACTGGAATACCCGTTTACGCAGAATGAGCTTGTGCCGAGCGGCGGACAAGTGATCGCAATCGGTGATTTTGACGGCGTTCATCTCGGACACCAGGAAGTGATCGGACGTGCTGTGCAGCAAGCGAAATCGCTCGGCGTGCCGTCTGCCATTATGACCTTTGACCCGCATCCGCGCGAAGTGTTAGGCAAGCCGCAATTTTCCCGATACTTGACACCTATCGCCGAGAAGATGCGATTACTCGCAGGGCTCGGAATCGATTATGTCTACATCGTCCACTTCACCGAGCAACTGGCCCAGGTGTCGCCTGAAGCATATTTCGAGCGCATGCTGCTTCCCATGAACCTGAAGGCGATTGTCGTCGGGTTTGACTTTACGTTCGGCCATAAGGGACAAGGTACTGCTGAGACGCTCGTCCGTCTCGCGGGCGATCGCATGCGCGTTCAGATCGTGCCTCCGTATCACATGTACGGGGAGAAGGTCAGCAGCACGCTCATCCGCGAACAGCTCCATCTGGGAGATCTGGACCGCTTGCAAACCATGCTCGGACGACGCTACCGGATCGAAGGGACTGTCGTCAGAGGCGAAGGCCGGGGGCGGACGATCGGATTCCCCACGGCCAATCTGGAGCTGAACGACCGTTATGTGATTCCCCGGCAAGGTGTTTACGCAGTCAAGGTGATAAGCGGAGCTGACGAGTGGAACGGGGTGATGAACATCGGCACCAAGCCGACCTTCCATGGAGACGAAGGGCAACTGGTGACGATTGAGGTTCATCTCTTTGATTGCAACGAGGACCTGTACGGCCGGACGATGCAGGTGGAATTTGCGGCGTATCTGCGCCCGGAGATGAAATTTTCCTCTGTGGACCTATTGATCGAGCAAATTAGAAATGATGCGATGAAAGCCAGGCAGATTCTTGCATGACCTCATCGATTCATGATATACTATGCGTTGTGGCTAAAAATATGTAGCCCTAGAACCTCAGCGCGGAATACGACTCACCGACGTATCTCTGGGCTGCAGGGGATTATATGAGCAGAAGGAGGTGTACAGGATGGCAATTACACAAGAACGTAAGCAGCAGATCATCGAACAATTTAAGACGCACGAGAACGACACTGGTTCCCCTGAAGTACAGATCGCTATCCTAACGGAGAACATTCAGAATCTGACTGAACATCTTCGCGATCATAAGAAGGACCATCATTCGCGCCGCGGCTTGCTCAAGATGGTCGGTCAACGTCGCAGATTGCTGGCATACTTGAAAAACAAAGATGTTCAGCGTTACAGTGCTCTGATTGAAAAATTAGGCCTGCGCAGATAATGCAACGTGAGAAGCAACCTAGTTATGGATCAGCCCAAGCGTCTGCCTGACGGCGGCGATTCATAATTCGGGTTGCTTTTTACAAATATATTACTATGAACATCATACATAATCAGAGCTGCACATTGAATAGGAGGGTATGTATGCTGCAAACAGTTGAAATGGAGCTCGCCGGCCGTAAGCTGATCCTCGAGACAGGCAAGCTGGCCAAACAGGCGAATGCGGCTGTTCTGGTCCGCTACGGCGATACGGTTATTCTCAGCACGGTGACCGCTTCTCCTGAGCCGAAGGATCTGGATTTCTTCCCGCTGACGGTCAACTATGAAGAGAAGCTGTACGCGGTTGGCAAGATCCCCGGTGGCTTCATCAAGCGTGAGGGCAGACCAAGCGAGAAAGCGATCCTGGCGAGCCGCTTGACGGACAGACCGATCCGCCCGCTGTTCCCGGAGGGCTTCCGTAATGAAGTACAGATCGTCAACCTCGTCCTGAGCGTGGATCAGGACTGTTCTCCCGAGATCTCGGCGATGATCGGTACATCCGCTGCTCTGGCGATCTCCGATGTACCGTTTAACGGGCCGATCGGCGGTGTGATCGTTGGACGGGTTGATGGGCAGTTCGTTATCAACCCAACCGTCGAACAGGAGGAACGCAGCGACATCTATGTGGTCGTTGCGGGCACGAAGAACGCCATCATGATGGTGGAGGCGGAAGCCGAGCAGGTGCCGGAAGAAGTCATGTTGGAAGCGATCATGTTCGGTCATGAGGAGATCAAGAAGATCGTCGATAAGATCGAGGAATTCACACAGATCGCCGGCAAGCCGAAGATGGAAGTCAAGCTGCATGACGTGGATCCGGAAGTGAATCAGGCGGTGCGCGACTTCGCAGCAGAACGTCTGATCGCCGCAGTGCGGATCGCCGAGAAGCAAGCTAGGCAGGATGCGATCGATGCGATTAATGAGGAAGCGGTTGCGCACTTCACGGAAGTCTATGCGGAAGAGCCGGACAAGCTGGCCGATGTGAAAGAAGTGCTCTACAACATCGTGAAGGAAGAGGTACGCCGTCTCATCACCCATGAGAAGATTCGTCCAGATGGCCGGAAGCTCAATGAGATCCGACCGATCGAATGTGAGATCGGCCTGTTGCCGCGTACCCATGGTTCCGGTTTGTTCACCAGAGGACAGACCCAAGCGCTCAGCGTATGTACTCTTGGTGCACTGGGTGACGTGCAGATCCTGGACGGCATCGATCTGGAAGAGTCCAAACGGTTCATGCACCATTACAACTTCCCGCCGTTCAGCGTTGGCGAAGCTAGACCACTTCGTCCCCCGGGAAGACGGGAGATTGGCCACGGCGCGCTTGGTGAGCGTGCACTTGCTAAGGTGATTCCGCCGGAAAGCGAGTTCCCGTATACGATCCGCCTCGTGTCCGAGGTGCTGGAATCGAACGGTTCGACTTCGCAGGCGAGCATCTGTGCGAGCACACTCGCGATGATGGATGCCGGTGTACCGATCAAGGCACCTGTTGCTGGCGTGGCGATGGGATTGATCAAGGACGGAGAGCATGTCTCCATTCTTACCGATATCCAGGGAATGGAAGACCATCTGGGCGATATGGATTTCAAGGTTGCCGGAACGGCTGCAGGGGTTACGGCCATCCAGATGGACATCAAGATCGACGGCATCGACCGCGAGATCCTGAAGCAAGCATTGGAGCAGGCGCGTGAAGGACGTATGTTCATCCTGAACAAGATGCTCGAAGTCATCAAGGAGCCGCGCAAGAGCTTGTCCAAATATGCGCCGAAGATCTTGACGATGCAGATCAATCCGGAGAAGATCCGCGATGTCATCGGTGCGGGCGGCAAGATCATCAACAAGATCATCGACGAGACCGGCGTCAAGATCGACATCGAGCAGGATGGACGCGTCTACATTGCATCAGCCGACGAAGCTGCTAACGAAAGAGCGCGTCAGATCATCGAGAGCATCGTGAAGGAAGTTGTTGTCGGCGAATCGTATCTCGGAACCGTCAAGCGCATCGAGAAGTTTGGCGCATTTGTCGAGATATTGCCGGGCAAGGAAGGTCTCGTGCATATCTCTCAACTGGCCAATGAACGGGTGGCCAAGGTTGAAGATGTCGTCAAGATCGGCGATAAGATCACCGTCAAGGTTACGGAGATCGACAGCCAGGGCCGCATCAACCTGTCGCGCAAAGCAACACTGCCTGCAAGCACATCAGCCAAGTCGTAACACACTTTGGCTGAGTGCATCAGCCAAGTGACGTGAATCCGGCTGGCGAATGTGTTAGTCCAAGTGAAGAGTATCAATTCACCACATAAACGCGAAAGAGATGGAGATGAATCTGTCTCTTTTTTGATTTTCTGGGGAAGTTTTTCGTCGCTCCAACGTGATCATTCACGTGATGAAGATGGTGGATGGAATCGGGAGGTTATGTTATAAGGGGAATTCCATGAATCGCCCGGCTATAAGCGATACGATCCGCAAGGTTTACGGACAGCAACTGGGTTGCGAGAGGGAGATGAATCATTCGGATTACCAGCCGTTGTCCGCTCTGTTCCAGCCTCTATAACGTTTGATGTATGAAGTGCATTTCGCCATCGGACTGCACGGCGAAAATTTCACTCATCCATCCGGCGATCGAATGTTAAGGACACGTCATAATCCAGCCTTCTCTGTCATAGTGTTAGGACAAGGCGAACGGTGCTGGTCTGGAAGGCGGTTATCGGTTGATCCAGACTGGAAGGAACCTGTGGAATCAGATTATGGGTTATGGATGTCGGAAGGGGTTGGGCTGATGAGGCGCGGATGGCTCGGGTTAGGGATCGTTATGGTGATCACCTATCTGGTACTGGAATGGACGCCTGCAAGTCTCTACATCGAAAGCGTTAAGCGTCAAGCCTCTCCTGTCGGGCAGATCACGGAACAGAAGGGCTGGCTAACGACAGACGGGCGAGAGGAATTGCTGCAGCGTATCCACCAGGCGGCAGAGCATGTCCGGGAAGAAGCTGTGAATGCCAGGGTCGATCCGGTATGGAAGGCGATTCCCGGTTACAACGGGCTTGAGGTCGATGTGGAGAAGACACTTGCGGCCAACCGGGGCAGGCCTCAAACAGAGCCGTTGAAGTTGGTGCTGCGCGAAGTAGAGCCTAAGATTCAGTTGGAGGATCTGGGAGCCCATCCGATCTACAGAGGCAATCCGAAGAAGAAAATGGTTGCCTTAATGATCAATGTCGCCTGGGGCAATGAATACTTGCCGGGCATGTTGGAAATGCTTGAGGCGCATGGCGTGCCGGCGACATTCTTCTTCGACGGTTCGTGGTTAAGCCGAAACATCGATGTCGCGAAGCAAATCTGCGCCGCCGGTCATGAATGCTCCAATCATGCATACAGCCATCCGAATATGAGTGAGTTGAGCCGAGCGAGGCAAATGGAGGAGATCACGAAGACGGAACGGTTGCTCCGTGAGAAGCTGGGCGTAAAGAATCGATTGTTCGCCCCGCCATCGGGCGATTACAATCAGACGACGGTCGATGTCGCCTATGAGCTTGGTCTGTACACCGTATTGTGGACGATTGACACCGTGGACTGGAAGAAGCCGGCTCCCGAATGGGTCGTCCGCCGTATTGCCGCGAATCTGGAGCCTGGCTCGCTCATCCTCATGCACCCGACCGAATCCTCCTCTAAGGCATTGGAGGGAATGATTAACGTGATTAAGGATAAGGGATACGTGTTTGGTACGGTATCGGATGTATTGAACTCAGAACGAGTGACGGATATTGAGGCGGCGCTGGATTTTTGATAGTATGGAGGAAGTTTAACAGCTAAGAGATTGGAAAGGTGTCAACAAGCACGCATCGAACGTTTATTGGGAGGCATAATGGAGAAATTCACGCTATCGAACGGACTAAGAGTCGTAATCGAGACGATTCCGACGGTGCGTTCCGTGTCGTTCGGCATATGGGTCAAAGCCGGATCAAGGACGGAGCAGCGGGCGGTTAACGGGATCTCGCATTTTATCGAACATATGATGTTCAAGGGTTCGCAGAAGTACACTGCCAGGGAGATCGCCGAAATCTTCGACGGAATCGGCGGCAATGTCAATGCGTTCACCTCGAAGGAATACACCTGCTATTATTTCAAGGTGCTCGACAGCCATCTCCCGCTTGCTGTGGACGTACTGGCGGAGATGCTGCTGCATTCGCGATTCGATGAATCCGATATGGAGAAGGAGAAGAAGGTGATCTTCGAGGAGATCGCGATGTATGAGGATACTCCCGATGATCTGGTGCATGATCTGATCGCGCGGGCAGCATACGGCTCCCATTCTCTGGCCTATCCGATATTGGGCACGGAGGATCATCTGGCTCCGCTTAAGCCGGATGATCTGCGCGGCTATATCGAACAGCACTATCATATCGACAACATTGTGATCAGCGCTGCGGGGAATGTCGACCGTTCAATCATTGGCCTGTTGGAGCAGCATTTCGGCAAGTTAAAGAGACGAGGCGAGCCGCTGGTACCTGTTGAGCCGGCGTTCTCCGGCGATGTCCTGTACCATCACAAGCAAACCGAACAGCATCACATCTGTCTCGCCTTGCCGGGTGTATCCATGCATGATGAGAGACAGACGGCGATGACCATCCTGAACAATGTGATCGGCGGCAGCATGAGCTCGCGCTTGTTCCAGGAGATTCGCGAGAACCGCGGTCTGGCTTATTCCGTTTATTCGTATCACACCGCGCATGAGGACAGCGGTTTGTTCACGATCTATACGGGAACGGCGCCGGAGCAAACAGCGGAGGTATTGAAGCTGACCATCGATATTCTCAGCGATGTGAAGAACAATGGCATCACCGACAGCGAACTGCATAAATCCAAGGAACAGATCAAAGGCAATCTGCTCATCAGCCTCGAAAGCACCAGCAGCCGGATGAACCGGCTCGGTAAGAACGAGCTCATGAAGCGCAAGCACGAAACGTTGGATGAGATGATCGCGCGGATCGACAATGTGACGCAGGAGAAGGTTTGGGAGACGATCCGGCATGTGTTCTCCAAGCCGTTTGCGCTGGCGATGGTGGGAGAATCGGATGAAGCGATTGCATCAATTGGGAGGGATCAGCTTGTATAATGTACAGTTGAAGCGGCTGCCGGGCAACGAAGACGTGCAACTGCCGCGAAAAATGTCGGAGCTTGCCAGCGGTTTTGATCTGCATGCGGCGGTTGAGGAGCCGGTCACGCTGCAGCCGGGGGAGCGGAAACTGATTCCGACAGGAATCGCCATCAGCATGCCGCCTGAGCTTGAAGCGCAGATTCGGCCGCGCAGCGGACTTGCGTTCAAGCATGGCATCACTTGCCTGAATACGCCTGGTACGATCGATGCCGACTATCGCGGTGAGATCAAGGTGCTGCTCATCAATCTTGGACAAGCTCCATTTACGATCGAGCGCAATGAGCGGATCGCGCAGATGGTGTTCCAGGTCGTACCGCAGGTGCAGTTCGAGCTCGTCGATGAGTTGTCCGAGACGGAACGCGGTGCAGGCGGCTTCGGGCATACGGGGACGAAATAGGAGAGTATGATCCGGGGAAGGTTGGAAGCAAACGGAACGGTTTGTTTCCAACCTTTTCTTATTTTCAACTGTTTGTGGCATGCAGAACGTCATTCCGCTATGGGCCGCCAAACGCCGGGTTCTCCGCCCCTGTATCGAATGAATAACGGATCTAAGTTCCGTTCACAGCAATCGGCCAGGTAACGGAACCAGGTTCCGTCACGCTTTCGGGCATGGTCCATGTGGCCGTTCAGTGGAGCGGCCGCCGCCCAAATCTTCTGGATGGTTAAGGCACCTTTTTCGCGCCCATGCATACGATGCATTATCTTATTTGGTGTGGAAAGGAGCTGAAGATCCGCATGCTGACGGGAATTCAGGTGGCTTTCCTCGGCGGTGACGCGCGGCAACTGGAAGTGATCCAGAGGTTTGCTGAACTTGATGCGACGGTAACATTAGTGGGGTTCGACAACCTGCAGAACGAGTTCAGCGGTGTTACCAAGAGGCCGCTTACCCCTGAATTGTTCGAGACTTTGGATGCCGTTATCTTGCCAGTCGTTGGCACGGATGAGAAAGGCAGCGTACAGTCGATTTTCTCTAGCGAGGAGCTGGTCCTCCTCGATATCCATCTGCAGGCATTGCCGAAACACGCCAAGATCTATACAGGAATGGCGACATCCTACCTCAAGCGGCTCGGCCAGCGGGCAGGCATCGAAATTGTCGAGCTGCTGGAGAGGGATGACGTGGCAATCTACAACTCAATTCCCACCGCTGAGGGGGCGGTGATGCTTGCGATCCAGCATACGGACATTACGATTCATGGCTCGAATTGCATGGTGCTTGGCCTTGGAAGAACCGGCATGACGCTGGCCCGTACGCTGAAAGGATTGGGGGCCAATGTGTCGGTTGGTGTGCGCCGTGAAGAGCATTTCGCAAGAGCGTGGGAGATGGGTTTTAATCCTTTTTATACAAAGGATCTGCTCGCGCATGTCCGGAATATCGACTTGCTTTTTAATACAATTCCGACTATGATTATCACAGCGCAAGTAATTGCTGGAATGCCGCACCGCGCTGTGATTATCGACCTTGCGTCGAAGCCGGGCGGTACGGATTTCCGGTTCGCGGAAAAACGCGGAATCAAAGCGCTTCTCGCCCCGGGTTTGCCTGGTATCGTCGCACCGAAGACGGCTGGCCGTATCCTCGCGAATACGCTCAGCCAACTCATTCTGGAGGACAACAGGGAACGGGGGAGTGCGCTATGAATTGGAGCGGTAAGACGGTAGGTTTCGCCCTGACGGGCTCGCATTGTACGTATGATGAAGTGATGCCGCAGATTCAGCGATTTGTGGATGCCGGTGCGAATGTGATCCCGATCGCGTCGTATACGGTGATGACCACCGACACGCGGTTCGGTCAAGCGGCAGATTGGCAGAAGAAGCTGAAGGACATCACGGGCAATGACATCATCGCGACGATCGTCGATGCAGAGCCGCTGGGACCAACGAAGCTGCTGGATGTGCTCGTCATCGCTCCATGCACGGGCAACACCACGAGCAAACTCGCCAATGCGATGACCGATTCTCCTGTCCTGATGGCAGCGAAAGCCCAGATGCGCAATCAGCGTCCGCTCGTGCTGGCAATCTCGACGAATGACGGTCTTGGACTGAATCTGGCTAATATCGCGAAGCTTCTCTTCGCCAAACATATCTACTTCGTTCCGTTCGGGCAAGACAATCCATTCGCCAAACCGAACTCTCTTGTGTCACGCATGGATCTCATCATGGAGACCTGCGAGGCAGCGCTGGAAGGCCGACAACTGCAGCCGGTTCTGATCGAGCGATATCAGGCATGATGCATATGGCAGGATACGGGTATGATCATCATGTGCTGTCATCAGGGGGAAGTGCCTAATGCGCATCATCGTGCAGAAATTCGGAGGCACGTCACTTTCCACCGTTAACGCCAGAGTTCAAGCAATTCAACATATCAAGCGTGCGCTTCATGAGCAATATGCAGTCGTTGTCGTCGTTTCGGCGATGGGCAGAAATGGCGACCCCTATGCGACCGATTCTTTGTTGAGCTTGATTGCCGAGAACGGCAATTCATTGCCTGCCCGCGAACAGGATCTGCTTCTCAGTTGCGGGGAGATTATCTCTGCGGTAACGCTGTGCAGCATGCTGCATGCGGAAGGCATCCCATCACGCGTGTTCACCGGCGCACAGGCCGGTATCCGAACGGATGCCAGGTTCGGTGACGCGCGCATCCTGAAAGTGATGCCGACTCAGCTCCGAGAGACAATCGAACGCGGAGAGGTTGCGGTTGTTACCGGTTTCCAAGGATGTACGGAGGACGGGGAGACCACCACGCTTGGCCGCGGGGGCAGCGATACGACCGCGACAGCGCTCGGAGCCGCTCTCAAGGCTGAGCTGGTCGAGATTTATACGGATGTCAGCGGAATCCTGACCGCTGACCCGAAGATCGTTCCCGATGCCAAACAGCTCGCCGCCGTCAGCTATGCGGAAGTATGCAACATGGCGAATTACGGCGCTAAGGTGATCCATCCGCGTGCGGTGGAGATAGCGATGCATGCGCGCATCCCGCTGCGCATCCGCTCGACCTTCTCGACCAACGAAGGGACGCTGGTCGCCGATTCGGCAGTGAGTAGGCATGCTGGCGAGATCGCCGATCGTTATGTCACGGGCATCGCCCATACGACCGACATTACCCAGATTCAAGTAACGGCGGAAGACCATCAACTCGACCTGCAGGTACAGGTGTTTCAGGCGATGGCGAGAGCCGGCATCAGCGTAGATTTCATCAATGTGAATCCATCGGGAGTTGTGTATACCGTCAGTGACCGTGTGGCCGAGAAGGCGGCGGAAGTGCTGAGGGGACTCGGGTATCAACCGAAGCTCGTCAGAAACTGTGCCAAGATCGCGGTCATTGGCGGCGGGATCAACGGTGTTCCCGGCATCATGTCGAAGATCGTGTCTGCTCTGGCAGACCATCAAATATCCATTCTGCAATCAGCCGACTCCAATACGACGATCTGGGTATTGGTGAATCGCTCTGACATGGAGACGGCACTGCGCGCGTTGCACGAAGTATTCGCGCTGGCAGAAGGATAGCCTAGTATACAAGGGAGGTTATCGCTTTGGAATTCGGCAGATTAATAACGGCAATGGTGACACCATTCGACAAGGATCTCAACGTCAATTGGGAGTCTGCTGATCGGTTGATCGATTACCTGATTGACGAGCAGGGCACTGACAGTCTGGTGGTATGTGGAACGACGGGCGAATCACCAACGCTCACAGAAGAGGAGAAATTGGAACTGCTGCGTTTTGCCGTAAGCAAGGCGAAGGGACGCTGCAAGATCATCGCTGGCACTGGCAGCAATGACACCAAGCATTCGATCGAGCTGACGAAGGAAGCCGAGAAGCTGGGAGTAGACGGTATCCTGCTCGTGTCTCCTTACTATAATCGCCCAAGTCAAGATGGACTGTACGCGCATTTCCGCGCAATTGCCGAGAGCACCAAGCTGCCTGTCATGCTGTACAACGTGCCGAAGCGCACCGGCGTGACCATCGAAGCTTCCACGATCATTCGTTTGGCGCAGGATGTGCCGAATATCGTGGCGACGAAAGAAGCTCATGACAACCTTGACCTCATCACCACGATCATCGGCCAAGCCCCTGAATCGTTCAAGGTTTACAGCGGTGATGATATCTTGACATTGCCGATGATGGCGATCGGCGCGTATGGCGTGGTCAGTGTGGCCAGCCATCTGATCGGCCGAGAGATGCGCGAGATGATGGAGCATTTCCTGGCAGGCAGAGTAGCGGAGGCAGCCCGTTTGCACGGGAAACTGCAGCCGTTGTTCAACAGCATGATGCCGAATCCAGTAAGGGTGAAGACTGCGCTGCGCGTTAAGGGCTTCGATGTCGGCAGCGTCCGCCTGCCGCTCGTGGACGGCAGCGAAGAGGATGAAGTGCTGCTGCGCCGTCTGTTCGGTTAATCGAAACGTGATTTCAGCGGGGGAATATGTTGTTCCAGCCTGGAATTCGCATGTTCCCCTTCATCTATGGCAACACTTAAGATAGACTCGGTTCGCTTCGACTGGATGATTATTAGCTTGTCATAGGTGATTTCGTTCATGTATAATGTTCACTAAGTGACTGGTGCGGTACTTTATGGTTTGTTATCCATATTGAAAAATCGTCGTCAATCCATTAACAGGGAGGGTAAATAATCTCTTGCAGAAACAATCCAAAAATCATGCTGAAAAGCTGTCCATTTTCGCACTTGGCGGCGTGGGCGAAATTGGAAAAAACATGTACGTAGTTCAATACGGTTCGGATATCGTGGTTATCGATTCCGGATTGAAGTTTCCCGAAGAGGACATGCTGGGTATCGATATCGTCATTCCGGATGTGAGTTACCTCGTTGAGAATAAGGAGAAGGTCAGAGGGATCGTCCTGACCCACGGACACGAAGACCACATAGGCGGCTTGCCTTATGTGCTGAAGCATCTCAATGTTCCGGTCTACGGAACCAAGCTGACGCTTGGGCTTGTTGAGGCCAAGCTTAAGGAAGCCGGCATGATGGGCGAGACGAAACGGGTTCTGATTCATCCAGACTCGGAATTGAAGTTCGGTACGATGAAGGTGTCATTCTTCAAAACCAATCACAGTATTCCGGATTCGGTCGGCATATGCATCGATACGCCGGAAGGCGTGGTTGTTCACACAGGCGACTTCAAGTTCGATCAGACACCGGTTAACAATGATTTCGCGGACCTGCATCGAATGAGCGAGATCGGCAAACGCGGCGTACTCGCACTGCTCTCGGACAGCACGAATGCAGAGCGTCCGGGCTTCACCGGATCGGAACGGAGCGTTGGCGCTTCCTTACGGGAAGTGTTCCGCACAGCCGAGCAGCGCGTTGTCGTGGCTACCTTTGCCTCCAATGTGCACCGTTTGCAGCAGGTGATCGATGCAGCAGCGTTCACGAACCGGAAGCTGGCTGTGGTCGGTCGAAGCATGGTGAATGTCATCTCGATCGCCTCCGAGCTCGGATATCTGCACATTCCGGAAGGTATGCTGATCGAGCCGGACGAGATCAACAAGCTGCCTGCCAATCGCGTTGCGATCCTCTCAACGGGTTCGCAGGGCGAACCGATGTCGGCGTTGACGCGGATGGCTCGCTCATCGCACAAGAAAGTGGAGATCCTGCCTGGCGACACGGTGATCATCGCGGCAAACCCGATCCCGGGCAATGAGAAATACGTCGGCAGAACGATCGATGAGCTGTTCCGTTTAGGCGCAAACGTCGTCTATGGACCAAACTCCGCCACCGGCGTTCATGTCTCCGGTCACGGTTCCCAGGAAGAACTCAAGCTCATGCTTAATCTGATGAAGCCGAAGTACTTCATCCCGATTCACGGCGAATACCGCATGCTGCGTCAGCACGGGTTGCTGGCGGAGTCGGTCGGCATCGAACGCGAGAACATCTTCATATGCGACCTCGGCGAAGTGGTGGAGATTCATAACGGCGTAGCCCGTAAGGCTGGCAAGATCCCAGTGGGCAATGTGTTGATCGATGGCCTGGGAGTAGGCGATGTCGGCAACATCGTGCTTCGTGACCGCAAGCTGTTGTCCCAGGACGGCATCCTCGTTGTTGTTGTCACGCTCAGCAAGCAGGACGGCAAGATCGTATCCGGACCGGACATCATATCTCGCGGTTTCGTCTATGTCCGTGAATCCGAGGGACTGCTCGATGAAGCGAATCGGATCGTAAGCGGCACGCTGCAGAAGCTTACCGGTGAAAATGTCAATGAATGGGCTTCACTGAAAACCAATGTCAAAGAAGCACTAGGACGATTTTTGTATGAACAAACCAGAAGAAGACCGATGATCCTTCCGATCATCATGGAAGTCTAAAAGATCCGCTGCCATAAGGCAACCAGCACGTGAACCATCAATAACCATTGAATACAAAAGCTTTCTTGCGAGCGTTCTCCGGAACGCCGTGAGGAAGCTTTTTTCGATCTATCGAGATATGGCGATATGTTGCGTAGAAATAAAAAGCGTCCCAGTAACCTATACTAGGAAGGATGTCAATCAAGGCTCTATCTCGAGAATGAGAAGCGGAGGAATGGACAGATGCACCGTATCCCCTATACGAATGCTGAGACGCTGCCGGAGGACGACAAGAAGCGAGGATCCGTCGTGGACAACATCCAGCAACTGGGACAAACGAATGTGGCCACATCGGCAGATTCCAATATTTATTGTCTGACGATCATCGGTCAAGTGGAAGGACATGTTGTACTTCCTCCCCAGAACAAGACGACCAAGTATGAGCATATTATTCCGCAGCTTGTCGCAGCTGAGCAGAATCCGAAGATCGAAGGCGTGCTCGTCATACTGAATACCGTCGGCGGCGATGTGGAAGCGGGTTTGGCGATTGCGGAGATGATCGCCTCGCTGTCGAAACCTACGGTGACCCTTGTGCTCGGCGGCGGGCACAGCATCGGCGTGCCGATCGCGGTATCTGCCGATTGGTCGATTATCGCTGAGACGGCCACGATGACGATTCACCCGATCCGCCTGAACGGCTTGGTCATCGGCGTGCCGCAGACGTTCGAATATCTGGATAAGATGCAGGAGAGAGTGATCCGATTCATCCTGAACCATTCGCGGATCAGCGAAGAGGAACTGAAATCCCTGATGTTCAAGACCGGAGAATTGACCCGTGACATCGGGACAACGGTGATCGGCGCAGATGCCGTAAGCAAGGGTCTCATCGATCAGGTCGGAGGAGTGGCGGAAGCGATCCGCGAGCTCAACAGGCGGATCGAGGAGAGGAAGCAGGCGGCCGGAGGAGTCGTCCAATGATCTACTCGGTGATTCCAACGGAGGAACTGTTCTTCAATGGCTGGGAGGACACGATCACTCCCCTGACGGACCTAACCGTAGCAGGTGTGACGATGCAGGTTGAGATGCTTGGGGATGGTACGGCGAGGATTGTCCGGTTGATCAGCCCCAATCCGTTCGATTATATGAATCCTGCCTGGATGCCGGGCAATATTATTCGCTACGTGCCCAAATTTGATTGACCAAATATATGTTCCTGTTTTCGTTCTGTGCTATAATGGGGGCGGAGGTGTAGAACGTTGGCCGCATCCAGGAAGCGCAAGCGCAACACAGTCAAGAAGACACTCAAGTATGAAGTTTATGGCATCCTGTTCCTGATTTTCTCGGTGATCACACTAGCCAGCACCGGTGCTGACTCGGGAGTTGGCAGCGTCGGCCGCAGCTTGGGCTCGATATGCTATTTTCTGGCCGGTAAATTGCCTTTTGTCATCCCGCTTGTTTTCATATATATCGGTTTGTATGTCATGATCTATCGCAAATGGCCGAAACGATGGACTGCGAGGAGGTCAGGCGTGCTGCTGGCCGTAATCGCAGTCCTGATCACTTATCAGATGAATGAGTTTCATGCGCAGGGATTCCCTTATACAGTCGGCGATATTATTAAGCATCCGTTTGATAATCTGACTCGAGTCTTGTCAGCGGGGATGGATCAAGCTGAATTTCGCACCCATGCAGGCGGAGGACTGATCGGGGCACTGAGCTATGGCTTATTGTATTTTCTGTTCGCTGACATAGGAGCGATCCTGATGGTGATCGCGCTCCTTGCGATCAGCTTCGTATACATAACCGGTCTCACCTATACGGACATGTTCCGCTCGCTTCGCCGCAGGCTCGCCCATCTGCGCAAGGTGCTTAAAGCCCGCTTCCGGGATATGTTCAAGAAGCGCCGCAAGAACAAGATGGAGCGCATCACGCCGGATCTGGACGATGACGATACGGATGATAATCAACTTCCCCCCATCCTGATCGATGAAGAGACGTACAATCCTCATCGGCGTGCGAAGAAGAAGCCAGTTTTCATGAATCTGTTCTTCTCGGACAAGGACAAGAAGGATGAGCGTGACGATGACGACAGGGAAGAGGAGGAGTTCGAGGATGACGATTGGCAGGAGGACTCCGAACATTCGGAATATCAGGACGATATCCGTCGGCATGAGGATGGGCGTCCGTATGAAGAGGACGAGCCCCTGGAAGGCGTGTCCGGCGTTTATGCCAGCCACGATGCGCAGCAAGAGCCGGTATTCCGTGACTTTCTGGAGCGGGTTGAGCAGCAGGTCGCAGACCTTGAGTCAGAGGAGGACCATTCTCCTGTTGTGAACGTTCAGGAAGATGCGGCGATCGTGTCTGAAGATGAATCGGATGAACATGCCGATCCTGTCTTACAAGCCGAGGCTCAGCCAACTGAGCCTAGCAAACTGTCTGGTAAGGAACCGGATATTCGCATCCAATTGACTCCAGTCCCGGTCAAGGAGCAGCGGCCGTATCAATTGCCGCCGTTCAGCCTTCTGAACAAACCTTCAGGCGCAGCAGGCAAGGGCGGACAGACGGATTACCTCTCCAATGCGCGCAAGCTCGAAGCCACCCTCGAAAGCTTCGGCGTGCGGGCCAAAGTATTGGAAGTCGTGCGCGGACCAGCGGTCACGCGCTATGAGATTCAGCCGGATGTTGGCGTGAAGGTGAGCCGCATCGTCAACCTGACCGATGACATCGCGCTTGCTCTTGCGGCCAAGGATATCCGTATGGAGGCGCCGATTCCCGGCAAGTCCGCGATCGGCATCGAGATACCGAACGATGAGATTTCGGTGGTGACACTGCGCGAGGTGATGGAGAGCCCGGCCTTCCATGAGTCAGCTTCGCGTTTGTCGATCGCGCTGGGCAGAGACATCAGCGGACAGGCGATCGTCGCCAATCTGGCGAAGATGCCTCACCTGCTCGTGGCCGGCGCGACGGGTTCAGGCAAGTCCGTCTGCATCAATGGCATCATCACGAGCATCCTGTACAAAGCTAAACCATCGGAAGTCAAGTTCCTGCTCATCGACCCGAAGATGGTGGAACTGAGCGTCTATAACGGCATCCCGCATCTGCTGTCTCCCGTGGTAACGGATCCGCGGCGTGCGTCGCTGGCGCTCAAGAAGATCGTTATGGAGATGGAAAAGCGTTACGAGCTGTTCTCCAAATCCGGTATCCGCAATATCGAAGGATATAACTCGCTCATCCAGGAGAAGATCGCATCCGGCGATCACAGTCAAGCGCCGTTGCCGTACATCGTTGTGATCGTCGACGAGCTCGCCGACCTGATGATGGTTGCCGCGAGCGATGTCGAGGAGTCGATCACGCGCATCGCACAGAAGGCACGCGCAGCCGGTATTCACCTGATCCTCGCCACGCAGCGTCCGTCGGTCGATGTCATCACTGGCGTGATCAAGGCGAACATTCCTTCGCGGATCGCATTCGGCGTCTCTTCCCAGGTCGACTCGCGCACGATCCTGGACAGCGCAGGAGCGGAGAAGCTGCTCGGCAGAGGGGACATGTTGTTCATGCCAGTAGGCGCTGCGAAGCCGATTCGTATCCAAGGCGCATTCTTGTCCGATCAAGAAGTTGAAGCGGTGTGCGACTTTGTGCGCAAGCAGGAGGAAGTGAACTACCGGACGGATCTTGTGCCAGAGGTCGAGGAATCTCAGGAGTCTGCCGACGAGTATGAAGATGAGCTTTACGACCAAGCGGTGCAGATCGTGATCGAGGCCAAGCAGGCTTCCGTATCCCTGTTGCAGAGAAGGATGCGCATTGGTTATACTCGCGCCGCGCGGCTGATCGATGCGATGGAAGCCAAAGGCGTTGTTGGCCCTTATGAGGGCAGCAAGCCTCGTGAAGTGCTGATGACGATGGAGCAATATCAGCAGCGCCGCAGTTCCTAAAACACAATCCCCGAGTACGTTGCAGCCGCTTGCCGTTACGCAAGCGGCTGTTTCTCGCTGCGGGTGGCGGCAACGTTAATGGCGAATAGCGGCAATTCTCTTGTCTCATACTATGCATGACCAACTCAACAAGAGGCAAGGGAGTTGTTAACATGCTTAACAAACGGCTGTTGGTGATATTCATCAGTCTGGCATTACTCACAACAGGCGGGGCCGGTATCTATCATGCTTGGCTATCGCAGCGGGTTGAGTCGGTATTCAGCAAGGCGACCATCAAATACGGGGCATCTGGCAGCGATGTGCGGGAGCTGCAGGGACGCCTGAAATATCTCGGCTTCTATCACGGCAAAGTGGATGGTCAGTTCGGTTATCAAACATTACAAGCTCTCAAGCGATTCCAGAGCGAATTCGGCCTGAAGGCGGACGGAATCGCCGGAAGCAAGACCAAACTTAAGTTGTGGGAAGCGACCAAGGCGTGGGCGCCTGGCCAGGATGACACGGGAACCTCGCCCCAGACGCAGGGCAACTCCAATACCGGTCAGGGCGGGAAGAACAATGCCAACTTCACTGCCTCTAGCCACCTCGGACTGTCGGAGACGGATCTTCGCTACATGGCCAATGCGGTCTATGGTGAGGCAAGAGGGGAGCCATACGAAGGACAGGTGGCGGTCGCAGCGGTTATTCTGAATCGGCTTAAGTCGAGCAACTTCCCGAACACGGTATATGGCGTGATATTTGAACCAGGAGCGTTCACAGCGGTTGCAGACGGTCAGATCTGGCTTACTCCCGATGAGAGCGCGATGAAAGCGGTGCGCGATGCGCTGAATGGGTGGGACCCGACGGGTGGTTGCATTTACTACTTCAATCCTGCAACGGCGACTTCCAAATGGATCTGGTCGAGGCAGCAGGTGAAAAAGATCGGCAAACATATTTTCTGCATGTGATTCCCAACAGGCGAATATGTCTCTTTCATCGGGATAATATTCGTTTTTTTTGTGCCACAAGACCCCGGTCGTATGTTAGAATGGAAGTTAATGGAGGAGATGTCTATGCCAACTTTCTCAACCGCCGAGTGGAATGGGATGCGTCTGCACGTGCTGCCGACCAAGCAGTTCAAGACGTTCTCCATCGCCATGTATATCGGCATCCCGCTACAAGAAGAGACCGTCACCACTACGGCGCTCATCCCGCATGTGCTGCGCAGGGGCAATGAGCGGTATCCGGATACGAAGCAGTTCCGTGAGCGTCTGGATGATCTGTACGGCGCCGGATTCGGCTTCGATATCGTGAAACGCGGCAATTATCAGATCGTGATCCTGCGCATGGATATTGTGAATGACGCATTTGTCAGCGGTGAATCGGAATCGCTGTTAGACGCTGCCTTACAATTCCTGTCCGAAACTGTCTGCCACCCGGTTCTTGATCATGGCGCGTTCCGGGAATCCTATGTGGCTTCGGAGAAGGAAACGTTGCGCAAACGGATCGAGGCGATCGTTAACAACAAGATCCAATATGCGGCAGAACGCTGTATCGCCGAGATGTGCCGCGATGAGCCATATCGGTTGCTGCCACTGGGACAGGTTCAGGATCTCGAAGGCATCGATGCTGCCGGGCTGTATGCGGCTTATCGGGAACTGTTGCAGCGAGCCAGCATCGATCTGTATGTCGTTGGAGATACGAATCCGGAAGCCGTCCAATCGATGCTTGAGGGCAAGTTCACCATAGTTGGCAGAACATCCACAGTTCCTTATGCGCCGCTGCGCGAGGAACGGAGAAGCGCAGTGGAGCGGGAAGTTGTGGAACAGATGGATGTGAAGCAGGGCAAGCTCAACCTTGGGTTGAGAGCGAACGTTACTTACGCCGATGACGCTTATCCTGCTGCATTGGTATATAACGGTATCCTTGGAGGCTTCCCGCATTCGAAGCTGTTTATCCACGTTCGCGAAAGGGCCAGCCTGGCCTACTATGCATCTTCCCGCTTCGACGGGCATAAAGGCCTGCTGATGATTCAAACAGGGATCGAGATCGCGAACAAAGAGAAGGCGGAGTCGATCATCCGCAAGCAGCTTGAGGACATGAAGCACGGAGTGGTCAGCGACGATGAGCTCAGCAAAACAAAAGCGATGATCATCAACTTGCTGCGCGAAAATGACGACTCGGCCTTTGATCAGATTGGATATCACTTCAACTCGGTGTTATCCGGCAAGGAGCGGAGCAAGCAGGAGCTGATCGAGACGATCCAGGCGATGGACCTCCAGCAGGTTGTCAGCGTCGCCCAGAACGTCATGCTCGATACCGTCTACTTCCTGCGTGACAAAGGAGGAGCATCGTGATGAAGCAACTGCGATATGATCATGTTCAGGAGACGCTGTATTACGAACAGTTGGACAATGGCTTGGAGCTGTATGTGTTACCGAAGTCCGGCTTCAGCAAGACCTATGCGACATTTACGACTCATTACGGGTCGATCGACAACCACTTCCAGATCCCGGGCGAAGAACCGGTCCAGGTGCCGGACGGAATCGCGCATTTCCTCGAGCACAAGATGTTCGAAGAGCCGGACGGCGACGTGTTCGAGAAGTTCTCTGCCAAAGGGGCTTCCGCCAACGCTTTCACCAGTTTCGACCGTACGACCTATCTGTTCACGGCCACTGACCATGTGGAGGACAACCTGGTCACGCTGCTCAACTTCGTCCAGCACCCTTACTTCACCGAGGCGAGCGTGAACAAGGAGAAGGGCATCATCGGGCAAGAGATCAATATGTATCAGGACAACCCCGACTGGCGCCTTTATTACGGTTTACTGGACGCGCTGTTCCAGAAGCATCCGGTGCGCATCGATATCGCGGGGACGATCGAATCGATCAGCAAGATCACTCCGGAGACGCTCTACAAATGCCATGAGGCTTTCTATCATCCGAGCAACATGATGGTCTTCGTCGTCGGCGGAGTGAATCCGCAGCGCATCAGCGAGCTCGTCAAGGCCAACCAGGCAGCCAAAGCCTACGAACGGCAAGGCGAGATCAAGCGCTTCTACGAACGGGAACCGGAGCCAGTCATGGAGGAGAGGAAGGTAACGAAGCTTCCAGTTGCCTTGCCGAAGTGTCTGATCGGCTTCAAGGAAGTAACCGAGACGCCGCCGGGGGCCGCCAGCCTTCATAAGGAAGCGGCCAGCCGGATCATGCTGGACATTCTGTTCAGTCCGAGCTCCGAATCTTACCAGTCGCTGTACGATGAAGGATTGATTACGGACAATTTCGGAATGGAATACAATCTGTATCCCGATATCGCATATTCCGCCATCGGAGGAGACACGAAGGACCCGGATCTTCTCGTGGAGAGGCTCAAGACCTTTATCGCGAAGTATGTCGAGCACGGCGTGAGCGAGGAGGCTTTCGAGCGCAGCAAGCGCAAGAAGATCGGCGGGTTGCTCCGCATGATGAATTCGCCTGAGGCGATCGGCAACGAATACACGAAGTTCAAATTCCGGGGCATGGATTGGTTCGAGTTGCTCCCAGCTTATGAATCATTGACGCTCAGCGACGTGAACCAACGGATCAAGGAGCATTTCGACGTGAACCGAATGTCCGTATCCATCGTGACGAGCAACTAAAGGTGGCCATGGGGATGAACGTAAGAACCGTACTCGTGACCGGCGGGAGCAGGGGAATCGGAGCAGCGGTGGCGAAAACATTCGCTGCCCATGGTCATCAAGTGGTCATTCACTATATGCAATCCCATGAAGCAGCCGCAGAGACCGCAAGAGAGTGTGCGAAGCTTGGCGGCCAAGTGTTCACCATCGCAGCTGACCTGCGCTCCCGGGAGCAGATCCAGATGATGAAGGATAGGCTGGAATCGATGCATCTGATGCCGGATATTCTGGTGAATAATGCCGGTGTCGCCCATTACGGCATGCTGGCCGATGTCACGGAGGAAGTTTGGGATGACGTGATGGACGTCAACCTGAAGGGGATGTTCCTTGTGACACAGGCCTTTATGGGACGCATGGTTTCGCAGCGGTTCGGCCGCATCATCAATGTTTCGTCCATCTGGGGACTGACCGGAGCTTCCTGCGAGGTGTTGTATTCAACGGCCAAAGGCGGGATGAATGCCTTCACGAAGGCGCTCGCCAAGGAGCTGGCCCCTTCCGGTGTGACGGTGAACGCTGTAGCGCCGGGTGTGGTGGACACGGCGATGATCAATCACCTGAGCGAGGAGGAACGCCAGAAGCTGATGGACGAAATTCCGGTCGGCCGGTTCGCTGAGCCGGATGAGATCGCCTCGCTTGTTTATTTCCTGTCCAAACCGGAATCTGGTTATATCACCGGACAGATCATCAGCCCCAACGGCGGCTGGTTGACATAGCTTCTTGCGGGATACCGCTGAATTCCACCGTGCCTGCGGAATAATTCCTTCAAGAGTTGCGAATATTACGACTGTTTATAAATACTCTTGTAGAAGGAGGTACCTGCATGAGCACCGTTCTTGAAACGTTTGACAAATGGAAAGCTTTCCTGGCAGAGCGTGTCAATCAAGCTCAGGCTGCCGGACTCAGCGATGAGACCATCTCCAAGCTGGCCTACCAGATCGGTGAGTTCTTGAACGATAAGGTGGACCCGAAAAATGAAGAAGAGCGCATTCTGAAATTATTATGGGATGTTGGCACTGAGGAAGAGCGCAAAACGATAGCCAGGTTGATGGTGAAGTTGGTCGATCAGAAATAATGGTTAGATGATGCCTTCCGCTTCTGGGAGGCATTATTCCTGATACATATTACCTATGACATCATTCCTAAATCTATCTTTTTTCTTGCCAACGTTCTGTTGAACGCAGAAGGAATTGCGCGAACAATGTAGAATTTCAAATACTGATGGGTCCAGAGGATCTGGAAATCGCCACCATCTTCAGCTCTGGGGAGACAAGGGAATGATGGATGACAAGCAGTGGTATATGGAATATCGCATACATAAGAACCGGCCGGGCCTGCTAGGAGATATCGCATCCCTGATGGGAATGCTCGGGATCAACATTCTGACCATCAACGGAGTTGAGGACAAGACGCGCGGCATGCTGCTCGAATGTGCCGACGCGAACAAGGTTGAATTGCTCGGGCAGATGCTTAGCAAGGTTGAGAACATTACGGTTACGGCACTGAGACATCCTCGGCTTCTCGACGTGCTTGCTGTCAGGCATGGCCGGTATATCGAGCGGGATTCCGATGATCGCAAGACGTTCCGATTCGTTCGGGATGAGCTAGGTCTTCTGGTGGATTTCCTTGGGGAACTGTTCAAGCGCGAAGGGCACCAAGTCATAGGTCTTAGGGGAATGCCAAGAGTCGGCAAGACCGAGTCCATCATCGCAGGCAGCGTGTCAGCCAACAAGCGATGGGTGTTCATCTCCTCAACGCTGATGAGGCAGACAGCAAGAACCAACCTTACGGAAGAAGAAGCAGATCCTCACAATGTGTTCATCATAGACGGCATTATCAGTACGTTACGCGCCAACGAAAAGCACTACAACTTGCTCAAAACCGTACTGGAACAGCCTTCGACCAAGGTGATCGAGCATCCGGATATCTTCGTCAGAGAGTCGGAATACAGCTATGATCTGTTTGATTCGATCGTGGAATTGCGCCATACCCCAGACGAGGAGATCGTCATGGATCTCGATGCCTTGTCATCACAGGCAGAAGACGAATTTTAACGTTCGAAGTGAGTCCCAGATCACAGATTAGCTCGGGAGGTGCAAGCGTGCAGGAACTAGGTGATTTGTTGCGAGAAGCTCGTTCGGAGAAGGGGATGTCCCTGGAAGAAGTCGAGAACCTGACGAAGATTCGCAAAAGATACCTGCAGGCTATCGAAGAGGGAGATTACAAGGTACTGCCCGGCCCCTTCTATGTAAGGGCATTCGTCAAGAGCTATGCTGAAGCTGTTGGCCTTGACTCCGAACAAGTGCTGAGGATGTACAGGAATGCGATTCCTGTTCCGGAAACAAAGTCGCAGCCTGAAGGATACCCGGGCAAACGCCGGCGCAAGAACATCAACACGGAGAAATGGTCGAAAGTCACATCAACGTTTGTATTTCTGTGCTTCATGGTTGTGATTGTTGCCGTCATTTACTATTATTGGTGGAACCATCAGGGCTCGCGGAGTGAGTTTGACGAGAATATTCCGATTACCCAGAGTGAAGATTACAGCTCTATCGGCGATGATCAAGTGAAGGAGCCTAGTCCGGTCATCGAGCAGAAACAGACGACTCCTCCGACTCCGCCTGAGCCCGAGCCGAAGCCTGAGCCTGTGCTGGCCAAGGTAGGCACGGAGAATGGAACGGACATCTATGTGCTTAAGAATGCTGACAAAATCTTCGTTCGCATGGAATCGGAGAATGCCAATTGCTGGTACGCTGTGTATGACGGCGGTATGAAGGAAGGCAAACAGATCGACACCGGCACGATTAAAGCAGGGGAATCGAAGAATTATGAGTTCGAATCGGTTGGCCATTTCCATCTTGGTTATGCGAAAACGATCAAGCTGACGGTGAATGGCATTGAATTTAAACCAAGTGAATATCAAGGGAAATTCCATGTACGGATCGAACTTGAGCAACCTTCGGCATAATGGAAGCACAGCGTAAGATCAACGAAATTCGTGAAGGAGGAACTGTCTTTTCTCAAAAAGAGAAATGACGGTTCCTTTTCTCTTGCATGAATAATTGGTATAATTTTAAACAGATTGTTTTTGAGGAAAGGGCGTTGGGTATGAGCGAATATTCATTTGATATCGTATCGAGAGTGGACACGCAGGAGTTGTCCAATGCGATTACGCAAGCGCTGCGCGAGATTGAAACGCGCTATGACTTCAAAGGCAGCAAGAGCGAGATCAGGCAGGAGAAGACGGATGTGATCGTCATCTCTGATGATGAGTACAAGCTGAAATCTGTGATCGACATTCTCCAATCGAAGATGGTCAAGCGGGGCATCTCGCTGAAGAATCTGGAGTACGGCAAGATCGAGCCGGCCGCTGGCGGAACCGTGCGGCAGACGATCGCCGTGAAGCAGGGCATCGACAAGGACACGGCCAAGATCATCAATACATTGATTCGCGACTCCAAACTGAAGGTCAAGAGCCAGGTGCAGGGCGATCAGATTCGCGTCTCGGGCAAGAGCAAGGACGATCTGCAGAAAGTGATGTCCTTGTGCAAGGGAGCTGATCTGTCTGTTGACATCCAGTTTGTCAATCTGCGATAGAAGTCTGTCTGCAGCGATTCATCGCATCAGATCGTGGGCGGCTTTGCCCGTTCCGTTGGACTTATGGCATCCGTAGCTTTTTGACACGATTGGCGGCCTCGTATATACTTATCAGATTAGATGTTTGCAGATAGAAGAGGGGGATACCTGCTTATGACCGAACGGGTGAAGGTAGTTACACTCGGATGCGATAAGAACCTGGTTGATTCGGAGATCATGTCCGGTTTAATTGAAGGCAAGGGATATTTACTAACCGATCAAGACGAAGATGCTAGCGTGATCATCGTCAATACCTGCGGTTTTATCGATGCTGCCAAAGAAGAATCGGTGAACACGATCTTGGAGCTTGCCGATCTTAAGAAAACCGGTAACCTTAAGGCACTCATCGTATCCGGGTGCCTCACGCAACGATATAAGGAAGTTCTGATGCAGGAGATGCCGGAGATCGACGGGATCGTCGGGACCGGAGATTTCCATCGCATCACGGACGTCGTGGAGGAAGCGCTGCGCGGCAAGAAGCCGATCCTCATCGGCAACCCGGTCTTCAACTATGAAGAGGTGTTGCCGCGTAAAGTGTCAACAGCCAAACATTTCGCACATATCAAGATTGCGGAGGGGTGCGACAACAACTGCACGTTCTGCAGCATTCCGATCATGCGCGGCAAGTTCCGTAGCCGTTCGATCGAATCGATCGTCGCAGAAGCGGAAATGCTCGCCAGCCAAGGCGTCAAGGAGATCAGCCTGATCGCGCAAGATTCGACCAATTACGGTTCAGACCTGTATGATACGTTTATGTTGCCGACGCTGCTGAATAAGGTGAGCGAGGTGCCGGGCATCGAGTGGGTGCGGCTGCATTACGCGTATCCCGGCTTTTTCACGGATGAGTTAATCGATGTGATCGCCTCCAACCCGAAGGTGTGCAAATATATCGACATGCCTTTGCAGCACAGCGAGGACCTGATCCTGAAACGGATGCGCCGTCCGGGACGTCAGCGCGACGCGCGTGAGCTGATCGCGAAGATCCGTTCCCGTATACCGGATGTGGCGATCCGCACATCGCTCATCGTCGGATTCCCGGGCGAGACGGAAGAAGACTTCGAGAATTTGTGCAGATTCGTGGAAGAGATGAGATTCGACCGCTTGGGGGTATTTGCGTATTCACTGCAGGAAGATACCCCTGCTGCGAGACTGCCAGGACATCTGCCGGATGAAGTTAAGGAGTACCGTGCCGCTACCCTGATGGAATTGCAGCGCAGCATCGCAAGCGAGATTAACGGAAGCAAGGTGGGCAAAGTGCTCGATGTCCTTGTGGAACGTTATGACGGGCGGAATGACGTATATATCGGAAGAACGCAGTATGACGCGCCGGAGATCGATGGAGAGGTATTTGTCCGAGCAAACAACGCTTCTATCGGCACGATCATGCCTGTGCGAATAACCCATGCGTATGAATATGATTTATCAGGGGTGGGAATCGCTTGAATATAGCGAACAAAATCACGATCGCGCGCATCTTCCTTGTTCCGATCATCATGTTCTTCCTGCTCGTCAATCTGCAGTTGCCGCCGATCCGTATTGAGACGTTTGAGATCACTTACAATCAGATTATCGCTGCGTTGATCTTCATCATCGCCGCCAGTACGGACGGCATCGACGGTTATCTGGCGCGCAAGCAGAAGATCGTCACCAACCTGGGCAAGCTGCTTGATCCGCTCGCGGATAAACTGCTCGTCTCGGCTGTGCTGATCTCGCTCGTTGAGATGGGCAAGCTGGACGCGTGGATCGCGGTGGTCATCATCAGCAGGGAATTCGCTGTAACAGGCTTGCGTCAGATCGCGCTTCTCGAAGGCAAGGTGCTGGCGGCCAGCAAGTGGGGCAAGTGGAAAACGGCCGTTCAGATCACAGCGATCGTCGCACTACTCATCAACAATTTTCCGTTCCATTTCATCAATTTCCCGTTTGATGTCATCGCCAGCTGGGTGATGGCGGTCATCACGATCTACTCAGGCATTGACTATTTCGTGAAGAACAAGGATCTCATCCCGATACAGTGATAGGCTGACGCGTTAGTCATGGCGGATTCGGCTGCGTCGTTGGATGACAGCCATTCCGCTTATCATGCGCGGTTCAGTTTATGTTGCAGATGTGCGAGCCCGTGGCCGCACATCTGGTTCATTTTCGGGGGATTTCGTATCTTTGACTTGACACTTTGGAGGCGAAGCGATAATTGAAAGCGGAAATCATCGCGGTCGGCACCGAGCTCCTGGTTGGACAGATCGCAAACACAAATGCCCAATACTTGTCCGAGGCGCTTAATGGACTTGGTGTCGATGTGTACTTTCATACGGTAGTAGGCGACAATCCGGATCGCATTTACGCTGCCTTCACGGCCGCAGCAGGAAGATCTGATCTGGTCATAGTGACTGGCGGTTTGGGCCCTACTCAGGACGATATGACGAAGGACATCCTGGCCAAGTTCACCTCCCGCGAACTGCTTATGCATGAGCCGGCATTGTGGGCAATCGCTGAGTATTTTACATCGCGCGGACTTGTCATGTCGGATAACAATGCGCGTCAGGCATTGACGCTTTCGGATGCGGATGTACTGCCGAACGACAATGGCATGGCCGTGGGGGTAGCGCTGACGCATGAGGGCAAGCATTTCGTGCTGCTTCCAGGCCCGCCGCGCGAGATGCGATTGATGTATGAACGGTATGCATCTGCGTGGATCAAGGCTCATCTGCCTGAAGCGAAGCCTCTGTACTCGGTCACGCTTAAGTTCTCGGGAATCGGCGAATCGCTTCTGGAGAAGGAATTGATCGACCTGATCGACAGTCAGACCGATCCGACGATTGCGCCATATGCGAAGGACGGAGAAGTTGCGCTTCGCGTATCCACCAAGGCGGCGGACGAGCAGGAGGCGGAAGCGAAACTGGCTCCGGTGCTCGCGGAGATCCGCAGGAGGACGGCCGGCTATCTGTACGCGGAACGGGATATCCCGCTTGAGCAGGCGGTTGTGGAACTCCTGCAGCAGAGAGGGCAGACGGTATCCGTTGCCGAGAGCTGCACAGGCGGCCTGTTAGGCGAGCTGATCACGAGCGTGCCGGGCAGTTCTGCGGTGTTCGAGGGCGGTGTGATCAGCTATTCGGCTCAAGCGAAGATCAAACAGTTGGGCGTTCGACCGGAAACGATCGACGAGCATGGAACGATCAGCGCGGAGACAGCGGAACAGATGGCGGCTGGCTGCCGCCAATCATTTGGCACCGACTGGGCGCTCTCCGTGACAGGTTCGGCGGGACCGTCCGCCTCGGAAGGCAAACCTCCCGGCACCGTCTTCATTGCCGTAGCCGGTGAGGCCGGCGTGCGTTCGTTTGCGCTCAAGCTTGGCGGAGACCGGCAGATCATCCGGCTGCGTGCGGCCAAAGCGGTGCTGTATCGTCTGTGGCAGTCGCTGATGCAGTGAGCGAATCCTCTAGCGAGTATCGCCCACAATATGGTTGAACTTCCATATCCGATGAGGTATACTGGTAGTAAGCGGAAGGACCGCAGTAACTGGTTTCAATCAGTTGCTGCGGTTTTTTGCTCTTATCAGCGTTCATTTGCATGATGGATCGAAAAAGCGAATATATGTTCGAAAAAATGCTTGGCAACAACTTCGAAAGAAGGTATCATATACTTATCACTAATTCGAAAAGGGAAGTGAGCTTGTGACAGATCGTCAGGCTGCATTAGAGATGGCATTGCGCCAGATTGAGAAGCAATTCGGCAAAGGTTCGATCATGAAGCTGGGCGAGAACGCCCAGATGAAAGTGGAGACAGTCTCCAGCGGCGCTTTGGCGCTTGATATTGCCCTCGGTGTGGGCGGATTCCCGCGTGGTCGGATCATCGAAATCTATGGACCGGAGTCATCAGGTAAGACGACGGTTGCTCTGCATGCGATCGCAGAGGTGCAGAAGATCGGTGGACAAGCTGCATTCATCGACGCGGAGCATGCGCTTGATCCATTGTATGCGCGCAACCTCGGCGTCAATATCGATGAACTGCTGCTCTCGCAGCCGGATACCGGTGAGCAGGCGCTTGAGATCGCTGAGGCGCTCGTGCGCAGCGGCGCGATCGACATCATCGTCATCGACTCCGTGGCTGCTCTCGTGCCGAAGGCGGAGATTGAAGGCGAGATGGGGGATTCCCATGTCGGTTTGCAGGCTCGCCTCATGTCGCAGGCGCTCCGCAAGCTGTCCGGTGCGATCAGCAAGTCGAAGACGATCGCCATATTCATCAACCAACTGCGTGAGAAGGTCGGCATCATGTTCGGCAATCCGGAGACGACTCCGGGCGGACGCGCGCTTAAGTTCTATTCTTCCGTCCGTCTGGAAGTTCGCCGGGTCGAGTCGATCAAGCAAGGCAACGAACTCGTTGGCAACCGCACGCGTGTGAAGGTGGTCAAGAACAAGGTTGCTCCGCCGTTCAAGCAAGCTGAGCTGGACATCATGTACGGCGAAGGCATCTCGAAGGAAGGCAGCATCATCGATATCGGCACGGAGCTGGACATCATCCAGAAGAGCGGGGCTTGGTATTCGTTCGAGGGAGAACGATTGGGCCAAGGCCGTGAGAATGCGAAGCAATATTTGAAGGACAATCCGGAGCAAGCGAAGGTCATCGAGCAACGGATTCGTGAAGCAGCGGAACTGACTGGTTCGATCGCCAGCATCTCGACCGATGATGAAGATCTGGATGTTGATGCGGATCTGGACTAAGCGATCGGCAGCAGAAGATCGATTGGCCGATTCGGTTCATTAATCTTCACTCGCCAGCTTGATGTAAATTGTTGATCCGTAGTAGGGGTCTTAGCCATCATAAGCTATTCATATGAAGATTCGTTCGTGCATCCTGTTCGGATAAGTTATCAGAACAACGGGCCGAGCGAATCTTTTCCCATTTATGAATGATGGACAGGTTAGAATACGAAACAGGTGTAACAGGCCATGTCTAATCAGGCAACAGACGGCCGAAAAGGGGATTAGCCATGAACGGACGCATACTGGATTGGGGAAGCTTCGGCGAACAGGATACATACGAGATCACCCGTGTTGAACAACAAGTGAAGAAACCCGGCATGTTTGATATTTATCTGAACGGACAGTTTGCTTGCACGGTTCATGAGGACACGTTGATATCCATGCGCCTGCTCAAGGGCAGGAAGCTGGACAGAAGTGAACTTGAACAATTGGAATATGAAGAACGGGTGTTTGAGGCGCTGTCCAGAGCGATCCGCATCATCGGCAGGCGTCCTCATTCCAGCAGTGAGGTGGAGCATAAACTGCGGCAAGCGGAGGTGGAGGAGGACGTGATCGAGGCGGTCATGCACAAGCTTCGAGCTGAGCAACTGCTGGACGATCGCGCATTCGCCGAGCAATGGACGGAGAACCGCATGAACGCGCAGAAGAAAGGCCGTAACTGGGTGCGATACGAGCTTCAGCAGAAGGGGATTGCCAAGGAACACATCGAGGCGGCGATGCGCAGCGTGGACCGGTCGGTCGAGTACGAAAACGCGCTGCAGCTTGGCAGGAAGAAATGGCACCAGACCGATGGAGACCTGCGCAACCGCAAGCAGAAAACGGCTGCTTATCTCATGAGAAGGGGATTCCCCATGGAAATCGTGCGGAAAGTTGTCAGTGTATGCGCCTCAGGCGACGAGTCGTGTGAAGAAATTTGACGTCAGAGCGAAAATATTGTCGAAATTCCCATAGGTTCACCTTGACAATTCGTTTTTACAAAATATACAATAAATAAGATGGTATAGTCGCAGTAATTTTACTTTGCGGCAACATTCCGCCAATTGATACCATCTTCCCAATGCATGCTAGTCATTCGATGAACCGCTCTTGGTCAGTTGTCTTGTTTGACGGCTGAATCCATCCGGATGCAGCCGGTAACGACGTCAAATCTTACTGAACATGAACCAAAAGGAAAGCAAAATCGAAAATCCCAAGCAACCATTGGTGTTGTCAACGAGGAGGTGAAACACATGCCTGAAATTGTGATTGGCATCATCGCAGCTCTCGTTGGTTTAGCTCTAGGCTTTGGGATTGGATATTTTATCCGCAAGTCTCTTGCAGAGGCTAAGATTTCCAGCGCTGAAGAAGCAGCCAAGCGCATCATCGACGAGGCTCAGAAGGAAGCGGAGGCGCTGAAGAAGGAATCGGTTCTTGAAGCCAAGGACGAGATTCATAAACTGAGAACCGAAGCTGAAAGGGACATCCGTGAACGCCGCAACGAAATCGGCCGTCAGGAACGTCGTTTATTGCAGAAAGAGGAAACGCTGGATAAAAAATTAGAATCTTTAGAGCGAAAAGAGGAAAAGCTTACCAACAAAGAGAAGCGACTTGATGAAACACAAGCTCAGATCGATCAACTGCTCCAACAGCAGATGCGCGAACTCGAACGCATATCCGGCCTGACGATGGAAGAAGCGAAACAGTTGATTCTCTCCAACGTCGAGAAGGAAGTTCGCCATGAGGCGGCGCAGTTAATCAAGGATATTGAGCAACAAGCAAGAGAAGAAGGCGACAAGCGGGCGAAAGATATCATCGCGCTCGCGATCCAGAGATGTGCTGCAGACCATGTTGCGGAAACGACGGTATCCGTTGTTGCCCTGCCTAACGAGGAGATGAAGGGACGGATTATCGGACGTGAAGGACGCAACATCCGAGCACTTGAAACGTTGACCGGAATAGACCTCATCATCGATGATACTCCAGAAGCTGTCATATTGTCAGGATTTGATCCGATCCGCCGGGAGATCGCCAGAACTTCTCTGGAGAAGCTCGTGGCAGACGGACGCATTCATCCAGCGCGCATCGAGGAGATGGTGGAGAAATCCCGCAAGGAAATCGATGAACGCATCCGGGAATACGGCGAGCAATGCACGTTTGAAGTTGGCGTACATGGCTTGCATCCTGACCTGATCAAGATTCTGGGACGTCTGAAGTTCCGGACAAGCTACGGACAGAATGTTCTCAAGCACTCGATGGAAGTTGCATATCTGGCAGGTCTGATGGCAGCAGAATTGGGAGAAGATGTAACATTGGCGAAACGTGCCGGACTTCTGCACGATATCGGCAAGGCGCTCGACCACGAGGTCGAAGGATCGCATGTTGAGATCGGTGTAGAGCTGGCCAAGAAATATAAAGAACATCCTGTGGTTATTAACAGCATTGCTTCCCACCATGGTGACACCGAAGCAACTTCGGTCATTGCCGTCCTGGTTGGTGCAGCGGATGCACTATCGGCTGCAAGGCCAGGAGCAAGACGCGAGACACTCGAGACGTATATCAAGCGTCTGGAGAAGCTGGAAGGCATCTCCGAATCGTTCGAAGGTGTCGAGAAGTCGTTCGCGATCCAGGCAGGACGCGAAGTTCGCGTTATGGTCTATCCGGATAAGATCGACGACGCTGAGAGCTTCCGTTTGGCGAGAGAAATCTCCAAGAAGATCGAAGCCGAGCTCGATTATCCAGGCCATATCAAAGTTACCGTCATACGTGAAACCAGGGCAGTTGAATACGCGAAATAAACGGGGAAAGTGGCTGATATGGCCACTTTCTTCTCTTCCATATCCTTAGTTAACATCGTTGAACGATCGACCATGATCAGGAGAGATAGGAGGAAACCACGATCAAAGTTTTATTTATCGGTGATATCGTCGGCAATGTCGGCCGCAAGGCTGTTCAGCAATATTTGCCGGTACTTAAGCAGAAGTACAATCCAGACATCATCATCGCCAATGGAGAAAATGCAGCCGGAGGCAGAGGAATCACGCAGGCGGTAGCGCGGGAGTTGTTCGATGCCGGTATCCACGGCCTGACGTTGGGCAATCATGCCTGGGACCAGAAGGAGATCTTCGACTTCATCGATGAGGAACCACGCATCGTCCGTCCGGCCAACTATCCCAAGGGCACTCCAGGCCGGGGATATACGGTGATTCGCGCGAATGGCAAGGAACTTGTCATCGTCAATATCCAGGGAAGAACGTTCCTGCCGCCGCTTGAAGACCCGTTCCGCTTCATGGATCGTCTGCTTGAGGAGGAGATCAAGAAGAAACATCGCTGCGTGCTTGTTGATTTCCACGCTGAAGCAACCTCTGAGAAAATTGCACTCGGCTGGTATCTGGACGGGCGCGTGTCCGTCGTGCTTGGTACCCATACCCATGTGCAAACGCATGATGAGCGCATACTTCCGAATGGTACGGCTTATGTAACGGACGTTGGGATGGTCGGATCAAGCGAAGGCGTACTGGGGATGGAGAAGCAGTCTGTTCTTCAGAAGTTTCTCACTCAGCTTCCAACTCGCTTTGTCGTGGACAACGGCAAATGGCATTTCCACGCGGTGCTCATCGAGATCGATGAAACGACGGGCAAAGCCAGATCTATCAAGCTCATCCGCCAGTATGAGGATGAGATGATGTTCGAATCCTATTGAGATGATAGAACTGTCAAAATATTTCGAATATGCTTGGGTCGGATGAAGGAATTTTTTTACCTTTCTCGAATAAGTATTACAACAGGAATCATCATCGTTCCCGAGGAGGTACTGTTCATGGAGGTATTAAAGGTTTCCGCAAAATCCAACCCAAACTCGGTGGCCGGTGCACTTGCTGGCGTTCTTCGTGAACGCGGCGCTGCGGAATTGCAGGCGATCGGTGCAGGTGCGCTTAATCAAGCGATCAAAGCAGTTGCTATCGCAAGAGGATTTGTAGCGCCTAGTGGTGTTGATCTGATCTGTATTCCTGCATTTACCGATATCGTGATTGATGGGGAAGATCGCACTGCGATCAAACTGATCGTCGAGCCAAGATAATATTGAATCACATAATCACAGCAATCAGCCTGTTTACGATGTAGACAGGTTTTTTTGTTGGGCATTTGAACCTTAAGCGATATCAAGCCATAATAAGATCTAGACTGAGATGAGTGGAGGAACACTTCATGAGAATTTATGACATGCACTGTGATGTGTTGTACAAGATGCTGCTGGAACCGGAGCTGGATTTCTCCGACGAGAGCAAGCTGGATGTAACGTATGAACGTTTGCAACAAGGGAAGATCGGGATGCAGGCATTCGCCATTTTCTTGCCGGAGGAACGGGTACCGACATTCTCCATGGTGGAGGAGGCGGTGCGTTATTTTGAACGCTCAGTGATCAGCCGCCCTGGTATGCGGTTCATCAGGACGAAGAGCGATCTGGAGCAAGCGGAACAGGAAGGCCAGATCGGCGCGCTGCTCACGCTGGAAGGCGCTGAGGGGCTCATGGGCAGCTTCGATTATCTGCGAAGAGCGTTTGAGCTGGGGATCCGCGCACTCGGCCTGACTTGGAACTATGCCAACTGGGCGGCAGACGGCGTGCTCGAGGAGAGGAAAGCCGGTTTGACGCTAAAGGGCAGAGAGCTGGTTCAAGCTTGCAATGACCTTGGTATGATCATCGATATCTCGCATCTGAACGAGCCTGGCTTCTGGGAAGTGATGGAGCTGTCGAAGAAGCCGGTGATTGCTTCCCATTCCAATGCCCATAAGTTGCAGCCCCATCCGCGCAATCTGACGGATGAGCAGATCCAGGCGCTGATCCAGAAGGGGGGAAGGATTGGCATCACCTTCGTGCCGGACTTCATCGGCGGGAACCAGGCAATTCCTGATGTGCTAAGGCATCTGGAACATGTCTGCGCGTTGGGCGGCGAACACCATGTCGGATTCGGATCAGACTTCGACGGCATCGACGAGCATGTAAATGGGCTCACGAATCCAGCAGAGTATGCGCAACTTGCGGAAGAGCTGTATCGCCATTATAGCTCCGAGCAGGCGGAGAGATTTCTGCACGGCAATTGGCTGACTTTCTTCCGGGAAAATCTGCCTAGATGAAATTGGGATGAGCTGTTCATCCTATGTATAAAGTCAGCGTTTTCAATTGTGACGCATGTTACGGCATTCTTCGATGAAATCGATCTCAATAATGGATGAATTCGATCTAAAATAGCTATGCTTGAACCTCTTGCTTTTTCACAGGGGGAATCATATATTTAATGAGAGATCAAGACTTGACATGAAAATATAACTAGGAGATGAACTTACATGATCACCCAGTTATCATGGAAGATCGGGGGACAACAAGGTGAAGGTCTGGAGAGTACGGACCGGATCTTCTCCACAGCTCTGAGCAGATTGGGGTATCATCTATACGGTTATCGACACTTTTCATCCCGGATCAAGGGTGGCCACACCAACAACAAGATCCGCATCAGCACTCATCCGATCCGAGCTATTTCAGACGATCTCGACATCCTTGTTGCGTTCGACCAGGAAACGATTGACCTGAATGCGCATGAACTGAGAGATGGCGGGATCATCATCGCAGACGAGAAGTTCAATCCGACAATTCCAGAGAACATCAAGGCCAGGTTGATTCCGGTACCGTTCACGGGTATCGCAGAGGAGCTTGGAACCTCCCTGATGAAGAACATGGTCGCAACCGGTGCGTCCGCAGCATTGCTTGGTTTGTCGATCGATGTCATCAAATCAGTGGTTGAGGAGGAGTTCGGACGCAAGGGCCCGGCCGTTGTCGAAAAGAACGTGGAAGCGGTGTCTCGAGGCGCCAAGTACATGTTGGAACAAACGGGCGGTCCGCTTGAGGAGTTCATGCTCGCACCAGGTGACGGTTCAGAACGCCTGTTCATCATCGGTAACGAAGCTTGCGGATTGGGTGCCATTGCAGCCGGATGCAGAATCATGTCAGCTTATCCGATCACCCCGGCTTCCGAGATCATGGAGTATCTGATCAAGAAATTGCCGAAGTTTGGCGGCACAGTCGTCCAAACGGAGGACGAAATCGCAGCAGTCACCATGGCGATCGGTGCAGGTTACGGCGGAGTTCGCGCTATGACGGCTTCCGCAGGGCCTGGTTTGTCGCTCATGATGGAAGCGATCGGCCTGTCCGGCATGACTGAGACACCGGTCGTTATCGTCGATACGCAACGCGGCGGCCCGAGTACAGGTCTGCCGACGAAGCAAGAGCAGAGCGATTTGAATGCGCTTGTATACGGTACACATGGGGAAATTCCAAAGGTAGTCATCGCGCCAAGCACCATCGAGGAATGTTTCTACGACATGGTCGAAGCGTTCAATATAGCCGAAGTTTACCAATGCCCGGTCATCGTCATGACCGACCTGCAGCTTGCACTTGGCAAGCAAACATCGGAGAAATTTGATTATGACCGCATCAAGATCGAGCGCGGCAAACTCGTTCGCGGCGAATTGCCAGCGCTTGAAGAGAACAAGTTGTTCAAGCGCTACGAATTTACGGAAGACGGCATCTCGCCACGCGTACTGCCGGGCCAAAAGCATGGTCTGCACCATGTGACCGGTGTGGAACACGATCAGGAAGGACGTCCTTCCGAAGGAACCGTCAACCGCAAGAAGATGATGGAGAAGCGTCTGAAGAAGCTGCAAGGCCTGCGCATCACGGACGCGATTAAAGTAAACGCGCCGCATGAACAGCCGGATCTGCTCATCATTGGCATGGGTTCGACGGGCGGCACGATTGATGAAGCACGCAGCCGTCTTGATGTGAAGACGAACCACATCACGGTTCGTCAGATCCATCCGTTCCCGGCGGAAGACTTGCGTCCGTATATCGAGAATGCGAAGCAAGTAGTTGTCGTTGAAAACAATGCTACGGGCCAATTGGCGAATCAGATCAAACTGAATCTTGGCTATCACGACAAGATTCGCAACGTTCTCAAATACGATGGCAATCCGTTCCTCCCGGCTGAACTGTACCATGCTTTCAAGGAGCTGATCTAAGATGGCAACATTTAAAGATTTTCGCAATAATGTGAAACCGAACTGGTGTCCTGGATGCGGGGACTTCTCCGTACAAGCTTCCATCCAAAGAGCAGCTGCCAATGTTGGGCTGGAGCCGGAGAATCTCGCGGTTGTTTCCGGCATCGGATGTTCGGGACGCATCTCCGGATATATCAACTGTTATGGATTCCACGGCATCCATGGACGTGCTCTGCCGATTGCCCAAGGTTTGAAGCTGGCCAATCGCGAGCTGACGGTGATCGCTTCCGGCGGGGACGGCGACGGTTTCGCCATCGGCATGGGACATACGATCCATGCGATCCGCAGAAACATCAACATCACTTACATTGTTATGGATAACCAGATCTATGGTTTGACCAAAGGTCAAACATCGCCGCGGAGCGCATTTGGCTTCAAGACCAAGTCGACTCCGGAAGGTTCCATCGAATCGGCTCTGTCTCCGCTGGAAATCGCCATGGCAGCGGGAGCAACGTTCGTTGCCCAATCGTTCTCCAGCAACTTGAAGCAGCTCACGGAACTCATCGAGCTGGCGATCAAGCATGAAGGCTTCTCCTTCATCAATGTGTTCAGCCCATGCGTGACCTTCAATAAGATCAACACCTACGACTGGTTCAAGGACAACATCGTGGACTTGGCTGAGTTCCCGGACTACGATCCGTCCAACCGTGTCATGGCCATGAGCAAGATTATGGAAACGAACGGCCTGCTCACCGGTTTGATCTATCAGGACAAATCGCGCAAGGCCTACGAGGATCTGATCCCAGGCTTCAAACAAGAAGCGCTCGTGAACCAAAACATCGAAATCAGCAAGGAAGATTTCGAAAAATTGGTGGCAGAGTTTAGATAATTTTGTGACATTACAGCGGCATCGGGGTTTTCCTGATGCCGCTTAATCTTTTTTGGCGTATAATTTGATTCAGAAGGCACAAGCTTTATTATAAGCCTACATTATACATATAGACTGGAAAGGGACGTGATCCTATGAAAACCGTACCGGTTGGTGTATCCGCAAGACATATTCACTTATCACCTGAACATATCGAGATCCTGTTTGGCAAAGGGTATCAGCTCAAGGAGATGAAGCCTTTGTCTCAGCCGGGACAGTTCGCTGCAGAGGAAACGGTTGCGGTGATTGGTCCGAAGGGCAAGTTCGACAAAGTTCGCATTCTAGGTCCGGCACGCGGCAAGACGCAGATCGAGATTTCGCGCACCGATGCATTTGCGCTTGGCATACCGGCTCCGGTTCGCGAATCCGGCAACATCGAAGGCACTCCAGGAGCGAAGATCGTTGGACCTGCTGGAGAGATTGAGATCGAAGAAGGCGTGATCGTGGCTGCGCGTCACATTCATTTCCATACGGATGATGCCGCGAAGTGGGGCATCCGCGACAAGCAGTTGCTGCGCGTGAGAGTGAACGGAGAACGGCCGCTCATCTTCGAAGATGTCATCGCTCGCGTATCCGACAGTTTCGCGCTGGACATGCACATTGATACCGACGAGGCCAATGCCGCAGGTGTCAAGAACGGCGGAGAAGCCGTGATCCTCGACGACTGATGGATCAGCCGTCTGCCAGGGTTTCTTCCTTGTCCCCGAATTGATCTTCTTCGCAGACTGATGATATAATGGTGAAAGGTTTGCGAGAGAAAGGAAGTGCCTTGGTGACGGATTCGATCAAAACTGTGAAACCTGAGAAGGATTATTCGATATATTTTCAACCGCCTTCATATCGTGAGGCGAAGAAACGCGGCAAGGAAGATGTCCGCGTTCATTATGATTTCAAGATTGCGGATGACTTGAGAACTATCGGCAGAGGAAAGTTCTATCATATTCAAACCTATGGCTGCCAGATGAATGAGCATGACACCGAGACGATGAAGGGCATGCTGGAGGAGATGGGGTATACTTGGACGGAGAATCGCCGCGAGGCAGATATCATTCTCCTCAACACATGCGCCATCCGCGAGAATGCTGAGGACAAGGTATTCGGTGAGCTCGGACATCTCAAGTCGCTGAAGACGGAGAAGCCGGACCTCATCCTGGGCGTATGCGGCTGCATGTCGCAGGAAGAAGGGGTCGTGCGCAGGATTCTCGAGAAGCATCAATATGTGGATCTGATCTTCGGTACCCATAACATCCATCGCTTGCCTGAACTGCTGCGTGAAGCGATGTTCGCCAAGGAGATGGTGGTCGAAGTTTGGTCCAAGGAAGGCGACATCTTCGAGAATCTGCCGAAGAAACGGGCAGGTCTTAAGGCTTGGGTCAACATCATGTACGGCTGTGACAAATTCTGCACGTACTGTATCGTACCGTATACGCGCGGCAAGGAACGCAGCCGCCGTCCGGAGGATGTGATCGCAGAAGTTCGTGAACTGGCCCGTCAAGGTTACAAGGAGATCACTCTGCTCGGGCAGAACGTGAACGCATATGGCAAGGATTTCGAAGATATCAACTACCGTTTCGGAGATCTGATGGCGGATATCCAGAAGATCGACATCCCGCGCGTCCGATTCACCACCTCGCATCCGCGTGACTTCGACGATCATCTGATCGAGGTGCTTGGACGCGGCGGCAATATGGTCGAGCATATCCACCTGCCTGTTCAATCGGGCAGCAACGAGATCCTGAAGCGGATGAGCCGGAAGTATACACGCGAGTCCTATCTCGAACTCGTGCGCAAGCTGAAAGCTGCTATCCCAGGTCTGGTGCTGTCGACGGATATCATCGTCGGCTTCCCTGGCGAGACCGAGGAACAGTTCGAGGAAACGATGTCACTCGTGAGGGAAGTGGAGTTCGCTTCCGCCTTTACGTTCATCTATTCACCTCGTGAAGGAACTCCGGCTGCTCAGATGGAAGACAACGTGCCGCTGGAAGTGAAGAAGGAACGGCTGATGCGTCTCAATGATCTGATCGCTGAGCTGAGCCGCAAGGACAATGAGAAGCTTCGCGGCAAGACGGTGGAAGTGTTGGTCGAAGGCGTCAGCAAGAACAATCCAGAATATCTGACAGGACGCACTCGCACGAACAAGCTCGTTCACTTCCGGGGACCAGAGTCGCTGACCGGACAATTTATCGATGTGAAGATTACCGAGGTTCAGACCTGGTTGTTCAAGGGTGAAATCGCCAGTCTCCATGCTCTCGAAGCATGATACGGCTTTAATATGGAGGAGTGTATCCACGTGTCCGAACAAAACGTAATGAAGCAAGTTCATGTTCGTGATCTGTACGTTCGCGGAGATATTCTGAAGAAGACGCAGGAGCTGGCCGATGCGATTGCCGCTTCTGAAGAAGTGGAACTCTACCGCAAAGCGGAGAAGCAGATCCAGGCTAATGAGCGCGTTCAGTCGCTCATCAAGCTGATTAAGAAGAAGCAGAAGGAGCTTGTTGCATTCCAGACGACCTTCAAGAACGAGCAGATGGTGCAGAAGATCGAGAAGGAGATCGAGGATCTGCAGGATGAACTGGACAGCATTCCAATCGTCAGCCAATTCCAGCAAACACAGGCTGACCTCAACTATCTGCTGCAGATGGTTGTCTCTGCGATCCGGGATTCCGTGTCAGAGAAGATCAATGTCGAAACAGGAAACGACATGCCCCCTTCAACATGTGACTAAAATATTAAAAGACTTCCATTTTCATACAAAGTGCTATACAATGCTTTTGATAGGATCAAAAGTCTTGTATGGCACTTTTTTGTTTGATCCAGCAAATGTCGAAGAAGAGTACAAGGGCAGGGTTTGATGGTATGATCCAAATGAAACATGTGGAGAAATCGTATCGCGGGGTTCCCGTTCTGACGGATGTCAACTTCACGATTGAGCCGGGAGAATTCGTCTTCCTCAAGGGGAGTTCGGGCTCCGGTAAGAGCACGCTGCTGAAGATTCTATACCGGGATATTGAGGATTACCGCGGCGAGGTGCATCTGAATGGACAAGCCCTCCGTTCGATGCCGCGTTATGAAACGCGCAGAATCACGGGAACGATCTTCCAATCCTTCGAGCTGCTCGATCGCAAGACCGTATATGAGAATGTCGCTCTGGCTGGCGAGGTGGTCGGCAGAAGCGAAAGGGAGATCAAGGCGGAAACGATGAATTTGCTTGACCGGGTGGGACTTGCAGGCAAAGAAGACCGGTTCCCGCATGAACTGTCCGGTGGTGAGCAACAGCGGGTGGCGATCGCTCGGGCGCTGCTCAACAAACCGCTTGTCCTTCTGGCTGATGAGCCAACTGGCAACCTCGATCCCGAGAACGCGGAGATGATCCTTGATCTGCTGAAGAAGTTCAATGAGTCCGAAGGCATCACGATGTTCATCGTGACGCATGCTGAAGAGCTGACTCGGAAGTTCTCGGCACGGACTCTGTATGTCCAGGGAGGGCGAATACAGGAATGAAGATCACCAAAGTCGTAACTCCACAAACTCCTCCTGTTCAGCGGACCAGCGGACCGCCATCGTCTGCCGCCTTCCAACTGCTTAAGTATTACATGCGCGATGTTCAGGAAGGCATACGCCGCAACGCCGGCGCAGCGCTGGCGACGATCCTGCTGATCTTCATCTCGCTCACCATCACCGGAGCGATGGTGCTCCTGAAAACGGGCGTGGATGATGTGATCCGTTATCTGAACGACCAGGTGAAGATCAAGGTGTTCGTCGACCGTCAGGTGGATACGGAGCAAGTGGCGAACATACTGGCAGGTACTTCGTTCGTCAAGCATGTGGAGGTGGAGACAAGAGAAGATGCGCTCACCAAACTACAGAGGCTCTTCCGCAATATGCCGCATCTGTTCGAGTCGTTCCGCGGCAGTAATCTCCCGGATGCGATCCTCATCGAATTGGCGGATCAGAGCCAGGTGGAGACGGTGGCCCGGGAACTGGCCGCAACCAAGGGAATCACGGATGTGATCTACGCACAGGAGTTCGCCGCGCAGGTGCTTCATTGGTCCAATCTGATCAGTACGTATGGGGGGATCGTGCTGCTGATTTTCCTGCTGGCCTCCGTGCTCACGGTTGGCATCGCGATGAATCTGTCGCTGTATCAACGTCAGAAGGATATCCGGGTGAAGCTGCTGCTCGGCGCGAAAGAGAGCCATGTACGCGGGCAATTTCTGCTCGAAGGCGTCATCATCGGTTTCATCGGTAGTTTGCTGTCCGCATGTGCCGTTTATCTCATCTATGACTATGCGCTTTATGAGTTGCAGATCCGATTCTCCGCCGTATTTGATTTCAGCGCCCTGTCGCTCAATCTGACCCTGCTTGGTGTGATCCTGTTCGGGATGCTGATCGGACTCATCGGGACTTATCTATCCACGGGGAAGATGATGAAACATGGGTAGAAGGACGGTTCTGATCGCTCTAGTGCTGCTGCTCATTCCAACCATCGCCTATGCCCATGTGGTTGGCGCTTTTAAGGACTTTCTCGTTGGTATCTCCGACGAAGAGGCTACGCGGCGATTGGTGGAAGAGCTGGAGGATACGCGCCTTCAGATCGAGAACCTGACCCCGCATGTCGAGCGGCTTAGTGCCGAATTTGCGTTGAAGCAGGATGAGCAGATTCCGCTGCTGCAATTTTATCAATCGATTGGGCCGGATGTGCTTCTGGGATTTGTGTTCGATGCGGAGACGGTTGTCGATGTGCTGGCCAACCTGCGACTTGTGGAGATGAAGCTGGACGAAGACTTGGCGGCGCTTAACCGATTGTACCGGGAATATCTGCAGGTGAAATCGACACGTGACGCACTCGCCAGCTACGAACAGTTGCTTGTGATGATCGAGTCCAATCTGAAGGCGAGAGAGGCCTTCCTCGAAGAGTATGGCCATCTCAACGAGGAAGAGATGGCGCAGGCAGCCGAGCGGTTGTGGGCGAAGGAAGCCGGCATACTGGACGAGATTCTGCTCGAAGACATGGAGAAGATCGACAGGCGGATCAGGCAGGTGACGGTCCGGCAGACGCCGCGTTCGCCATTCCGCATCGAGGAGGAACTGCTTAATCAATATACGGAATTGGATTACTACATCCAGTCGGATCATGTCTACGTCCATCACAACAAGCAAGGTGTCGACATCATCCTGATCGGCATGGTGACGAGGGATGATCCGCACACAGCGAGTCTGAAGTTTGAAGCGGGATTCATGAACGGCGTGCGCATCTCGGATCTGTACATGAACCAGATGCTTGGGTTTGTGATCGATTACGGGAAGCTGCATCCAACTTCAGCCGATTTCTACGTCGAACAGACGAACGGCGCCATCATCATCACGCCTGCAGAATTGGCAGGGGAATAATGGAGAGGAGAGATGAAGAGTTGAAGAGGAGAACTTTTCTGTTATCGTTGTTGATGATTGTCTGTGTCGGTGCTGCGTCAGTCTATGCCCATGTGCAAAATGAGAATAATCTGTACAGTGACATCGAATATTCGGAAGCGAAGCAGGAGATCGTGTTGCTTCATGGCATCAAGGCGATCGCCAGAGAAGGCGGAGCGAGCGTGTTCAAGCCTCTGGATCTGCTGGCGCGTTCGGATCTTGCTTATTGGGCGGGTAATTTCCGGGGCTTGGTCGGCACGCCGAAGGACATCCGGGAAGCCGCATTGGAGCAAGGCTTGGTCGCTTCTCTGGAGGGTTACGCCACTTACGCGGATGTGAGCCAAGCTTACTTTGACGGTGCTGCACCGGTTCCTGAAGATCTTGCCGAAGCAATGCTGTCTCGTGAGCAGTTCGCTCTCTATATGGGAACCTTCTTCAGCGAACCGGTAAACGGAAAGACGTTGTTCGATATGGCCGGATTGGATGCCGGACCCGATGGCATCGTGGAGGACGTGGAGAAGGAACACGTAACGGAAGGCGGGAACAGCTACGATGTATTCCGGATCAAGGTTGGAGGTCAGTGGTATCAGGTCAGCAACCATCCGAAGATTCTGAATGGTCCGGTGGATCTTACGCAATGGATCGATAAGCGGATCGAGTTCAGTTGGTACGCAGCGGAATCAGCCGAGGCAGATGGGCGCGTGCTTGACATCATCAAGGTGGGTGAAGCCCAGTTTACGGAGGATGAGATCGCGGCGGAACCCGGCGTATCGATGATCGATGATCCTGGAATTGATGAGGCGGATCGTTCGAATGAAGAAGCCTCGAGTAGCGAAGAGGAACCGAGTTCGTTCATTGGTTTCGGAGGCAGCACGAACACAGCTTCCGGCAACAGCGGCATGGATGGAGCGGGAAGCGGTCCGGCTGAGCAGGATACATCCAGACCGCTGCCGATCATCCTGATCATCGGCGGTATCTTGCTGATCGCCATCGTCGCCTGGTTATTTCTTAAGCGTAAGTAGGCGCATGCGGTAAACATTCTTCGCCGTCTCCCCCAGGTGATCGAGCAGGTTGTAGTTGGCGTAGGCGCCAACTGCTGCACCGATGCCGGGAAGCAGTTGCAGCATCTTCACTAGATCAACATAATCCCGGTATTCCTGTTGCATGACACGCCAGTCGATGTCGTGGATGACGTGTTGCATCTCGTGCCAGTTTTCGATGATGCGGAACGTCTCAGCACGATGCTTGTCGCTGGAGAAGGCAAGTTGAAACACATACAGGATAAACAGCCGTTCCTCTTTGCGTCTGACGTCGAAGCCATAGATGCTGGCAGCCGCAAAGAGGAATTTCATTTTGATGGAGATGAGCAGTGGGATGTCGGCCAGGCCGAGCAGGATACCGCCAGCCCCGGTGCCCGCTCCTTCGGCTACGGCGATTTTCTTATAGCGATTCAACGCCTCGTCCAGAAGCCGGTCTCGTTCCGCAAGTGAGATTCCCTTCGAACGCTTAGGTGCGGACGTTGTATACTCAGAGCCGAGCAGCGCCGCCTGCACGACCTTCTTGATCGTCTCGGTGATGATTCGATGTGCCCGTTCAGGGATAAGAGCGTTTATTCTCTCCTGCGTCTTCTTGGCCATCCGGTTCATCACACCCGAACGTTTGAGCAGATTCCTCCGCCATACTGCGATCTCCCGGCGGACGAGCTGTTCATACTCCATCTGTTTCCTGGCCCCCGTTCGTCAAGTATCATCGAAGGGCGGTTCCGATCATTCGCCCCTTTCCATCATTACGTCAGGACGCATACAACCGTTGCAGCATATCTGCCGGCACCGTAATAGGCTCTCTGGGCAGTTTGTTGATGCTGTATTCCGCGATCAGCTCGCTTGCTTTCACCGGTTCGGGAGCGACAAGTAAGCCATACAGATGAGCGATCCAGCCGATGAGCGCTTCGGCGCGTACTCCTGCCCGACGCATCTCGGGGATCGAGGTGAGGCCATGCGCATGCCGCTTGGACATCTTCTCGCCATCCAGGTGCAGCAGGGGAAGATGTGAGAATTGAGGGGAAGCCAGTCCCAATGCCTCATACAGCTCGAGCTGCCTCACGGTCGAATCGAGCAGGTCCGCGCCGCGCATCACATGCGTGATGCCCATCGCCGCGTCGTCGACGACGGCCGCGAGCTGATAGGCGAACATGCCGTCTGCACGCTTGATTACGAAGTCTCCTCCGAATCCGGCGGGAAATCGCTGAGGGCCCAGTATGCCATCGATCCATGAATGGGCGGAGTCGGACAGCATGAAGCGCATGGCGGGAGTCTTCAGCCGCATCCTGTACTGACGTTCTTCCTCGTTGAGATAGCGGCAGGTACCCGGATAAACCGGACCTTCGCTGCCCAGTCCATGCGGCGCCGAGGCGATGGCCTGGAGCATGGCGCGGCTGCAGTAGCAGGGGTAGACGCGGCCTGCACGCTCCAACTGCTGCAGCGCTTCCTCGTAGCGGGATATCCGATCGCTCTGCACATAAGGGGCAGACGGACCACCCACATTCGGCCCTTCATCCCAATCGATGCCCAACCACCGCAGGTCATCCAGGATCATCTCGGCGTATTCCGGCTTGCAACGCGCTAGATCGATATCTTCCATGCGCAGCACATAGATGCCGCCTGAGCTCCGGATATCCAGCCAGGAGAGCAGGGCGGCGCACATATTGCCGATATGCATCAGACCAGAAGGGGTAGGGGCGAATCGTCCCCTGCGCATGCTCATGCCCGTCACCTCGAAACAAAGTCTTCGATAGATACAAATAAAGCAGAGATCCTGGAATCTCTGCTTGAATCATCATATGGAATGGCGGAGCTGACGGGATTCGAACCCGCGTTCTCCTGCGTGACAGGCAGGCATGTTAGGCCTCTACACCACAGCTCCAACTCGTCCTCACGGACACAATAGACATCATAGCATAAACATCGGGGAAAGACAATCTTGATTTTCAAACTTTATTCGATTTTTTGCGATGTCGGATTTAGCCGGATTATATCCAATCGTTTAACTATGGTAATTGTCAGAAATGGCATATTCTATTAAAATGTAGCTTGAAATGCTCAAAAAATGTAAAGAAAGGAGGTATGTTATGAAATCTGTTAAAAAAATGGCCGCTACGTTGTTTGGTTTCGTCCTGTTCATTTTACTAGCTACGCCGGCAAATGCGGAGATTATTCCATACGCACCATTTGAAACAGCCAGTAAGATGTACCTGCTCGGAATCCTCCAAGGAAAAGGCACTCTCGAATCCGGAGACATCGATTTTGATCTGGGCTCCAACATTACGCGTGCTGAAATGGTCACTACCATCGTCAGGTCGTTCGGAGCTGAACAAGCAGCACAATTGGCCAAAGGAGCTCCGTCGTTTGCCGATGTTAATCCCAGTGATTGGTACAGCGGCTATGTGGCCATGGCCAAAAATCTGGCCGAACAGGCGGGGAATACCATTGGGCGTGATCTCGATACTTTCGATCCGAACGCCTATGTTTCCAAGGCTGAAGCACTTGTCTTTATGATGAAGTATCTGGGGATCAAGGTGGAGCAGACAGGGGCGAATTGGTACGAGGGTTGGATTCATAAAGCCATCGAGCTAGGCTTGATTTCCGAAGCGGACGCAGAAGTGGTGTTGCATAATCCTGGCGCTCCAGCGACCCGTGGAGAGGCATTCGTTCTGTTGGATTTCGGGTATTCAGCGAAAGTGTTAGAGGGTGGCAACTCGTTGTACACCTCATTTGTCGATTCCGTTGCGCCAATGGTGACCGTGGACAGCCTCCCGGAGATCACGACCACTTCAGAGGTGATCTTAACAGGTACCGTAAGGGATAATAAAGGAGTGGCGTTGTTATCGATCTCAGACGGCACATCGCAGTCTCAGATTGAGATAACCGACGGGAGATGGCAGGTAACTGTTCCGCTGAAGCCAGGACAGAATTCCTTCACGATAGAAGCGGTGGATATCGCAGGCAACACGGCGTCCAAACAGTTCAACATCGAGCGGATCGCGGTTGACCGGTTGCTGATCAAGAACAAGCCGTCGCAGCATGCCGTTGGCTATCCGTATTATTTCGAGGCAGAACTGTTGGATGCGAAAGGTAACGTCTACCAAACCGATATTCCGGTTCAATGGACGGCATCCGGCGGTTCGATCGATCAGAACGGGCGGTTCATCAGCTATGTGGGCGGCATCTTTACCGTAACCGCCACCTGGGGGGACCTCGTCGATACAGCACAGGTGAACGTGGTGATTCCTGCGGTTTACATCACTCCGAAGCAGCTCAACCTCCATCCTCTAGCTGATCAGGAATGGTGCGAGGGAGATACCGTGAGTTTAACGTTAGAAGCGGATATTCCGATTGATGCATCCAGTTCTGCTCAATTCGAGGTAATCGGCTTGCCTTCGTGGCTCCACCTGAATCAGTTCACCGGCGAGATCACAGGAACTGTTCCGTACGATGCTGCAGGGGTCTATAACCTGACCGCCAACCTGACCGCGTATGATTACCCGACCAGCACCATCAGTTTCAAGGTTACCGTGTTGGATACGGATACCACACCCTATTGGGACAGTTTGCTGTCGCAAGGCTTAACCGTCTCCATGTTGTATCCTGACGTCAATCTGGAATTCTTCGCTTATGATGATGATGGGGATAACCTGACCTTCATTGGCGTCGAGCTGGATCCGTATGTTGTTCTGAACGGAAGTGTATTGACAGCACTCAACAGCGGTACATATATTGTCACGATCAAGGTGAGAGATGATACGCCTTCCGCAGATCCAAGTCTGGATGAGGCGATCATTACCTTTACGCTGATTGTTACAGGATGATAACGAGAGCTTCATAACCGGGCAGGGCTTGTCAGACATCAGGCTGGCAGGCCCTGTTGTCGTTAGCGCTGCTATCACCAACCGCTGGGCTGTTGCATATGTTGCCTAGTATGAGACTGATGCAAGAGCGGAGTTGGGAGGAGTAGCATGCAGATCCATGTAGTTCAACCGGGGCAATCCTTATACGGCATCTCGCAGGCGTACGGAGTGACCGTTGAGTCGATCGCAGCGGCCAACGAAATCGATCCTGCGCTGTCGCTTGTTGTCGGGCAGGCGCTCGTCATTCCGATCACGGGCAGGTATTATTGGGTGCAACCCGGCGACAGCTTATATACGATCTCGCGAAGATTCGGCGTGGATGCGGAGACACTGGCTCGTGTCAATGCGCTGAGTCCCGGCCAACCGCTGCAGGTTGGGTTGCGCCTGTATATCCCGCCGCAAGCGAAGCGGGCTATCGAAACCAATGCCTATGTCGAGCCTCGGGATCAAGTTTCTGAAGTTCTGCTGAACGATACGAGGAGAGCAGCACCGCTGCTTACGTACTTGGCGCCGTTCAGCTTCCAGATCCAGCGTGACGGGACTCTGAAAGCGCCGAATCTGGATCAGTTCCCAGAGATCGCTGCGCAGAATCATGTCACGCTCATGATGGTCGTCACGAACCTGGAGAATGACCAGTTCAGCGCAGAGCTGGCAGGGGAGATCTTGAACAATGAGCAGTTGCAATCCGCATTGCTCGACAATATCATCTCTACGGCTCAGGAGCTTGGCTTCCGAGACATCCATTTCGACATGGAGTTCATCAGGCCGGATGACCGGGAAGCGTACAATCAATTCCTGCGACGGGCGGCGGATCGCATCCATCAGGAAGGATATCTGATGTCCACCGCACTTGCGCCCAAGGTGAGTGCGACGCAGACCGGCGAGTGGTATACAGCGCATGATTACAGGACGCACGGCGAGGTGGCGGACTTCGTCGTCATCATGACCTACGAGTGGGGGTACAGCGGAGGCCCGCCGATGCCCGTATCACCGATCAATTCGGTGCGGAGGGTGCTGGAATATGCGCTGACGGAGATGCCTGGAAGCAAGATCATGATGGGGCAGAACCTGTACGGCTATGACTGGACGCTGCCATATGTACCAGGGGGACAATATGCCCGCGCGCTCAGTCCGCAAGCGGCGATCCGGCTCGCCAGGGATCAGAACGTCGCCATTCAGTATGACTATAGGGCACAGGCTCCGCACTTCGATTACATCGATGAAGAGGGCAGAGCGCACAAAGTATGGTTCGAGGATGCAAGATCGATCCAGGCGAAATTTAACCTCATTAAGGAACTGGGGCTTCGCGGCATCAGCTATTGGAAGCTGGGGCTTCCATTCCCGCAGAACTGGCTGTTGCTCGGCGATCAATTTACGGTTACGAAGAGATAGGGCATGGATAAGAGAAACGGGTCATGCTTCTTCCTGCAAGAGGAGATGCATGACCCGTTGATGTCATCGGTCTTCTTGGAACAGGTAACGTACTTCGTCGTTCTCCACCGTGATCGTCATCGCATAATCATCGAGGAACCATTTGTCCCCTTCGGTGAAGAAGAACGTGATGCCTTCCATCTCCACGCTAACAGCGGGGTTGCTTGGCGGCGTATCGCGCATGATGCCAAGCGAGAAGTTGTGGTGATTGGTGGCAGTCGAGCCATACAATTGCGTGTAAAAACGGATTGCATCACCAGGCTTCAGTCCCATTTCCTCTATAAACCATCTAGCTGCTTCCGGTGTCACTTGTAATTTCATGGTTGTTGTCTACCTCCGTCCATGTTCAGATTCAGTATGGCTTCGATCGATCAAGCCAGGTTAACTGCTCGCTGCTCCAATCTCCATTCCGATCAACTTCTCTATTGCTGTATATGCTGGCGGGCGGCCGTGCAGAATCGTTCCAGCGCCTCCTGCAAGATCGCGCGTGGACAAGCGAGATTGATGCGCAGGAATCCAGCGCCTTCTGAACCGAAGGTGGACCCTTCGTTGAAGGCGACCTTGGCCTCCTGATACATGAGCCGTTTCAATTCCTCCACCGACAGACCAAGCGCCGAACAGTCGATCCACATCAGATAGGTGCCCTGCGGCCGAATGACTCGGATGGCCGGAAGATGATCGCGGAAATACTGTTCGGCATATTCGACGTTGCCTTGAACATACGAGAGCAACTCATCGAGCCAGGCATCTCCATGTTCATAAGCTGCGCAAACGGCATCCGGTGCGAAATAGTTGGTCATATGCAGGCTCAGCGTCTTGATCCGCGAATCAAACTTCTGCTTGATGCGCTTGTTCGAAGCGGCGATGAACGAGATTTGCAAGCCGGGCATGTTAAACGTCTTGGTCGGCGCCAGACAGGTCAGCGTAATATCTGCAATCTCAGGCGACAGAGAAGCAAAAGGCGTATAGCGATGGCCAGGCAGCACCAGGTCGCAGTGAATTTCATCCGAGACAACGGTCACGCCATACTTCAGGCAGAGTCCGCCCAGTTTGAGCAGTTCCTCGCGAGTCCAGACCCTACCTCCGGGATTATGGGGATTGCAGAGCAGGAGGAGGCGGGCGCCATCCTTCATGACGGATTCAAGATGCTCATAATCCATCTCATACTGGCCGTTCTTCATGATCAGCGGGTTCTTCACGATCTCCCGTCCGTTGTTGCGGATAACGTCATAGAACGGATAATAAACCGGAGATTGCAGGATCACTTTGCTGCCCGGTTCGCTCAGGAGATCCACCGCGAGGCTGAGAGAGGTGACCACGCTCGGTGAGTCGGACAACCAATCGGCTTTGAGCTCCCAGTTATGGCGGCGTGAGAACCAGCCGATGATGGCATTCGTGTATGATTCCGTCTTGAAGGTATAGCCGTAGATGCCATGAGCCGCCCTTCGCTGCACAGCTTCCTTGACCGCTGGCGGACTTTCAAAGTCCATGTCAGCCACCCACAGCGGCAGGATATCCTCGCTGCCGAACAGCTTGCTGACCTGATCCCATTTATACGAGTGAGTTTGCTTGCGGTTATGAATCCGATTAAAGTCCATGTTCTCATGTCTCCCATCTGTTCTTGTCTCTCTTCATTATACCGGAGCAGGTTCAGGAAACCAATGAGACATGATCGATTTTCCATGGTGAAGTATAGGATAACCTGGTGAGATGAAAATGATAAATCTGCTCGTCCAGCCCTTTGTCTTCATAATAGACATCCGCTTCGACGATGAGCTCACACGCGATTTCCTGTGTGAAGTTGTGGTCCGGTCGAGTGTCGAGTTGGACACGTACAGACGCGATACGCGACATCAGTTCCTTAAAGAAAGCCGCTTGGGGATGGTCAAGATCTGAGAAGCACCAGTTCAACAGCCATTCATCCTGTTGATTGAGTCCACTGAAAAAACTGTGCACCAGTTCGACCGGTGAAGCCTCAAGATAGAACCTCTCCAGCATGCCTGCCGCTTTGAGGACCATCAATTGATGGTCGAAATCAACCCTGCCGCTGCCATGCGTTCGGCTGTCCATGAAGTGGATGCAGAAATGACCGGAGAAATCATTGTCCGGGATGCCGTCACCACCGTGCGGCATGCCGTGCATGGAAGCGGCATGAGCGTTACCCAGCAACATCTCCTCAGGACTGGAAACGAGAATCGCGCGGCGCTTCCAGCTCCATCGTCCGTTGTAGATTCTCTTCATGATCTGCGTATCGAGCTTCGTAAGCGGTTGTACATCCGCGTGTGAGGAGCCTGCACGACGCTGCACCCGGAAATTCAACCCCGTTTCCAGATCAAGCACAACGAAGATGGCTTTATTGGGTAATAGCTTGTTCGCTTCATCCCATGTCGTTAATCGTCCGTAATGCCTTTCGCGCAGTAGCTGTACTTGCCTGAGCAGTTCGATCCTTCTTGACTCTGGGAGTAAGATGCGGATAAGCGCTTCCTGGTCGATCAGGTAACCGAAACCGTCGATCAGGTATGACTTCGATCGGCCCTCGTGCTGTAGTAACAGATATGCATCGCAGATTGGAACGAGCTTGATGGGTTCACGGTCCTTGGCTCGGATGATATCGCGTATCCATGCTCCATCCGTCAGAGTGATCTTCGTCTCATACTTCGCCTTGTCTGAGACGCGAACGGCAATCGTTATTTGATCTTCATGCTTCGGCGGCTGTGCATAAGTGAATGGATGATGCACAGCATAGAGAGTAACCATCATGATGGCAAGCATCATGATGGTTAACTTTTGGATCATGATTGGGCAGACCCCCTTTGTCCGTTTCGTATTTATTCCTCTTCAAAATATCATGCAACAAAGAGGCGATAAGGATGTTTTCCAGACTATGGCTAATTTTGCTTCTGGGGATGCATGTTTCCCTCATGGGTGGAGCCGTTGAGATTGGCGAAGACCTGCCAAGTTCAGGCGAAGAGACGGATGTGGAGATCGTCATCGATCCGATCAGCAATGTGCTCACCGTCTATATTGACGGACATGTTTACAAGCGCTACCCGATAGCCCTCGGTACAGACGAAACGCCTACTCCAATCGGCGATTACGTCATTATAAGCAAATATAAAAATTGGGCTCCTTGGTTTGGCACGAGATGGCTTGGTTTGAATGTCCCATGGGGAATATACGGCATTCACGGTACGAATCGTCCGGATAGCATCGGGAAAGATGCCAGTCATGGCTGTATACGCATGTTAAACCGGGATGTTGAAGAGCTGTTTGAGATCGTCGAGATTGGAACGAAGGTGAGCATATTGGGGCATGTGCTTGGAGAACCGGAGAAGGAACCGCGGCGTCTCGCCAAAGGCCATATCGGGGCGGATGTCATGCTCGTGCAGAACAGGTTGAAGGCGATGAAATATTATGATGGTCCGGTAAATGGCAAGTTTGGGGAACTGACAGAACTGGCGATGAAACGATTCGAGCGAGAGCTGGGTTTACAGGTAGATGGAGTAGTCGGCTTAAAGGATTATATGGCTTTAGGGCTGATTGAATAGGTCATCGTCATCCAGGGTATTGGCACAAGTCTGTAAAACAAGGTAGAATGAAAAGAAGGTGCTTAAGCAGCCTTGTGCCGTTATGCCTGATATTTTGAATACAGCGGGGGACACGCATGCAATGGATGGCGATGGTGACGATGCTGATCGACCATATTGGCGCGGTATGGTTCCAAGATCAGAGCCTATATAGAATCGTCGGAAGAATCGCATTTCCCATCTACGCCTATTATGTCGTACAAGGTATGAATCGAACGAGCAATCGCAGACGGTACGTCATCCGGCTCGGGATATTGGCACTGCTGTCGCAGTTGCCGTACTCGTTGCTGTTCGATACTTATACGATCAACGTTATCGGCACCTTCTTCGTATGTGTTCTCGGTTTATACGGCTTCTATGAAGCGAGGTACGCGGTTTGGTTGCGATGGGTATGCCTGGTCGCTAGTGCGGCTGTGCTGATCATGATCAAGTTCGACTACGGGATCTATGCACTTATCCTCATGCTGATCTATCGTCATGCCGAGGGCATCTATGTGTTGCTTGGCCATCTGGGGCTGAACATGATCTATATCTTTGGAGGCCTGACGTCACCGTTGCAGATCTACAGTTTGCTGCCGAGCATCCTGTTTTCGATCCCCGATGTGAAGGTGAAGCAAATCGCCTCGAGCAGGCGGACACCGAAGTACCTGTGGCGTGCCTTTTACCCGGGGCATCTGCTAGTTTTGGTGCTGATCCGGCTTTCTGTTGGTTCATGACGGAGTGATCGTGTGGTAAACTGAATTTGCGACCGATGGATCTGCTTGTCACACGAATGATCGTTGAATAGATGTACAGGAGGAACCGCTATGATGAAAGCAATCGACAAGAGCGAAGTGCAGCGCATGCTGGACTCGTTTCTCAATCATGATGTATATATCCACCTTGAAATGACGCTTGGTGCATACGCCGCGCATCATGGTCAAGCGAAATCCACTGCTTCCACATTCATCCGCAACGCCCGAGTTCGCTACACTCACGGCAGGATAGAAGGCAGCGGCCCATATCGCATCGGATTGAAGATGGCGGATGGCTGGATCTACTCGGAAGGCTTGACTCATATGGAAGACAGCGAGACAGATCGGCTGATCGCAGCCGGGCTTAATGAAGAAGGCAAGCTGCTGGTGGCGCTGCAGATCAGCAAACAGCCGTTCTGACCGTCAGGTTGACTTCGCCGCACAGCCGCACATTCGTCCAATCGCGGCCGCTCTGCTTCGGCGGTCAACCTCAATTGCTGGTAAGAGAATGATGAAAGATTCGGGTAAGGAGGAGCTGTATGGAAAACCGCATCTTAGTTGTATTGCCGCACCCTGATGACGAAGCCTTCGGCCTGTCCGGAACGCTCGCCAAACATATCGATCAAGGAGCGGAGGTTACTTATATATGCCTTACGCTTGGCCAGATGGGCCGCAATCTCGGCAATCCGCCGTTCGCCAACCGAGAGACGTTGCCAGAGGTGCGCAAGCTCGAGTTGGAGCAGTCGTGCCGAATCATCGGCATCAAAGATCTTCGACTGTTCGGCCTGCATGACAAGACGATCGAATTCGAGGATCATGACCTGCTGGTGCAACGTCTGCGCAGCGTCATCGACGAGTTGAACCCGTTGATTGTTTATACCTTCTATCCGGGTTTCGCCGTCCATCCTGATCACGATGCCACTGGAGCGGTCGTCATACGCACGGTTCAGGAGATGCCGGCGGACAAGCGTCCGGAGGTTCGTTGCCTGGCTTTTTCCCGAGGTTGCGAGGAAGTGCTTGGCAAGCCGCACATCGTCAATGATGTCGGAGATTATATGAAGCAGAAGGTCGGGGCGATCCGGGCGCATCGCTCACAGTTCCTGTTCAATATGGACAATGAGGCAGAAGTGAAGCGGGTGTTCGGCACCGAAAAGTTCTGGATTTATCAATTCGTTTAACTATTATCTGGTATCATTCACACGATCTTCTGGGGAAACCGTCGGCAAATTAGTCCGATAGTCTCACAACCATCACCAGTTAGAGGAGTAAGAATCATCAGGGTCAACGGCGCAAGCACAGAATCAAGGGGATCATCCACTTGTTCATGTGCAAGGTTGCAAGAGAAGATTCATGTAAGTGGGCTGGTCTCAAGATAAAGGGAGAGGTGATGATGATTCGAAATCGCATTGTCGTATTGCTTTTGACCGCGATCGCGCTGCTCATGCCGCTTCATGTGTTGGCGCAGTCCGAAAGCGAGTCAACAGGAACGAACAGCGAAAGAGAACTCGTAATATACCTTAATGAAGCGCTGTTAGAGTTGGAAGATCCATTGTTGACTGTGAATGGCAGGATTATGGCTCCGGTTAGGTTGCTTGCACAAGCACTCGGCGGCAATGTAACATGGGAGCCCGAAGAGAAGGAAGTTCGCGTCGATTCGATATTGGGCGACGAGTATGCATTCGAGCCGGATAGTCCGATATTGCGTTTTAACGAAGTGGAATATCGGATGGATGTCGAAACGATCACCGTGGATGGCCACATCTATGTGCCGCTGCGCCATCTGGCAGAATTCATGAATGCCAGCGTGGCATATGAGGTGGAGACGTTGACCGTGAGTTTGACCCTGCAACCATACCATGTCGTTCAGGAAGGCGATACCGTGTCAACCATCGCTGCCCAATATGGCATCGAAGAGAGCCTGCTGATCGAACGCAACCAGTTGTCTGATCCAACTGTGCTTGAGCCCGGCCAGTTGCTGATGACCTTGATCCCGGACATCATGGCGAACAAGATCGAGGCCAAGCCGGAGTCTGAAGTGCACACGGCATCACAAACCTCCGCGTCCGCGTACAGCGAGGAGGAACTGTTGTGGCTGGCTAGGATCACGATGGTGGAGGCCGGCTATGAACCCTACGAGGGTCAGTTAGCAGTTGCCAACGTAATCCTGAATCGAGTGAAAGATCCAAGATTTCCGAATACGATCTATGACGTCATCCACGCTCCCGGCCAATTCCCGCCTGCCTTAAACGGCAAGCTGCAGGATGTCCAGCCGAGCGAGAGCGTCTGGAAGGCGGTCAGAGCGGCCGCAGCAGGGGAGAATAACGTGCCGGGCGCCGTTTATTTCCACAACCCCAAGGTTACTTCCGGCGGCTTCTGGAACAGCTTGACCGAGGTCGCCAAGATCGGAAACCATCGTTTCCTGAAGTAAACCTAAATCAAGCTGCCTCAACTGTTTCGTGTAAACGAACAGGAGGCAGCTTGTTTTATATTTGTGGGGGCAGGGGAGAAGGCCTCTTATTCGGTGATCAATTTCAGCTTACCAGACGACAGGATGTCGATCTTGACCTCGACCTCCAACGAATCTTTGTACAATGTCAGTTTCCGTTCCTTCAAGTGTTCTTTCCACCATTTGGTGTGCTTCAGGTATAATTGATGCTCCAGTTGATAAATATCGATATTCTTCTCCAGAGCGTTTTCGTAGGTGGTGAGGATCTCCTCCTTGGCCTGCTCGCTCGCTAACCTCTCCATCTCCCGTTCGGGGATTGGTTCAATCACTTCGATGACGAGCCCCTTCATCGTAACCAGCATGTGGAATCGGACACGATCTCCTTCGAAGATCGGTGTGATCTTCACCTTGGGGTTGCCCACAGAGACTTCGGAGTATACCTTATCTTGATGTCTGACCACAACGGGAGTCCGTTCAGTGGCCGGCGTCACATAGCGCAGTCCCAAGATCTCATCCATCCTGAAGAAACCGTTATACTTGTAGGAGTCAAAGGTGAAGATACCGTTCAACTGAAGCATCTCCTTCGCCTTCTTATCCTCCTTCCAATCGCTTTTGTTTATATCGATGGAGGGGAGAATGGCAGTCCGGCCCGGCTCACGGATATCCGTGAGAAACTGCCGCATCATCGTAGGAGGAATGAATGACTTCTGCCTGTATATCTCCTTCGGTTGATGCAGAATGGAAGCGAGGGGAGACAGATTGAAAAAAGGAGATACGTTCAACACTTCGTCCACCTTCGCCTTCGTGCCGTAAACCCATGGCGTATAGCGAAGTTCCTGATACCGGCTGAGCACGTCGAAGATGTTCTGCAGGCCACGATTCAACATATTCTCGCTGAACACGATGGCGCCTACATGGCTGTAGATCACGCGGCGCTGGACGGTGTTGTACAGATCGTTGAAGGCGCTGGCTGCGGTATCGCCCTTGCCCTTGCCAACCCATACAGGCTGATGCTCGGTTGGTTTGTCCGACTCCGGAGTCGTGACCGCTGCAAAATCAATAATCTGCGCATAGACGACAAATTGGCCATCCTCATAGTCGAAACCAAGCGCCATGAAATAGTTGATGTCCTGAGGGTCAACGATATCCCAGCAACCCGTCAGGAGCAAGGAAGAGGCGATGATGGGGGCGGCAGCCAAGAACATCCTGCGGAATCGTTTCATCATGGCTGATCACCGGGATCCGCCTTACCCGAATCATAGAGGAAATCGATCCGTTTGTTGCTGGATGTCGGCTTCTCCTTGAACAGGGCTGCGATTAAGTATTTCGGCCTGAGCGGGCTTAACGGTGCCAGGTATGGGACACCGAAGGATTCCAACCGGCTCAGATAAATGATGATGGTAACGATCGCCAGCATAAAACCGTACATTCCCAGGAAAGCCGCTGCCCCATTGACGAGGGTGCGAACGATGGTCACCGAAGAGCTCAGCGTTTGGTTCACCAGCGTAAATGTCGCAACCGCAGTGAGCGCTGCGACGATGAGCATCGTGGTGGAAGCAAGCCCCGCCCGGATCACGGCATCGCCGACGATGATGCCGCCTACGACGGCAATCGTCTGCCCAACCGGCTTCGGCAAGCGGATCGCTGCCTCACGGAAGATCTCGAACAGGGCAAGCATCAGGAAGGCCTCCACAGGCCCAGGCATCGGCAAGCCCAAGCGCGTATTGACGACCGTAGCCAGGAGCGGGAAGGGCAACTGCTCCACGTTATAGGAAGTCAGCGCGATCCAGAAACCCGGCAGGAACAGGGCGATCAACAGCCCGAAGAGGCGGATGCACATCTGAAAGGCGACGATATGCGTCGGAAAGTAGAAATCCTCCGGCGTCTTGATCAGCAAGGTGAGATTCACCGGAGCGATGATGGCGATCGGCGAGCCATCCACGAGGATCGCCAGCCTCCCGCGTATCAGGCATTCGACGACAAAATCAGGACGACCCGTATAGGTGAGCAGCGGGAATAAAGCGAACGAGGAGTCTGACATCATCTCCTCCAGCTGCGCGCTGCTGAGCAGAGAGTCCACCTGAATGTTGCTCAGCCGCTTACGCGCCTCCGCAAGGATCTCCGGCCGGATATATCCGTGGATGTAGAGGAGGGCAGCACGGGTCTCACTCTTGCGCCCAATGACATATTGCTCGTAACGCAGCGCATTGGTACGCAGCCGCTTGCGAACGAGAGCGGCATTGATCGCCAGATTCTCCACGAACCCGTCCCGCGGCCCTTTGATGGACAGCTCCGTATTGGCTTCTTCCGGCTGCCTGTCCGGAACCTTCGCCGCATCATAGGCATACAGCCTGTGCAGCCTCGTAAAGTAGATGACCAGTTGGCCAGCGAACACCTTCGTGATGATCTGTCCAACCTCATGGATTGATTGCAGATCAAGCTCGACGGCGGATTCCAGATCCGTGCTATAGTTACTCGGCAGATGGCGGAGCCTGGGGATGACAAACTGGTTGATCTGCATGACATCCGACATACCGTCACAATAGATCAGGACAACCTCGTCTGACGGATCCCCGCCTTGTATCTGATGCCTGAAGATTCGCACATCCGCGCAACCTTCGAACAGATCATGGAACCATTGCTCCGATAGTTGTCCGTTCTCAGGCAACTGGTCTGGATAAATGACCGGCACCTGATACTCGGATCGGCTTGCCATTATTCTGGTTATCAACTTGGAAGTCCGTTTCATCGGATTCACCCCTTGTTGCCTGTCGCAGATCGTCTCTTGGCTATCTGAAGCAGGATGAAGAAGATGATGGTGACGAGCAGGCCAAAGAATAACGAATACGGGAAATAGACATTCTTCATAAATTGCAGATACATCATGTCACTGATGGGCAAGACCGCGATGATCAGCAGCACAACAACCTGAGCGATCATGATCCGGTTACGCGTAATGGGAGATTGGATCGGCAACAGATCGGTGATGAGGAAGATCGACAGGGCGATGCGGATCACAGCTCCAGACACCCACTGATAGATCGACAGGAAATCGACATGCTGGATGTACTTGCCGATACTGACGAGCCGCCATTCTTCATAGGCAGGATAACGCAGGTCCGCTGCTTCAAAGGGCCCAAATTCGGCGATGGCACCGGTAACGGGGCCGAGGATCAGGACAACGAGGAACAACCCGATGATCATGAAGGTGCCAAGACGCAGGCGCGATTTCAACTTGTGCTGAAAGAGCAAGATGATACACAGTTCGGCAAGCCCCCCTGTGACGAAAATAGCGCTGTGAATGATGGTTTCCCAACCGTTTTCCAAGATCGGAAACATCAGCGAGTAGTTTTTCTTCGGCAGATTGGCACTCATCACGAAATCGCCAAACAAGATGACGAACGGCAGCAGAATCCCCGAGCTGATCGTGATGGCCCGGAACCCCCAGCGGGCGGCGAAATAACTGACGAGCAGCAGGGCAATCGCCAGGACGAAGATCGGAGTTCGATTGAGATAGGACACCTTCGTCCAGGTCGTCGTTTCCTTCAAGGTGATGGCGGCCATCATAAACAGATAGAAGATGAACCAAACGCGAACGACCCATGTGAACACCGGACCAAATTGCTCCTGCAGCCAAGTGATGAGAGGCGCTTGCTGTATGTTGTTCATGACCAGATGTAACAAGAAGCACCAGAGGAGGTAGGGGGGTGTAATCACGACAATCGTCAGCCAGGCATCGCGTCTGGCGACTTCCAGCAGCGGCGGGATGACGAGGACATGGTTCATTAGTCCAACGGTCAGGATCATCGTACTGAAGGCGGGTATGATGCCGATTCCGGTAGAGTTACGCATGCACTGTCCCACTTTCCCCAGATTTATGTCTCTCGGGATATTATTGCCAGAAGGACAGGGATTATGTGAACAAAAAAACTGCCCTTGCAACAAGGGCAGTTCTGGTCATATGGACTGCACAATATGTGCAGGTTATTCAACGGATTACTGGTTGGCAAAGAAATCAATGGCCTTCTGAATGAAGTGTCTGTCTTCCTCAGGCACGTCGTCCTCTTCATAGATGGCCGAAACTGGACAAGCAAGCTCGCAAGCTCCGCAGGAGATGCAAACGTCCGGATCGATAAAATATTGATCTTCGCCTTCCTTGATACAGTCAACCGGGCAAACTTCCACACAATCTGCTGCTTTCTCCCCAATACAAGGAGATGTGATGACAAATGCCATTTCAATTCCCTCCCATAGATAGTTCGATCATCCATCGTACACTTCTTCGTCTATCGTCCGAACTCTGGATCTGGCAGAAGCGATGTTCGGCCATAAACATGATTTCTTTAAACTTATTTTAAGTTTAGATGATCTTTTGACTTTTTTCAATATATGATCACAATTTTTTTGCGATAGACTCTTGACATTTTGGGAGAGAAGTGATAATCATATGAGAATCAATTGAATGACAGTGATTCTCAATACGGGCTTGTCTCAAGTGAGAATGCATTCATGAAAGATAGGATCTAACGATTTCGCGGATGCTGTGTACTAATTCTTAAGCGGACGTTTGACATCTGAACGGTTAACCGCCATAATAAGTATACATAAATATATAAAAAGTATAGGAATTGGCTGGTGAGAACATGAAATTGCTTGGCATCTCGGGAACGATCGTTGGCAGTAAGACCAAGACGGCAGTGCAGGCCGTCCTTGACAAGGTTAAGGAAGCCTATCCAGAAGTGGAAGTAGAGCTGCTGGATATGAAGGATTATCAGGTTCAGTTTTGTGACGGGCGTGATCCTGCCGATTATGATGGGGACACGAGAACGGTGATCGACAAGGTGGCAAGTGCGGATTTTTATGTCATCGGCACGCCGGTGTTTCAGGCGTCGATTACGGGTGTGCTGAAGAATCTGTTTGATCTTGTGCCGATCTCTGCCTTCTATCAGAAAGTGATGGGCTTCGTGGCGACGGGAGGCACATATCAGCATTATCTCATGGTGGAGAATCAGCTCAAGCCGATAGCCGGATTCTTCCGCGCATATGTGGCGCCTAGCTATGTTTATCTGCATGACGATCATTTCGATGAGCAGAAACGAATCGCAGATCCGGAAGTGCTCTCGCGCATCGAGCGGCTGGCCCATGAAGTGGTGAATATGCAGAGAGGACTGCGCGGGTCATGATGGTTGTGTGGCAGATAGGAACGATGATCGGTATAATCAACCTCTTGCGGAGCTTCGGGCCGCGAAGAGGTTGTTTTTTTATGGAATGGCACATAACATAGAAAAATATGGATTGAAGGGAAAGTTTGTAATATCATAAGGATTATTAATCAAAAATTGGAATAGGAAGGGGTACATCATGGCTTATTTCTACAGTGACAGGATCATGTTTCGCGAATATCTCGAGTCGGATTTGACGCATATCCGGGAGTGGGTGAACGATCCGGAGATCACCGACTACCTGTCTGACATTTTTACATACCCGCACACGCTGGCGTACTCCGCAGAGTTTCTGAACGACATGATCCAAGGCAACACCAACAGCAAGGGGTTCGTCATCGCGGAGAAGGATACGCAGAATTACATCGGACAGATAGATCTGGTCAATATCGATTGGAAAAACCGTACCGCCTCGATCGGGATCGTCATCGGCAAGAAGCAATATCTTGGACAAGGCTATGGCACCGAAGCCCTCCGGCTGTTACAGGAAGTTGCCTTTCATACCATGAATCTGAATCGCCTGGAACTGATGGTTTATGCGTTCAATGAGCGGGCCTATCGTTGTTACCTGAAGTGCGGATTCCGCGAAGAAGGCCGGCTTCGCCATAAGTTGTACCGTAACGGCAGGTACTGGGATGTCATCTGGATGGGGATCTTGCGGGATGAGTATGAACAGATCAGATCAGAGAAGGGATCGTCGTGAACATCAGAATCCAGAGATTGGCGCCGGAACAGGAGATCCCTTATGATCTTCTTCTGCTGGCCGATCCGAACAAGGAACTGGTTGATGACTATTTGGGCAGGGGACATTGCTACGTTGCCCTTATGGATGATGTGACCGTTGGTGAGTTTGTCCTGATCCGAACGCATCCTCAGACTGTCGAAATCGTGAATATCGCGGTCAAGGAAGAGTATCAGGGTAGAGGGATCGGTAAAGCGCTTGTGCTGAGGGCGATCGAAGAAGCCAAGGCGATGAACGCCAGGACGATCGAGATCGGCACAGCCAATTCCAGCTTCACGCAGCTGGCTCTCTATCAGAAATGTGGTTTCCGTATCGTCGGTGTAGATCCCGATTTCTTCATTCGCAACTATGACGAGGAAATCTATGAGAACGGCATTCAGGTGCGGGATATGATCCGCCTGCGGATGGTGTTGGAATAGGCGAGCAACTGATGCCGATTGATAATCCCATCTAACCAAGTATAAGGAGGAAATGAATGATGGAAACGAATCTGACCAAGCAAATCGCCAATCAAGGCCTTGGAATCAGCGGTTTGGGAGGGTGGCTTATTCTTGTTCAGATCGGGATCTTCTTGACGTTGATCATGACCATCGTAAACGTGTTTGTAAATATACTCCCGGTCTATGAGCATGAGACGTGGACCGCATTGACTTCCTCTGAATCCGTGGTTTACCACGAAATGTGGGCTCCTGTCGTTATATTTGAAACGGTATATAATATTGCGCTCATCGCTTATGTCATTTATCTCATCACCCAGTTTTATGGCAAGAAGAGAACGGTGCCCGCTTTGATGATCCTATTATACGTAGGTGGCTTTGTTGTAGGCTTGATTGACTATATCCTCCTACAGCAGATCCCATTCGCAAGGGAAATGGAAGGCGAAAGTACACTCAAGGCCTTATTCAGGTCGTTTCTTGCCTGTTGCATCTGGGTTCCTTATTTCATCAGGTCAAGAAGAGTGAAAAATACGTTTGTGAGATAAGAATGAGCTGGCAAACCACAGGAGGATTACCAGGAGAACAGCACAGATCATCAGGATTGACCATCGGTCTATAACCTTATGGTACAGATCAGGCGAGAGATACGCTCCATGTTGATACAGTAGCTGGTCCATATAGGTCGCGATCTGGCGTTTGCCTGTTTGAATGTTCCAACCTTGTTGCTGAATGGCGACTTGCAAAACCCGATTAGCCTGTATCACTTCTCCGATGACGGCTTCCAGAGCTTCGATTCGTATATAGTAATGTTGGTTGTCTTGTGATCGAGTCGTGCCATCAGCCAATCGAAACGGGCGGACATAGCGCCAACCTTGCACGTAAGTGGGGAAGCTGGTGAACCCGTATCCGATCTCATGCAACATAGAATTGCCGAATCTTTCGGAGATGGCGATGATATCCGTACCCTTCTGGATCACCAGAGCAGGCTCTGACTTTCCACTTGGAATCTCTGTGTAATAATGAAGAGTTATTGGAGAAGTGATTCGTGCAGTCAAGTCATACAGTGGTAAAGCCTGAACGGTTGGTAGTTAGGATGAGAAGAAGGCCAAATCCATCTCGTTCATCGGAAATCCCTGTTGGTAAGGGCTGGGATGTGCTCCTTCTACGAAAGCGATTTGTAATCGTTCATTATGAATGAAGGCTGAACCAACGCGATAGATGCTTGTACAGATGAGGACAGGACAGAGCAGTATGACGAACATCCTTAGGTAAGAACGGGATACGGGTACTTTAGGCATCACGAACCTCCCTGTGTATTCAGAAAAGTTGGGCAACGGATATCCCTTCAATCTGACCATACCTAAATGTAAAAAAAAGAAAGTTGGATATCGTGGTTTCAGCGAAATATACAATCGATCGGAATGAAGCGGCTTGATGGATAACTTGGAACGTATTTTACGTAAAAAATGACACCACATATCTCCTATGTCCGTATACAGTTGAAGGAGTGATCCCAAGACATAGGCAGTAATATCACAGATGTACGCTAGAAATACCAAAGCCATATAAGGAGATTGTTGAACATGGATCGATTCTTCGAACTTTTGCTTGGCCCCCTGTATGACAAGCTCTTTGTGAAGTTCAAACGCCTCAGGGCTCGCCTGTTGTTGAGGTATTCATCCGAGGTCGATGAATGGTTTCGTGATGATCGGTATGACGGCGGATATGTAGATGGCATTGCTGGACGATGTAATTCAGATGGACCTGTTCTTGGACAAGGGTTATCGACGTAAGCTGGCGGTTGATCAGGAGCTTCGAAAGCGATTCGTCCGTGCGTTAGAAACCCGATTGACGAACATGTAACAACTAATGCATCTGACTGTCTGACGGTATCTGTAGGTCAAAGGAGAGAACACAAACCATTGAACAAGAAAGTCGGCATTATCTTCGATATGGACAATACATTGCTCCAGTCCAGAATCGATTACGCCGCGATGAAGCGGGATACGTATCAATATCTAACCGATCTGGGCATCTTGCCGGAGGGTCTTGATCTTCAAATGCAGACCACATCCACCCTCATTGAAGCGGCCTTCCAGTCAGGTCTGATGGACGAAGAGCAGGTCCGTGAGATGTGGGAGGTCGCTAAGAAGCACGAACTGATCGGGATGAAGGATGCGAAGCTTGAACCAGGGGTACGTGAGCTCCTGGAGCAGCTTCATGGACAGTACAAGTTGACGGTCGTCACGAACAATTCATATGAAGCGGCGCGGTCTGCTCTCGAAGGCCATCGTATCTTTGATCGATTTGATGTTGTGGTAGGACGAGAACAGGCTGGCGCATTGAAACCATCGCCCGCGGGTTTCCTCCGAGTTCTGGAGCAATATCCGAAGACGCAGGCATCGGATTGGCTGTCAGTCGGAGATTCTTGGATTGATGGAGCAGCCGCACAGGATGCAGGAATTCCGTTTATTCTGTATCAGGGGAATCTAGAGCAGCTTAAGCAGCATGAGGTACAGCCTGCCGCGCATATCAGCGATATTCGTGATTTGATGAAGTATCTCTCATAGTTGGAAACCTAGATATGGCACAGATCGTCATAATGTATACATGAGGAGAGTGAAAGTTTCATGCATGACAGTTTCGGTTTGGGCGTGGATGCGCCTCCAAGCGCATTTCAAACGTTCTTCGTGATCATGCTTGTAGTGGTTATCGGCATATTTGCATTCGTCATCATCAGAGGTCTCGAAACCTGGGTAAGAAATAATCAATCGGAAGTGCTGACCAGACCGTGCAAGGTTGTTGCCAAACGGCAGCATGTATGGGGAGGATCAGGTGATTCCAGCGCACATACCAGTTATTTTATTACGTTTGAGTTTGAAGATAGCTCAAGGCTGGAACTTCCGGTTAGAGACAATCAGTTCGGCTTGATCGCAGAGGGTGATATCGGTATGCTGACCTATCAAGGCACGAGATTTCTGGAGTTTATGCGCAACTGATCGGCGCCTGCCTGATAGAATGGCTGAGGTAAGAAGGAGTGAAGAAATGATCTATACTACTTTGTTGTATCGCTGCGCAGAAATTTAACTACGTTAATATTTACCTCTCAAGAAAAATGGGGAGGAATCCCTTCTTCGCAAAAAGTGATGAAGAGATAGGAGATCGCGCAATGACCGCTTACATTAAACCGGAAATACCCATTGAGGAAGTTCAGGAGATCGTCAGGAAGGAGCTCGGTACCGAAGCAACCGGGATGATACCTCTGGATGGCGGCAATCTGAGCCGTGTATTCGCCTTCAACGCCGGCGGCAAGGGGTATGTGATCAAAATCAGCGATCTGGAAGGTGCCTTCGGAACGGAGCGCTATGTTTCAGAGTTGTTGGCGGGTAAGGAAGATATACGCTTCCCGCGCTGTCTGGCGATGGGGCAGGCCGCTCAACGCACCTATGTCATCTTGGAAAAACTGGAAGGAAGCAATCTCCATTCCTATGCGGCGGAGGAACAGCTTCGCCAGGTGCCGCAATTGATCAGGATCTTATTCAGGCTGTCAGAGGTGGACGTGAGCAACACCAGCGGCTATGGCTGGTTCCGTCCGGATGGCAACGGTTCCCACACATCCTGGAACGAATTTATCACGGCCGCCTTTGCGGAGGATCAGACGGGGACGTTCTGGGAGAACTGGCATGAGCTGTATAGCAGTTCCTGCTTGGAACGGGATGTTTTTGAAGAGATCTATCATCGATTGCTGCATTATGCGCCATATGCTGAGCCTCACAGACATTTCGTGCATGGAGATTTTCACCAATGGAACATATTATCGGACGGCAAGCGGATTACGGGTATCCTGGATGGGCTTTACATGTATGGTGATCCGCTTATCGACCTGGCGAATCTGGATCGTCATATGCCCTGGGCGGGAGTCGTTCTGGCGTATCAAGCGCACTTGGCGCAAGCTGAGATAAGCATGCCAAACTTCACGGAGCGTTTGCGAGCTGCTTATTATTTCAAGGGGTTGGACGGATTGCGGTTCTATGCGAAGATGGGCTGGAAGGATGCTTACCTGGGTACTCGGCACTTTCTGCTTGGTCTGGAATGACTATATGTCATCAAGCAGCCATGAACATAAACACGGCCGTGTATTAGTCAAAGAGGGGATGTGTATGAAGCATCTTACATTTGAGCAATACCTGGAAGATTACAACCAATCCTTTCAAGGTTGGGATTTCTCGTATCTTGAACGAACCTCAAGAATGGTCGAATTTCCGCTACCTTGGAACTACTACAATATCGTTCGCACTTACCTTCGGGATGCCGATAGTTTGCTGGATATGGGCACTGGCGGTGGGGAATTCCTGTCTTCGCTCACACCGCTGCCTGCTTGTACGATTGCAACGGAGGGATACGAACCGAATGTTCGAGTGGCGAAGAATCGATTGGAGCCGCTTGGGGTCAAGGTCATCCATGATTTCACTGATGACCGTCTGCCAGTCGAATCCGGTTCGATCCAACTGATCATCAATCGGCATGAGTCGTTTTCCAGCACTGAGATCCATCGAATCTTGAAACCAGGCGGAGTATTCATCACGCAGCAAGTAGGAGGAGAGAACAATCGCGAACTCAATGAGTTCCTCGGTGCTGAGGATTATGAATACAAGGATTTTCATCTGGCGGTAACGTCTGTGGAACTGGAGAACACAGGCTTCAAGCTGATCTATAGCAATGAAGTTCTGTCAAGAACTAGATTCTATGATATCGGTGCCGTGTTGTACTATCTGAGAGTGGTTGAATGGCAGATTCCTGACTTCACGATAGAGAAGTATGAAGCGAAGTTGAGGGAGTTACATCAGGTGATCACAGACGTTGGTTATTTCGATGTCACCTGCCATCGATTTGTTCTCGTCGCGGCGAAAGATTAGGCAGAACAATCGCTGCACTTCGATGTTTTCATGTGGAAGGAGATGTGGACCTTGCAGAGGTTATTGACCTTGCGAAGCTTGATCATCACCATCATCCTGTCGATCCTGGTACCGGCATCGTACGAACCTACAACACCACTTCAGGAGAAATGGATGAACCAACAAGCGATCATCGTTGAACTGCAACGAGAAATTGCTCTTGTGGATGATCAGATGGCAAACAGGGAGAAAGAGCTGGCGGATCTGCAGAAGTCCATCGTTGAGCTAGAGCATCCCAACTGGACCGCGGCAATGGATGCAGGCAGACAAACGGGCGTGGAGCTGGTAATCAACGAGCAGCCATGGCTGAGAAAGTTCATGGATGGAACGGTGTGGGATAAGATTGTGATCGCAGACTCCGTCGTGATCTCAGATTCGCTGTTCATCGAGGGCATCAACAACCTGGTCTGCCTTCAAACCACGGACACGGGAAGGTATCCAAACGGTTACCGGATGTATTATACCTTTGAGTTTTACGAAGGCGATGAGACGTATACCTTTGACCTGATTGACCAGCATGCTATACAAGTGGATCGGCATCAACTGTACCTCTGGCCGCAATGTAATCTGTACAGAGTGATAGAAGCGTTTATGCCCGCAGAACCTTTTGTGAAACATGATGGACTCATCGCGAAGATGGCGGCCAGCGGCGCCATCAAAAGGGGCGAACAATACGTTTTGTTTGCGCCAAAATGGGTACAGCTGCGAATCTGGCCGCTGCTGGATGGAGAACTGTTGGATGAGAAGCCTGAACACACAGGCGATCGGATCGAAAGATTCACCTTCTATTATCACGGGGATGAACTGTACATGGATATATACCCTCAATATGTGCATCTATTGGGTCCAGGAGAAGAACTCTGGTTATTCCTTGATGATGCCGAGTACATCTTGGCAGGTGAACCGGGATGAGCAGAATAATGGGATTCCGACATGTCCGGGGGGCGTTGATCTTGCGGCGATGGATCATTAGCATCATCCTGTTGGCCTTAATGCTGACCGGTTGCCATCCTGCCGGAGCACATCTGCGGGATGAAGTGAATCAACAGGAGTCAAAGATAGCCGAAATGCAGCAAGAACTTGCGGGCAAGAGGGAAGAACTGGGCAACATGATCGATCAAATCAATGAACTGACCAAGATCAAAGCCGAGATAATGGTTGGCAGGAACTTCGATATAGAGAGTCAATTCTACACGGATTTGCTGAACGAGCATCCGTGGCTGGAGAAATTCAAAGAGAGAACGATTTGGGACAGCATGGTCATCTCTCGATATGAAGGAGATCCAGAAGCGCAAGTGATCGACGACCCGCTGATCATCGAATCTGTGGACAATCCGTATTATTGTATTCAACATGTGACGACCGAAAGTTATCCGAACGGTTACCCGATGAATTACGTGTTTGACTTTTATGAGGGTGAAGAGAAATACTCCTTGGTCCTTGTTGACCAATATGCCATACTGGCAGGCCAGTACCAACTGATGCTCTGGCCTGACTGCGACATCTACAGAGTGGTTGAAGCCTTTATGCCGGCCTTGCCTTTCGTGAAACATGACGGCCTCATCGCGAAGATGGCGGCCAGCGGCGCAGTGAGGAGAGGCGATGTTTATGTTCAATTTGCTGGCTATCGCGTGCGTTCAAAAGTCTGGCCATTGGTGAGTGAAGAAGTGCAACTGCTGGAAGAGGAACCGGAGCAGACAGGAGAACGAATCGAGAGATTCACCTTCTATTATCATGGGGATGAACTGTACATGGACGTATATCCGCAACATGTGCATTTGCTCGGGCAAGGGGAAGAATCGTGGTATTTTCATGAACGGGCAGATGAAGTGTTTCTGTTTGAACCAGGTTAATCGACAGGAGGATCGACATGAAGCTTATCTATGCAGCAGATCTGCACGGAAACAAGAAGGCCTATCAGGAGTTGATTGAGCTCGCTATGCGGCGTGCCCCCGACATCCTGCTGATGGGTGGTGACTATTTCCGTCCGTCCAGAAACGTCGCTTCGCAACTGGCCTTTATCGAAGAGTTCCTCGCACCTGCCCTTGTTCAACTGGAAGTGCCAGTCTATTTCATCCCGGGTAACACGGACTATCCCATAGCGATAGAACGGCTGAGTCAGATAGCGAACCATATCAAGCTTCTTGATCTGAATCCCGTCCGCATCGGTTCCGGTCTTGTGCTGCGCGGTTATGGCATGGTCAATGTCAGCCCGTTCAGGATCAAGAATTACGAGAGACGGGATCTCGCAGGCGAAGAATTTCGCGGCTCTGATTCATACCTGTTGACGGGCGCTGGCACGAAGTTGACAGAAGTTGCTCCAGATACCTTGAATCAATTGCCAAGCATCGAAGAGGAGCTTCAACACATCGATGGCGGACGGGGAGAGATATGGGTGATGCATGCGCCGCCATATGGCACGAAGCTGGACATGATCAACCAGTCGCAGCATGTGGGCAGCCGGGCGATCCGTGAAGCGATCAAGAAGCATCAACCGCTCTTGACGCTGCACGGTCACATCCACGAATCTCCGTATGTGTCAGGCAGTTGGATGGATCATCTTAACGATAGCATCTGCATCAATCCGGGCAGCGGATCGGGCTTGCATGCGATTACCCTGGAGGTCGCAGATGGCCGGATCCTCGAGCTGAAGCATACGGCACTATAGACCAGTACGGCCAATTCAGGCGCTAAGTTCGATGGGTTCAGGCCATTCTGAGCTTCCTGGAAAATTTATAATCATGATACGCCAAAAATGTTAATTCTTTATGGGGAAATTCGTCTATATCATCAGATCGGATCGAGGGCAACTCTCATTCGGTCATCCCAATATCAAGAAATTAAAGGAGATGAAGTTCCCATGAAGAAAGCAAAACTGCTAACCGTTGTGATGGTGTGTCTGGTGCTGCTTTTGCCCGGTCAGGTGTGGGCATCGCCTTTGGGTCAGGCTGTGATTTCGGCCCCGCCGATCGTGATCAGCCCGATGACCGTGTTTGACCCTAGTTTTAAGTACCTGGATTCTGGATCGGGTCATCTGTCCAATATGGGCAATGGCAAGGTCGATATCTGGGGAGAAACGTTCGCTACCCACGATGTCGATTCGGTCAAGGTCCAAATCACCCTGCAACGCTGGACAGGTTCATCCTGGGTGGACGTATATTCGGGCCCGCTCGTTATTTATTACTACGATAATTATGCCTATGATAGCACATATGTGACCGTCCCGACCGGTTACTATTATCGGGTGAAATCCTACCACGAAGTGACCTATGGTACCACGGTAGAGTTCGGAACTCGCTATTCCGGCTACTTATTGGTAAACTGAACGACAAGAGCAGTGAACATCGATTGTTCACTGCTCTTCCATTGATCGGGCAATAGCAAGAATCTCTTCTTCGCTCAGGCTTCCGATGATTTGATTAAAGATTCGATCATCCGTGAGCCATTCCAGGTGGATATTGCCGGTGTCTGGGATGAGGATGATCCCTGGCCTGTCGTGGATGACGACATCCTTGTATTCTCCGCCTTGGGTGGATATTTCGGCCTTCAGGCCTTCGCTGGGGCCATGAATCATCCGTTGCGTGATGCGAATCGCTTCGCCATCGGCTCCGGTATACTCGATGATGACGTGATTGTATTGATCTTCCGATGTCTGGTAGACCCGGACTCGCTTTAATTGGAAGCGATCGGGAACCGTGGCCGGCACCTGGAGAAAGGGAACCTTCTCGAGCGCCTCTTCCAGGGTGACCTCCACGGTCGGAGGCCGATGCTCTGGCGAAGGACTTTCTATCCCCGGCGGCAGCGTGAGGGCAGCCTCTCCATGGGGCTCCTTGGCCCGCTCATGGAAAACCTCGACCATCGCGTTCTGGATATGCTTAAACAGATAGCTGAATGAATACGCCCCTGTTAGATTGGTGTTGAATGCGATTGCCGCAAGGACGAGGAAAGCAGCCGCGACCGTTCCCATCCTTATGGCAAGACGCTTACGGCGCTTTCTTCTCATAAGCTCTGCTTGTACTTTCGTCCATGACGTTGAACTGTCGGGTATTTCGATGTTATCGTATAGGTGGCGCAGACTTTGGCCAAAATCATCATCTTGTCTTCTCTCATCCATCATGATAAATCCCACTTTCTTTGGAACTGTTCAAGCAGTTTCTTCCTGGCGCGTTTTAGCTTCTGGCTGATGGCCGGTTTGGACAACCGGAGCTGTTCCGCCACTTCTTGGATCGTCCTTTCCTCGATGTAATAGAGCAGGATGAGCACCCGGTACTCCGGTTTCATGCTGGCTATCACTTCATGAAGCAACTCATCCCTGATCTTGTTCTCAACATGATGTTCGATCTCGACACTGCCAGCGGCTGTCTCTTGTTGGCTCGTCATATTATTGACGTTATCCAGATACGTCAGATGACGGTCTTTATGTATTTTTCTCAAGTAATCCACGGTCTGATTGCGCGCGACTTGCTTGATCCAGGGCAAGATCTTCGAAACTTCATGTTTATGGACAGCCGACAGGATCTTGAAGAAAACTTCCTGTATGATATCCTCCGTAATGGCATGATCCTTAACCAGGAAGTAGATATCCTTATAGACAAACGTATAAAATGAACGGTAAACGGTATGCTGAACCTCTTGATTCAACTGCTCAAATGTATATAGCAAGTAGTACCATTCTTTCACGTTGGCAATCCTTTCAATTTCGGTAATGATCTACTCCAATCTATTTATATTATACATGAAATCTTTGCTTGCTTTACACAAATGTAGAATAATAAAGAAGAATCAAGAAATTTGTGCCGTTCATATTATACATATCTGGGTTTATTATGTAACGAATACATAATATGGAGGTTGAAAATGGGCAGGGGGAGGACAGAGATGAACGCAAACCTGGATCGAATTGTGAAGACGCTGAAAGAGAGAGGGCAACGGCTACCGCTCATGCCAACCGCGATATGGAATCGCGAACTGGAAGAGGAGATCCGTTCGCTCGAATGGCTGGAGAGAAGCAGGGAGCCGGCGATCATCGCGCTTATGGCGGGATTGCATCTGATGAATGACAGTTTGGATGTTTCGCATCGCCATGCACAGAGAATCGAGCATGATGCGACCGGCGCTTACTGGCACGGCCTCATGCACCGCATGGAAGGTGACTTCTCCAACGCCAAGTACTGGTATTCTCAAGCTGGCCGTCATCCGTCAATGGCGGAAGCAGCCAACCGGATCGCCCGGATCTTGGCTGATTATCCGGAACTCGATACCGTAGAGCCCGCTCCTGTCCGTGCTAAGCTGATGGATTACCGGGACCAAGCCAGTTGGCATCCATCGGACTTTACTGATCTCGTCCGGTGGCAGCATGAGCGTGACATCTCGCCAGCCCTGCGGGATGTTCTGGAACGCATCCAATCCGTCGAGCTGAACACACTGCTGGAATATACCATGGATGCCAGTGGAGTGGCCAGTCGATAGAGCATCCAGCTATTCGGCTCGCTTACATGAAACAATGCCGCGTGCAACTCCAGCACGCGGCATTGTGCGGTTTTAACGCTTATGGATATGTCGGCTAGAAGGAGCGGTCGATTCCCGTTTGATGAGCTTCGTAGGCAACAGCGTCTCGAAACAAGCTTCCCGAGGATGCTCGATCCGCCACATCAACTGCGTCAAAGCTTTGTGCGCGAACAGGTTCAGATCGATCGCCATCGTTGTGATCTTCGGGTCGGACACCTGCGAATAGATGCTGTTGTCGAAACCGCAGATGGAGACGTCTTCCGGGACTCGATAGCCCTGCTTCTTCAGCAGGCTCAGGACGATGAAGCTGAACCCGTCGTTGAGGCAGAACCATGCATCCGGCATTTCTTTCAGGCTGCCCAACACTTGCTCGACCGATTGCTCGTCCTCCATAACATCGAGGAACATGAGCTCACGCTGCGGTTCGATGCCATAATCGCGCATTGCCAGAAGATAGCCTTCCCAGCGCTCCTGATAGCTTGGCGATACGCTGACGTTGCCGATAATCGCGATGTTGCGGTGATGGCACTCCAGCAGATGCCGCACAGCATTGTAAGCGCCGAACCGGTTGTTCGTCAGTATCGCATCCGCTTCGATGGCAGGGTGATGATGATCGATCAGGACAACGGGGATGCCTTCCGAGATCACCCGATTGATGTATGGGGTGCTGATATTGGAAAGAATAAGAACCCCGTCAACGCTCTTATCCTGCACAAAACCAGGCATCGTCAGCTGTTCACAGTCATCGGACGTGATCGATTGGATGACCAGCCTGGTGCCATGCCGCTGCGCCTCGCGCTCGATCGACAGATAGATCTCACCGAAGAATGTCTTGAGCGAGAATGTTCGCTCGGAGGCGATGAGGCCGATCGTTCGCGTTTCTTGCTTGTGGCGGTTTGGCGTTTTTTTCTTCTTGTACGTATAACCCATCTCTTCCGCCGCTTGAATGACTCTCCTGCGAGTCTCCTCACTGACTCCGTCCTTCCCGGACAATGCCTGCGAGACGGAATTTTTCGATATATTCAACCTGTCGGCGATGTCTTGCATGACGATTTTTTTGCCCATGGGTACCTCACTACTTAATATCGATTGAATCAACTCGTTTGTAACGTTACAAAATAATATACACAATTCTGATGCGAAAGTAAATATAATCCTGATATATCAACGAATTTGCGCGTTTTTTCCACTCTTGACAACGTGATAAAAGCATATGATAATGATTGTAATCCCAATAATCACGTTACATTATTTATTTTGTAATGTAATTGTAATGTTATATTGGGGGAACAATTCACAAGTAGGGGGCATTAAACATGAGGAGAAAATCGCTGCTGATGTTGATTCTTGTCATGCTTGTGTCTGTCTTTCTAACAGCTTGTGGGGACAACGGTTCATCAGGCGGTGGAGGCAAGAACTCCAACAGTTCTTCTGATTCGTCCTCGACAGGTAACTCATCCGGTTCGTCAGGCTCGGGAAGCAAGGTGACGATCCGCCTGGCCACCTGGGCAGGGGAAAATGAAGCCAAGGAACTGCAACAAATCCTCGATGAACTCAATGCGAAATCTGACACCTATGAGATTGTTCAAGACTCCAATCCTGCTGAATATGATACGCGCTTGATCACCCAATTATCCGGCAACTCCGGTCCGGATCTGTTCTGGGTCAGCGCGCAGCGGGCAGCTCAGTTCGCCGCGGAAGGCATCATGCTGGATATCACGGACCAACTGAATGCTTCCAGCCATGATGCGGCCAAGGTTGATGATTATTATGACGGATCGTTGATGCCGTTCACCCGTGACGGACGCATCTATGGATTGCCCTGGTTGCAACAGCCAGTCATGCTGTACGTGAACAAGTCGTTGTTCGATGAAGCTGGGCTCGATTACCCAGATGCCGACTGGACGTGGGATGACTTCATGAAGGCGGCAAACAGGCTGACGATCGACGAGAACGGCAACCATCCCGGCGATGCCGGTTTCAACTCCGATGCCGTCAAACAATGGGGCTTTACGCTGAACGGTTGGCCGCCATCCCAGATGTTCATCTGGCAGAACGGCGGTGAAGTGATCCTCGAAGATTTCAGCGAATCGCCGATCGATCGGCCAGAAGCTGTGGAAGCGCTAAAGTTCTATTCCGACCTGATCAATAGCCCGGTTACTCCGTCGCAGCAATTGATCAGAGACCGCGGCTTCGACCAGATGTTCCGCAACAAACAGGTTGCGATGTTTATGGGCGGCGCGGCCGACGATCTGGACTCGACGGTTGAACATGTGCAGGCCTACATGGTGCCAGCCGGCAATGGCGGCATCCAAGCGACCTTCGCGGATGTGCTTGGCATGGCCATCAACAAGAAGACGAAGGAACCGGAAGCCGCTTTCGCAGCGCTGCTTGATCTGACCGATGCCATCCATCACTGGAAGATCATGCCGCCGCGCAAGTCGTTGTCCGATCTGGCATCCTTGCAGGAGCTTCATCCGAAGAAGGCACATTCCCTCGAAGCGATCATCGCCTCGATGGATTTCGCTAAGCCTTACCGTTACTTCGACAACTATCCGGAATGGGATAACGTCTACTGGACGCAGCTTATGGACCCGATCGTCAACGGCGGGGCCAATCCTGAAGATCTGATCCCGAATGTCAAACGTTTGCTGGACGAAACCTTGAAGAAATAAGGATCGGGAATGAAGCGGGAGGCCGCATCGCACGTTAGCCTCCTCTTCGCCCATATCTTCAGAAGGGGGAGACAGCATGGAGCACTATATCGGTGCGTTGATCAGATGGACACTGGCGCCTGTCCTGTTGATCATAGCGGCGATCGGCCTCTACTGGCTGTTCCGGGCGATTGGCTGGTCCAAGCGTCAGGCCATGGGACTTGCGATTGTGTCTCCATGGATCATCGGATTTATCGTATTTACGGCGTATCCGTTGCTTCAGTCGCTTTATCTCAGCTTTACAGAATCCAACATCTTCGGCGGGAGCAAGTGGGTCGGCCTGAAGAACTTCAATCGATTGTTTACGGCTGACATCGAGTTCTGGTCGTCCGTACGCATCACCTTGCTGTACGCGCTGTTGTCCACGCCCATTGGCGTGATCGGCGCGCTCTTGGTCGCGATGCTGCTGAACAATCAGATACGCGGGATCGGCACGTTCCGCACGATATACTTCCTTCCCGCCGTTCTCCCGGAGGTTGCGGTGGCCCTGCTGTGGAGATGGATGTTCAACAGCGAGAGCGGGGTGATCAATTTCGCGTTATCGCCGTTGTTCAAACTAACCGGCAACGGTGTTCCAGACTGGTTCGGGGATCCGGACTATGTCTTGCCGGCATTTATCATCATGAGCGTATGGGGGATCTTCGGCACCAACACCGTCGTCTTCCTCGCCGGTTTGCAAGGTGTGCCAAGATCGCTGTACGAAGCCGCCGAGATCGACGGAGCGACGGCGTTCCGCAAGTTTATCCATGTAACCGTGCCGCAGATCTCACCGGTGATCCTGCTGCAGGTGATCATGGGGATGATCGGCGCTCTGCAGGTGTTTACGATCGCCATGTTCGTGAGGCCAACCACGGGTGCAGGCAAGTTTATGAACCAGCTCGTCTATGAACGCGGTTTCGCCCAACTGAAGATGGGGGAAGCCTCCGCTGTAGCCTGGGTGCTGTTCGTAATCATCCTGCTTCTGACCTTGCTGATCTTAAGATCCAGTCCGCTCTGGGTTCATTACGAATCCGAAGTGAAGCGATAAGGAGGGGTGAGCATGGCGAACAGTTTCTCGGGAGCAGCACAGCGCACGCCATCGCTCCGAATGACGCGAGCGGTCAGCCGAGTCCTGATTTATGTGATCGTCATCTTCCTGGCAGTCATCGTGCTGGTGCCATTCTTCTGGATGTTGTCCACCGCGTTGCAAGCTGAGGGGGATATCTTCGCCTGGCCGCCGAAGTGGATTCCTAATCCTCCTCAGTGGCATAACTTCATCGACGCTTGGAACGCCATGCCGTTCACGCGGTATCTTGGCAATACGCTGTTCATCGTCGTGCTGGGCATCATTGGTGAACTGACGAGTGCAACAATCGTGGCGTATGGATTCGCGAGATTTCATTTCCCCGGCAGGGATCTGATCTTCCTCGTTCTCTTGGCGACGATGATGCTGCCATTCCATGTGACGTTGATTCCGACTTATCTGTTATGGCAAGCATTCGGTCTGACGGGAGAGTTTGATCCGTTGGTGCTGAGAACGTGGACAGCCTGGGGGCCGTTCTACATCTTCCTTCTGCGGCAGTTTTTCCTTACCTTGCCAAGAGAGCTAGACGATGCTGCCGCGATCGATGGGGCGGGTACGTTCCAGACGTTCTTCCATGTCATGTTGCCGCAGATCCGGCCGGCGTTGCTTGCGGTTGCCATCTTTGCTTTCCGCGGGTACTGGAACGACTTCCTCGGGCCGCTCATTTATCTGCGAGACATGGATATGTATACCATGAATATTGGTGTCTATTTCTTCATGGGCGGAGTCAATGAAGCGCCGAAGTGGAATTATCTGATGGCGATGTCCGCGCTCGTGGCATTACCGGTGATTGTGCTGTTCTTCTTCGCACAGCGGTATTTTATCGAGGGCATCACATTTACCGGCATCAAGGAATAAGAAATCATACAAGACGCATAATTCGGACAGGAGGAAATCACGTTGAACAGAAATGTGAATGTCACGATCACCCGCTGCGAGAGCAATCCGATTATCTCTCCTCATATGATCCGGCCGTCGATTCCGGGCTGGGAAGTGATCGGCGCGTTCAATGCTGGTGTTGTTCGACATGGAGAGGAGATCATCATGCTGATTCGGGTCGCGGAGCGGCCGGTACAGGATGATCCGGATGCGGTGCATTGTCCGGTATGCCACATCGATGGGCAGGTTGCCGGCGATGACCAGCCGTACACCGTAATCACCTTAAGCCGGAACGACCCGGACTACGATCTGAGCGATTCCCGGGTCGTCCGTGACCGGAAGGGCAATACCGTATATCTGACTTCGATATCGCATTTGCGTCTGGCGCGAAGCAGGGATGGCATCCAGTTCGAGATCGATGAGCGTCCGACGATCATGCCGCAAGGTCCGCTGGAGTCATGGGGCATCGAAGATCCGCGGATCACCGCGCTGGACGGAGAATATTTGATTACGTACAGCGCCGTTTCGGACAAGGGTGTAGGCGTCGGTCTGATCCGAACCACGGACTTCCAATTGTTCAAACGGGAAGCGATGATCCTGCCTCCGACGAACAAGGACGCGGTTATCTTCCCGGAACGCATAGGCGGCAAATATCTGATGCTGCACCGTCCGGTGCCGAGCGGCATAGGTTCGCCGGACATCTGGCTGGCGGAGTCCGATGATCTGAAGTATTGGGGCAACCATCGCTTCGTTATGGGAGTACGGCACGGCAGTTGGGAGAGTGCGCGCATCGGTGCCGGTTGCGTACCGATCCGTACGGAGGAAGGGTGGTTGATCCTGTATCACGGAGCGGATGAGCAGCATCGTTATGCCATGAACGCGGCGCTCCTGGACCTGAATGATCCCGCACGAGTGATCGCGAGACTCCGTGAACCGTTCATGATCCCGGAAGCGGATTATGAGAAGGAAGGCTTCTTCTCCGATGTCGTCTTCGCATGCGGTGCGGTCGTCGATGGTGACCATGTCCATATGTACTATGGAGCGGCAGATGAGCATCTCGGCAGGGTGACTTTCCAGCTTTCTCAGCTCATGAACGTCTTGCTATATTCGGGGTATGATATACAATATAGATAACTCGATATACTGATTAGCAATAAAACAGTGCAATGGAGAGGAAGGAACTCACGATGATTCAGCTGAAGAACCACGGCAAGAAGTCGTGTTCGGCACTGCTGGAAACGTTCAGACGCAGCGGCAAGAAACCGTTGCAAGTCGAGAAGCTCGTGTTCGACAAGGTGAACATGCGCGATGTGTACAATATCGCCGCGCCATTCATCGACGAAGGGGAGTACGTACTTCCTGGGAGAGTCGAGCATCGCGACAGCGAACAGTCAGAAGTTCATTTCTTCGTTCAACGCGGCGGCAAGTGGGTTCCACGTGACAATGCGCCCGTGTTTGCACTTCAAGATCCGTTCTATACGAAGATTCGCGGTGAGCTGATATTCGGCGGCGTTGAGACGTTCCCGCATCCGGAGAAGCCGGGCATGCTCGGCTGGCGGACCGTATTCTACAAAGGTCCTAACATCGCCCGATTGGAGAAGTTCTTCGCGGGCCCGGATCTGATGAAGGACCTGAGATTCGTGGAGCTGGCGGACGGGACGATCGGTATCTTCACACGTCCGCAAGGGGGCAAGGGCGGTAGAGGCAAGATTGGTTATACGACGGCAGATTCGCTGAAGGAGATCACACACAAGCTGATCGCCGATGCACCGCTTCTCGAACTATTCGTCGACGATGAATGGGGCGGCAGCAACGAGATACACCTGCTGGCCAACGGCCTGCTTGGTGTGCTCGGGCATATCGCCCAATTCGATGAGGAAGGCAACCGCCATTATTACCCGATGGTGTTCGCCTTGAATCCCGCTAACCGTTCCTATAGCGATATGGAGATCATCGCGGAACGCGCCAACTTCGTACAGGGACCGGCTAAGCGCGTGGATCTGGTCGATGTGGTGTTTAGCGGCGGACTCATCCGGCATCAGGACGGAACGGCCGATCTGTATGCAGGCATCAGCGATGCTGAAGCGCAGAAGATCCGGATTGTCGATCCGTTCCTCGCATATGAACGAAGCTACGTCAAAGTTTAAAAAAATACGCATTCTGATGAACTTATGGGAGAGGCTCCGGACAGTTTGGAAAACGCTGTCAGGGGCCTCTTCGTTCGTAGTTATTGTGGCGGAATACCGGTACGTTCATTCACGTTCTCGACGACAAATTGACACAAAGATGTCGATCTTATCCCCGTTTATAGCCCTATCGAGTTATAGGAACGGTTACTTCGAATTGTTAAAATGTAGAGGGTTGGAGATAAAGATAAAGAGGGGTGGTAATCGCATGCCGACAAAGAAGAGGTTCGCGGTCATGTTGGCTGCCTTGGCGGCACTGGGTATCTTGTCCGCCTGTTCCGGCTCGGGCAAGCAGCCGATTGATCCAGAAGCGGTGGAAGCACATCTCGTGACGAATCCGGAAGTCATCACCGCAGGCAGCAAGGCGGAGTTTACGACAACGTTCACCGGCATGGAGGCGGACTCTGAGGTTACGGTGAACTATGATGTGAGGATCGACGGCGAACCGGAGCTGTTCAAGGCCTACTACAAAGGGGACGGCAAATTCACCGGCGCCTACACGTTCACGGAGAGCGGCACTTACGATCTGTACATTCACACCTACGTGGAGGATCTGCATCTCATCTTCAAAAAATCGGTTGAGGTAGAGTGATGGCCCTGTTCAGATCCAAACTCATGAATCCGATCTGTCTGCTGATGCTTATCGCCTTATGTTCGCTGCACATCGGACAGGCGCAGGCGATAGCAGAGCAATCAACGGTTGATCTTCCCCTGCAAGACATCCTGGACCGTGCAGGCCCGGGTGAGACGATCATCCTGCCTGAAGGCACCTATGAAGGGCCAATCACGATCAGCAAGCCGCTGACGATCAGAGCTGAGCGGGAAGGGGCTGTCGTCCTGCGCAACAACAGCATGCAGACGGCGGTGACGATCGAAGCAGAGGGGACGATCCTCTCAGGCATACATATCGAAGATGAAACCTTCAAGGAAGAACCGACTGTGCTGGTAACGGCGGACTCGGTCCTGCTGGAAAACCTGCACATCCGCACCGGAGCGCACGGAATCGCGGCCAGGGATGCAAGTGACGGTTCGGTCACCGGATCAACCATCATCTGGGCGCCGCAAGGCATACGTATGGCCGACAAAGGGAACGGCATCGACCTGCTCGATGCGCATCGCTGGAAACTGACGAACAACGCGATCCGCGATGTTCATGACGCCATCTACCTGGAAAGCAGCGATGACGGAGTCATCACGGACAATGTGGTGGAAAGTTCCCGCTATGGCATCCATACGATGTTTTCGAAACGAACGGTCATCGAGCGCAATATCGGCAAGATGAATGTGACCGGCGCGATGGTGATGACCGCCGAGCAAACGTCCGTGAAGGATAACACCTTCGTCAAGCAGAGTGAGAACGTCAATTCGCAGGGAATTCTTCTCTATGATGCGCATCAAATCACCGTGTCCGGCAATGCGGTGGAAGGCAACCGGGTCGGCATCTATATGGAGCAGTCAACGGGCAACCGGCTCGAGGGCAATCAGGTGAACAGCAACTTCATCGGCCTTCAACTGGTAGATGCCAGCGGCAATGAGATACGCGCCAACCGGTTCTTCGGCAATGTGACGGACGCGCAGGCGCGTGGCAGCGAGCACAACACGATCGCGGATAACTACTGGGACAGCTTCGAAGGGATCGATGCCGACGGAGACGGCAAGAGCGACATCGCCTATGCGATGAATCCATTCTTCGCTTCTGTGGCGCAGAAGCGGCCGGCATTTCAGTTGTTCTTCCAATCGCCGGGCATGGTTTTCTTGGAGAGCTTGTTCCAGTCCGGAAGAGAGGGCTGGTCCATGGACGCCTCTCCGCTTATGAAGCCGCCAGCCAGCGGCTATATGTTGGAGCCATCCGATGACAGCAGGACGCTAACAGGCTGGACAGGACTGGTGTTGCTCGGGTGTACAAGCGTATTTATCTTAATGATGAGGAGACGAAAGGCATGAAGAGACAGTTTCTTATGATGGCAATGTTCATGATCATCGTTGCGGTGCTGGCAGCTTGCGGCGGTGAGAAATATAAACCGCAGCCGATCAATGAGGATACGGACAAATGCGCGATCTGCAATATGGCGATCAAGGATGATCAATATGCGACTCAGATTGTAACGAAGGACGGGCAGTCGCTGAAGTTCGACGATCTCGGCGACATGCACACCTGGATGGAGCGCAATGGCACGGATTCGATTGGCGCAGCGTTCGTTCGGGATTATCATCGTTTGCAGTGGATTCGATATGAGAAAGCGTATTATGTATATGACCCTTCTTTCTATACCCCGATGGCGTATGGCGTGGTGTCGTTCGAGACGGAGGAGGACGCCAAGGCTTTCATCGAGCAAATGGGAACAGGCAAACTGATGACGGCGGACGACCTGGAACATCATACGTGGGAGTCCAATCACAGCCACGGTCATGATCATGGAAATGGAGATGGCCATGAACACAGCCATGACGGCCATGAAGAGCACGGGGAAGCCGATTCCGCTTCCGCCGAAACGCATGATGAACATGCTGCCGGAGGTCATGGCGCGTGAGGGAGATTGCGAATGTGGCCGTCAGGGAGATGAGGATGGGCTTTCGCAATCCTTGGGCTTACACGTTTATGGCATTGTTCACCCTGTTCATGTTCAGCTTGCTGCTCATCAACGCGCAGGATTACGTGGCAGGGTACTCGGGTACCACCAGCACGATGCTGAATCTGGGGCTTTACCTGCTTCCGCTGATGGCGCTGATGCTTGGTTCCTTCTCACTGACCAGCGAGAAGGAAGACGGGAACTGGGAACTGCTCACCACGTATCCGCTCAGCACGTTCTCGTTCCTGTCGGGCAAGTATCTGGGACTGGCAGTTGTGCTGCTGGTGATCGTGGCCTTCGGCTTCGGGCTGTCTGGTGCGATCGGTTGGCTTGCGGGCGGCGGTTTTGAGCTGGCCACCTATGGGCATCTTTTTGTTTTTGCGATCTGTGTATCCCTGTACTTCCTCGGAGCCGCCATGCTGGTCGGAACGCTCACGCGCAACCGCTGGCAGGCGCTCACGGCTTCGGTGGCGGTCTGGTTCTTCCTGATCATCGCCTGGCCGTCTGTCCTGATCGCGGCACTGGGCATGATGCCTTATCTGTGGATTAAGCCGGCAGTTACCGTGCTCACTTTCCTCAATCCAGCGGAACTGACGCGCCTGTATACGGTTGTGCAACTGGGCGGAGGAGCAACGCTTGGTCCCGAATATTACGAGTGGGTTGGATGGATTCGCTCGGCATGGGGCCCATTGGTATTCTGGGGGATCATGCTCATCTGGGTCGGCATCACCCTTGTGATCTCGTATCTAGTATGGGAGAGGGGGAGAAGCCGTGGCTGACACATTCGTTCGATTTGAGGCTGTACATAAGGTATTCAACGGCAAGACCGTGATCGGCGAGGTCAATCTACACGCTGATGCGGGAGAGGTCGTGGCACTGTGCGGCGGAAACGGTGCAGGCAAGAGCACGTTGCTGCGCATGCTGGCCGGCATTATCCGTCCGACGAGCGGCCGGATCACGGTTGGCGGGCTCCGCTGGGAAGATGACCGGCGTAAGTATGCCCAGCAGCTCGGCTATATGCCGGATGATTTCCGGTTCAGTGCAGGCTTGACCGCGATGGAGACGATGCTGTTCTGGGCGAAACTGCGGGGCTTTGGCGAAGCGCGTGTACGGGAAGTGCTTGAACTGGTGGGATTGTCCGACACTGGCCATAAGCCGGTTGCCTCGTTCTCCAAAGGGATGCGGCAGCGGGTATTGTTCGCGCAGGCGTTGTTGGCTAACCCTCCGCTTATCGTCTTGGATGAGCCGACCAATGGCCTTGATCCATACTGGATGGGAAGCTTCGTGGAGCTCGTTCGCCAGGCGGCGGGAAACGGACAGACGATTCTGTTCTCCACGCATCAATTGCAGATCGCGGAGGTGCTGGCGGATCGCATCGTCTTCTTACGCGACGGCAATGTGGTGTTGGATGGAACGAAGTCGGAGATACGCGAGAAGTATGGCGCGGATGGCTTGCAGGAGGCTTACAGCTCGATATTTGGGCTGCCGACAACGAGGCAGTAGACGGAAGCACGAAAGATATCGTAGACTGTATCCGATAACGCTGATGTCATTCGGATAACTGGCAGTTCGAATACGAGATGAGGGGTTTTATTGTTGGAAGCGGGATGACTCATCTATCTTCAACGATGCTCACGTAAGGAAGCACTGGTTATGCCTGAAGCCGTGATGTCGTTCGTCCGACAACACGCTGACTTGGGGAGGAGACTGTCTGCGGTGACGTATAAACAGATCAAATGGCTGATCCTGATCATACCGACCTTGACGATCGGGCTTTGGGAGTATGTGCGGCATGAATTTCTGTTGCCGTACATCTCCATGGAGCTCGGGAACTGGCTGGCACCGGTCATCGTGCTGCTGGTCAGCCTGCTGTTGCTGACTCAGTTGTTCAAGATGATCGAGCATTACCAGGAGGAACTGAACCGGGCGAGAGCGTTACAGGCGGTTATGGAGGAGCGGGAGAAGATCGCCAGAGAACTGCACGACGGCATCGCGCAGTCGTTGTTTTTCCTGAGTGCGCAGGTCGCGCAGCTCGAGCGAATGCCAAGGGCGGAGGAGCTTCCCCTGGACCAGCTGAAGGAGAGCGTGCACCGCACCAATGATTACGTTCGCCAAGCGATCGCGAGCCTGCGGCAATCCGCGGAGTTTGATTGCAATCCGTGGATGCAGAGCATTGACAGCCTCATCGAAGAACTGCGCCGTGAGACCGCGCTGCAGATCGAGACGAGATGGGAACTGCCCGAGGAGAGATTGTCCTCCAGAGAGAAAGTGGAACTGCTTGCGATTGTGCGTGAAGCGCTGCTTAACATCTACAAGCATGCCGATGCAACACGCGTCCTTGTGGAGGCGCGGGCAACTGATGCGGGCTGGATCTGTCAGATCGTGGACAATGGCAAAGGCTTCGGCGATGGAATGGAGCACAGCAGCAACCACTACGGGCTTAAAATCATGCAGGATCGGGCGGACAGGATGTCCTGGTGCTTGCGGATCACTCGGGAGTCTGGGGAGACGAAGGTGACGGTTGTGAAGGAGGGGAGAACAGATGTCCAGATTCCGCGTTATGATCGTGGATGATAATGAGATGGCGAGACAAGGCATCCGCATGATCCTCGAACTGGATTCGACCTTCGAGGTGGTGGCCGAATGCGGCAGTGGCGAAGAAGCGCTGCTACTCTGCGCGGAATGGATGCCCGACCTGATCCTGATGGACATCAACCTGCCTGGCATGGACGGTTTGGAAGCGACCAAACGGATAAAGGGCAGCTTCCCGTATGTCAAAGTCGTCATGGTAACCGTCTCAGACGATATCGCGCATCTGTTCGACGCATTGAAGAAGGGCGCTCAGGGGTACTTGCTCAAGAACCTGAAGCCCGAGGAATGGCATGAGTATCTTCGGGCGGTGGCATTCGATGAGGCGCCTATGACGCGCGAGCTGGCCTATCGAATCTTGAAGGAGCTGTCTCCTCCGCGTGTTGACAATCAGGATACAAGCCCGTTGACCGCCAGGGAACAGGAGATTCTCGGCCTGGTTGCGAAGGGGTTGAGCAACAAGGATATCTCGAATCAGCTTGATATTTCCGAACACACGGTGAAGAATCATCTGAAGAATATACTCCATAAGCTTCATCTTGAAAACAGGGTGCAGCTTGCACGCTACGCCTACGAGCAAGGCTGGATAAACAAACGGCAATAGCATGACGGTACATGGATGACCATTGTACCGTCTTTTTTTTTGTGCAGATAGCCGATATTCACAGCAAAGATGGAAAAAATATCTTGACAATATGCCCAAAGGAAATTATTTTATACGTATCCACAAGTTTTTACTTAAGGCAAAACATTTGTCCATAAGACACAATTATCCAAGGAGGAGTAGCGATGGAGAGAATACATGTACTTACTGGCAAGAAGGCTTTCATGTTGTTCATGATGATGTTCGCATTGATAGGGGTGATCGGTTGCAGTTCAACTGGTCAGGCAAGCAGCGGCGAGGATGGAGGAAAGCTGAGAATCGTCACAACGATCGCGCAGATCGCGGAACCGATATCCGTGATAGGCGGAGAACGGGTACAAGTGGAAAGTTTGATGGGGCCGGGAGTCGATCCCCATCTGTACACGGCTACCCAAGGAGACATCAACAAACTGGACAGCGGAGATGTGATCTTATACAACGGATTGCATCTGGAAGCGAATATGCTCAAGGTGTTTGATGAGATCGGTAAGACTCGGTCTGTGCTTGCGATCGGGGAATCTGTTCCATCGGATCAACTGCTGACGGATGAAGAAGGAGCGATCGATCCGCATATCTGGTTCGATATCGACCTGTGGAAACAAGCGCTGGCTGCAGCAACTGAGGTGATCAAGCAGGCTTCCCCGCAAGATGCGGACTATTTTGAAAACAACAAAGAGACGTACTTTAAGCAGTTGGATGAACTGAAGGCAGAAGCCGCTAAGAAGTTGTCGCTCATTCCTAAGGAGAAGCGTGTGCTCATTACCGCGCACGATGCTTTCGGTTACTTCGGACGCATGTATGATATTGAAGTGGTTGGACTGCAAGGTTTGAGCACGGAAGATGAAGTCAGTCTGTCAGATATCGAGGAGACGGTCAAGCTGCTAGTGAAATATCAGGTTCCGGCTGTTTTCGTCGAGAGCAGCATTAACCCGGCGTCCATCCAGGCAGTGATAGCAGGGGCGAAACAAGCTGGTCTGGACGTGAAGTTGGGCGGCGAATTATTCTCTGACGCGATGGGAGATGCAGGAACTGAGGAAGGCACTTACCTGGGCATGTATCGCCATAACGTCAATACCATCTACGAGGCATTAAGCACTGGAGGGGAGTGATAACGATGGTGCCCGTGCTGAAGGTGGACGAACTTTCCGCCGCTTATCGCAAGAATAAGGTGCTGGATCGAGTCAGCTTTCAGATTCAGCCCGGAACACTGACGGGGATCGTTGGACCGAATGGGGCAGGGAAGTCCACCTTGCTCAAGGTGTTGCTTGATTTGCATCCGCGACTTGCTGGAGAGGTGAACTTTTTCGGTTCGACCTATCAGCGGATGAAGTCTCGTGTCGGTTATGTTCCGCAGAGAGGGTCAGTGGATTGGGATTTTCCGACTCATGCGCTTGATGTTGTGATGATGGGGCTGTATGGCAAGATCGGCTGGTTCAGATGGCCAGGCCGAAGTCATCGGGATCAGGCCATGGAGGCGCTGGCTGAGATGGGGATGGCGGAATATGCCCACAGGCAGATCAGTCAGTTGTCCGGCGGGCAGCAGCAACGTGTGTTTCTGGCCCGTGCGCTGGTCATGGATGCGGATCTATACCTGCTTGATGAGCCGCTCGCCGGAGTGGATGCCGCGACCGAACGGGCGATCATGACAACGCTGAACCTGCTCAAGAAGCGCGGGCGGACCGTCATGGTTGTACATCATGATCTGCAGACGGTTGAGGAGTATTTCGATCACGTGCTGTTCTTGAATCGTTCGGTGATCGCCCATGGGCCAACCAATGAGGTATTTACGGAAGCCAATCTGCATCGCACCTACGGCGGAGCGTTGCGCTTGTGGGGAGGTCGGCCAGGATGATCGGGTTATCAGCAAATGCCGTATGGGTGCTGTTTAGCACGCTGATTCTGGGAACGGCGGCCGGGATCATGGGAACGTTCGCCTATTGGAAGCGGCAGAGTTTGATGAGCGATGCATTGTCTCATGCTGCATTGCCTGGAGTGGTCATCGGATTCTTGCTGACCGGCGAGAAACATCTGCCGTATATGATAGGCGGAGCAGCCCTCAGTGCATTAATCGGTGCCATCTTTATTCACTGGATTCGCTCGTCAAGCCGCATCAAAGAAGATGCCGCCATGGGCATCATCCTGTCGGTTTTTTTCGGCTTGGGCATCCTGTTATTATCCCTTGTGAATCGTATGGCCGGTGCAGGACAGAGCGGATTGGACAGCTTCATCTTCGGCCAGGCAGCTGCGATGGTCGCTAAGGATGTATGGGTCATGCTGGGACTTGCTTTGTTATTGCTGGGGATTGCGGTGTTTGCCTTCAAGGAGTGGAAGCTGTATCTGTTTGATCCGGCGTTTGCCCAGGGACTTGGCTTGTCCAATCGATGGATGAACGGCATTTATCTGTTCAGCTTGGTGCTGGTTATCGTGATCGGCATACAGGCGGTTGGAGTCATCCTGATGGCAGCTCTGCTCATCATTCCTGCTGTCAGCGCGAGATACTGGACACATTCCTTCGGCTGGATGGTGATCTTGTCAGCGATGTTCGGCGGCGGGTCCGGGGTGGTTGGCACATTGCTCAGCGTATATGGCAAAGGATGGCCAACCGGACCATTTATCGTCATCTCTGCTGCTTGCTTATTTCTCGTATCGCTGACTCTTGGCGCGCGCAAAGGGTTGATCGTCATGGCCATCCAGCAGCATCGGCAGCGTAGGCTGCTGCTTAAACCGAGACCTCGTGATCAACAAGCGATGGAAAGGGGGCGTTCAGCATGAGCTATGCCGGCTGGATTATCCTGACCGCTTCGCTCGTCGGCATCTCATGCGGCCTCGTCGGTTCATTGCTTCTGTTGCGACGCATGGCGATGATGGCGGACGCGATTAGTCACACCGTGCTGCTTGGTATCGTGACGGCATACCTGATCACGCGGGAGCTCAGCGGCATCCATATGCTGATCGGCTCCATCGTTGCAGGCCTCATGACCGCCATATTGGTGCAATGGTTGCATGCGATGGGCGTACAACAGGAGGCTTCCATCGGTGTGGTGTTTACGTCGTTGTTCGCCATCGGTGTCGTGTTGATTGCGACCAAGGTGGGCAATGCCCATCTGGATGTCCAGCACACGCTGATGGGTGAGATTACCTTTATCCCATGGGAACGGGTCGAATTGCCAGGGGGATGGGGAATACCGGAAGCCGTATTGATGTTATCGATTGTTCTGCTGATCAACCTGGCCGTGATCATCGGCCTCTACAAAGAGTGGAAGATTACGTCATTCGATCCGGCACTTGCGGCGAGCCTTGGCCTTCCGGTTATGCTGCTGCATTATGTGTTCATCAGTCTGGTGTCGGTGACGACAGTGGCTTCGTTTGATGCGGTCGGTGCGATATTGGTCGTGGCGATGCTAATCACGCCAGCAGCATCCGCTTATCTGTGGACAGACAGACTCTCTGTGATGATGGGACTCAGCGGGTTAATCGGCGTTCTCTCCGCGATCTTCGGTTACTATATCGCGGTATGGCTGGATGCCTCCATCTCCGGCTCGATGGCTTTCGCAACTGGCGTGATCTTTCTGGTCAGCATCGTCCTTTCACCCAAACACGGACTGCTCGCCAGGATCATACGTCCCGCCTCAATCTGAGAGCTGCGAATTGCATTATAGCAAAGCCGCAGCCATGTTTGATCGTACATTCCACCATGATTAATGACATTCATTAATAGTCAGTCAGAAGGGCAAAGAGACGTTTACCCAACGTTTCCTTGCCCTTTATGGCCTATCACTTTGCCGTATGCTTCTATAGCGTAACGCCATCCTTGAATATCGCAATCTCGCGGTAACCATTTTCTTCGTTGCGAGTCTGTTTTGATCCCGAAGCAATATCCAGCACGAATTGAAAGAACTCATCGCGAACCTCTGCCATCGCTCGTCCTTCCAGAAGCTGCCCGGCGTTGAAGTCAATCCAGCTAGCCTTGCGCTTGTACAGGTCCGTATGGGTGGAGACCTTCACGGTCGGGACCGGCGCGCCGAGCGGCGTGCCGCGTCCGGTCGTGAACAGGATCATATGGCAGCCTGCGGCCATCAGCGCTGTACAAGCCACGATATCGTTGCCGGGGCCTTGCAACAGATTCAGACCAGAACGCGTGATACGGTCCCCGTACTGAAGGACGTCGACCACGGGACCGGTGCCGCCTTTCTGCGTGCAGCCCAGCGACTTCTCTTCCAAGGTGCTGATTCCCCCTCTCTTGTTGCCGGGGGAGGGGTTCTCATACACGACCTGATTGTGGCGAATGTAATATTCCTTAAAGCCGTTGATCAATTGGACGGTCTTGGCGAAAACGTGCTCATCGATGCATCGGTTCATCAGAATCGTCTCCGCTCCGAACATCTCAGGTACCTCCGTCAGTACCGTCGCTCCGCCATAGCTGAGGAGCAGGTCAGAGAACTGGCCAAGCAGGGGGTTGGCCGTAATGCCTGAGAAAGCGTCTGAACCGCCGCACTTCAGGCCGACCACGAGGCTGGCAATCGGAACGGGCTGACGCTTGAAAGCAGCGGCGTACTCGACCAATTCCCCGATTAGCTCCAGACCCGCTTCAATCTCATCATCCACATCCTGAGCAGACAAGAATCGGACGCGTTGTTCATCCACCTCTCCGAGCAGTTGCTTAAACTCTGGGATATTGTTGTTCTCGCAGCCGAGCCCCAGCACTAGTACACCGGCGGCGTTCGGATGTTTCACCATCCCCGCCAGCACCCGCTGTGTCATGTGGTGGTCATCCCCGAGTTGTGAACAGCCATAGGGGTGGGTGAAGCAGAAGATGCCGTCCGTCCTTCCCGCGTATAGGCGATTCGCCTCACGCGCCAGAATCTCGGCTGTCTTGTTGACGCAACCCACCGTATTGACGATCCAGATCTCGTTGCGTATGCCAACGTCACCGTTCGAGCGGACATAGCCCATGAAAGTACCGCTGCGCGTTTCCAAAGCAACGCCAAGCTGAGGGGTGTACGAATATGGCAACACGCCTGACAGGTTCGTCTTCAGGTTATGCGTATGGATGTGTGCTCCGGCAGGGATGGGGGAAGTGGCATGGCCGATCGGGTAGCCGTACTTGACGATGTTCTCGCCTTGCGCGATATCCCGAACAGCCACCTTGTGGCCGGTCTCGATGTTCTCGCGGATCAGGATGGCGTTACCGGATAGATCAGCGGTTTCCCCCGCGTTAAGCGGTTGAAGAGCGACCGCCACATTGTCCGCTTCGTGCAACTGGATCAGTTGGTTAGCCTTAAGCATGTCTGATCACTCCTTGGATCGCTTGAGGCATTCCATCCGTAACGATCGCATGCAGGTCGCTTGCAACACGCTCCGGAAGGCCTGCGATCCGGTTCAGATCCTCGCCCCACAGTTCAACGTATCCCAGAAGCTTACGGGCCAGATCAAGAGCGCTTGCATAAGTCCTCTCATACGTGCTCCACGCCTCCCGGAACAGCTCCAATGCGTGGGGATCATCGCTCACCCTGTATTCACTGCCATCAGCACGTGTTCCGATCAGTTGGTTGTCCTGAATCTCCGTCCCCCGATAAAAAGCGATCAGAGACGCCAGAGCGAAGGTAAGCACTCGGGGCAGTTTATGATGCCGCGCCGCATACTCCTTGATTGAAGGCAGGACTCTCGTCTTGAACTTGGAGGTCGAGTTCAATGAGATGCTGAGCAGATAATGCTTGTTGTAAGGATTGGCGAACCGGTCCAGGACGGCAGATGCATATCCGAGCAGCTCTTCCCGCGGAAGATCCAGAGCAGGGATAATCTCTTCGTTGATGCCAATCTCCATATAACGCCTAAGCGTTGGGTCGTCCATGCAGGCTTTGACCGTATCCACGCCGTACAAGTATGCGGCAAGTGCCGTCATCGTATGGGCGCCATTCAAGATGCGAACCTTGCGCGTGCGGTAAGGAGCCATATCTTCCGTCCAGACGACATTGAGCCCGGCTTGTGCGAGGGGCAGTTCTTGCGCAAACCTGGCATCACCTTCGATCACCCACAGATGATAAAGCTCTGCCGCAACGAAGCAGCGGTCTTCATATCCGACCTGTTGCGTCAATTCCTCGATCTCATCGCGGGGATAACCGGTCACGATCCGGTCCACCAACGTATTCAGGAAGAAGTTGTGATGGGTGACCCATTCGATGAACGCATCCCCCAACTTCCATTCGTCGGCCAGACGCAGCACGATCTGCCGCAGTTCATCACCATTGCGGTCTATCAACTCGCACGGGAGGACGATAACCCCTTTGTCGGGATCTCCCGCGAATGCCTCATAACGTTTGTGCAGCCATACAGTGAGCTTGCCTGGGAAAGTGGAGGGAGGGACATCCTCGTAACGGTCTTGCGGTGAATACACGATCCCTGCTTCGGTTGTGTTGGAGAAAACAAAGCGAAGTCGAGGGTTGAGCGCTGTTTGCAGATAAGCTTCATATTGCTGATAAGGATTGATCACACGATGCATAGAAGTGACAAGCTCACGCTCTTGGACAAGTTCGCCGTTATGTACGCCCCTGATCAGCAATGTATAGAGCCCGTCCTGCTCATTCAGCACTTCGCCTGCACCGTGTTCGATCGGTTGGATAACGGTGACGCGACCGTTAAACAACTGTTGCGCGTTCATCCGGTGAATCATCCAATCCACGAAGCCGCGTAGGAAATTGCCTTCCCCGAACTGAATGGCCTTGACCGGCAAGGCGGATACCCAGTCTTTCTCCTGAATATGGTCCAGTTGAAGTCGTCTCATCGATTTCTCCCTCCATATAAAAAGCACAGTTTCTTCTTGAACAAGCTTCTATTATCAATATAATGGAAGTAAATAAGAATAATTGTGAAAAACATCACAAACTTGGGAGAGAAATTGCCAGATTGTTGAGCAAAACGGCTGCCGCCTGACTGCATGAAACGACAATGTATGGCAAGTCTCTTGATTCCAAACACGAATGAATGGGGAGGGAATCATATGAGTGGCAAGGTGGTGTTGGCAGGCGGAACAGGATTTACAGGAACCTATCTGTATCGGAAATTTGCAGAGCAAGGTTATGAGGTGAAGATCATCTCGAGGCAGCCCGGCTATATCTCCTGGCAGGACAAAGCAGCGATCATCGAAGCGCTTGACCAATCCGAACTTGTGGTTAACTTGGCAGGTAAGTCGGTAAACTGCCGTTATAACAAACGCAACAGGGAGGAAATCCTGCGCTCCAGAGTTGAGACGACGAGGCTGCTGGGTGAAGCCATCGGCGAATGCCCATCTCCGCCGCCGTTATGGATCAATTCCAGCACAGCGACGATCTATCGGCATGCGGAAGACCGGCCGATGACCGAAGAAGAAGGAGAGATCGGCTCTGGCTTCTCGGTCAATGTTGCCAAGGAATGGGAGAAGACGTTCTTTTCCTTCCAGTTACCGAAGACGAGGCAAGTCGCTCTGAGGATCTCCATCGTCCTGGGAAGTGACGGAGGAGTGATTCCTGTTTACCGCCATCTCGTTCGGTTCGGGTTGGGAGGACGGCAAGGTCCGGGAACCCAGCGGTTCAGTTGGATTCATATCGAAGACCTGTACGAGATCATCCGTTTCATTCAGGATCGTGACAGCTTAAATGGCGTATTCAACTGTGCTTCTCCGTATCCGATCACCAACGATGAATGGATGGAGCAGTTACGCCGTGCGATGGGGGTCAGGATCGGATTGCCGTCTCCGCGCTGGATGTTGGAACTCGGCGCGATCATCATACGGACAGAGACTGAACTGATCTTAAAGAGCCGTTGGGTCTTGCCCGACAGGTTGGCAAAGGAAGGATACACCTTCCGGTATCCGACTATACAGGCGGCAATGGACGAGATCTTCGGAGCATCTTCATCCTGAATGAGAGGATGCACTCGATGCCATATAAGGCTTGTTGCCACGGATGGGAGTTGAAACGGGACATCTTACCGCAGGTGCTTAAGGTCTCAGTCATAGATAATCCTGTATCTGCCTCCTGAGATTTATGGTATAATCTGGCTTATACAGGAGAGGGGGGGACGGATACGATCAAGGCGGTTATCTTTGATTTTGACGGGCTTATCCTCGATACGGAGACGCCTTGGTATATGGCATACCGGGAAGTATTCAGCCAGTATGGCGCCGAGCTGAGCCTTGAGTATTGGGGGCAAACGATCGGCACATACTTCGACTTCGACGGGATCGTCCGTGACTTAGAAGCGCAGTCGGGGCGTACCGTGGACAGAGACTATCTCAGTGGGGAAACATCGAGAATCTACCGACGCATGATGGAAGATCAAGGGCTCAGACCGGGAGTCGTCCAATACCTCACGCATGCGAAAGAGCTGGGGCTGTCGGTCGGTCTGGCTTCCAGTTCCCGTACGGAATGGATCGAACCCTATCTCATTAAGTTCGGCATCCATTCGTATTTTGATACGATCATTACGAGGGATCACGTCACCAGAGTGAAACCTGATCCTGACTTGTATCTGACCGCTCTTCAAGAACTCGGGATAACCGGCCAAGAGGCCATCGCCTTCGAAGACTCCTTGAATGGTTTGCGGGCTGCCAAGGCTGCGAATCTTCACTGCGTGATTGTACCGAATGAGGTAACTTCACACATGAACTTTGAGCAATATGACTTGATGCTGTCTTCGATGGAAGCTATGGAACTGGCCGAAGTGGTGAAGCGAATCGGTCGCCAGGAAGATTGAACGCAAGGCACGATGTTCGCCGGCAATTCATGACATACAAGGAGATTCGTATGGGATATATCATGGAGTTGAGGAAGGTTCTGGGATCCAGGCCGATCATCATGGTTGGAGCTTGCGTTATCGTGCGCAATGCTAACGGCGATATTCTGCTGCAGAAACGCGCGGACACCCTGGATTGGGGGACGATCGGCGGATCACTGGAGTTGGGGGAATCTCTGGAGGAAGCTGCGGCGCGCGAATTGATGGAGGAGGCGGGCTTGTCCGCCAAGTCATTCCGCTTCGTTACGTTGCTGTCTGGCCAGGATATGTATTACCGTTATCCCCATGGGGATGAGGTGTATAACGTGATGGCTGTCTATGAAGCGCTGGACGTGATCGGAACCCCGATCGTAAACGATGATGAAGGGTTAGAGCTGAAGTTTTTTCCGGTAAAGGGAGATTGGTCAGTAGTGAATCCATTCTCCAGACTCATCCTTCAGAAAGCGGGTTACTTGCAACTTTAAGAAGATGGAGGAAGGATTCGATGGACCTCATTCACAGTATGGCGTGGAAGGACATGGAACGGGATGTGATAGAACTGTTCCGGCAGCAAGAGAATATCGTAGTATCTCCATTGACGCCAGGGTTAGAGGCTGAGGTTTACCTGGTCTCCGCGGCAGGTTCAACCTATGTGCTCAAGATATGGAACCGCCAATCCAGGCCGGATGTGGCCCTGCAATATTCGATTCTGAAACATCTATATGAACAAGGAGCAGCGGTCTCCCGGCCATATGGTTGGGGAGAGGACAAGCATGGCCATCAAATGCTGTTAACCAGTTATGATGGGCAGCCTGTTCGCAGGTTGGATGAATCTATCATTACGGAAATGGCTCGGATGCTGAATGCTGTCCACCGGATGGAGCCTCATTCCATGGTGAATATCACGTTACCCAAGTATGACTTAGTCTCCTACTACTTCCCCGGAGTTGAGCATCACCCCGATCTGCGGAATCGGCTCAACGAGATGATGCAGCATGCGCAGGCCAAGCATACGCACATCATTCATGGCGATTATAATCTGAACAACATCCTGGAGCTCGATGGGAAACTGACGATCATCGACTGGACCAACATCCAGTTGGGGGACGCGAGGTTCGATATCGCCTGGTCCGTCACGCTGATGCGCATCTATGTGAACGACGAGTATGCGGGGATCTATCATTCGGCGTTTCGCCGCTTGTATCCCATTGATGAACGGGAGTATGAGGTCTTCGAAGCCCTTGCCTGCCTTCGTTGGTTACTGCTGGAGAGGCACGGCCAACTTCATTATAACGACCATATACGGCGCAATGTGGCAGCGATCGTGTCCAGCAACCGCTATCTGAGTGAGGAACTGTTGCGCGATTCGCTTTCCATTCAGCCGGAAGAAGCTTGATCGATTAGGAAGGAAGGATATGCCATGTCGAGCGAAATTCAGAAATTGCTGCAAGAATTCGAAGAGTGGATCGTGTTCTGCGAATCCGTCTTTCACATCGATGAGGAAACGTGGAACCAAAGCCTCGCCCCAGGAAAGTGGTCGATCAAGAGCATCGTCAGCCATATGATGCTGTGGGACCGATATTTCTACGAAGAAGCGATCCACAAGATTGCTCTCGGTGAACCTCTTACACTTGTCAATAAACCTTTCGAACCGTTCAACCGGGCTGCGGCCGAATACGCTGAGACGGTTGCCGCAGACGATCTGCTAAGGGATGCGATCTCATACCGGAAGAAGATCATCCAAGACCTTCGGAGCTTGTCGGAAGAACAGGCCAACCAAACATATATCGATGGCGAGGGCAATCCGTTCGATATTACGGAATATTTGAAAGATTTCATCGGCCATGATAAGCATCATATGAATCAACTGAAGCAGTTCTTACAAGAGAGGGCGGCTGGCAACTGAACGTTCGACCCCCCAGATCGAGTAAGGAGGACCCATATGATCTATGTGGCTTTATTGCGGGGCATCAATGTTGGCGGCAAGAATCTGATCGACATGAAACGCTTGAAGGAAGTGTTCGTCCAGGCGGGGATGGAGCACGTCCGCACGTACATCAACTCTGGCAATATCATCTTCGCCAGCGATCTATCGTCCCGGGATCAGATCGCCTCGACCCTTGAGAAGGCGATTCAGGAGCATTTTGGCCTGCAGATCAAGGTGTTGATCCGTGATATTGAGGAGATGCAGCACATCATCAAGGCTCTGCCGGACTCCTGGAAAAACGACGAGGAGATGAAGAGCGATGTGCTGTTCCTGTGGGAGGCGATCGATGAACCTGGCGTGCTGGAGAGGCTGAAGCTTAAGGAAGGCATCGATACGGCTATATATGTGCCTGGAGCGGTGCTGTGCTCGGTTGACCGCAAGAATGTGACGAGAAGCGGGTTGCACAAACTGATCGAACAGAAGGAGATCTATTCGCACGTGACGATTCGGAATGTGAATACGACACGGAAGATCTATGCGTTCATGGAAGAAGCGAGAGACAAGATGAAGGGATGAACGGTGATGCCAAGTTCATCCCCAATCCATAAGAGCTTGCATATCCAGGATGATAATTTCTGAGCGGCTCATTTCGATAATCTTGTTCTTCTTTAATTGATTGAGCAGCCGATTGACCGATTCCCGTGACGAGCCGATCGTGCTGGCCAATTCCTGATGGGTGATGTGGCATTTGATCCGGATGTGATCGCCCTGCCGCACGCCCATTTTTTCTGCCAATTGCACCAGAAAAGCAATAATACGGCGATTCACGTCATGCCCGGATACCTGCCTAAGCCTCAGTTCCAGTTCACGAATCTTCATTCCCATATAGTCGATCAGTTCGATGGATAAGGTCGGCATATCCAGGATCAATTGCCTGAAAACCCGCATCGGCATGATCACCAGATGCGAATCGGCAAGCGTTATCGCCGTCTCCGAATGTGGACCGAGGCTAAAGAAACTGGTATGCGGGAACAGGTCGCCGCTCTGAAGCAAGGATACGACCTGCTCATCTCCTTCCTGGTCGACTTGATAAGTTTTGATGAGCCCCTCAAGGAGGATAAAGACTTCTTCTCTCTCGCTCCCCTCATGGTAGATGACCGTTTTACTCTTGATGCATTTGTCACGGGCATGCTGCGCCACCCGAGCCAGTTCCTCATCACTCAAGGTTTGAAAGATGGAGATTCTCCGCAGCACATTCTGAATGGTCAAGCCTCTCGTTCCCTTCCGCTGATCTTTCCCTCGATTATATCAAAGATTCGACAAACCCACTACGCATGTTTCTACAGCCCGTGTTGAACCTACAGGGCCAACTGCAAATCTTGTCTGTTTATGTTACGATAGGATGAGCGAAACGATCCAGTCCCACAGATACATACATGCGTCAGGAGGAAAGATGAACGTGAAATTTCAGGACAAAGTCGTTGTGATTACCGGAGGAGCGCTTGGCATCGGACAGGTGTTGGTGCGGGAGTTCGTGAAGGCAGGAGCCAAAGTGGCTTTCATCGATCTGAACGAAGAAGCAGGTGAACGGTTGGCGCAAGAGATCCGCGAGACCGGTGGCGATGTGTATTTCCATCATGGCGACATCAGCGCTCCGGCGGTGCTTGAGCAGTTCGCCAAGGAAGTGACGGATAGGTACGGAGGCATCGATTCCCTCATCAACAATGCGATGCTGGCTTTCGGTGGTATCTTGTCCGGTTGCAGCTATGAGGATTTTAACAAAGCGTTGCAAATTGGCGTAAGCGCGCCTTATTACCTGACGAAGCTGTTCTTGCCGCATTTCCGCCCGGGTGCATCCATCGTTAACCTGTCATCGACGCGCGCCTTCCAATCACAGGCGAATACGGAGAGCTATACGGCTGCCAAGGGAGGCATCACGGCTCTAACCCATGCTCTGGCAGTCAGCCTGGCTGGACGAGTGCGGGTAAATGCCGTCGCACCCGGATGGATCGACACAGGAAGCACTTATGCGTCAGATTATGTGCCGCAATATTCATCAGGCGATCTGAAGCAACATCCATCCGGACGCGTCGGAGAGCCGATGGATATCGTAAGGATGATCATGTTCCTGTGCGATGATGACAACAGCTTCATCAATGGACAGACGATGATCGTCGACGGCGGAATGAGCAAACGAATGATTTACACAGGAGACGAAGGCTGGCTCTATACTCCGCAGGAGAACTGAACGGAGGTTTGACTTTTGCCAGTAGAGCTCACAGAATAGGTATAGATTAGCGCAAGCAGGAGGTAGCGGCAGGGGTTATGTTCAAACGTTGGTTCAAGAAACAGGAGCAGCAGCCTAAGGATCTGTCGCAGGAGAATCATGCGGAAGTCGTGATCGGCGAAGGCATCGAATTAGCCGGCAGAACGGTGCGCAGAACGGTGAAGCCGACAGTAGGCGTCACGATCCTGCAATTGGCTGAACAGCATAAGGTGGATTGGAACTCGAACTGCAGGCGGGGAACCTGCGCCAGATGCAGGAGCAAGGTGCTCGAAGGGATGGAGCATCTGTCGGAGCCGAATGAAGCAGAGATCGCCCGGTTGGAACCGGAGGAGATCGAACAAGGGTATCGCCTGGGCTGCCAGGCGAAGATCGTTCGCGAGGGCAAGATCGTCGTCAAGCACGCGCCGTACTTCTGAAGCCCCGTCTTAAGAAGCATATCTGCTTCAGGATAGCGTGAATCTTGTCGGAAACGCGCGACCGATTTTTCTTATCCGATATACGAAAATATGTTCGTCCTGATTGCAATATATGGTATAATATGGATGCAATAGGAGAGGCTCTCGAGGGTGGTCGGCAACATCTCCTCATGGAAGGAGGTGGTGCCATGACAGTATATGAGGCCATCAGCCTGATGATCACATTCGGCATGTTTGTGATCGCCTTGCTGTCCTTCCATAAAAGGAAGTAGACCTCCCTTGAGCTTGACGGGCTAAGGAGGTCTACTGCTTCTTGCCTGTGTATGCCGATCGCCCAATTAGGGGCAATCTATTGCGAAGGACCGTAGATGTTCCCAGCATCTGCGGTCTTTATCAGTATATGCGAGACGTAGCGGCATGAAACATTTCACTAATCGAATTGTACCATAGCAGAACGGTGAATAAAAGATCATGATGCGTTTGGACGCTGATGAACCGTCATGCTTACGTGTTAACCACTCTATATCGAAAAGTAGAAGGCAGGGATGATCCATGGCACTTGAAGTTGAACGCAAATTTCTGCTCAGGGCATATCCGGAAGACCAGATCGCCGACGGCACCTTGGCGGTACAGAAGGTCTATCATATCGACCAAACCTATCTGGCTTTATCCGATGGAGAAGAGCTCAGGGTGCGCAGGTTGAAGGATGCCGCCACCGGCGAAACGGAGTATGTTCTGACTTATAAGAGCGGCTTTGGGCTGGTGAGACAGGAGGTGGAACAGCCTATCTCCAGCAAGCTGTATGATGAACTGATGTCGAAGGTACGGCTGAACCCCTTGATCAAGGAGCGAACCATAGCAAGGATGCCTGACGGCATGACCGTTGAGATCGATCGTTATTCGCAATTCTCGCTTATCGTCGTTGAAGTTGAATTTGCCAGCGAGGAAGAGGCGCTGAACTTTACGCCGCCCGATTGGTTTGGCGAAGACATCAGTTCCAGCAAGCTGTACAGCAACAAGCAACTGTGGAAGAAATTGAATCACGCGTGATTCAGGTTGCGGCAACTATTCACATGCCCAGCTCGTATATAGGGTGGAGCTTGATAACCAAAGGTGGATGATCAGTGGAATTTATCGCGTGGATAGTAGTGATTCTGTTATTCGTGATCGGCATGGCTGGCACGATTTATCCAATCTTGCCGGGGGTCATCGCGATCTATGCCGCATTCTTCGTCTATGGCTTCATGATCAGCTTCGAACCGTTCGGCTTCTGGTTCTGGACGATTCAGACGATCATCTTGATCGTGCTGACGATTGCGGATTATGCCGTTGGCGCCGTCAGCGTAAGAAAGTACGGAGGAAGCAAGGCCTCCGTCGTCGGCATGACGATCGGCTTGATCATAGGTCCGTTTGTTATTCCGGCATTTGGCCTGATCATCGGTCCATGGCTGGGCGCTGTAATCGGAGAATTGACGAAGGTGAATGATATCGGCCATGCGCTGAAGGTCGGTTGGGGATCACTCGTTGGACTCTTCGCCAGTGTGGTGATGAAGATCGTTCTCCAACTCATCATGATCATCATTTTCGTGCTTTGGTTAATCTTCTAATCTTCGTATGACCTGAAAGGGGGTATCTCATCTGGAGAACTGGAGAAAGGAACTCAAGGAAGAAGAGTTGCTCGAATATGTGGCGAAGCGTTATGGCACGAAGCGAGAGGCGATTCGCAAGCTTGGAGGCTTCGAGAATATCGTCTACAAATTTACTCGCGGCGGGCAGCCGTATATTCTTCGGGTGACTCATGATTCACGGCGAACGGTGGGCGAGATTGAAGCGGAGCTGGATTGGGTTCACGATCTGGCCAACCACGGCGTCAGCGTGGCAAGACCCGTACCTTCAGAGCGGGGAACGTTGCTGGAAAAGATGGAGACGGAGCAAGGAACGTTCCTGCTCTCGGTATTCGAAGAAGCGCCTGGCGGACGAGTGGATGCGAAGCATCCGGCCTGGGGTCCAGACTTGTTCACTGAATGGGGCTTCGTAACCGGTCAGTTGCATGCCTGTGCGCGGGATTACGAGCCGCGTACCGGCTTGCCGAAACGAATGGGCCACGATATGAATATCTTCCGCTCTCAGCCCATTCCAGAACATATGCCGGCTGCTCCTATGCTTCGTGATCGGCTGATCAGCATCGAAGCGCAGATGGGTGCGCTGCCGAAGGCGGCCGGACAATTCGGGATGAGCCACCGCGACTTGCATCATGGCAATTTTCACGTGCAGAACGGCAAGATCGTTGCTTTTGACTTCGATGATTGCGGATACGATTTCTTTATTCAGGACATCGCGATGGCCGTATATTATGCATCGATCATGCCGACATGGGATGCACCTGTCTCGGATCTGGCGCAGGCGAGTGACAACGCGAACCGCTTCCTGGAACCTTTCATGAAAGGGTATGAACGTGCATACTCACTTGATCAGTCGAGCATGAAGCTGTTGCCTTTGTTTGTTGAGAAGAGGCGTTGTGAACTTGCCATCATTCTGTTGGAGCCGTGGGGAGGAGCCGCTCAGCAGCATGCGGGCAAGAGAGAGTGGATCGAACGCAATATAGACAGCATCAAACGAGGGGAGCCATGTATGCTCCTGGATATTTGACCTGGTTAATCAAATAGGTGTTGCCTAAGAGCAGATAAAAAGACGCTGCTGGAGCCGATGTATCGCGTTCCGGCAGCGTCTTGGCTTTCTTCCATATCTGTTATCCTTCTTATCCTGCACGATTCTCCGTCATCTTCGTCAGGTTGGCCGCCAGTTCATCGAGCTGCAAGAAGCTCTGTTCGATCTCCTTGATCCGGCTGTCCTGCGTATTCATGCTGCTGGCCATTTCCTCTATAACATTCATGTGCTCTTGCGTAATCTCCGTAATCGTCTTGATCTCGTCCGTGACGCGCACATATTGGCGGAGCAGTCCTTCGGCCGCCTGATCGACTTCACCGGCATGGCTTTCCACTTCGCGGGAGTTTTGCGCCAGGTTGTGCATCGCATCCGCTACCAGATTCGCGGCTGAACTGCTCTTCGTGACGGCTGTTTGGCCGATCTTGGCCTGATCGAGCGCCAGCTCTGCCTGCTTGCGGATCGCTTCCAGGATGCCGCTGATTTCTTTCGTTGACTTCTCCGAATTCTCCGCCAGCTTGCGAATCTCGCTAGCGACGACGGCGAAGCCCTGGCCATGTTCGCCAGCTCTGGCCGCTTCGATCGCAGCGTTCAGGGAGAGCAGGTGAGTCTGCGCCGAGATTTCCGTAATGGCCGCCACGATGTCACGAATTCGCCTATTCTGATTCTCCATATCCTGCATGAGGGCAACGGAAGCGTTTACCGCTTGTTGGACCTGCTGCATGCTGAGGATCAGGCTGTCCACTTCTTGGTTGCCTCTGTCCGTGAGGTTGAGGGAATTGTCAGAGAGCGCCTTCAATGTAGCAGAGCGTTCCGCCAGCGATTGGATCGCATCCCGGATGTGCTGCATCGAAGCGCCGATATCTGCGATGCTTGCCGTCTGTTTCTCGGTGCTGGCTGCCACATCGCTGAATGCCGCCGTCACTTCATGCGAGATGTCGCTGGTGTGGGTGACATTTTGCTTCAGGTTTGCGCTAAACGTTTGCAGTTGTGTCAGGGATTCAGACACCTGGCCGATGATGCTCTTCGATATCGCATGTTCCGCGAGTGCGGCTTCCCGCTGCTTGTCTGCATCCGCTTGCAATCGCTCGCTGAATCTGGAAGAGACGAGCAACGGTGAGATGATCATGAGCAAGTAGAGCAAGATCGTAATCGGACTGTGCCTGTCGAATACTTCATCGGCGATGGGACTGAAGAACAAGTAGATGGTGACGAGGATGCCTAGGATGCTGGAGAATGCGATGGATCGGAAGTTGCCGTATAGCGTCATCAACACCAGATTGACATAAACGAGCAGGTAAGTGGTGAAGATCGGCCCTGTGAAGAGCATGAGGATCATTAGAATCGTGATGATGGAGGATATGACATACATCACATACTGTTCCATCCATCTCTTGAACGTCATATACGTCGCCAGGCTGCAAGTGACGACGCCAACGCCCAGAAGGACGAGGTTGGAGTTGAGGTTTGCTCCGGTCATCATGTTGACCGCCAGCCCAAGCAGGAGCATTCCCCAGATAATATACACGAGAAGTTTGTTGCGCTTATGCAAGACCGATGATTGCTGCAATGATTATTCCGCCTTTCTCGTTCGTCTATTTATTTGATGAGAGAATTGTAACACGAATTTCATATGAAGAAAATAATGGATATGTCGAAAAATGTAGAAATTCACAAATTTCCTGGGTATTTTCGATTATCCGATGAAACCATTTCCTGTTTCTTTTCGTCTATTTGAGTAAGTATATGGAAGAATGGAGGGAGGTTTATGCCCGGCTGGAGAAAGCCCTTGTTCGTTTTGGCCTTGCTCATTCCAGGCATATTGTTTCTGCGTCCGGCCGAAAGCTTCGCTTGCTCCTGCGCCACATTAACACCTGACAGAGCTTTGGAGATCCATGATGTGGTATTCTCCGGACGAGTTTACGAGATCCATCCACCCACTTCAACGCCGAATCAGCAGGATTCAGGCTCGCTTGTACAGAATTCATTCGAGGTGAAGGAAGTATGGAAGGGAGAGCTTGACCGGACGGTAGACATCAGAGCGGCTCAGAGCACGGCCAGTTGCGGATACCAATTCGCCATCGATGAAGAATATCTCGTCTACGCCTACTACAATGGAGATTGGCTGGAGACGGGGTCTTGCAGTCTCACGAAGCCGCTCAGCATGGCGGATGAGGATCTGAGTGTGCTAGGTGCAGGTCAAACAAATCCACTCTATGGCAAGATTCCTCACGATGAAGAACCGGCTAAGTTTCATTCCGCTCTGGTCTATGTGATTAGCGTTGTGGTCGTGCTTATTGCAGCCTCTGGCATCATCTGGTGGCGAAGGACATGATGTAACGGTTGACAGGACTCAAGTGAAGCTCTTCATAATTGGCTTTACATGATAGAATCGATCTCCTATAATGGTGAGACTGCAAGATTAGATATAGGAAGGTTGAACCATGCGGAGCAGAGGCAAAATCTTGGTCGCGGCAGGCATCCTGTTCATCTTCTTGATCCTGCTGTTGTCACCCGTTATGATGCCGGAAGATTCGGCGCTGAGCAGAAAAGTATGCTCATTCACACACAAAGTGAAAGAGCGAGTATATACGATCACACACCCTTACCCCGAGTTAGACTATCCATCCAGCGATCTTGGCGATAAGGCGGAGGCATCCGGCGGAGCGACAAGGGTGCCGGTATTGACTTACCATTCTCTTGTTCCGGCTGTCTATCAACCCGATCCGTCCAATCATTCCGTCATGACGGTGGAAGAGTTCGAGCAACAGATGGACTATCTGCATGAGCAAGGGTACTATACCGCTACTCTCGGCGAGTTGGAGGCCTTCGTGCATCAAGCCATTTCACTTCCCGAGAAGACCGTGGTGATCACCTTCGATGACGGTTACGAGAACAATTATGTGTATGCCTATCCAATCCTGCAGAGATACGGATTTCATGCAGCGATCTTCCTAATCGGCGGCAGCATCCGCGAAGAGGCAGGCGAGCCGTTTGATCCGAACAAGATATCTTACCTGACGAGGTCACAAATGGCTGAAGCTGCGTCAGTTTTCGAATATCACAGTCATACGTATGGACTGCATCACCACATCACCGATGAATGCGGCAATACGACCAGTGCGGTAACGGATGTCACTCTGCTGGAACAGGATATTGAAGATATGGAGACGGCCGGATTTGGCACACACTACTTTGCTTTCCCGTACGGAATCTACAGCGACCGTGCCATTCGGTTGTTGATGAGCCATGACTATCGCATGGGTTTCACGACTGAGGAAGGATACGTGGAGCACGATTCATTCACGATGCGTTTGCCCCGTTTCTCGATCTCCCCGGGAACCGATCTCTCCGCGATTCTGGGAGAATAGCGCAGAGATAAAGACTTATCAGATCCAGACTTATCTATGATCAATTGCTTCTGTCACATGCTCATTCCAGACGATGGCAAGACGAAGCGTGGTACAGCAAAGCCAATCATTCCGAGATGCGACCGACATCGTATGGGACCGTGATGATGTAATAGTTACGGTTCCATTTTTTGATGGTGATGATCGCCCGCTCTTGATCCTTCGTGAAGATGTATCCGGCTCCTTCCTGATCGGCAAATGTCCAGCCCATGCGGGACATACGATCCTTCACGAGTTCCGCAGGTTGGTCTTCACGTGTGATGTACTTGGTATCAACATTCTCAGTTTCCTCGATCATGATGAGCTGTTGGCCGGATGTATGCAGTGCATAGATGTGCCTCAGATTATCAATACCAATATGGCTGATGAATGATACGACGATCACGATCACCAACAGTATGACGATAGCAGCAAATAATCTAAAAATCTTCGCCATGTTAAAGCGTCCCTCCCAATCCATTTCAATATAACTGATATAAGGAAAAACGGGAAGTCCTGTAAGACTTCCCGTTGAGTTGGTGTTCTCAATATTTATCCGGAAATTGCTTGACGATGCCTTCGGTAAGGATATCCGCGAGATGGAGCATATGAATCTCGTTCTTGTCGGTAGCGGCGATATCCGCCTCCCAGTTCCCTTGCAAACATTGCACGATGACTTCTGTGATTAGGGCAAGATGTGTGTACAACATATCCTGAAGTTCTTTGAACGTCCAGTTCGGATTGGCGTCGCTTAGAAACTTCGCGATGTCATCAGCATTGCGATGCCAATCCTTCTGTAGTCTCTGCACTTCAGGTTGATTGCCTGCTTTGGCAGCTTCGACGATCTTGCCTGCGATGAGGATATGTTCCTTGAAAATCTCCGCCAGCTTGTTGCCCGCTTCTTCCCCATAATACGGCTTGATGACATTGCCGATATCCTGTTGGTTTCTGAGCAGCCGGTCAAGCACGTACTTGCGGTCAGGGAGATTGTTAACGGCGCTGACGATATAGATTCTGGTCCAGATCGTATGGTCGATCCAAGACTTGCGCATCTCTCTTTGGAGTTGAACCATCTCGTGACTAAGGCATTCCGGATCACGGTCTTCCGCCTCTGCGAACACCGATGGCAGGGGCATGATGTTTAGGGTAAACAACAGGGCGAGGATCAATGAGATTGTCGATTTGGTTCTCATGTTGGTTGTAGCTCCTTCGTGTATTGTATTGGGATTCATTTCGGCAGTCATTATTATGGATAATTCAACCAGGTGATATGCGAATGATGGATGTTCGGGAGAACGAAGATGGGGCATGGTGTTGAGTCCAAGCTGAAGGATATGGTAAATTTATCATAATCATCAACCCCCCCTAACTTGGTAAAGTAAGAGGATCGTTTGTTAACTTTGCAAGAAGGGTGTAGGGCCAGCTAATCGGGAGATACCAGAGAGTGGAGAGCTGGCTGCCTATATCTGTTGGATCATGAACACATCTCTTGGAAGTGGCAGATGGAAATTCTGCGAAAGGATGATCTCATGATAGGCTTATTGTTGAATGCTTTGATGCATCAAGCACCTCACATGCAGATAACGCCAGAAGAACGAGAGTTGTATGACCGCTTGCTCAAGGACATCCATTCAACCCCATCCGCAACGGTGACCATTCATTACGAACTGCCATACCCCAAAAGCCGATTTCTGTATTACGCATCCCAGTCGGACCAATACATCTTCCACGGATCGAATCATCAGGCTATTTCCACGTTCGAGCCCAAGCAGCAAACGCTGTACAACGGCCAGATGGTTCAAGCGGTCTTCGCGACTATAGACCCGATATGGCCCGTTTTCTATGCCACCCTGGACCGGAGCAAGGCCAAGGGCAGCATAAGGAACGCCTGTCTGGAGCATAAAGGGAACAGGTATCATTTCTATTCGGTAAGTCAAACGATGAATCATGGGCAGGACATTTGGACGGACGGCATGATTTATTTCCTGCCTCGTGACAGATTCAGAAGAGCCGATCAAGGTGCAGTGAGGTTCGACGAGTGGGTCTGTGAACAGCCTGTAACGCCGCTGGCGAAGCTTCCGGTAAGTGCGGATGATTTCTTCTATCGGCACAAGGTAAGCACACACAGGGAACAGGAATCGCTGGTCAAGACTTATCTCTTGTACAAATGGCGAACCAGGAATGGCAAGATAGACGGCGGATGAGTTTACCGACCCAATGAACGATATGAATGATCGTAACTTCGGACATTGAGTTTGCCTATGATTATCGGAGTAGATTCAGAGAATGGATATAATTCGTATGAAGGGGCGATAGCCATGAGCGCAGTCATTCGATTGGCAGCATATGACGACTTACCACAGCTTCTTGACTTGTATCGGCACTTGAATGAGGACGATCCCGTTCTCGATCCGGATGAACTGCGTGATCTTTGGGAAGAGATGCTCGCGGATGAGTGGATGAAGATCATGGTTGCCCAAGAAAATAACATCCTCGCAGCATCCTGTGTGCTCGTTGTGGTCAGGAATCTGACGAGGGGAGCAAGGCCTTACGGTCTCATCGAAAATGTGGTGACGCATGCGGACTACCGGAGACGGGGATTAGGCAGGATGGTGCTCACGCGGGCGATCGAGCTTGCCAGGGAGCATAACTGCTATAAGGTCATGTTGCTGACCAGTTCCAGGATGCCGGGTGTTCAGGAGTTTTATGAACGCTGCGGGTTTCAGAAGGGCGTGAAGACCGGTTTTCTGTATCGGTTATGATTCCTATCAGGCCTGACTGGTTACGGTGAGTACCCCAATGGTGATAAAGTATACAGTATACAGATCATCTTCCACGTGGCGAAGTTCACTGGCAAACTGAGACAGAGAGACGCCGAGAGCAAGGATCATCTGTTCGTCAGCCGCGCGATGTTGCCGAAGATGGCGCTCAATCCTTCACATCCCCGTTCATTAAGGATTGGGCTGACGGGAATCATCTGGCTGGTCCGATCGTCAGATAACTTGGCAATGCCGATATACGTGGAACTGTATAGTCAGACATAACGGAGAGGAGAACACATCATGACTACAATCGGATTGGTACGACATGGCATCACTGACTGGAACATCGAGCAGCGCACGCAAGGAATAACGGATATCCCGCTTAATGACTTGGGGAGAGAGCAGGCGAGAGCTCTCGCCAGACGATTGGCAAACGAGCGATGGGACGCCATCTATGCCAGTGATCTGTCGCGGGCCAAGGAAACGGCTGACATCGCAGCCCAGGCGCTTGGGCTAGACGTTCTGACCGATGCCAGATTAAGAGAGCGAAACTACGGGGAAGCGGAAACGACCACTTTGCAAGAGAGAATCGCCCGTTGGGGGGCAGACTGGGATCGATTGCCGATCGGCCTCGAAACGGAGGAAGAGGTCGCTGGCAGACTGATCGCCTTCCTGAATGACGTTCTTCCCAAACATGATCCCGATGCTCAGATACTCGTCTTCAGTCATGGCGCACTGATCGGCATCACATTGAAGCGGTTGATTCCGCACGCGGATACGAATGAGCATCTGCTCAACACGTCGCTAACGAAGCTGGTCTATCAGGAAGGAGCATGGGAGTGTGAGTTGTTTAACTGCGCGAAACATCTGTCAGACATCAATCAGGAAGTTTAGGTGTACTTAACCGTTTATGCAGTTGATGAAAAACCTCCATGTTTCACAACAGAAGTGAAACAAGAGATACGCATCAAACGTCAAGTAGGAAGAATGAGGGAACAGGAGGTCACAGGTGATACCGATCAAGTTGTCCAAAGAGCAGAAAGACGACATCGTCAAGCGCTTGCAATCTTTCTTCGAAGAAGAACGGCAGGAATCAATTGGCAATCTCGCTGCTGAACGGATCATCGACTTCATGCTTAAGGAGGTCGGGCCGTATATCTATAACAAGGCGATTGCAGATGCGCGCTTGATGATCAGTGAGAAAGCTGCTCAGATCGAAGATGAATTATATGCGATGGAGAAACCGGTGATGCGATCGAGATAGCTCATGTTGATTATCATGAAGTGAACCCGTCGGAGGCCGGTGATTTCATCCAGATCATGCTGACGAATACGAATCCAAGAGAGATCTTCACCAAAGTTCATTCCTTGGGATTGGCGGACGCATGTTTCGCCAACGGAACTCTTCGCAACTACATCTGGGAATACGTGATACATGCCCAAGGAAACCTGATTGAGGTATGGGTTGACCGTGTATTGGTGACTTGTTTTCACTAGAGTTTTAGAAAGTAGTGTGATCAAGAGCATGAGTAAGCGTAGTTTCGGATATCTGATGCTTCTGATGATTCTCGTTCTGTTAACCTCATGTAATCCCAGTCAATCGCGAGAGTCGATTCGGGTAGAAAGTGACATGACGATCGCATATAGCGATATGTATCCAATCACTGGGAAGCATCATACGTTAAGCCTGAAGTTGGTCGAGGGAAGTTATTCGGAGGATTGGTCGCCTGGTCCGTTCATGGGACGAAATTGGAAAGGTGAATTCCGGCTGATCCTGGAGGATGAGAGTGGCCATGCGCTCAGCAGCCTGAATCTGAACGAATATTTCCTGGAAGAGTTAATCTTCAATGATCTGTTTGAGATTCAGTTCGATGACTATAACGGGGATCAGGCGATCGATTTCACCATCGGCCAGTACAGTACGAGCAACGGGAATGTATACAGACTATTTACGTTGACCGCGGACGATAAGATTCAAGAACTGGAAATTGACAACAACCAGGAATTGATCGCCAGCGGGGGAGATCGTTATTCGATCAAGCTCAAGAAGCTTGACAGCAGATCATTCCAGACAACTCACTATAACAATGCGGCCGGAATTGAAATCGAGGTTACCTATACCTGGGACGGTAAAAAGTTCATACGAAACTGATACTCTGGGGTGAACAAGAGTGATGAACCATGGGAAGATTGAAGCAAGATTGGAACAGTTGGGCATCATGCTGCCGACGGCAAGCAATCCAGCAGCGAATTATGCGAATTACGTCATCGTCAATGGCTTGATGTTCGTTTCAGGCAAAGGGCCAAGCGGCAATCCGAAGGGGAAACTCGGGCAAGAATTTACGACGAAGCAAGGATATGAGTTTGCACGCAGTACCGGAATTGAGGTGCTCGCAGTGCTGAAGGAAGCGCTTGGGACATTGGATAAGGTGAAGAGAGTGGTGAAGGTTCAGGGCTTTGTCAATGCGACACCTGCATTTGAAGAACATCCCCAGGTATTGAACGGTTTCTCGGACCTGATGATCGAGGTGTTCGGCGAACGGGGACAGCATGCGCGTTCGGTGTTCGGTGCCGTGTCTGTTCGCGCCAATCTGCCCATCATCGTCGATTCCATCTTTCAGGTTGAAGAGGAATAAATACGATCGTCTGAAGGAAGGTGCAGTCCATGGGTGTGAAGAGACATGTCCTGGTGATCGGCGGATCGGGAATGTTGGCGAAAGCTTCCTTGTGGCTCGCCGAACACAGCGATAAGGTATCTGTCATCGGCAGAAATCGAGATAAACTGAACCGGCTGGTGGAGAAAAATCCGCACAAGAATATCATCCCGATCACGGTCAATTATTATGACCTGACGACGTTCAGGCATGAGATCAGCCAATCCATCGATCTCCATGGCCCATATGATCTGGTGGTGGCCTGGGTTCATAGCCAGGAGAAAGAGATCCTCGATATCGTTAGCGATGAAATCTTAAAGCGTACGGACCAATGCTGGAGATTGTATCATGTGCTGGGAAGCAGCTCGAATCTGGAGGAGATTCTGCGCGAGCTTGATGTGCCGGAGAACTGTGATTATTATCAGGTTCAACTCGGATTCGTGATCGAGCATGACCGTTCCAGATGGCTGACGCACGAAGAAATATCAGATGGTGTCATTCACGCCATTCGAACCGGTGTGCGCAAACATCTGGTCGGGACGCTAACGCCATGGCACAGAAGGCCTTAAGGAACTTTGGACAAATGGGCAACAAGGCGGTGCAGGATGGATTCATTTGACAAATCGGCATGTGCTGAAGTACATTCGATGTACAACCCAACCAGTGAGTACAACCAACGAGAGGTTTGTGCGACATTTCACATGCGATCACCCTTTATGACTGGATATGATTAACGTGGTTAAATATATACGGTAAGGAGGTTTTTTTCATGGCTAATAAAGCGCTCATCAACATCGACTACACGTTTGATTTCGTCGCTGATCATGGGGCGTTGACCTGCGGGAAGCCGGGGCAAGCGATTGAACAGGAGATCGTCAAGTTGACCAAAGAGTTTATCAGCCGTGGGGATGAGGTCATCTTCGCAATCGACATTCACCATGAAAATGATCCTTATCACCCAGAGACGAAGTTGTTCCCGCCGCACAATATAGCCGGAACTGACGGACGCAAGCTGTATGGCGCATTACAGGACGTTTATGAACGGAACAAGCATCTGGACCATGTCTGCTGGATCGACAAGACAAGGTATAGCGCCTTCGCCGGCACGGATCTGGAGATCAGGCTTCGTTCGCGGGGAATCACGGAAGTCCACCTGGTCGGAGTATGCACGGATATCTGTGTTCTGCATACGGCGGTGGATGCCTATAACAAAGGCTTCCAGATCGTCGTTCATGAGAAGGCTGTGGCCAGCTTCGATCCGCAAGGGCATGAGTGGGCTTTGCGCCATTTCAAAGGATCACTTGGCGCTTCGGTTGTCTGAGCTTCAGAAGCGATTCGTAACAAGACCGGGCAAGTGTCTGTTCGACACGAACCCGGTCTTTCTAAGTATTGGAGCCACAATATGATGCGTTAGGGTCAATTATTGCGCTAAAGCGGCAGGATGATGTTCTGCTGCTGAGCCTTTTTGCTTATTCGGAACCTCAATCTTTCATCACTTATCGCAGTGAAATTCTAATTTTATGCATTCAGAATTCCGATATATATAGCGAGTGTGCTTCTATAGCACCTCTTTTTTCCAAACTTTTGGGTCTATTTTACTCTTTCATGTCTGTGCTATGATATCCTATGATTGGTTAGATGGGAGGTGTAACCAAAATAAGTATAATACGGTGATCGGTGATAATCTCGCTTGTCTTGTCATTAATGGCTATGATAACGATGCCGCCAATTGCGTCAAGACAGGCAAGAGTACAGCAAGGGCGACAAGGCTTCTTCTCAGTTCCTTATGTTACAGCTTAATTGGTGCAAGTTCAGCAGCATGATCTTATTAGGGTTGATCACAACTAATCAACTGGAGGGTTACAGATGAGGAAATCATGGTTATTGATCACGTTTATCCTTGTATTGTCACTAATCTTTACGGGTACTGCTTTGGCAGCTCAGTCGAATACGGAGTACAAGATCGTGGTGAATGGGAAGCAGATCGTGTTCCCTGACGCCAAGCCGTTCGCAGATGAGGCGAATCGCATCCAGGTTCCTGTTCGCTTCATAGCTGAAGCCCTGGGAGTAGAAGTGGAATGGTATCAAGAAGAGCAAACGGTTGTATTCTATCAAGTTGATGAATTCGGTTGGTACGACTTCTATCTCACAATGACTTTGGGGCAAGACTGGTATACGCTGTGGGGGACCGCTTATGAGATGGACACCGTTGCGACCGCAAAGGATGGGCGCGTGTTCGCTCCGATCCGCTACGTTGCACAAGCGTTTGGAGTTGGCGTGCAATGGGACAGCACATTGAATGCGGTCGTTCTGGGCGGCGAACCTGATCCGGACATGATGCCGAAGATCAAGTCCTTCCCGGTTGAAACGACAGGCGGCTACAAGTTCACCACAGGTACATATCTGGGATACCAAGATTATTACGGCATTAGCGGTAAGCAAGTCAGCTTTGAGATCGACTACCTGTTCGTGGACCCAGAAGTTTCGGAACAGCAGAGGGCTGAATTCCTCAGCATCATCGAAACTTCTGATGCCAACAAGAACAGCAACGGCGCTCAACTGAAGAAGGCGAACGAGTTGCTGCAACAGTTGGAAGCAGGGGATAGAACTCCAGGCACAGAAGCTTATGTAAGCTGGACAGACTCCGCCAATAAGGTCAACGTGATGCACGGTGTCTGGGGAGAGTGGGAAGACCTGTATATCACGATCTATGAACCAGGTTTCGACCCTCGTCAATCTCACAGCGCCGACGTGAAGGGCGGAGACGGAAAGAACGCGCTGTCGATCAGCAAGAACTTTACAGAGGATCAACTGACGCAAGCGTTGGAACCTCAAGCGATGGAATTGTTCCGAGCATTCGGAGAATACTTGAAGAGTCCGGAAGGCGAATATCCTCGCTTCTCGGCATTCCTTGACAAGAACTTGTCCTATCTAGAAGATGAGGATTACAGAGAGAATCGTGAGCTCTCCGAATTCTTCTTTGAAACCGGCATGTGGACGACCAATTCTGAAGCTTCTGCCAACAACCTGGACGAACTGTATGCCAAGATCGGCGACGCATTGCTCGGAGATCTGGAGATTGAAACAGCTTATGTCGATGTTTGGAGCCGGTACGCCTATGTGTACCATAAGGTTTCGGTAACGGTTGACGGAGCCCAGTACGCTTTCACAGCCAACCTGGGATTCTATCTGTCCGATAAGAATCCAAACCGCATGGAATTGATTGAGGCTTCGGTCAGCAGAAGCTATGACGACGAGTATTACTACGACGACGAGTATTACTACGACGACGAGTATTACTATGACGATGATTACTACTATGATGACGAGTACTACTATGATGAGTCTTATGACTTTAAGTGGTAATCCCTAATCGCGTTACTCGCGACAGAAGAACGGAAGCCGCAGTGGTTTCCGTTCTTTTTCATTTTGAGCAAGCATGTTAAGCTTCGGGCTTCCGATGAACGTTCGGAAGCCCTTTATTAAGGAGATTTCCAATAAAAATATAATTTGAATAGTAATAAATTACATTAAATCATATGTAAACGGTTTAATGTTGTGCGAAGTTCTAGAAACTAGGATTAATTTTAAATATTAATAAATTCAGCTATTCACGATAGATTTTCATAGTCCGATACATAAAGTAAGACGTTCAAAAAATATAGAAAATAATGGATGGGATGGAGGAGTGGGTATATGGGGAGAAGAAGGTTTTCCAAATGGATGAGCATCTCCTTGGCATTTCTGTTGGTGTGTCTCTTTGGCTGCAGTTCCAGCGGTGGAAGAACACAATATGTTGCAGATGAGGAGATCACGTTGAAGTTCATCTGGTGGGGCAATGACCAGCGCAAGGAGAAAACGCAGCAGGTGATTGACCTCTATATGAAGGAGCACCCGGGTGTCAAGATTGAAACAGAGGTTTACTCCAATACGACGGAAGTAGCTACGCAGTTGGCCATGGAAACGGCTGATCAGAATACCGCTGATATTATCCAGGGAGACTATAACTTTATATTCAAATACATCGACCGGGATCTGATCGAGCCGCTCGGATCTTATATTGACAACAATATTCTTAATTTAACGAATATTTCGTCCGAATATCTGACTTCCGGCATGAAAAACGATGAATTGTATGCCGTTACGATCGGTATTAATTCGGATGCCTTTGTCTACGATCCGGATTTCTTTGCGAAGGTCGGCGTATCGGTTCCTGACGAGGACTATACGATCGATGAGCTGTACAACACGCTTGTTCAGCTTAAGCAAGCAGTTAACGATCCAGAGTTTTATCCGCTCGGTAACTTATTCAGCGTGAACTATTTTCTGAGAACGAAAGGGGTCTCATTGTTCAATGCTGACGGGACGGGGCTTGGATATGATGATGACCAGGATATAGCGGATTACCTGGCTCTGTATAAGAAATGGACGGATGAAGGTTTGCTCGGGGCTTTTGACGGTGTCAAAAACGATGAAAATCATCCCATCATCACAGGAAGGATTGCGCTATTCTCGGTTTCCAGCAATGCTTCGACCACTCTCAGCAGCAAAGCGGGACGTACCATCAAGCTGTTGCCGTATCCGAAGATCGGCGAGCATGAAGGGCGGTTCATCAAGCCTTCCATGTTCCTCGCGGTATCGTCCTACTCCAAATATCCGGAAGAAGCGGTTAAGTTCGTGGATTTCTTCATCAACAATGAAGAAGCGAATGACATCTTAAACGGCGAACGCGGTGTCCCGGTCTCAACTGCCATCGCATCAAGGTTGTCTGCGAAGCTGGATGAAGCAGGGAAGCAGCAGTACGAGCTATTGGACTATGTCAAAGGCCACTCGTCGCCGATTGACCCACCGAATCCGAATGGATCAACGATCATCAACAAAGCATTCGAAATCGTCAAAAGTCGCGTGTTGGATGGCAGCTTGACCCCTGAGCAGGGTGCGAAGCAGTTCCGTGAGGACGCTGAATCCATCTTGCGAGGAACAGGAGAGGTGGAATAAGGATGGGGACATTTGGAAGAATGACGATTAGCAAGAAATTGGCCGCGGGTTTTGGCGTAGTACTGATCCTACTATTTCTTGTAGCCGCTACAGGCTATTTATACTTGTCCAAAGTTCATGGTGAATACTCCAATTTGTTGTCTAACGAAGCACAATCGGTTCAATTGATTAAGGACTTGCGAATTGCGGTGGAAAGGGAACGGGCAAGCGTCAGCAACTTCCTCGTAGGAGGCGATGAGTCCAAGGTTGATGCCTTTAATCAAGCTAAGCGCCAATTTGATCTTACGCTTAAGGAACTTCAAGCACTTGTGGCGGACCGTGATCACAAGCAAATACTAGCCGGTCTGGATCTGTTGCAAGAGCAGTACATCAGCGCAGCATTGCTGATGATCGACAGCAAGCGGAATAACGAAGATTCCTATCTTGTAACGTTGGAATCCCAGGGAGCGGTTCTAGACAAATTCAGCAGTACCGCGGAGCGGTTGGTTCAAATGATGGAAGATCAACTGGATCAGAAAGCGACGGCAACGAATGAAGATGTTTCGGACAGCAAAATGATCGTACTTATGCTGACTGCCTTAGCTCTCATCCTGGGGGCGGTATCCTCTTATCTCATCAGCAGATTGATCTCCAATCCAGTCAAGAAGCTTCAGAAAGTAGCTGTGCAGATCGCAGGAGGGGACCTGCGCAACACCGAGCTGATGATCAAAAACAAGGACGAAATCGGCCAATTGGCAGAAGCCTTCAACAACATGAGCAGCCACCTTCGTTCGCTGATCCAGGAAGTGAGCGTCAACGCCGAGCAGGTTGCAGCATCATCGGAAGAATTGGCGGCCAGTGCGGAACAAACTGGTCAGGCTACAGAGCACGTCGCCAAGGTTACGGAGGAACTGGCGGCAGGCGCCGAGTCGCAGATGAACAGCATCGGAGAGAGCGTCTCGCTCGTACACAAGATGGATGAAGAGGCCGCACAAATCGCCGATCGGTCCATCCATGTCAAGACTTCTGTGGATGCGGCTTCGGAACTTGCCTCCAGAGGCCTCACGGCGGTAGAATCCGCAGTTCTCCAGATGTCATCTGTCTCGGAGAAGGTCAATGAAATCTCTAATGTCGTCAGTTCCTTGGATGAAAGGTCCAAAGAAATCGGGGACATCATCGCGATCATCACAGATATCGCCAATCAGACCAACCTTTTGTCTCTGAATGCGGCTATCGAAGCGGCCAGAGCAGGGGAGCATGGCCGTGGCTTCGCGGTTGTGGCAAGTGAGGTACGGAAGCTTGCAGAACAAACCGCTGAATCAGGCAAACGCGTAACGGAGGTCATTCGTTCGATCCAGGTAGAGACCAGCCGAACCATCATGATGGTTGGACAAGGAAAGCAGGAGGTGGGAGTCGGCATCCAAGCCGTCCAAACGGCTGGCCAATCCTTCGCCGAGATCGAGAGTTCCATTCAACAGATCCATGAGCAGATCAGAGGCGTAACCGACGCTGCCCAGGAAATGTCTGAGCAAACCCATGAGCTGGTAGCCGCCTTCGAGCAGATTAATACGATCAGCCGTTCGACTTCAGCAGGCACACACGATGTATCCGCATCGGCGGAAGAACAATTGGCCAGCGTTGAAGAGATTACTGCAGCTTCCAAGGTGTTGTCTGAGCTTGCGCAGGAGCTTCAGGGCAGCGTCGCCAAGTTTACGGTATAAGTTTGTGAACACCGAGCCCATCTTCCCATTTACAGAAGATGGGCTTAAGTCATTTGACATTCAACATAGTCGCAAAGTATGGATTCTTGTAATAGACTATGTTAAAATGAAAGTGCAAAATATGGTGTTAATTCGATCAAGTTGTGATTCGGTGCTATTTTTGTTGGATACATACAAGAATTTTTCTGCAGAGATAGAGCAGCCATTGGACGATTCCAATTCAAACGGTAACAAGGAGGGTTTCCAATGACCGTCGTTAATTTCCCAAAAGTGTTTCAAGTTGAAGGTGAAATTTTCTACAATATGTCAGCTAGAGAGTACACAGAGCTTAAATTGGAGGAGTTTAGAAGGCATATGAAGGCTATCGAAGAAAGTCTTTTAGCATATGATCGAGATATTCAATAACTTATTGAGGAGTCTCAAGCACTAAGCAAAGAAATTAAAGAGTTTTTTAAACAATATCAATGCGACTAATACCAAGCAGAGGACGATTCAGAAGAATGAATCGTCCTCGTCTTCTTTCTCGGCGATTTTTCTGAGTGATTTTTTAATATCTACGTAGTTTTGAGAGTTTCGAGAGTCTAAATGGAAAGATATAAAAGATAGATCGGTATACGGTGAGTTGAAAAAGAATAAACCGGAATAAGTGTGAACTTATCGTAACTACCGAAATCTGGCCTTATTCAACCGAAAATAAATGAGAATAGAGATAACTATTTTGGTTGTCATAGTTTTCATAAAAGAATAATTATGGTATAAATAAATTGTAACAATTTTTTTCAAGTTGATGCCTTAAAGGCGGAATTATCTTTCAAAGTTTTTCATTATTTCCTCAAGGCAGCTTTACAGCTGGAATTATCCGCAAGAAGACCATTGGACGTAGAGTCCAATGGTCTTTTTCCATACAGCAGTTGTGAGTGAGGCTGTGTCGCACGAATCGGCACATGGAAAAGTATGATCGAGCAGGCAGTGATTGATTGATTGATGTACTGGCTAGTTTTCACCAAAATGTCCGATAATATATATTATGTAAACTTAAATCGAGAATGAAAAATAGAGGCTCAAGATCGCCTATATGGGATCGAGATTTCAGATCTAATCGATCAATATCCAAGATTCCGCATATATTCTACCATCGCCCATTTATCAAAACATTCATTATCAAAATAAGATTCATAGATTCCTGGATTCAGGAATACTTACGTCCGTACATTGGATCACCGTTGATGATTATGTAAGTTGGTGTTTATTCCGAATCAGATCGAACTGAAATCTCCATATATGAATCGTACGAAATATGAATCGTACGAACTCTTGAAATCAATCTCAATGACGATCATCCAGTTCGTGTTCATCCAGTTAATGATGCTGTCCATCAAAATCTATGACCAGAAATCTATCAAACTATACATCCGTTCATCCATGGTTTATTCATCATCTTATTGCTCAAGTTGACTCATCGGAACATCTTGCGCACAAAATTCGGATTTTGTACAGATGTCTACATGGAATTTTACCTCTATTTGATTCACTTCACTTTACAAGAACAGATGTTCTCATCTATAATAGTTAATGTAATTAAGTATTTGGTATTTTGAAGGTGATATCCATGAATGTCATCAAGGAGAAAGATCTGAGACTCCTGGAACAACGCCTCCCCCTGTTTCCGTGGTTCGTCGAGCAGTACGTCCAGCATAAACTGGTCGATCTCTCCCCTTCTACCTTGCTGGAATATACACGAGACTTCGAGATGTTCTTCGGTTGGATGATGCACGAAGGGCTTACCCCTGCTCCATCGATTGGCCAGATCACCCTGAAAGATCTGGAGCAACTTCAGGTGTCGAACATCGATACATACAAGCTTCATCTTCAACTGAAGCAATCCAATAGCGTCACCACACGCGAACGGAAGCTTGCTTCTCTCAAATCTTTGTTTCATTATCTCAGTCAGATCGCGGAGGATGAGGATCACTATCCTCTGTTGAAGCGCAATGTCATGGCCAAGCTGCGATCCCACCGGCTCACGAATGCGAGGCAGATGGCCGATCGGCTGCAGGGCAAGATTCTGGAAGATGACGATGAGATTAGCCGTTTTATCGACTTCGTTGAGCGCGGTTATCTGCAAACCATAAGCGATATTCCGCAAGCAGTCCATTATTACGAGCTGAACCGCATCCGTGATACGGCGATCATCTCTCTGATCCTGGCATCCGGATTGCGTGTTTCCGAAGTGGTCAATCTGGATGTGGATGACATCGATCTGACGAAGAAGATTGCCCACGTGTACAGGAAAGGCCACCGCGATCCAGACATGAAACAGAGCGTATTCTTCGCTGAACATGGCCGCGATGCCCTGCATCAATATCTCCAGATTCGTTCCACCCGGTATCCGCATGACAGATCTGAGAAAGCTCTGTTCCTGGCCATCCCCCGCGGCGAAACCCAGGCGAAGCGCATGTCCAAGCGCTCGATCCAGCAGATGGTGACCAAGTATGCCCGAGCCTTCGGCAAACCGATGCTCTCCGTCCATAAGCTGCGCCATTCATTCGCCACCAGTTATTATCAGAAGAATGACATTTACAAAACCCAACGCCAGCTTGGCCACGCAAGCACGGATACGACGGAACTGTATGCGCAGCTCACCGACAAAACGATGGAAACGGCAATCAATCGATTAACCGTGAAGTGAAGCTTCCGGTGCGCTCCTTCTCTTCTCTGCGTAATTCCAGATTTGGGCGACGATGAACGTCAGGATGAATGCCATGAAGAATCGAATGAGCAACAAAGGCCATACCGGAATCCCAAGCGGTACGAAGATGAGCGTATCTTCCACCACGGCATGGCAAACAGACAAGAAAATAACCACCAGATAGATGTCCTTTCTGCGAACATCATCCTCCTTGACAGCCTGGATCATCACTCCTGCACCATAGGCGAGGCCGAACAGAAAACCGGAAGCGATGGTGACGGATGACTTTGACTCCAGGCCGATCAGACGAGTCGCTGGATGGAGGGCCGACGCGAATCGATCCAGCCATCGCAGATCCTTCAGTACCTGGATGAAGATCATGACCGGGATGACGATGATCGCCAGTTGCACAACACCCAGCACGGATTTTCTGAGGGCGGTCCACAGGATCGCTCCCCAATGCACCGCTGCATTCGGTTCCGTAGCAGGAACAAAACCGAATATCGCTTTCTGATCTCCGCCCTGCCATAAGAGGTTGATGAGCATAGCAGCAAGCAGGGCTGATCCGATGCGGATCACGATCGTGACCCAAATCTTCGCCCCCATTCTTTTCGTGACGGCGCATTCCACGAGCAGATTGTGTGACAATGACAGCATGATCGCGATGATAAATACTTCCTTGACGGTCATATCCAACGACAAGATGGCCCCGACAGCTGCATACAGATTCATCACATTGCCAAGCAACAGAGGAATCGCCGCCTCACCGGGCAAACCGATATACCCCATGAAGGGAGACAGTTGGTCAGAGAGCCAGCCAATGATCGGCGTATAGCCAAGGATGGTGGTGATCAATGTGATCGGGAAGATGATCTTCCCCAAGGTCCACGCCGTTCGCAATCCGGTTAGCAGACCAAGCCGCAATGTTTGCATAAGTGTCAACTCCTGGCGCCTAGTCGCGCGTTTGGTCCTGTTTCTTTCTCAGTCTTGATTGGGTGTATGTCATGATAACCATAAACCATATCGAGAAAAAGCCGAGCAGAATGAAATTCCAATTCCTTGTGAACACCGATATGATCCCCAGACAGATCAACAATACCAGGCCTATGATCATGGCGAGCATCGGCAGCGCCTTGCTGCTTTCCGTGTGATCGCCTTCTGTCAACTTCACCATAAACCATGCGCCAGTCAATGCCCAACTGGTTAGTTGGACGAGCAACAAGATCCCAAGAGCGGGAAACAAGCCGATCTCAAACTCAAACGCGCCTAGAATCATCAGCACATAGATGGCGGCCAATGTACAATACCACGAGACAGAACGTGCCTTGCGCCATATATATTCGTTCACTTCATCCAGCCCATGATTCTTCTTCGCCATTACCCTCCCGACATACCAGCCGACGATGGCAAGCGCCATTCCTCCAAACAGTCCGACGAATTCCATCAGACATCCTCCTCCTCAAAAATGAACACGTCCTCGATGGATTTTCGGAATGTCTTCGCGATCTTATAGGCCAATTCCAAAGAAGGTCGGTACTTCATCGTTTCTATGGCAATGACAGATTGTCTGGAGACCCCTATGGCCTTAGCCAACTGCTCTTGGGTCATTCCGAATTCCATTCTCAATTCCTTAATTCGGTTCTTCATGGATGGTCGAACCACCTCAAATGTAAAGCGAACTTTACGTAAAGTATACTTTACACTATGCTGCCTGTCAATGGGATCATCCATTTACAGCAATAAAGTTTACATATTTTTTATTATGTCATCTTAAAGGAATAAGAGAAGCACCAGACATTAGATGATGGCATGAATTGGAATGTTAACCGCATCCATCGCATGCTTCTTCTGTTCATCATTGACGTGTGTGTAGATCATGGTGGTTTCGATCGAGGAGTGCCCCATCAGCTCTTTCACCACGCGGATGTCCACACCCTTCTTGAGAAGCATCGTAGCGAAGGAGTGCCTTAGTTTATGACAAGAAAGTTTCATATCGGATAACCCAGGGTTATGTTTCTTGAACTCTTCAAATGTCTCGGCCGCAATCTTCTGGATCTGCCTGATGGACAGTCTTCTCCCCTTCTGCGAAACGAAGAAAGCATCTTCCTTGTTGCTGTATGGAGTGATCCGTGCATGTTCAACCTTGTTCAGGTAATCGATCAACACATCCGGCAGCGGAATCTCATTCCACTTACGTCCTTTACCATAGATCTCGATCGTACCCTTGTTCCGGTTGAAATCCTTCAAGTTCAATCGGTGTACTTCCCCTACTCTCAGACCGCAATACCCCATAAGTAAGAAGATGGCGATATTCCGATTCCGATAACGTCCATCGATATGCTTAAGGAACTGGATCAGTTCATGTTCTTCCAGATAGATGGGTTTCTTGTTTTTCTCCGTCTTGGATTTCTTCACTTCCATAGCCGGATTGCGAGTGGCCAACTCAAAGTCAATTAACGCCGTGAAGAAAGATCGTATTGCCGCAAGCGACCTGTTCCTCGCACGATCTCCGCTGGACTTGGCGAACAGGAAGCTGAGCACATCCATTTTGGTGGCCATTTCAACCGGAGTACCATCCATGGATTGAAGGAAAGTCCTGACTTCCCTCATATATTCGCGTTTGGTCGCTTCCGTGTAACCGGATTGCTTCATCCAGATCGTGAACGCGCGAATGGCTTCCGAATAGGTTTCTTCCAGATCATAATCTCGTATCATCGTATCCCCACCGTTGTCTGAATTGCGACCAAGACCCATTTCATGTTATCCCAGTCGGCCCATGATGTATGTTGCTAGATGTCATTCCGTTCAGTTAGAAAATGCTATCTAAACTCCCGACTCCAGAGACTTTCCGGCGTGAGGAATGTGTCAGTCAGCCAACAAAAAATCGATATAAACCGAAAGTGCGCAAAACATGAGTTTGGCGAACTTATTATAGCACATCTACCCATCACAGGTCGTCGCTAAAATCTGCTGCAGAACAACATCCCGTCTGCTTTCAATCCGACAAGCACGATGCTATTCTGTATTCATCCATCTTCAAGTTGATAGGAGAATATGCATGAAGCTCATAGATCTAGAAATGAAGAAGACATTTACGAGGAGTATTTCTTCATAAAGAGAATATAAGAAGCGAGGCAGAACCTGTTTGATCGGACTCTGCCTCCTCTTCTGTTGATTCACTTCTTCTCTCGAATCTCAATCGCTATTTGCCCGATAAACGGCTCCATTTTCATCGTTCCTATATCCCCTTCGCCGCGTTTTCTGACCGCCACCGTTCCGTTCGATTGCTCATTCTCTCCGAGAATCAACATGTACGGAACTTTCTCCAGTTGCGCTTCACGGATCTTGTACCCCAACTTCTCGTTGCGGCTGTCAATCTCAACACGAATACCTGCTTGGCTGAGCGACGACTTCACTTGAAGAGCGTAATCGAGATATTGATCTGAGACCGGCAGCAGCTTCACCTGAACTGGTGCGAGCCACAGAGGAAATGCGCCGCTGTAGTGTTCGATCAGGATGCCCACGAAGCGGTCGATGGAACCGTATACTGCACGGTGGATGACCACCGGACGATATTTCTTGTTGTCTTCGCCGATGTATGTCAGGTCGAATTTCTCCGGCATCTGGAAATCCAGTTGGATCGTCGCACACTGCCAGCTCCGCTTCAAGGCATCCAGGATATGAAAGTCTATCTTCGGACCATAAAATGCGCCATCGCCTTCATTGACCCTGTACTCGATTCCATAGCGATCCAGTACGTTGCGCAGTGCCTCTTCCGCCTGATTCCACAGTTCATCGGACCCCATCGAGTTTTCCGGTCTTGTGGACAGTTCTATTTTATATTCAAAACCAAACACCTGATAGATCCGGTCGATCAACTTGATGACACGCCCGATTTCATCCTCGATCTGGTCGGGTCTGACGAAGATATGGGCGTCATCCTGGCAGAATGTGCGTACCCGCATCATTCCGTTCAGCGCACCGGAGAACTCATGACGATGGACTTGCCCGAATTCCGAGATACGAATCGGAAGTTCTCGATAGGAGTGAAGGCTGTTTTTGTAGATCAGCATATGTCCTGGGCAGTTCATCGGTTTCAAGGCGAACTTTGTGCCGTCCACCTCAGTGAAGTACATATTCTCATGGTAATGATCCCAGTGTCCGGACTGTTCCCACAATCTCTGGTTCATCATAAACGGAGTGCGGACTTCCTCATAATCCAATCTCTTCTGCTCTTCACGCGAGAAGTTTTCCAGCTCCGTCCGGATCACCATCCCCTTCGGCAGATAGAATGGCATGCCAGGCGCCTCTTCCGAGAACATGAACAGCCCCAGATCTTTCCCCAGCTTACGGTGATCGCGTTTCCTGGCTTCCTCCAGCAACCGCAGATGTTCGTCCAGCTCAGCCTTCTTAGGAAATGCCGTTCCGTAGATGCGCTGCAGCATCTTGTTGTTCGAATCCCCACGCCAATACGCGCCGGCAACACTCATCAGCTTAAACGCTTTGATCCACCCGGTCGATGGCAGATGCGGACCACGGCACAGATCGAAGAACTCGCCTTGATCATAGATCGTAATCTCGGCATCTTCAGGCAGATCACGAATCAACTCAAGCTTGAGCGGATCTTCGATCTCCTCATAGATCCTGAGAGCTTCTTCCCTGCTTACGATTCGACGAACGATGGGGAGATTCTCTTGCACGATTCTCTCCATTTCTTTCTCGATCACTTTCAGATCATCATTGGATAGAGGTTTCTCGATATCGATATCGTAGTAGAACCCATCTTCGATGACAGGCCCGATGCCCAGTTTGACCGACTTGGCGCCGTATATCCGCTTAATGGCCTGGGCCATTATGTGGGCTGTACTGTGCCTTAAGATTTGGAGCCCATCCGCGCTGTCCAATGTGATGATCTCAACCTGACAGTTCTCCTCAATCGTCCGGTTCAGATCAACCGGCTTGCCGTTGATCTTTCCGGCCACTGCTTTACTTGCCAAACTCATGCTGATGGACTTGGCGACTTGCTCAATGGATACGCCACGATCATACTCCCTGCTGCTTCCATCCGGCAGCTTAACTTGAATCTTCATGTGAATGCCTCCTTTGATCTGTTGATCTATGCTAATACAAAAAGCGCACCGGTCCGCAAGGGACGAGTGCGCTCGTGGTTCCACCCTAATTCGATCCGCCATCCGCGAATCCTCACACGTTCTGTAACGGGAACACCCGGCGAAGTTTACTCTCAAGGCGATGCCTTGATTTCCAGATCGCAGCTACAAGGGGGTAAATCGCTTCAGGTTGCCGAAGAGGATCTCAGCCTGTGTCCTCTCTCTCTGGACGGCACTTCTTAAGGATTCATGTCCTTGATCTCAGCTTTTCGTTTGGTTGAATTGAATGATATGCAAAAAAGCGCACCGGTCCGCAAGGGACGAGTGCGCTCGTGGTTCCACCCTAATTCGATCCGCCATCCGCGAATCCTCACACGTTCTGTAACGGGAACACCCGGCGAAGTTTACTCTCAGGCGATGCCTGATTTCCAGATCGCAGCTACAAGGGGGTAAATCGCTTCAGGTTGCCGAAGAGGATCTCAGCCTGTGTCCTCTCTCTCTGGACGGCACTTCTTAAGGATTCATGTCCTTGATCTCAGCTTTTAAAAGATTGATACCATCATACGAGAAGATTTTGAAGCTGTCAATAGTGTATTGCCCGTTCCCGGCCTTGGCTGTCACTCAGCTTAACTGACACATTCCCATTTCTCTCTTTGCCCATGAAGAATCTGCGTGCTCCGCTCCCAACGAGATCACCTTCCCGATCATGAGTTTTCATGCACTATCTCTTTCTCTTGATCAGAAATGCCTTATCAGACTTTTCGAATCCGATCTTGGGGTAATAATCCACCGCGTTTGGCGCGGCAATCAGCACCAAAGAGCACTCGTCCCCTATTTTCTCTCTCACGATCTCGACAAGCTTCCTGCCGATTCCAAGCTTCTGGTAGTCGGCATCCACGGCCAGGTCGGACAGGTAACAGCAATAAGAATAATCGGTCAATGCTCTGGCGACACCGATCATTTGCTCCCCGATCCAAGCAGTGATGAGGAGATCACAATTGTCGATCATCCGTTGCATTCTATCGATGTCTTCATACGGGCGGATGATTCCAGATTTTCTAAACACAGTTGCCATATCTTCTGCTCGAATATCCTTCGTTTCAAGATATCTGACTTCCATCGTTATCGCACTCCTATCCAAATTGTATGTGACAAAATATCCCTCAGACAAGCCAGGTATATCCTCCATCGGCTTGATCTGGTAGCAAAAAAGGAAGTCGCCATCGACTCCCCTCATGTAAGCATCACTTGTTGAAGTTAAATCTATTATATACCAAATATTTACTAGCTGTTCAAGGTCACTTCTCAGAGTTTTTGATAAAAGGTAGATGAGATGCCTTCTTCACATAATAAGGACTCCTCAATCCAACCACAGATCATCGCTGCCATTAAACTTCGCTCCGTGATGAGTCATTATGTATCATGATGGTTCTATTTCTAGCAGGTGGTCAACAGAAAATGGCGATTTTCTCGTTATCTGTAGATACAAAATGTTTCATTAAGCATGATGTAAATGTTTCCATATAGTATAAATTTAGAGGCTTTTCTTACCGAGAACAGTTAGTAAAGGAGAGTGTATAATATTGACAATTGCTAAGTTCGAAATATGGATATATCTTTTGTGGGGTGGTATGGTTGCAATTGTGATAGCTAATGAGATAGTTAATACAGTTAATAGGTACAGACTCTTAAATAAATATCTCCCAAAGGTCGAAGAAAAATCGCCTTTATATAAACATAAAGATGTGTACCAGTTGATATTGGCTTACGAAAGATTAGATGCAGAAAAATTTAGGATAATTAGTATAGCTTTGAAATCACTTGATAGAACGAAGAATCCTATTTCTTCATACATAAATATCTTTGGCGGTATTGTCGTACCTACTTTTTTGTCTTTATCCGCATTACTTATTAGTATAAGCACAAGTATTCTGGTTTTTTCTAACAATGATCTTTTCATGGAAAATACCATTACTTGGGTCAATGTCGTAATGGATATTTTAACTTCTTTGAATTCATCGATTGATTACTTAGGAATCCTATTCTTTATATTTGCTTCGTTTTCAATAGCTTTAGTTGTGGGAATCAGTTTAAACATTTATCGGGAAAATATCACAAAAAAGCATATCACCGTAATAGAAGAAATTGAGAAAAGAAGAGAATCTTCTCTTCAGAAATGATGCTTTGATTCTTACCCTTGTCTCAATCAAAAACGCTGACCTCATGGTCAGCGTTTCCTACAACTTCGCACTCTTTGACTCTATGAACCAACGTCCCTGGTCAACTCTGCCAACAATTGACGCTTCCCTGCTGCTCGTGCATATGGCGCAAACACAGCGATCGATACGATAAACAACAAGCCGGAGACGACTAGCGGGATACTTATATCCAGATACAAGTGGCCAGCGTCGATATGGGAGAGAACCCAGGTGGCCAGGGTTCCTGCCGCCAAACCGAACATACACCCGATGACAACGAACAACAGCACTTGAGTCATCACCGCGCGGACGATGCCCTCCCGGGTGACGGCTATCGCTCTCAGCAAGGCGAACTCCTTGCGCTTGGATTCGAGATTGTTCATCATCGCGTTGCAGATTCCAAGCAGCACACTGATCGCGATAACGATCAGCACCGCGATGAAGATGGCATACCTTTGCATCAACATCTCATTCGCCTCCGCCAATGCCCGGTCATAACTGTTCACCTGCAGTTGCAACGGATAGATGCGATCCAACTCCGCCAACTGTGCCAGTGTTTGGGATGGTTCCGGCGACTGGATGTACAGACGATCGAATAAAGCGTATGTATCGTCCTCCATATTCCCCCACGCAATGTAGGCATCAGCATCTGTAACAAGAAAATCTGGCTGTATGCCAACAACGGTCAGGTAATCAACTCCTTCAGGCTCGCCTTGGCGTATGAAGGACACGCCCAGCTCGACTTGATCTCCGACCTTGAGTTGGAACCGTTCGGCCAACTCTTCTGTGATGATCATACCGTCAGGACGAAGTTGCGCCGGGACATCGTCGATGATCCCCAGCGTGATTAAGGCATCCAAATCTCCGAGCCGGTATATAAAATCTTGCCACTCCCCATCTCTTTGGATATATGCAAATCTCGCCCTGCTCACCGCCGCAATGGTGTCGATTCCGGTCAGTTCCTTGACGGTCGATGTTAGTTCTTCCGGATCTGGAACATGATCATTCTCCCACCTGGCCTTCACGAGAATATTCGTGAGAAATTGATGACTGAGGAACTGTTCTTGATTATGTTTGATTGACGTGAAGAGAGACGAGCCAAGCATACTGATGATGATCAACATGCTGACCGACAGGATCACCAGCTTGCTGCGATGCATTTGCGGAATCAGGTTCCGGATCGCCACAAATGAGATGGCGCCGGATAAATGCTTGATAAGCGGTGCTGTTGCGTTAAGCAGCGGTGCCAGATAGTAGTTGAAAATGGGAATCAGTCCAAGCAGCAAGATGAGTGCCGAGATCAGGATATTAAGCTCACCCGAGCCTGATCCGATCTCTCTTATGCCCTTGATCATGAGCAGAAGTGCAGCACCTGCGAGAACGAAGCCTGTCCACAGCCCTATCCGTCCTGAGCGAACATGCAAGCGTTCATTCTGTGCGATGATCCTCATCGGTGCGATCCTCATGCTGCGAATAACCGGGATCAACATAAAGATCTGAATCAGCATAAACGAACCTAACGCGACCAAAGCTGCAGTACCGATGGCAAACTTCACCACATAGGCGGGAACATTCAACAGGTTCAGCAACCATCGTTGGATCAATTGATTGCTGGTCACTGCAAGGAGGAAGCCAATAACCGTTCCGGTGAACGTAATCAGGCTGAGCTGAGTCCCGACAAGCTTGGCCACTTGCTGTCTGGTTGCCCCCAGGGAGCGCATGACCGCAATCTGTCCGCGGTATTTGTAGAGCAAGGTTTCCGCGCTGGCAAGGTTAAATAAGATGGCGGCGATTAGCACAAGCCCGGATACGATGACCAGAAAATACTGCATGTTCTGCATATTTACCACATAGTATTCGCTCTCCTGAACGACGTCGACGCGCAGATTCTCGTTCAAGCTGCGAAGCTCTGCCGTGATCTCGGGCAGGTTCGCATCAGGAGCGGTTTTCAACAACACATAGGTCGCTTCCCGTTCATGGCCAGTCCAAGAAGAAGAAAACTGCTGAAGCGTTTGTCTCGACACGATGAGAAAGTCAACACCGATGCCGTTTGCATCCGCATCAGGAAGAGTCTCCACTAGTCTAAACGGTTTGCCTTCGATGGAGATCTCATCCCCGATATCCAGTTGCAGTACTGCTGCGAAAGATGAGTTCGTGATCACCTCCAGATCTCCGATCTCGGCGGTGAATTTGAATCTGCTCTTCACGAGGGGATCGTTGTCCACTCCCGCCGTATAAATCCTCGCTTCCAGTTGATCCACGTACAGGCGATCCAGCAAAACGGGTGATAGTTCTTCGATGCCTTCGATGGAGGTAATACTCGCAAGCAAACGCTGATCGATCATGTCTGCACTGGAATCAAAGCCTGCCATAATATCAAAATCGCCGAACAACCTGCGCATCTCATACTCGAACGATTGTTTCGCATTGCCCGCGAACAGCACCATCGTGATCACGAGGAAAACGGACAGCGCCACGCTGATCACGGAAGACAAGATCAACGAACGGTTCGCCTGCAGCGTTCTCCACGCCACGCCAAATAGGGAAGTGATCATGCCGGCATCACCATGATCTGACGGAATCGGTGCAGAATCTGATCCATATCGTTCTGGTCCTTGCGGCAGATGTACTCATCGACCACCTGTCCATCATGGAAGAACAAGACCCGATCTCCATATGTCGCCACCATGGGATCATGCGTCACCATCAGAATCGTCTGTTTATATTGCCGCTGCATCCGATTCAGCAGATTCAATATCTCCTTAGACGTGTTGTAGTCCAGATTGCCCGTTGGTTCATCCGCCAGGACGATGCGCGGCGATGTGATCAAGGCACGGCCGATCGCCACCCGCTGTTGCTGTCCTCCTGACAGTTGCACTGGCCGATGTTTTCTCCACTTGGTCAGTCCGATATCATCCAGCATCTTCATAACCGCCTTTTTGATCTCCTGTTTCGGAACGTCTTTCAGGATTAGCGGCAGCGCGATATTCTCCTCCACAGTCAAGTCCTTGAGCAGATGATACGATTGGAAGATAAAGCCGATATGCTCACTGCGGTACCGGGTGGAGTGAGGTTCCGTGAAGACGTCCTCCAGCTTCTCTCCATCCAGTTTGATATGGCCGGTATCCGGTATATCCAATGCGCCAAGCAGGTTTAACAGAGTGCTCTTGCCAGAGCCGCTCGTCCCCATTATGACGACGAACTCCCCTTCGCGAAGCTCGATCGTTGTCTTCTTCAACGCCTGTACCTGGAACCCGTCCCCCCCATACGTTTTGCTTAAATCCTCAACTGCCAGGACGATCCGACTATCCATATGCTGTTTCCCTCCCACATACTGGCTCAGATGGTCAAGAATGTCCATCTCATTTGGCGTATTTCATTGGCTTGAACAGTTAGATTGAACTTCTAAACTGCATTCAAGTTACCACTATTTTAATAGAAAAATATATATTTTCCAATTCTGTCGTGCCAGAGTCGCGTGATGTGGATATAATCATATGGATATGTCCCCTCATGATCTGGTAAAATAAAACAGGGCTGCTTCCCGAACTAAAGAGAAGGAGTTGTAGTGTTATGACAAGATATGCCAAACAGAACGAACCGTTAGTCACCCATATCTACACGGCAGACCCGTCGGCTCACGTGTTCGAAGGCAAAATTTACATTTATCCATCCCATGACCTCGACCACGACAATGAGATCAACGACAACGGGGACCAATATGACATGGAGGATTATCATGTCCTGTCTATGGAAGACGTGAACTCCCCTGTCGTTGATCACGGTCAGGTGCTCCATATCAAAGATGTGCCGTGGGCGAAGAAGCAGATGTGGGCGCCGGACTGCGCTTACAAAAATGGCACGTATTACTTCTACTTCCCGGCGAAGGACAAGGACGATATCTTCCGCATCGGCGTGGCGACCAGCAAGAGCCCTGCTGGCCCGTTCAAGCCTGAGCCAAACTACATACCTGGAAGCTTCAGCATCGACCCGGCGGTATTCGTCGACGATGACAACAGAGCTTATATGTATTTCGGCGGGCTGTGGGGCGGACAACTGGAGAAATGGCAGACAGGCGAGTACAATCCGAACCCGCAAGGTCCAAGCGGCGATCAGCCAGCGCTTGGCGTGCGTGTCGCAGAGCTAAGCGATGACATGTTGACCTTCAAAGAGACTCCACAAGAAGCCCTGATTCTCGATGAGAACGGCAAGCCGCTTACCGCTGGAGATACGGAACGGAGATTCTTCGAGGGGCCATGGATGCATAAGTACAACGGGCTGTACTATCTCTCCTATTCAACCGGCGATACGCACAAGCTCGTCTATGCAACCAGCACGAGCCCCAAAGGGCCTTTCACCTACAGAGGCGTTATCCTGACACCGGTACTCGGCTGGACGACGCACCATTCGATCGTGGAGTTCAAAGGCAAATGGTACTTGTTCTACCATGACGCATCACTCTCTGGCGGCATAGACAACAAACGCAGCGTGAAGTTCACGGAACTCAAGTACAATGAGGACGGGACGATCCAGACACTCAAGTACGAGGATTTGAAGTAATTGATCAAACAGGCGGGACAGCCACGAAGGTTGTCTCGCCTGTTTGGGTGATGATTCCAGTATTGAACAATCGACATAAGATTAATTATGTTAACTGTTCGCAAAGAAATATCGTTTTAGACATTCACTCTGTAACTCAGTTGCAATTCATCTCCGGGTAAACCGCGGATTCCCCAATTATGCTTCGGCGTTTCGAATATCGTGATCTCCACGTCGTTCGGTTTGATCCCCACCTGCTGCTCGATTCGCTTGAACAACAGACGAATGAGCTCTTTCTTCGCTTCAACCGACCTTCCCTCGAAGATACTGATCTCAATGATCGTATAAGCATCAGAGCGATCTTGCGGATAAACGAAGTTTTCCCTTTCCATGGGAATGAACCGGTGAAATCGCTTGTCAACCGGATATTGAAAAGCCTCCACCACGCAGGAATGTATGGTGTCCGACAGCTTCTGCTTAACAGGATTCAATCTCTCCCGGATGCCATAGATCTTGATCTGCGCCATCGAATCTGCTCACCTCTCCATTATACGATATATGCAAATTTATCCATCCCCATCCATCTTACGCCAGATTGATTGACCAGTCTATAGATCGTTCCATTTCATGAAGATAAAGACGATTATTACGACATTCAGAAATAACAGAACCGGAATTCCTATCTGAAACGAGCGATGCTTGGTCTTGTGGCGGAATGCATGCATTCCCATCCAGATTCCCAAGCTCCCTCCGATGGCGGATGTAAGGAACAGTCTGGCTTCCGGAACTCTTCGGCCTCTCTTCCTGGCTTGGATCTTGTCCCAGCCCATGATGGCAAAGGCCGCTAGATTGATGATCAGCAAATATCCGTATAAAAATGACATGGTTTCCTCCATTCATCATGTTCGCCGTTCACTCTGCCTGAACCTTCGATATCTACCAGTATAGCATGTTCTTCAGCACGCAAGGTTGACTTCTGTGTGCCATTGTATCATGCTAATATCACTTGATGATATAAACTTGGCATCGTTAACGGCTGTACCCAGAAGGAGATTAGGATGAATGTGAAGTTGGTCCCCTTTCAAGATGAGCACGAAGAACTGATCGCATTTCAATTGGCAGACCTCGTATTCTCATACGATGAAAGCAAGATTCGCATCGAAGGACATACGCCATCAGACAATTATGCGATGCGGAAGACTTTCGTGAAAGCCGGATTCGGCAAGGAAGGATTTCATCGCAAGGCATGGCCTCAGAACGATGGAATGATATACGATAGTGTCAGTTATGCGATTGCGAGAAGACTGGGCCAATGGCACATCGACACCGGTTCTTTGGGATGATGTCCCATTCTGATCACTCGACATCGATGATTGACTATTTCCCCACGTATAAATGAAGACATTCATGGGAAATGGTGATGAGGAAATCCAATACGAACCCAAGGATGATGAAAACATGACCAAACATCGCATTTACACGATGAGTGTGGCAAGCGTATACCCTCACTATGTGCAGAAGGCTGAGAAAAAAGGACGTACCAAAGAAGAGGTAGACGAGATCATCCGCTGGTTAACCGGCTACAGTCAGGAGGAACTGGATGCACACCTGGAGAGTAAGACGAACTTCGAAGATTTCTTCGCTCAGGCTCCCCGCTTAAATCCGGCGCGAACTCTCATCAAGGGCGTGATCTGTGGCGTGCGCATCGAGCATATCGAGGATCCGCTCATGCGGGAAATTCGATACCTGGACAAGCTGATCGACGAGCTGGCCAAGGGCAAAGCGATGGAGAAGATCTTGCGGAAATGATCCTAACTTTCATAGCCACTAAGCTCACCATGCTTCCGTTATGCCGACCGTTATGAGCCGGGCGTTTCGCTTCACGCTTGGGCATTCATCCTCCATCAACCATACCTCCGTATAAGAAATGAATATTGTGAAATATTTCACATTAATTTTGATGTGACCGTGCTATGATATTGAAAAAGGAGGATGAGAATCATGCAATACACCCACCTGACAGATCATGTGACCGAGAAGTTGCTTCGTTTATGCTACAACTGCAATGATGTTCAGCATTGTGAGACGGAGGCCCGATGCCTGGAGTGTTTCGCGGAGCTTGCAGAGCATGAGCCTGATGTGGAAGACATCGAGCTGCGCGATGCGTTCCGAATGTATGCTTACTGATTCTCGCGATCCCCTTCTCACCCAATAGAATGGCCGGCGGCAACTCCTTGTTTCGGTTGCCTCCGGCCGCTTTGCTTCCTTGTTATGCTTGTTCGATTACAGTGAGCTTCTCGCGCTGAAGTTCCTGAATCCTCTCTTCCGTATATTCGCGTTCCTCTTCCAGCCTCTTGAGAAGTTGGCTGATGTGCGATGTTTTCACTTCCAGTTCTTGTATGGCTTTGGTGATGCGCCCCTGAACCATCCAGTCGATGACGAGGTTGTCGAAGAAATAGTCCGCCAATCCGAGGAAACCGCCAACATCAATCTCGATGTTCACATCGCGCCGCACATCCAGAAGCTCCGTCTGGAACCTCCGCAGGTCACGCTGGGCTTCGTGAATGGCGGAACGCGCTTCATCGATGCGGGTATGCTTCATCGCCGTGGACAAGATGCCGCCCCCGAGCATGTCGAATGTTCCCCAGTCCTTGGCTTTTTTCAGAAGCTCCTCTGCGCGTCCGAGCGAGTCCATAACCGTATGGCCGGCCGCTATCGCTTCCTGCAGTTCCTTCACATTGGCCCTCGCCTCTTCTTCCTGCTCGGTCAGCTCATGCAGGGTTTCAGCCAGAGACGGATTGAGCCTGTCGATAAGCAGCTTCTTCTCCAGTATCGCCTGGGCGAATTCATCTTCTATATGCCTCAAGTTAATCAGTTTCTGATGCAGATCGGCGATCTCGCGTTCCAACTCAGCCACGGTGTCTGCCGCTTCCTCATATTTCAGCTTCGCTTGAAGCATTTCCGCTTCTTCCGTGGAGAGCTTCTCTGCTTTCTTGCCAATCAGCGAATAAAACAACGCGCCAAGAGAGATGCCTTCCAGCCGTTCAACATCACGTTGCTCCTGTTTAAGTCTCTTGGCCCATTGATCTTTAAGCTTTCTCTGTTGCTCCAACTCCCGTGACAGCGTCTCAACCTGATGCTCCCAATTCTCCTTGTGACGAAGTTCCAACTTTAACGCTGCTAACCGTTCATTCAATTGCTTAAGCAAGAAGCTCTCCTCCTGGTATCGAGATGATAACTAATACGAGGAGATTGGGTTGGAAGTTGCATCTACTGACGAAAAAAAATCCGTTGTCTATACACGAACGGATAGACACGGATTGCTTGCGATCAATTGATATGTGAATTTATACGCGCTTCTCTGCAGAACACGATCTTGCGTATGCTGTCCTCAGACAGATGATAAATAGCAGCAAGGGCCTGCACCGTCTCACCGGCTTGATGGCGGCGGCGAATCTCGTCATTTCTCCTGCATATCGCCTGACGGGTGCCATTCGCTTCGCCCCAGCCTTTGCGTGTCTCCTCTTTCTTCGGAATATAGATGAGTTCACCGGCGATATACTCCTGCAGTTCTTCAAGCAGGCGGGCCGGCAATACCTCCCGTCCATTCTTGTAACCGATGGCGTATCCCCTCCCTGGATATCCCAAGATATGACTTCAGGTCCGATGTGGTTAGTTTGACATCCACGAATCTCTTCATAGGAAACGCCTCCTTTCATGCGAGTAAATCATATATATCTAATATATGTGAAACCATACGGATGATCAAGAAATTTGGGATCCATTCAAAAGGAGGCCCGAAGGCCTCCGCCGTCTGCGATCTCCTTAAAAGGAGATCACCTTTTCAATATGAACCATTGGGATCATCTCCTTTCTTACAGGATTGTCGGCCGACTACTCTTATTAAGCCATAGCTGTCCTCGCTCGTTCCAGTGAAAGAATAACTAAAATCGTTTATTCCGCTTCTCCGCGAGGCGTACTCGATAGCGGGTATACCCCCTCCACTTGGTACATCGGTTGGCTGCCAAGATCCGTCCGGTACAACACGATCGAATCAGCCGTCCATTCAGGCAGGGAGCCCATCTCCTCTGACCAACGGCTTGTCCAGCGCTCCAGATCGAAGTGTGTACCCTGAAAGTTCTTGGCGATCGTCACATGCGGTCGATACGGTCGGTTCTCGGCCTCGAAGCCGATGACGTTCATCGCCTTCTCCACGCGTGCCTGCAGCTCATGCAGCTTGTCCAGTTCACCTTCGACGCCTGCCCAGAGGATGCGCGGGTTTTCCCTTCTGCCGAAATAACCGATTCCCGACAAGCGGAGTGTGAAGGGCATCGGGCCGCGAATCGTCTCCAATTGCTCTCTGACTGCGCTTAATCGGTCGGCATCGCAAACGCCCAAATATTTTAACGTGATGTGATAATCCTCTTCATACACCCATTTGCGAAATGCATCTGTTCCTCTTGTGCGCATCTTCCATTTGAACAGTTTCCGCTTCATGTCCACAGGAAGAGGTAGCGCGGTAAAATAGGTCTTCTCCGCCATCTGCATCCTCCAATCTATCAATCTTCGCTTCCTGTTGTCCCCATCATACAAGAAACAGGCTGATTATGCTAATATTAGAATATACATATTGAAGGGATGATGATACATATCATGAGTCGATTTGAACATCTGGACAAGCTGTTGGCCAGGTTCGTTGAGTCTGGTACAGGTCCCGCCGGTTGCGCTTGCATGGTGGCCCAACATGGCAAGATCCTCTATGAAGGTTATCATGGTTATGCCAATCTGGAAGCCCGGACGCCGATCACTCCGTACACGGTATATCGGCTCTATTCCATGACGAAAGTGATCATCTGTACCGCAGCGCTGATGCTCTACGAACGAGGCCACTTCCTGCTGCATGACCCCCTCCATGCCTATATTCCGGAATTTAAGGATGCGCTCGTCTACAGACAGACTCCGGAGGGCGAATATTACGTTGATCGGGCGAACAAACCGATCTTGATCAGGGACGCCTTCACCATGTCCGTTGGTTATCCGCTTCCTTTCTGGAGAGAAACGCCAACGGCACGCGAACTGTCGAAGCTGATGGACCCAACGCGATCATCTGATGATGCTGCGGACATCAGCAGTCTGATCAAGGCTGTTGCCAAGGTGCCGATGGAGTTCGACCCTGGCGACCAATGGATGTACGGCCTTGGCCACGATCTTCTCGCAGCGCTTATCGAAGCCGTCTCAGGGAAGACGGTCGGCGAGTTTCTCAAGGATGAAATCTTCGAACCTCTCGGCATGAACGATACCGGCTATCGCTATCGCGGCAACATCGAGGAACGCATGGCCACCGTCTATGAACTCGGTCAGGACGGCAGCCGCAAGGCGACGGTCCCGACGTTTGACATCCTCCACCATCCGAATGCGAAGTTTGAAGGCGGCGGATTCGGCTTGTACTCGACGGCAAGCGACTACCTGAAGTTCACGCAGATGCTGGCGAATGGCGGAGTATACGCAGGACAACAACTGATCGGACGCAAGACGATCGATCTGATGCGGACCAACTATCTCGATGAGGAGAAGCTTAAACAATACCGCTCTTCTCCTTATCACGCCGGATACGGTTATGGCCTGGGCGTCCGCACCCTGATGGATAAGGCTGCAGCGGGTTCCAACAGCTCGATCGGCGAGTTCGGCTGGAGCGGGATGGCGGGCACATGGACATCGATCGATCCGAGCGAAGGCTTGTCGATCGTCTATATGCATCAGACGTTCCCGCACATGGAGGAATATTATCACCTTCGCGTAAGGGCAGCCGTATACGGCAGCTTGTAAGGTTAACGCAAGACCCGCACCTTTGCCGGTGCGGGTCTTAATATGTGCAGATTATGATGTGCAGTTGAGATATAACCGATCTTCTGGCCCATTACTGAGCCCTGCGTTCGACCAGGTTGATGCCAATTCCCATACATACAACGGTGAACAAACACATGATAGACAACGGACCTGCCAGCTCCGACCACCCATAATCATAGTAGGCTACTCCTTTCAGAGCTTCCATCCCGTATGTGACCGGCACGATCTTCGACAGCAGAATCAAGAACGGATTCGTTACGATCTCAATGGGCCAGTACGCGCCTCCGATCATGGCCGAGCTCACCGCGACGATCGGGATCAAGACCGACATCTGCTGCGGAGTCTTGACAAGCCCTGCCATCAGCATGCTGAGCGATACGATCGCGAGCGTATAGATCGCGATGATGAGAAGAATCGTGGCGAAGCTGTCCCCGAGCGGGAAACCGAAGCCATAGCGGAACAGCAGAAAGACGATCACGATCTGCAGATAACCGACCAGGAAGCTGTTTACAAGATGACCGGTATACATGGACAACTTGGAGATCGGTGACAGGATGACGCGATCCCAGATGCCGTCTCTCTTCTCCTGCAGCAATTCATTAACCGCATAGGCGATCGTGTAGAACGAGAAGAACAGTGAGAACCCGAACAACGATTGGATGCGGGTATCATATTCATAATCCCCTTCTGCCTTCACCTCAGTGGAATGTACGGTCAAAACCGGACTTTCCAGCTTCTGTTCGAGCTCTGAACGGACATCTTCCCCAGGGATTTGATCCGCGATGGATCTAAGCTTCAGCTCTTCGTCGTATACGGAACGCAGATACACATCCAACACAGCCGTATTCATGTTATCTACGGAAGAGATGATGCGGTAATCATCCTTGAGCAGTTTTAACACGAACTCCGCATGGCCATCCATCACCTTGTTGCGAGCGGTGCTCTCCTCCGTCAACTCGAAGAGGAATGATTCGGACTTGTTGTTGAGCAGCTCAAGCCATATCTCCGCTTCCTCCTGGCTGATGGCGGCATCATGATACGTGTAGATTGTTACTTTGCCGTAGGAGTTTAGTCCAAGCATCACGGTAAACAGAATCGTCAATCCGATCATGATCAGCACAGAGGTTGGATTCTTGCACAATTTCTGCAACTGTACCTTTAACACAGCGAACATCTTAGAGCGACCTCCTTCTCGGGAACAACATGAAGCTCACCACAAACAGCAATCCGGAGAGTACCAGCAAGCGCACGATGGAGTCGAGATAACGTTCCAGACCGCCGCCTTGTGTAATTTGGACAAACGCGTTCAATGCCGCTCCATTCGGAGTCCATCCCCCGAGATTGCTGATGACCTCAGACATCTCCGACGTCGGGTAGAAGCTTCCCCCGAGGAAGGATAACAGCGTAATGAATAAACCGCCGAAAACTTGTGAAGACCGGTAATCTTCTGCACGGAAATTTAATGATGTTAACAATGAGGCCAGTCCGCCCATGCAGAGTGACAGGACCACCATCACGAGCATCAACGCAAGCCAGAACTCCAATGATTTGCCGGAGAAGGTTTGGAACAGCAGGGCAGACAGCCCAAACAATACCGCCAGTTGCATGAATACAAGCATCGTGGCCGAGATCGCTTTGCCAGCAAGATACGAGAGCGGATTCGTGCCCGCGACGATGATTCGATCGAAGGTGAATTGCTGCTTTTCGTTGAAGGCTCTGCTGGCGATGGAGGTTGCCGCATACATGATGAACATTACCGCCATGCCGAAGGTGTAATATTGCATCGACTTAATCGGCTCGAGAGCATCGATGAACTCGACTCCGCCTTGGACGGTGTCTGTCGAAGTTTGCGAACCTGCGGTCATCACCCCGTTCGCAGCGGAAATCTGTCCCAGGGCTGTCTCATAATTGACATTGCGCGCGAAACTTTCCATAATGTCCTGGAAGATGCCTGCGCTGATCGGATACTTCGATGAGCCTTCCACCAGCAGCTCTGCTCCGTCGCCGCTGTCAAGCAGCATCTTGCGCAGCAAGTTGTAGGTATAATCCTCAGGCACGATGAGCAGAACCGCCGCCTCATCTTGTTCGACAGCGCGTTTGCCTTCTTCCATTGACATTTCCTGATAGTAGCCAAACTCCGAGAATTCCTCGCTGTCGAAGATCGTCCTGAGCATCGCTTGCGGCCGGATCTGCTCTGCAGCTTGCGCAAGCTGCACCTTGACCTCCTCAGGAAGTTCGGATCGCCAGATCTCCTCCAGCACTCTCGCCATCCCCGATACCTCGTCATCCTCAACCACAAGCACGAATTGGAGATCGAGCGATACCGAGTTGCCATTGATGAAGTTGCCCAATGCGAAACCGAGAATCGCGATCAGGATAAACGGCATCAGGATGAGAATCGCGAGCTCCTTCCGGTCACGTACCAAGATCAGGATGTCCTTCTTGATGAAATTCCCCATCTTCATCCCTCCTAATCCCGCAGCTTGCGGCCGGTCAGATGCAGAAAGACGTCTTCCAGGCTCGGCTTCTGTACGTTCAGATTGACGATTCTAGCGCTGTGACGTTCGGCAGCCTGGAAGATCTGTCCGAGCAGATTGACTGTTTTCGGCACGATCAGCTTGATCATTTTATTGCCGTCCGCATCCACCTTGCGGATGTTGATGTCCTGCTTCAGTTCATCAACAAACGGTTCACAGGGTTCTTCCAATTGCAGCACGATCATGTCTTCCGCTGACAGGATGCTCTTCAGCTCATCCTTGCGGCCCGAGGCGATCACTTTGCCGTGATCCATGATGTAGATACGGTCGCACAACTGCTCAACCTCTTCCATATAGTGGCTGGTGTAGAGAACGGACATTTTTTTCTCCGTATTCAATCTGCGAACCGTCTCCAGGATATAGTTGCGGGATTGCGGGTCGATGCCCACCGTAGGTTCATCCATGATGATGATCTTAGGCTGATGCATAAGCGCCGCCGCGATGTTGATTCTGCGCTTCATGCCGCCGGAGTATGTCTTGATCCGTTCCTTCTGCCTGTCTGTCAGATCGACAAGCTCCAGCACCTCCTGCACGGCACGGTTCAGTTCCTTACCCTTAAGGCCGTAGATTCGGCCGAAGAACTGCAGATTCTCGAGCGCGCTCAGATCCGGATACAGGGCGATCTCCTGCGGAACGACGCCGAGTTCACTACGGATAATCTTCGGATGTTTCAGCACGCTTTGGCCGTTCATCTTCACATCTCCTGAAGTCGGCTTGATCAACGTCGAGATCATCGAGATCGTCGTGGACTTGCCGGCACCGTTCGGGCCGAGCAGACCGACTGACTCCCCTGGATCGAGATACAGATTAACGCCGTCCACTGCCGTTTTATTCTTGAATACTTTACGCAGTTCGATCGTTTCCAGCATGATTGGTTTCGCTCCTCCTGCTTGATTGAATATCCTGACATGATCATATAAGGAAAAAGACAGTGTTCCCACTGTCTTCCGTCATGAATTCCATGTTGTAACATGACTTGAGTCATATTGACCTCAGTCATGGCAAGTTGATCCATCCCGGTTGCTCCTGATGGTCGGCATATCATACGATATCGTGACGAATCGCATAGATGGCGAGCTGCGTCCGGTCACGCAGTTCGAGCTTGTCGAGGATGATACTGATGTGATTCTTGACCGTACCCACAGACAGAGCCAGCTCATCTGCGATCTCCTTGTTACTGCGCCCTTCCCCCACTCTGCGGATGATGTCCAATTCGCGCGGCGTAAGAGACGGATCGACCTGCGGCGTCTCCTGGCGCTTGAGCAGCTTCGGCATCACCTTCGCCGCTACATGCTCCTCGATCGACAGGCCGCCGCTAAGTGCGCTGCGGATCGAGCGGATCAATGCCTCAGCATCCGCATCCTTCAGCATATATCCGCTTGCCCCGATCCTCAGTGCTTCCAGGGCGTAGGCATCATCATTAAAGGTCGTGAGTATGAGTACTTTCTGGGCAGGATTGCGGTTGATGATGCGGCGGGCTGCTTCCAGACCGTCCATCTCTGGCATGCGGATATCGAGGATGATGATATCGTAGTGATTGCGCTCCATAAGTTCCAACGCTTCCAGCCCGTTCGACGCTTCCCCCGTTACCTTCATCTCCGGATCGGTTTCGATCATCATCTTCAAGCCTTGCCGCACAAGCTTCTGATCCTCGGCAATCAGGATTCGAATCATCGCATTTTCCTCTCCCTTATCTGACAAACGTCAAGTCCGCAGGATGCGAACGTTTCCGTTTAACGTTCCGTGTTTGGATGCTGAGGAACTCGAAAGTGCTGTCCTGCTCAATGCCTCAGCTTAAATGTCCCCCGGACAACGAACAAGCCTTGTCGGCGCACGATCTCCAAAGTGCCGCCGGATGATTCGATGCGGTCGCGCATGGCCGTTAATCCAAATCCCTCCTGGATCGGTTCGTCTGCTCCTGCACTTGCTTCGTTGCTTACCTCGAAGCGGAAGACGGAACCGCCGGGACTCTCCAGCAGGATGTTCACCTTGCGTGACGAGCCGTGCCGCATCGCGTTCGTCAACGCTTCTTGGATCGAACGATACAGGGCTGCGGACTGATCATTGTCCAAGACGACCGAGAGCGCCCCCTGCCTAACGATAAATTCCACCTGCATATAACTTTCGGCCTCAAGATTGCGGATCAGCCGGATCAGCGCCTGCATGCCGCCAGTCTCCTCATCTTGCAGCGCCTTCACCGCGCTTCGCGTTTCTTGCAGGCTGTCCTGGGCGAGCCGTTTCATATGTTCTGCGATCTGTTTGTTCTCATCCGTTGCCTGCAAGCGGAACGTCTCCAATTGCATTAGCAGCGAAGTGAGCTTATGTCCAACAGAATCATGAATCCGCCGGGCGATATGGGTTCTCTCCGCTGCGCGAGCCGCTTCTTCATTATTCTTGGCTTCGCGTTTCAGCTTACGGTATTCGTCAAGCAGCGCATCATAGCGGGCCACTGCTTCCCTGTTTGACTCCTGTGCTCGCCGGTACCCGATCCATACAGCGATGTAGGCGGCATAAAACAGCAGCAGATAAGGAAGCAACTGTAGCTGATCTCCGATGATCGAGTATGAGACCAGTGCGCTGACGGTCGCTGCACCGATCGCGATGGACCAACCGCGGCTGGTCCACCCTGTATTGCGCCATGTGGCGTAGGAGCTGACGAACAGCGCAAACAACAGGGCGAAGTCATTCGTTTGCGGTGCCTCAGATCCAGAGATGGACACATACAATGGCGCGTACACCGCAGCTAACGATACCACATGCAAGAGGAACACGGCCGGATGTCGCTGGCGTAAGAGGTCATGCAGAAAATAGCAGGTCCAGTAAACCGCGCAACTGAACAACCCTACCGGCAATGACCGTTCATCTGCAAAGATCAGGAAAACCAGCCATGCAGCGGCTGCCCAGCTAAGTTCCAACCAGAATATACGCATGCCCTTGATCCTCTCCCTTGTTTGCTTGCTGCCAGCCTAAGCCTGATCCGCATTGAGCCCATTGGCACAATCGTCTCTTACGAGTCATGACGAAACCTCTACATCGCGGCGGCTGCCTAACAACTTGCCGCTTGCTCTGCGATCATGCTACTGCATGCGCGATCGGCTCAGCGGCGATTATCAAAAATTCCTGCGGCGCATGGCGCAGGAATCATGATTGCCATCCTCAGCCGAGCCTGATGCGGCACTCGCCGAGGCACTCTTCTCCCCAGTACAATGACAGATGATCGCCATCATGCACGCTGCCGACACCGGCAGGCGTACCGGTGAAGATCACATCGCCGGCATCCAGACCATAATAGCTTCCCACATGGTCGATCAACTGTTGCAGATCGAAGATCATATCGCGAATGTGACCGCGTTGCTTCTCTTGGCTGTTGATCCGCAGGACGAATTCTCTGGCTTCGAGCTCTGCCAACGGATCCGTAAGCGGCCTGAATGCCGTCAGCAAGGCGGAATTGCGGAATCCCTTCGCCTTCAGCCAAGGATGCTGTTTCTTCTTAAGCTCGCTCTGCAACTCGCGCATCGTGAAGTCCAAGCCAAGAGCGAAGCCATCGATCAACTCCGCCGCCGCGGCGCCGGCAACGTAAGGTTTGCCGATTCGCACAACCAGTTCAGCCTCATAGTGAATCTCCCCATATTGTGCCGGAAGCTCGACCATTCCACCGTCCATAACCGCCGCCGCATGGGTGGGTTTCATGAAGATCATCGGACTCTCCGGCACCTCATTGCCAAGCTCCGCAGCATGAAGCACATAATTTCTGCCTACACAGAAGATGTTACGAATTCCTTCCACACTATACGCCTCTCATTCTGCACACATTGTATGTATCGCCGTCGCGATTCTCGCGTTTGCCAGTCGTATGCAACCTTATCATAACCGTGTCCCTATCGTAGATGCAAGATGATCATGGCAGAAGCGGTGCGAAGCATAGGAATCCAGCACTTCGCAAACTGATCCATCAGAAGACGAAATCTTCGTCACGCAGCGGTTCCACATGCACGGCGCGCACATAACCGTTGCCCTTCTTCGAGAAGAAGTCATGTTGCTTCGTATGTGTACGGATGCCGTTCAGGACGATCGGATTGATCTCTTCATCCGGGAAGATCGGCTCGAAGCCCAGGTTCATCAGTGCCTTGTTGGCATTGTATCGGACGTAACTCTTCACTTCTTCCGCCAGGCCAACCTGCGTGTACAGCTCATCCGTATACTGCACTTCATTGCTATGCAAGGTGCGCAGTAGCTCGAGCAGCCTCTCGTATGCCCTGCTCTGATCATCAGGGCCGAGCCCCGCATACACCTCCTGCGCCAACATGCCCACATACAGGCCGTGAATGCTCTCGTCCCGCAGGATGAGATCGATGATCTCGCCGCTCGCCGTCATCTTGCCCTGTCCCGCCAGATAAAGCGGATAGAAGAAGCCGCTGTAGAACAGATAACTCTCCAACAGCACCGAAGCCGACATCGCCAGGAACAGGTCGAAACGGGATTCGATCTGTGTATAATACCTCGAGATCTGGTCTGCTTTGAATTGCAGTCGGGGATGGTCCTCCACCCAACGGAACACGCCATCGATCTCCTCCGACGATGCCAGCGTGGTGAATATGCTGCTGTAGGACTTGGCGTGCACTTGCTCCATCATCCCCATGAATCCTAGCACGGCCTTGCGCTGCAAGCCTTCTACCATCTGCATGATCCGAGGCATGCCGACATCGCCTTGCACCGTATCAAGCAGCGTCAGTCCGCCAAGCACCTTCATATATAATTCCTGTTCCGCTTGGCTCAATGTAAGCCAGGACATCTTGTCATCCGACAACGGGATCTCCTCGTCCGTCCAGAACTGCATCACGTTCTGGCTCCAGAATTGTGCCGTATACGCATCCTCCGGCCGGTTCCAGTTCACAGCTTGCCATGTCCCCATCCGTTATCTCCTCCATGTCGTTTGAATATGGCAGTAGCGGAATTACCCCCGCCTGCCCTTCACTCGTACTTCCGCTCACTAAACCGAACAACTGAGACATTCTTCCACGGATAGCCGCTGGGTTCTCGTATAGTATAGAGATTTTAAGCCTATCTTCGCCGCGTACAGATAGTATCTGGCGAGTTGGCGCGTGGAGATGTCGCTGCGAACATGCAGCACCGTGGATACGCCCTGGTCCACATGCGCCTGAATCTCGGCAACCAGGTCCAGCACCTTGAATTGATCCATATGATAGGCCGATTTGTAATAAAAATAGGTGTCGGGCGCCAGGTATGGCATCGGATAATACGTCGTCGAATTGGCATACGTCCGCGTCTCGATCGGCTCGACGATCGGCATGATGCTCGATGTGGCGTTCTGGATATAGGAGATGCTTTGCGTCGGCGCAATCGCCAGGCGGTATGCGTGGTACAGCCCGTACTCGGCCACCTGCTCTTTCAGTTGCCGCCATTCTTCCGGGCCTGGCACCTGCATCCCCTCGAATAACCCGCGCACCTTGTCCGATACCGGCCGGTAATCCGTCTCTATGTACCGGTCGAAATAAGAACCATCCGCATAATCAGACAGGGCGAAACCTTCAAAGGTAATCCCTCGTTCGCGGGCGATCAGCATGCTTTGCTCCAAAGAGTAATAGTTCATCATCATGAAGAATGTGCGGGCAAACTCACGTGCCTCGTCGCTCTCGTAGGCGATCTTGTTCTTCGCCAGATAGCCGTGCAGATTCATCGCACCCAGGCCGACCGCATGCAGCTCAGCATTCGCCTTCGCCACTCCGGGTGCATTGGTGATATGCGTCATATCGCTAACCGCCGTCAGCGCGATCATCCCTTCATGCACCGATTCGCGCAGCTTCTTGCGCTCCATCACACTTACGATATTGAGCGACGCCAGATTGCAACTGATGTCACGCCGGATCACATCCGGTTGGCCGTAATCGGTGATCTCCGAGGTTTCCTGAAGCTGGAAGATCTCCGTGCACAGGTTGGACATCTTGATCTTACCGATCCTGCCGAGCGCATGAGCCCGGTTAGCGTTACTCCGGTTCATGATATATGGGTAGCCGGATTCGAGCTGCGTGATGGCAATCTTCGTCAGCATGTCTCTTGCGCTCATGAGCGGCCGTTTGAGTACTCGTTCATCCGCGAGAAGCTGGTCATACATCACGTCCATATCCATATCGTCCAGGTGAACGCCGTATGCTTGATACACCGAATAAGGCGCGAACACATACAGCATCTCGTTCGCTTCTGCCAGCTCATAGAATCGGTCTGGCACGATCAGCCCGATGGCCAGCGTCTTAAGGCGCGACTTCTCGTCCGCGTTGATTTTCTTCGTATCCAGAAACTCGCCTACGTCCCAGCCGAAGATATTGTAGTAGGCCGCACCCGAGCCTTTGCGTTGGCCCATCTGATCGGCATACGAGAAGGCATCCTCCATCAGCTTCAGTACCGGGACGATGCCTTTGGCAGCACCCTGAACGCCCTTAATCGGCTCGCCGCGCCCGCGAAGCTTGGAGAAGTTGACGGCCACCCCACCGCCGATCTTCGACAACTGCATGCAAGTGTTCAGCACGTAATTGATCGAATTCAGCGTATCGTCCATCTCCAAGAGGAAGCACGAAACCATCTCCCCACGCCTGCTCTTGCCGGCATTCAGGAACGTCGGCGTGGCCGGTTGCAACCGCTGTTCCATCATCGCTGCGGTCAGCCTCAGAGCCGTTCTCACATCCCCTCGCGCGAGATGGAGCGCCGTAATCGCCACCCTGTCCGGATAATGTTCCAGGTAGATGGACCGGTCGTTGCTCTTCAGCGCATAATCCTTGTAGAACTTGGAAGCCGCCATATAGGATGCAAAGGTAAAACGATAAGAATAAGCCAAGCGATAGACTTCTTCCACCTCAACAGGTTTATACAGCTGGTACACATCCTCGTAATAGTCGTGGTCGATCAGGTAGCGCAGTCGATGCTCCGCACTGGCAAACGGCATGCTCCGCTCCATCACTTCCTTCATGAATTCCTCCAGCGCTTCCCTATCCTTGTCTAAACGGAAGAAGCCGGTTTCGTCCCGCATAATGACCAGGTTGTTCAATTCCATATGACGCAATGCTCTCCACCCCTTGTTTGAATACTTCCACATCTCTGCTTGTCCCGGACAGCTCGAACTTGCTGATCACGGGTACCTTGTAATGCTGCGCGATAAGATCGGCACTGATCGCGAACCGCACGCCCCAATTGCGGTTGCCGCTCGCAGCAACACCGCGTAAGTATCTTGAATTGCGGTTCAGAAATTCAACTACCTGCTGCGGCACCTGTCCGAAACCCGTCGTATACGTAACCAATACGAAAGGCTCGTCCAGCGTAGGCAGAGCATCGATTGACACGGCTCTCATATTCAATTTGCTTACGAATCTTCGAACATTCCCTGTTCGGGACAAATAAGCGATCAACATCGGAACACACCACTCCTTCCAGTTCGAACTCGCAACTATCCGTGCATGAAAAAAGCGCATGCGGCCGGAAGGCCGTATGCGCTGATGCGAGCAAGCGTTGAAATCACGCAAATACTGCGTCAAAGGACGTATCGGACACCTTCCTGTTCACCGCAGGGGCTGTTCCATGAACAGGCAGGTCTCCTGGCTCTGGCGTCATCATCCGCTTGTGTCCTTCCCAGTCGATGACCAGTGGAACTTGTTGCAAGCGAACTCTTCCATTACAGTGGCGGGACCGCGCCGGCTTCGCACCGGACTTCCCTATTAAGCAGATTCATCGGCAGATGAATATGCACCTGTTCACACACAATATCTAGTTGTCGATTCTTAATTTATAACAATATATAGTGGTATGTCAACAAATTCTTTGAAATGGGATGAATCGTATTCCATCATCGTTCCGTCACATTGCTGAACTTAGCCCGAGTAATCACCCGAATATTGAACCAAATCTTCTTCCACGGTGAGCGGAAGGATCAGTTCATTCTCCATCGATCCGTCTTTGGCGCTGTGAACGTAGATGACCAGCGTGATATTCGGCTGCGTGGCGCGGTCAAAGCTGACATCAAAAGAGAAGCTTCCCCATTCAGGCGCTCCCGCGTCTGCCATCTCATGACCTTCAGCCAAAATGCTGTGCCCATCCTCCAACACCCAACTGAACGCCGCTTCGAACACACGTGCCTCTCCTTCTACCGTGAAGGTGTTGCCGACCTGGGATTCCGGATGCGGGTAATAGATACGGAAAGCTTCGTTCTCCAGCACGATATTCGGACGTATCTCGCCGGTCTCCGCATCGATCCGGACGGTAACCGGTTCATCCATATACATAGGATGGACGAGCGTGATCACCCAGGACTTCTGTTCCTCGTTCCAAACGGCATCCCGTACGGCCCATGGACCAGCGAGCTCGGTTTGCGCTTCGACCGCTGTTCGCACCGCTTCCGCTCTCGACAGGTTCGTAGTGGCGTCGTCCGGCTGAACGATGATATGCGCTGCAGCCGCTTGCATCGGATACGACTCCGCAACCGGACCTAACGTCCATACCTCCACCATCATGCCTGTTTCAAGCTCATCGTACGAGATGGCTTGTGACAAGCTTGTTGTGATCTTGGTCTGTTCATCGATGCGAAGTGAATACGCATCGACGTATGATTCTTCACCCTTGTCGATATAGGCGGTGACAAGCAGGGTACCATCACGCTTGCCAACGATGTATCCTTGTTTGATCGCCAGCTCGGATTCATTCATATCGATCGTCTGTTCATTTCCGTTGCCGTTTCCGGCCGATGTGCCAGGTGCATGGCCTTCGGTATACTCACTTTTGCCCCATTCACAAGCGGTCAACATCATGGCCAGTGCCGCGACCATAGCCAGTAGGGCTCTTCTTATGAGCTTGCTGTTCATGCTGATCTCCCCTTTCTTACCCCTTAGACGGTACGGGAAGCCAAAGGTTGCAGACGGGGCTTTCGAAGGCGATCACCCGCGCTAGAATTCCCTTCTCCGGTAGATATGAAGAGATAACCAGATCGAGACAGACAGGAGCATGAGGATACCGGTGGCCAGCATATCGATCATGAACGACTCATCTGTTGGAAGGAATGTCTCCGGAACGTAACTGATGCCGAACACCAAGGCGAAGATCAGGATGAACGTGATCATGCGCGACTTGGCAAATCCGAATTTAAAGATGATCGGCAACGCGATGGATACGTATACGGTCAGGAGACCTATTGCCGCCAAGATCTCCTGAATTGTGGCCGGCGCGGTCGTTATCGGGAGCCGCAGAACATCGAAAATGGTGATGAGCAGGACATTCAGAACGAACGCATAGGCTGCAAAAACATATACGGACAAGTATTTGGCGAAGACGATCTTCGTTTTGCTGATGGGCAGGCTGACCAGAAACTTGTCGCTGTTGTTCTTGTCCTCGAATGCGCTTGCCCCGAAAACCAGCATGTAACTGATCATGATCGTGCTGATCATCAAATTGTAGTTTGTCCAGACTGCCAGGAACAGGACAGAGATGACCACAGACAGGAGCAGGTTTCGTTTTTGGATGAGGAAATCTTTTTTAATCAATGTATACATCGCGAAGCTCATCCTTTCTGATGGTATAGAGCATAATATCCTCGATGGTTGGCTTCTCCATAATCACCGAATCGCCCAACTGCCGTTTGACCTCCGGACCATTGTCTGTCAATGCCGCATACCCATAGTCATGCTCTCTTACGCTGATAAACAACGATCGATGTCTGTGCAGATTGCGTTTGTCGCCCTTGACGATCCGGTATTGCTCCAATAACTCATCCTTGGCATGGGTGAACACAATCCGACCATGATGAATAAAAGTGATGTAGTCTGCCACCTTGTCTAGATCAGACGTGATATGGGTGGAGAAGAAAATTGACTTCTCCTCGTCCTGCATCACATCCCTCAGTATATCCAACAACTCGCTGCGGATGACCGGGTCCAGGCCTGATGTCGGTTCATCCATGATGAGCAGTTCCGCATGATGCGACAAGGCAACGATCAGGGCAAACTTCATCTTCATCCCTTTGGACAACTGCTTGATCGGCTTGTTCAGAGGCAGAGCCAGGTCGCGGGCGTACTTCTTGAACAGAGCTTCATCCCATTGCTTGTAGAAGGGGCGAATGATGTTCTTCATCTCTTCCGCCGTGAGTTCCTCATAGTAGTGGTTCTCGTCGTAGACGAATCCGATCTTCTGTTTGATGGCGATCTCGTCCCGCTGATGATCCATGCCGAAGATTCGGATCTCCCCGCTGTCCTTTCTGATCAGGTTCATGATCAGCTTGATCGTCGTGCTTTTCCCTGCCCCGTTTGGGCCGATGAAACCCATGATATAGCCGCGCTCCAGAGTCAGATCGACCGATTGAAGCTCAAAGCCCGGGTATCGTTTGGTGACACCTTTCATTTCCAGTATGATGTTCATGGCTTATCCCCTTTCTTCGTGGATGAGTTCGAGTATTTGCTTCAGTTCCTCCAGACTGAGTCCGATCAGCCTGGCCGTCTCAACCGCTTCAGAGAGCCTTTCCTCGATCACCTTGAGCTTCTCCTCTCTCACCATCTGCTTGTTGATCGGGGCGACGAATGAGCCTTTGCCCGCAACGGTGATGATGAATCCTTCTCTCTCAAGATCGTCGTAAGCGCGCTTCGTTGTGATGACGCTGATATTCAACTCCTTGGCCAGGTTGCGGATCGAGGGCAGCGGTTCCATCTCCGATAACTGGCCGTTGACGATTTGATCTTTAATCTGATTAAATAATTGCAAATAGATCGGAACATCGGATGTATTGGATATCTTCAGGTGCATGTTTGATACATTCCCCCATTCCACTTTCGTTAATACTGTATATATACATTATATACAGTTATAACAGTATAATCAATCGTAAACGCAAAAAACAGACGAGTACTTCTCGTCTGCCTTCATAGATCCCCATCGACTATTTAACCACAACGTACGCTGGAAGAACCAGGTTCATTGTCCGGCGGACGGATTGGGATAAGGGCTTGTCCGTGCCGTTCGCAACGAGGTTCATCGTGTCTTGCTCGTGAATGCGATATTGCCGCTTAAGTAGTGATCATGAAAAAGGGCGGGCAGAAAACTTAATGTCGCCCACCCCTGTATGCCGATTGCTTGTCTCGCTTATTGCGAGTTCTTTTTCTGCATCTTCTGATGTTCCAGAACGGCCCTTTCGATCGCGGCACGGATCAGGTCGCGGTCGGCCTGCAGGCCGCGGCTGTTGAGTTGCCTTTCCACGAACTTGATGGCTTCTTCCAACTTCTCTGGCCCTTTCAATTCTTGATACACCACCTCTACGAATGAAAATGCCTGCTCGCCAAGCTTGAGCAACAACTCCTGCTGTTCCTTCGACATGGTCATCTCGAGCCATGCCGCCACTTTCCTTCGCAACCACAGGACTGCTGCAGCGATGAGTATGCTGAGTGCCGTTACAGCCCCGGTCATAATCGGCTCCAGGATTTGGTCCCAGTTAATCATGGCTTCTCATTCCCGAATAAACCAGCTCTGTACATGACCGTAACCAGACGATAGAAGTCAAGGCTTCCCCCCTCTGGCGTGTCGATGATCTTCCTGCCGTCAATACCGGTGGCTTGTGACGCTGCTTTCACAGCCTCTTTCGCCCAATCCGGTACAGACACTTGATGCAGATTCGCATGTTCCCGCAGCTGTGTGGCCAACCTAGCGATCGCTTGTTCGTAGGTTGTGATCCTTTTGCTTATATCGTCGAGCTTCCGTTCCAGCTCAGCGATTCTCTCCATGGCGATACTCGCCTCCTCGTCATAGGTCTCGAGTTTGTGCAAATTGCTGATCGCCATGAGCTTGGCAGCATATTGCGGATCGGTCGCATAGCCGCATTCCTGAAGCATCTTTGCCTGTTCGGCCGGAGATCTGGCGTCGATCACACGTTGATATCTCCCCGGGTTGTGAAGAAACAACAACGCCTGATCCTTGAGACAATGCTCGATCGAATCGTATGCCCGGAAGTTCGCCGAGATGTTGTCCACCCTGGTGCCATCGATGACTTCCCATGTGGTGGCCGATACGCTTCTCCCGTGCCAGTAGGGGGTTGTACGGCCGCTGCCCACCTTATAGCCGACCAGGTTATTCCAACTGTTGATCTTCCCGCCTGTCTCCAGGATCATCTGTGAAATCGATACGGACGGGAACAGCACGCCGCCGTCGACCCGCACCTTGACAGCCACAGGGGCGACCGTCGCAATAAACGCCTCTCGTGACATGAAATCGGCTCTCCCCTCCCTTACCACATCCTATGGCCGGAATGTCCGCAAGCCGCGTCGACCCTCCACAAGCCCGTCCAATTCAAGCTCACGAATCTATGCGGCTATCCTCGTTATGTCGGTTCAATCCGGCTTGGTATATGTTATTCAGTCCGAACCACTTCCGCTTCGGACAAACATGCATGCCGCCATAAGTTCCGCCATCAGCCAGGTTCAACCGCCTGCTATGCCAGGCTGATGAAGTGATCGCCAGAGCACGCTCGCCGTGATAGCTGGTAGCGAACCGACATGCGTTCCTACCTGTGCAACACACAAGCGGCCTGACAACTTCAAACCGCTTCCAACCAATCTCTATTGGCCCATGGAACCTCAATTCTTTGCTCTAAGCAGAACCCGCAGCCCCAACCTGCGAACATAAAAAAAGAGGCTGCCAACTCTGGCAGCCTCGTTGCCACTTGTTAAACCTGCATGCGATCGCCCGGCTTCATGCTTGTTCCTTGGATTCCACGTTCTCTGAGAAGTTCGATGTACGCTTCCACCTCTTGCCTAATCGGCGGGAATGTGTTGTGGTGGATCGGCACGACGTGCTTGGCTTTCAACCACTCGGCCGCGATCGCGGCATCGCGTGGCCCCATCGTATATGTATCGCCGATTGGCAGGAACGCGAGGTCGATCTCATACAATTCGCCGAACATTTTCATATCGCTGAACAGAGCCGTATCTCCAGCGTGATAGATCGTCTTGCCCTCGCATTGGATGATATAACCGCCAGGCATGCCGGCGTAGAAGATGCGCTGATCCTCCTCGATCACGATCCCGGAGCTGTGGAAGGCTTGCACGAGCTGCGCCTTGGCGAAGCCTAGATCGACGGAACCGCCGAGATTCACCTCGATCGTCTGGGCGCCTCTCCACCTCATCAGATTGGCAAGCTCGAAGGTGGCTACGATCTTCGCGCCATTCGCCTTCGCGATGGGGACGGCATCGAGGATATGATCCTGGTGGGCATGCGTCAGCAAGATGTACTGCACCTTGACATCCTCAGGCTTGGTGACGCTGAGCGGGTTGCCAGAGAGGAAAGGGTCGATGATCAGGGAATGTTCTCCGCTCGTCAACTGAACACATGAATGTCCATGGTAGATAAGTTCCATCCTATATCCCTCCAGATTCAAATTGGCATTCTATTTCCATCATACGGAAACCACCAACGGCTTGTCAAAAAATCCAATGCCCCGCACGCGAACAAAAGAGGCCGGGAAGAAACATATCTGTTTCCTCCCAGCCCCGGGGCCTTCCGATCATCAACCAGCGTGGAAGCTGCGGCCGTCATACACAGGCTTCACGTAGCCCTTGCGCACCACGAAATCTCCGAAGTGCTCGCCGTCCTCCCGTTCCTTCGCATACTCATGGATGATCGGTCTCAGCGTATCGAGAATTTCCTGTTCGGTAATATTCTCGCGGTACATCTGATTCAGGCGGTCGCCGGTGAAGCTTGCGCCCAGATACAGATTATAACGTCCCGGCGCTTTGCCAGTGAAGGCGATCTCGCCGAGATACGGACGGGCGCAACCATTCGGGCAACCCGTCATCCGGATCACGATCTCCTCATCCCGCAGCCCTGCTTCTTCCAGGATCATCTCCAGCTTGTTGAGCAGGCTCGGCATATACCGCTCAGCTTCGGCCATCGCCAGGCCGCATGTAGGAAGCGCTACACAGGCCATCGCATTGCGGCGCAGTGCCGTATGGCGTTCGCCAGTGGCAAGCTTGTATCGTTCGACGATCTCTTCGATCTTCTTTTTCTTCTGGCTCGTGATATTGCCGATGACCAGGTTCTGATTCGGGCTGAGGCGGAAATCTCCCGTATGAATCTTGGCGATCTCCCTGAGTCCCGTCATCAACGGATAATCGTCCCAATCCTTGATCCGCCCGTTTTCGATGAACAGCGTCAGATGCCATCTGCCGTTCGTGCCTTTGATCCAGCCATAACGATCCCCGTTATGCTCGAACTTGAACGGACGCGCTTCATCCAGCTTCCAGCCCAACCGCTTGTGCAGTTCGTCCAGGAACCACTCGATGCCGCCGCGGCGGTCGATCGTATACTTGAACCTGGCGTATTTGCGCACGGAGCGGTTGCCGAAGTCGCGTTGGATCGTCACGATCTTCTCCGCTGCATCAACGACTTGCTCCGGCTTGCAGAAACCGATCACGCGAGCGAGTTGCGGGTATGTCTGTGTATCGCCGTAGGTCATGCCCATGCCGCCGCCTACCGCGATATTGAAGCCTTGCAGCTTGCCGTCTTCCACGATGGCGATCAGGCCGATGTCCTGCGAGAATACATCCACATCGTTGCTCGGCGGAACAGCGATGCCGATCTTGAATTTGCGAGGCAGATAGACCGGCCCGTAGATCGGCTCTTCTTCGGCCCCCTCGTCCCGGCTGTCATAGATCTTCTCGCCGTCGAGGAAGATCTCATGATACGCCTTCGTACGAGGCGTCAGGTGATCACTGATGCGCTGCGCCCATTCGAGCACTTCCGCATGCACTTCAGATTGATACGGATTCGGGTTGCACATGACGTTCCGATTGACGTCACCGCAGGCCGCGATGGTCGTCAGCAGGGCATCGTTGATCTCCTTGATGCTCGGTTGCAGATTCCACTTCAGGATGCCGTGAAATTGAATCGCTTGCCGCGTCGTCAGCCGAATCGTTCCGTTCGCATACTTGTGCGCGAGCTCATCCATCTTGAGCCATTGATCTGGTGTCAGCACGCCGCCAGCAGCTCTCACGCGAACCATGAACTGATAGGCAGGCTCCAGCCTTTGCTTCTCACGCTCATTGCGCAGGTCACGGTCGTCCTGCATGTAGCTGCCATGGAACTTCATCAGCCGGTTGTCTTCCTCTGGAATGGAACCGGTGATCGGATCCTTCAACGTCTCGGCCAATGTGCCGCGCAGATACCGGCTGTGAAGTTTGATTTCCTCGACGTCGCTTGGCGGCCCGTCTATTTCTTGCATTTTCCTGATATACTCGTTCGTCATCTTCCCGCACTCCTTTCTTGATCAGAATCTAGCGATCAATATACGTCGCGCTGATAACGGCCCGCAGCCTTCATATCGTCCAGATAAGCTTCCGCTTCCGAGCGTGTCTTGCCGCCTTCCTTCTCGATGATCTGCAGAAGCGTCTCATGAACATCCTTCGCCATATGATTCTTATCGCCGCAGACGTAGAAGTAGGCACCTTCCTCCAGCCATTCGTAGATTTCACGCGACCGCTCCAGCATGCGATGCTGCACGTATACCTTCTGTGCGGTGTCGCGCGAGAACGCGACATCCATGCGAGTCAGCGCGCCGCTCTTCAGCCAGCGTTGCCAATCCGTCTGATAGAGGAAATCCGTTCGGAAACGGCGGTCGCCGTAGAACAGCCAGGATTTGCCCGCTGCGCCCGTCTCGTCTCTCTCCTCGATGAAGGAGCGGAATGGCGCAACCCCGGTTCCCGGTCCGACCATGATGATCGGCATCTCAGGATTTGGCGGCAGCTTAAAGTGCGAATTGTGCTGTACGTAGATCGGCACCTTGTCGCCCGGCTGCAGTCGCTCTGCACAATAGACCGAACATACCCCTTTGCGCTGACGGCCATGCGCTTCATAACGGACAGCCCGGATCACCAGTGTCACCTCATCAGGGTTAGCCTTATAGCTGCTGGCGATCGAATACAAGCGTGGCGGCAGCTTTCTCAGTTGCGAGATGATTTCCTGGGCAGGAGCATTCCACGGTGAGAAATCGGTTAGAAGGTCGAGCAAATCTCTGCCCTTGAGATATTCCTTAAGTTCGGCCGCGTGATCCGGTGCGAGCAGCTCATGTAAACGCGGATCGCTTGTGAATTCGGCGAATTTTTCGAACATCTTCCGCGACAGGACGGTGATCTCGAAGTGACGCAGGAGCGCTTCACGCAGCGGCTGTTTCAAGCCCTCCTTGTTCACGACAACAGGCTCATCCGGATTCCAGTTCATCCGGCTGATGATGGCATCCACAATCTCCGGGTCATTCTCCGGGTAGATGCCGATGCAGTCTCCGGGTTCGTATTGGAAATTCGAGCCTTCGAGCGACAACACGAGATGCCGGGTTTCCAGATCGGAGCCGCGACCGTTCAGGTTTATATTTTCGATGACTTCGGCGTAGAATGGATTCGTGCGCGAATAGACGGTTTGCGCCGATTCCTCGGCCGTCTCGGTCACAGCCATGTTCTGTGGCGCGCTGCTTGCATTCAGCTTCTCATTCAGGCTGGCGAGTACCTGATTCATCCATTCGCCCGCCGGTTCCTCAAAGGCCAGATCACAGTCAACGCGCGGCACAAGCCGCGTCGCGCCAAGTTCCTCGAGACGCTTGTCGAAATCTTTACCCGTCTGGCAGAACAGTTCATAAGAGGTATCGCCCAGCGCCAGAACCGAATACAACATGCCTTCCAATCTCGGAGCGCGCTTGCTGTGGAGGAATTCGTAGAACGACTTCGCGTTATCTGGCGGCTCACCTTCGCCCTGGGTGCTGACGATGATCAGGAGATTCTGAACTTTCTTCAGGCCATTCGGCTTGAAATCGCGCATCGAAGACAAGGTTACCTGGAATTGCTGTTGTTCCAGCTTGCCCTTCAACTGCTTGGCCAGCTTCTCAGAGTTGCCGGTTTGCGAGCCAAACAGGATAGTCACTTCCCGCGACACGGATACAGCCGCTTGATCCGAAGCGGCAGCCTGCACGGAAGAGGCGCCAGGTATCGCTGCATCACCGGCGCTCCCGAGATTCGCTGTTGCACTCAGATAACCGCTCAGCCAGATGCGCTGCACGGGTGTGAGGGTTGGGAGCAACTTGTTCAGTAGCTCGACCTGATCTTTACTAAATGGACTGTTCGTTTCTTGGAGCTGCAACCAAATCCACCTCGCTTAATTATCTATACGATAAATGTCGAAGTTAATCCATAGTAATCTGATATGCTTAATTAAAATACCTTATTTAATCTAACATATCAATAATAAGGAATCAATGAATAATTTTAGAATGACAAAAACCCTCCCAGACGGGCGGGTATGGTGAAAATTATGAACGTTTAGTGAAAATGTATCATTTGTTGGGTCGGCTTGTCGATCTTGCGGCGCAGCCTCTCCAGGCGATGATCGATCTCATGCAGCCGCACGCGGTCCGAAGCCTGCCTGCGGCCGAGGCTCAACCTCCTCTCAAGCAGCGAACGCGCCTGAAGTGACCAGTGAAGAGCCGCTTCCATATCCCGCTTACGATGCTCATAATACATGGCCAGCTCGATGAGCGGTTCAAGTGCTTGAAGGGTTCCTGAGGACTGCTTGCAATAAGCTTGCCACAGGCCGGCAGCCCGGTCATAATCATGCCATTTCTTGCATAGGCTGGCTGCTTCCAGGATCTGTCCCCGGCTTAGTTTCCCAGCCTGCTTAAGCGCCCCGTAGAGCACCTCCTGCGCTCGGCTTGGCAGGTTCAGCTTGTCGAGCCAGAATGCGACGCGCACCTCATCTTCCGGAACGGTATGCGGCGCCGAGCGGACCGTACCGCTGAGCAGATGCTGGAAATGAACGGCTAGCACGGCGAGCGTGACAATATCCCGCTCGTTGTGGATGAAGACCTCCTCCATATCCTTCACCCGTTGGGTGATGAGATATTGGCGGTATCTCTCCGGCGCTTCTGAGCCCGGCAGATCATGCCCGCGAATGATGCCGAGCTTCTGCTCTTCCACCGTCGTCAGCTTGCACGAGGTCAGTTGTCTGCTCCACAGGCTGCGCGCAGCATAGAGGAAATCGAGATGCGCCGGATCCCCCGGGGCTTGAAGCCTGTGCAGCACGAAGCGATTTTTCAACACCGGCCAGTCAAACGATCGGCCGTTATAGGTGACGACATGGGTGAATCGCTTAAGAAGCGAGCCGAGATAAACCAATGCGTAATATTCTTCTGTGGGACTGCGGATAAACAACTGTTCCACGATGAACTGATTGCCTTCCGCATAACCGCACCCGATCATAAACGGCACATTGCCTGTCCCGACGCCGAGTCCGGTCGTCTCGGTATCGAAGAACAGAAGCTGCGAGGCGTCAGTGAGCGGTACGGGAGCGCTGGCCAGCGTTGCCAGCGTATCGTCGATGATGTTCAGCTCGCCCAGCGAATAGCGTCCATGTCTATGCTCCAGCGGATAACGTCTCGTGCGCAGGATGAACGCTCCGCCTTCCGAACGTCGGATTCTCGCGTCAAGCTGCCGCCATTCGCCATCGTCCGCATCAGGCTCCACAGCGCCGGTTGCATCAGGAAATTGGCCTGCTTGTTGTTCGTCACTCGCCTTCGTCAATCTGCGCAGTCTGTCGCGAAGTGAATTCATTCGCCATCGCCGTCCATCCATTCATAGGTAGGCAGCCGGTTCCCGTACGGGGTTGGCTGCAGCTCATCCGGCTGATCCCCATGCGCTGCTGCAGCCGCTTCGTAAACCAGCTTGAGCGCCAGCTCCTTGCCGGTCAGGCCAACCTCCTCGATCGGACCGACGCACGCCGGGCAACCGCTGAGGCAACCGCAGCGCGAGATATGGGCTGCAGCTTGCTTCAGAAGCTCATCATGCAGCTCATACAGCCGGTCGCTCAGCCCGATTCCACCCGGATACCTGTCGTAGAGGAAGATCGTCGGCTGATGCGTATGCACCGACTTCACCTGCGGCACGACGCGGATGTCCAGCGGGTCGCACATCAGATAGAGCGGCGCGAGATGGACGAGCACGTTGGACAGGCCGAGCAATGCAAATTGCATGTCATTGGTGCTGAACTTTGCGCTCACCTGTTCGCCGAAGGAGATCCAATAGCTGCTCGTATGCAGCTCCTCCTCCGGCAGATGGATCGGACCGGAGCCGATGTTCTCATGCGTCCGCAGTTTAATCTTCTTGAAGATCGTCGGCCTCGCATTGACCGTCACTTCGCCGAGATGTTTCGAGACAGCAGCGTGTCCGTCTGTGCGATCCTCATGAAGCACCTTCAGTTCGACGGCGAGATTGGCATCCGTATAGTAATCGACATTGACCTCGCGGACATATGCCTTCTTCTCGTCATAGTCCAGCTTCTCCACTTGATATTGCGTACCTTCATGTATGTAGATCGCTTCCTCGTGGATCAGCGTCGGTGCGCTGAACCGGTCCACTTCACCGATAACGCGATGGCCGTTCGTCATATCGATGATGACGAAGTTCTCTTGGGCAGCCGAGCGCAGCGAGATATTGTTGGCCGGGAAGGACTGGGCCATCCAATACCACCGGTCCCCCGTCTGATGCAGCACCCTCTCCTCCACGAGAAACTCGAGCAGGTCCTCCAGCCTCTCCTCGCCGAACTTCTCACCGCGTTCGAATGGCAGCTCATAGGCAGCACACTTCACATGGTCCAGCAGGATGATGAGGTTGTCGGGATGGATGAGCGCTTGCTCCGGCGTGCTCTCGAAGAAATACTCCGGATGTTGCACGACATATTGGTCGAGCGGATTGCTGCTGGCGACCATGACCGTGACGGACATGTCCTGCCGGCGTCCGGCCCGACCGGACTGCTGCCAGGTGCTGGCGATCGTTCCCGGATAGCCGTTGATGATACACGCCTGTAGCTGGCCAATATCGATGCCAAGCTCCAGCGCATTCGTGCTGACGACGCCTTTGATCTCGCCGCTGCGTAAACCGCGCTCGATCTCACGCCGCTGCTTCGGCAGATAGCCGCCCCGGTAGCCGCGGATCGACTCCTCGCCGATACTTCGCTTGATCGCCTGGCGGATATAGGTGAGCAGAATCTCCACCCGCACCCGGCTGCGCGCGAAAACGATCGTCTGAATGCCTTGATTCAAGAGCAGCGCTGCCAGCCGCTGCGTTTCCAGCACACTGCTGCGCCGGATGCCGAGCTGCTTGTTGACGACGGGCGGGTTGTAGAAGATCACATGCTTCTCACCCGCAGGAGCTCCATTCTGGTCGATCAGCACCATCTCTTCTCCAACCAGCCGTTCGGCATGTTCTTTCGGATTGGCGATCGTGGCCGAAGCCAGCAGAAATTGCGGGTTGGAGCCGTAGAATCTGCATATCCGCTTAAGTCTCCGGATGACGTTGGCCACATGGCTGCCGAATACGCCGCGGTACGCATGCACTTCGTCGATCACGACGTATTTCAGATTCTCGAACAGTTTCACCCACTTCGTATGATGCGGCAGGATGGCGGAATGGAGCATATCCGGGTTAGTTACGACGATATGGCCGGCATTGCGGATCACCTGTCTTACGGTGGGCGGGGTATCTCCATCATAGGTATGCGTCTTGATATCAACTTCCATCCGGTCGATCGTCTCCTGCAGTTCCATCACCTGGTCCTGGGAGAGTGCCTTCGTCGGGAACATATATAACGCGCGGGAGCTGGGGTCCTCAAGAATGGCCTGCAGCACCGGCAGATTGTAGCAGAGCGTCTTGCCAGAAGCGGTAGGCGTGACCGTAACCGTATGGCGACCGCTGACCGCATGCTCAAAGGTCATGGCCTGATGGCTGTACAAGCGATTGATTCCCTTGGCGCGAAGCGCGGACTGCAGCTTCTCATGCATCTGCGGCGGAAAGTCCGCATACTGCGCTTCTCTCGCAGGTATCGTATGCCAATGGGTGATATTGCTGGCGATCTCAGGGGTTTCACGTATGTATCTGATCACCTCGTCCATCGAGGACATCTTGCCGGTCAACCGATTCATCAGGCTGGCAGCCTCCCTTGCGTCGATTAAGTATGTCTTCGTTACGTATCATTCTATCAGAATACACGTTCGCATGACAATCGTCGCCGTTCGGCTGCTAACCGGATCAAGCGGATGATGATCCGGCAGCGGCTGACCCGATGGGAAGAACCGGTCATCAATCTCGTTCAGCGACAAGCCCGGTACCGGCCCTGTTCCCACATTACGTGTTTACTGGCTTGACCCCTTCTGCCAATCTCCGCATCCAAGTAAACGTTTACACATCCACAAATCCGCCGAGATACGAAAATTTGATTCGATCGATTCGTACCCGGTATTGTTCCGCAGGGCCATCCACGACGATCTCATCGCCGATTGATTTTAACAACAGCTTCCTGCCGATCGGCGAGAGGAATGAGAGCCGGCCCCTGTCAGCGTCCGCCTCGGTCGGATAGACGATCGTATATTCTTCCTGTAACCCGTCATCGACGTAGTTCACCGTAACCGAGCTGCCCATCAGTGCGATACTGGACAGTGAACTTTCCAGCGCCGCATCATCCCCCGACAGCACCGACTCCAGCTTGCCCATATAATCGCGCAGCAATCGGTCGATTTGCTGCCTTTCCTTGTTATACTCTTGAAAATACGTATCCAGAAATAATGGCAATTGCTCATCGAAGAAAACAAGCTGGCTGGCCAGATGTTGACGCGTTCCAAGCAGATGACTATGGTTCATAGTAGATATCCCCTCCGATTTTGGCTTGTCGGTTTCTAGTCAGCGTCCTCATGCAATGTCCTCCTTCAATAATAGATTGATCATCTTGCCCCACAGAGCAGTATCGCTGAATAGCAATAAGACATCCCGCACAAAACATGCGAGATGTCTGTTGAGTTGAATATATCACCGGTGGCAATGGATGTCAACCGATCCAACCTTAGGATTGCGCATGAACGAACCGGATCCGCCATTACGCCATCGCATAGAAACTGTGGTATAATGCCATTATACTCTTGAAGGAGGAACATTATGGTGAGTTTTGAAGACAAACTTGAGAAGTATGCGAAACTAGCTGTTGAAGTAGGCGTCAACGTGCAACCAGGACAACTCCTGGTCGTCACCGCGCCCTTAGTTGCTGCTGAGTACGTGCGCAAGGTCGTGAAGTGTGCATATGAAGCCGGAGCCCGTTACGTCCATGTCGATTGGACGGACGATCAGGTCACCCGCCTTCGTTACGAGCTTGCGCCAGCAGATTCCTTCGCGGAATATCCGATTCCTTGGCGTGCCAAAGGTTGGCAGGAGATGGCAGAAGACAATGCCGCTTTCCTTTCGATCGTGTCGGCAAACCCGGACCTGCTCAAGGGGATCGATCCGGAACGAATCAACCAGGCGAACAAAGCTTTGGGCGCTGCGATGATGCCTTTCAGACGATACACGATGGCCGACAAGGTCAGTTGGTCGATCGTCGCTGTACCGTCCCAAGTATGGGCGGACAAGGTATTCCCGGACAAGCCTGCCGAAGAGCGGGTGAGTGCGCTGTGGGAAGCGATCTTCCAAGCGACGCGCGTCGACCGCGAAGATCCGGTTGCCGCTTGGCAAGACCACGCCAAGACCTTGAACAGCAAAGCGGAACGGCTGAACCAACGCAAGTACCGCGCCCTCCATTACAAGGCGCCAGGCACGGACCTGACGATCGAGCTGCCTGAGCGCCACTTGTGGGTCAGCGCCGACAGCCACAATGAGAAAGGCACCGTGTTTATCGCCAACATCCCAACGGAAGAAGTATTCACGGCGCCAAAGAAGGATGGCATCAACGGAACGGTTACAAGCACGAAACCGCTCAGCTATGCCGGCGTGCTGATCGAGAATATCCGGTTGACATTCGAGAATGGGCGCATCGTCGACTTCTCTGCTGACACCGGATACGAGACACTCAAAGGAATCATCGAGACGGATGAAGGGTCTCGTTCTCTTGGCGAAGTCGCACTCGTTCCGCACGAGTCTCCGATCTCTCAGACCAACCTGATCTTCTACAACACCTTGTTCGACGAGAACGCCTCGAACCACCTCGCGATCGGCAAAGGTTACGCCTTCTGCATCGATGGCGGCAAGACGATGAGCCAGGAAGAACTGGCGAGCGCCGGACTGAACGACAGCCTCGTGCATGTGGACTTCATGATCGGCTCCGCCGATATGGACATCGACGGCATCCTGCCGGACGGAACTCGCGAACCGGTGTTCCGCAAGGGAACCTGGGCGTTCTGAGACATAGGATTGCAACAAAGGCGACACTGGAGGCCTACCTCCTGCGTCGCCTTTATGCATATGCCGGATTAGTAAATATTGTAGACGTTCTCGCACTCCTCAGCCGTCGGCTCATAGAAGCAATGCTGCTTGTATCGTCCGACGAACGGCTGATCATACCATGTTGAGGGGCAATCTCCGGGCGGACGGAAATACCAGAGGCTGAACTTCGCCGGCCATAACCGTTCTCCGTTTACCGCCCTGCGCGCCAGGCGTTTATCCCTTTCCCTGGCCTTCTGATAGAAGTAACTGTATTGCACCGCTTCAAATGCATGCGGCTGATAAATCATCTGCGGGATCGTGCGCAATCCCTTGAAGTCGGAGCAGTTGGCGCGGATTCGGTTGATACCGACATTGCCGACCATCAGCATGCCCTGTTCGCCTTCCCCCTCTGCCTCCGCGCGCAACAGTCTGGCGAGCAAATCAATGTCCTGCTCCCGCGCTTTCACGACTGCCATAGATTCACCTCATCCCCTGTGCTAGTAACATATAGGCAAACACATCTCACTTCACTATATGTGGACGCACGAGATGGGTGACAGAGATCATCTTTTTAACGATGTTAATATTTAAGCAGCCTGCACATCAGATCAGCAGGTCAAACAGCAAGGGGTCCTTGTTCAGTTCGATATACGTGTAATTGCTCGCCTTCATCCGTTCCAGCAGCGGCTCGTAGTCCTCACGCGACTTCAGTTCGATGCCGACGAGTGCCGGACCATTTTCCTTATTGCTCTTCTTGATGTATTCGAAGCGCGTAATATCGTCGTTCGGCCCAAGTACATTATCGAGGAATTCTCTGAGTGCGCCAGCCCTTTGCGGGAAGTTGACCGTGAAGTAGTGCTTCAACCCTTCATAGATCAATGAACGCTCTTTGATCTCCTGCATCCGGTCAACATCATTGTTCCCGCCGCTGATCAGGCAGACAACATTCTTGCCTTTGATCTGATCCCGGTACATATCGAGCGCAGAGACGGGCAATGCGCCTGCCGGCTCGGCGATGATCGCGCTTTGGTTGTACAGGTCGATGATCGTCGTGCAAACCTTACCTTCCGGAATGGCGATCACATCATCCAAAGTTTCCTTGCATATCGCGTAGGTCAGCTCCCCTACCCGTTTCACTGCGGCTCCGTCGACGAACTTGTCGATCGACGGGAGTGCTTCCACCTTGCCCGTATCAAGCGCATGGCGCATCGAGGCGGCACCGCAAGGTTCCACACCGATCAGTTTCGTGGCCGGGCTGATCGTTTTCACATAGCGGCCGATGCCAGCAGCCAGCCCTCCGCCTCCCACCGCAGCGAACATGTAATCGAGACGGCCTTCGATCTGATGCAGAATCTCCATCGCGATCGTCCCGTTGCCCGCGATGATCTTCGGATCATCGAACGGATGAACGAAGGTCATGCCGTACTCCTCGCACGCCCTGACCGCTTCCGAATAAGCGTCATCGTAGGTATCGCCCACCAGCACGATCTCAACGTACGATCCGCCGAAGAACTTAACTTGCGACACCTTCTGCCGCGGCGTTGTCGAAGGCATGTAGATTCTGCCTTTGATTTTCAGCGCTTGGCAGGTATAGGCTACCCCTTGCGCATGATTGCCTGCGCTGGAACAGACGACTCCCTGTGCCAATTTATCCTCTGGTAATGAACGGATGAAGTGATACGCTCCGCGAATCTTGAATGATCTGACGATCTGCAGGTCTTCCCTTTTCAGATAGACATTACATTCATACTTGGCTGACAGCGCGTTATCCCTGATGAGCGGCGTACGCGTCACAACGTCCTTCAATACTTGATTCGCATGAAGGATGTCTTCGACCTTAACGGTTTCCGCCAGCTTGTCTGTTTGCCGATCATTTTCTCCCATATTCGATCCCATCCTTTTATCAATACAAACATATATACTACTCGGTCGAAAAGTTGTCAAATTCATCTATAAATATTGGAAGCGTACATGCATTTTGCCTATCGATTGGCAATCATCTACTAATGACCTCTTTCGCTGGTTATGGTTACAATTTTAGTAGACCCACTAAACAAGGAGGAATCATCATGAAGAAGGCTTTACCACTCGCACTCGCATTTTTCATCGCAGTGCCTACTGTAGCTTCTGCTGCGACGTCCAATTATGAGACCGAGGTCGAATGGGGTGTCAACCTGCGCTCAGCGCCAAGCACCAGCAGCCAGATCTATCGGATGCTTCCAAAGGGTGAGAACATTCATGTTGTAGATCAGGTGAACAGCAATTGGCTTCAGGTGCAGACACAGGACGGCCAGATCGGATATATCTCAGCCGACAGCAAGTATACCGATTATAATAGCGCAAAAGCAACATCCACCGGCAAGATTACGAGCAGCGTCAACTTCCGTTCCTCCCCGAAGGTGGCGGACAATAAAATCGGATCGATCAGCCGCGGTACCGTCGTTGAAGTATTGGAAGTGACAAACAGCTATTGGGTGAAAGTCAAACACAACGGCAAGGTCGGTTATGTGTCATCCAGCTACATCACCTTGAACTCCGGCAGTTCAAGCAACAGCGGAAGCACGGTTGTAAATCCGCCCGCAAGTCAGAACGCTACGGCTGATCAGATCATCAGCTTCGCCGAGAGCCTGATGGGCAAGGTCACCTACGAGTACGGCGTAAGGAACACCAGCAAGCTCATCTTCGACTGTTCTTCCTTTACCCAGTATGTATTCGCCCAATTCGGCATCAAGCTCGATTGGGGCACGCGCTATCAGAAGAACGCCGGACAAGCCGTCAGCAAGAGCAATCTGAAGAAAGGCGATCTCGTCTTCTTCGGCACTTCAGGAAGTTCGATCAATCATGTCGGAATATACATAGAGAACGGCAACTTCATTCATAACACGCCATCCAAAAACGGCCTTTCGATCAACTCCCTGACTTCCGGGTATTGGGCTGACAAATACATCAGCGCAAGACGCGTTCTTTAATCTCATCCTTCGATTTGAACCTGGCGGCAGCCAGGTTTTTTTCTGCCTTACAGCAGTTCCGCCTCCTCTCCCCGCCTTCGGAATGGCCGAGACATATGCCCCTTCAATGCTTCGGAACCGCTCGAGACGTTTTGTGTTTCTTCAGCAAATCCTGTATCTTATTAATAAGAAGATAGACATAAAGATTACGCGATAAGGTGTGTGACTCATATGACGAAGCAACGATCACCGATCGTTGAAGCCCTGGGCATGCAGCAACACCCGGAAGGCGGTTGGTACAAGGAAACCTGGAAAGCAGCCTTCCAGATTCCGCAGGAGGTTCTGGGCAGCGCCTACTCCGGTCCCCGGCCGGCAGCTACTGCCGTCTACTTCCTGCTGCATGAAGGCGAGGTGTCCAATTGGCACACCGTGCTGTCCGACGAGCTCTGGCTGTGGCATTCGGGTAGCCCGGTCCAACTTACGCTTGGCGGCAAAGGCGATTCGCCTGTCCCCGAGCAGGAAATCATCCTGGGCATGGACATCGAGCAAGGACAACGCCCGCAGGTACTCGTTCCGGCATCCGTATGGCAGACGGCGAAACCGCTTGGCAAAGAACCGGCATTTGTAACCTGCATCGTGGCGCCTGGCTTCCACTTCGATGATTTCAGATTGATCGATTAACCGCGCAGCGAACATGCTGTCTATGCCAATAGGCTGCTCCTGAAGTCACATTGGAGACCTCAAGGGGCAGCCTATTTTCCTCTGCTAGGAGACACTAACGGAGCGACAATTCCAAGCCACTGGGTCAAGCGATGAACGAACACAGACATCAAAAAAGGATAGAGTCTAGAAACTCTATCCTTATAAGTGAATCACTTGTCTTGGTTGGGATTATACCACGCCGTGTGCGATCATGGCGTTAGCAACCTTCAGGAATCCAGCGATATTCGCACCGATGACGAGATTGCCCGGATGTCCGTATTCTTCGGCAGCAGCCATGCTGTTGTTGTAGATGTTCTTCATGATCTGATGCAGCTTGGCGTCGACTTCTTCGAACGTCCAGGAGTATCTCATGCTGTTCTGCGACATTTCCAGAGCGGATACGGACACGCCGCCTGCATTAGCCGCCTTGGCAGGCCCGAAGAGCACACCGCTGTCGAGGAATACGTCGATCGCTTCCAGAGTGGATGGCATGTTCGCGCCTTCGCCAACCGCCTTGACCCCGTTCTTCACGAGGATCTTCGCCGATTGCTCGGAGATTTCGTTCTGGGTCGCACAAGGCAGCGCGATATCGCAAGGAATCGTCCAGATGCCTTCGAAGCCTTCGTGGTACTCGGCATGCGGATGCTCCAGGACATAGTCCTTGATTCTTCTGCGTTCCACTTCCTTGAGGCGTTTGACGGTTTCCAGATTGATGCCTTGCGGGTCATAGACATAACCGTTGGAATCGCTGCATGCGACTACCTTAGCGCCAAGCTGCTGCGCCTTCTCGATCGCATAGATCGATACGTTGCCAGAGCCGGATACGATCACCGTGCTGCCTTCGAAGGAAAGTCCTTTGCTCTTCAACATCTCTTCCACGAAGTATACGCAGCCATAGCCCGTTGCTTCCGTACGCACGAGGCTGCCGCCATACGTCAAGCCTTTGCCGGTGAGCACGCCAGCCTGGTGTCCGCCGACGATGCGCTTGTATTGGCCGAACATGTAGCCGATCTCGCGGGCGCCAACGCCGATGTCGCCTGCAGGAACGTCTTCGTCAGGACCGATGTATTTGTACAGCTCGGTCATGAAGCTTTGCGTGAAACGCATGATTTCGCCTTCCGACTTGCCCTTCGGGTCGAAATCGCTGCCGCCTTTGCCGCCGCCGATCGGCAGTCCGGACAAGGAATTCTTGAAGATTTGCTCGAAGCCGAGGAACTTGATGATGCTGGCGTTAACGGATGGATGGAATCGGAGTCCGCCCTTGTAAGGTCCGATCGCGCTGTTGAATTGGACGCGGAAACCACGGTTGACGCGGATTTTGCCGGAATCATCAACCCACGGAACACGGAACATGATCATGCGCTCAGGCTCAACGATACGTTCCAGAATATTGTGTTCCATATATTTTGGATCACGTTCCAGAACCGGGATCATCGAAGTCATAAACTCCTTAACCGCCTGATGGAACTCATGTTCACCCGGATTTCGCTGGATCAATTTATCCATGATTCCATTGATATAATCGTTTACTGCCGGGTTTGAAGATTTTTGTGATAACAATGCCATCTCATTCTCAACTCCAAATTTGATCTGTTTTCCAATTTATCAGAACGATAAATGATTCTTATGTGAGTCACATTATGTTATAACTAAGCGTGTTTGTAAAGAATTTGCGGCATAAAATCGGATAGAATTATTTTATTATCCCCATATATTTTGTTTATTTGCCCGTCATAATCACGAATATTCCTCTCGGGTACCCCGTTTAAATGTTCGGAATTCATTCAAAATCCACCGTAACCACTTTCGGCAGAAATGTGAGCATCTTCACCGCCATTTTGAAGCATGCTAAGTAAAATATTGAGGAAAAGGGTTCGAACATCATGAAATACAGGAAAATCCCTGGAAATTGCTCAAAAATCGAAACCATTTCAGTTACCTTTACGTCTTGATCTATGGTATTCTTAAGTTTGCGTGTCAACGAAGCACAAATGATTGGAAGGTGATAAGCATTGAATCGCTCGAAGTTGCAGCACGTGTTCAGTCAGCCGTTGATCATGTTCTCTATCATCCTGCTGATCAAGAGTGTTGTTGCATGGTACTTCATCTTTGACAACGGTCCTACACCGTTAACCGTCATCAAGGAATTATCCGTTATCCTGATGATCTTCGTTTTGATCGAGTTGTTCGCAACCAAGTCGAAACTGTTTGTATACTTGCTTGCGGATCTTCTGTTAACATGCATCTTCTTTGCAGCGATCATGTATTACAAATACTACGGGGTCATCGTCACTTACCATGCTCTGGCCCAGGTCAATCAGGTTGGGAGAGTGAAAACAAGCGTCTTCACTTTGCTCGATCCTGTTTACCTCCTGGTCTTCATCGACATCATCGTCCTGGCGGCCATCCTCTTGAAGCGAAATGGCAAATTAACGGCAATGTGGAAGAAGCATTCTTCGGTAAGACCGAGTCGCAACGTCCTTGCTGCCCTTTTCGCTTGCGGTTTGATCGTCAGCATCAGCCTGATCGTACCGAACCGCTCCAGCCTCAATGAGATCGTCAAGGCTGAACAGATGGGCATTCTCAATTATGAGCTTTATACGATCTTTGCTGAAACGGAACCCAAACTGGTCAAAGCGGACCAGATCAACCAACAGCTCATCAACAAGCTCAAAGGCATCACTCAGCCTGATCAACCGGTGATGTGGGAGGCTGCTAAGGGCAAGAACCTGATCATTCTGCAGATGGAGTCGATGCAGAACTTCCTCGTTAATCTGAAGATTGACGATAAAGAAATCATGCCTAACCTGAACAAACTGGCGCGGGAGCATTTCTACTTCAGCCACTTTTATCAACAGGTCGGACAAGGAAACACCTCCGATGCCGAGTTCGTGGTGAATACGTCGTTCTATATTCCGCCGCGCGGAGCAGCGACCCAGGTATATGCGGACAAGGAACTGCCGAGCCTGGCGAAGCTTCTGAAGACCGCTGGATATCAGTCAGCCACGTTCCATACGAACGACGTCGATTTCTGGAATCGCGACGCCCTCTATGCAGCGGTAGGATTTGATCGCATTTACGAAAGAAGCTATTTCGGCGATGATGATGTGCTGTTCTTCGGTTCCTCCGACGAGATCTTGTACCCAAAGACGGTAGCAGCCCTGAAGCAGTTAGAGAGAGAAGGCAAACCGTTCTATGCACACATCATCTCGATGTCATCGCATCATCCATTCACCTTGCCGGAAGAGAAACAGCGCATCAAGCTGCCGGAGCGATATGAAGATACGTTCGTCGGTGATTATCTCGTCGCTCAGAACTATTCCGACTATGCGCTAGGCATCTTCATCGAAGAACTGAAACGCAGCGGGCTTTGGGAGAACAGCCTTATCATTCTCTATGGGGATCATCTTGGCCTTCCGATCTATTCCTTGGATGAAGAGGATGAACAATTGCTCGAAGAAATTTATGGGCGTCCTTATACGTATACGGACATGATCAATATCCCGCTGCTCATCATTGGCGAAGGCATCACCTATCCGGCTGTGTTCGACCAACTGGGCGGACAGGTCGATATTCTGCCGACCGTAGCCAACCTGCTCGGCGTATCCACCGAGGGCCAATTGCACTTCGGTCAGGATCTGTTCAATCATACGGAGTTCAACCTGCTGCCGCAGCGCTACTACCTGCCTTCGGGTTCCTTCGTGAACAGCGCAGAGCTGTTCCTCTCCGGCGCGGGCTTCGAAGACGGCCAACACTATCCGCTGTCAGGCAATGGCAACGATGCTCCGGAGACGACCGAGGATGAGTTCAACCGGGCTCTGCAACTGCTGCATCTGTCAGACAGTTACCTGCAGCAGCTTCCAGATCGGGAATCATAAGCATATTCTCAAAAAAGTTTTACTGACATTCAATCACGTTGACAGCCATTCTGACATCATGCGACATAAGCCGAAGAGAATCATCTCTGCTTCACCCCATGAACTGTCAGATAGGCTAACAATCCGTCGAGCCTTGCGCTCGCCCGGGAAATAATAACAGGGCAATGAAGCAATATTTCCCGCCGCACAATCAAACGGCGCGAATGATCAATTTCCAGATCGTTCGCGCCGTTATTGTTTTCCATGCTGACCATCATGTCTTCAGGAAGATTCGGGAATAATCTTGAAGAGGTGAATCTTTCATGTGGTCAGGATTCTTGTTCGGTATCGGTTTGAATGCTTTTATCGATGAAACCATCTTTCATCAGCTATTGCACTGGCATCATTTCTATGACCGGTCCACGACAACAGCGGGCCTCATATCGGACGGTTTGTTCCATGCCTTCAGTTGGTTCGCCACCGTAGGCGGTTTGTTCATGCTGGCAGACCTGCGGCGCCGTGGCAAGCTGATCTGGAAAACCTGGACTGGCGGTGTACTGTTGGGGGCCGGCTTGTTCCAGTTATACTACGGCACGGTGCAACATAAATGGATGCGTCTCCATCAGATTCGCTATGGTGTGGACATCGTCCCTTATGACATCGCTTGGAATCTGACGGCTATACTCATGATTCTGGCTGGGTTAGCCCTGGTCCGTCTAGCCAACCGACGGCCCAGGAGTAAAGAGCCATAAGGAGCAAGAACGATGCACTTCGATCCCAATATGCGGACGATTCTAACCGTTCTATGCCTCCTGTTGCTGTTGGCCGTTTATGTTGCTGCCGCCTGCGCCAGCAATCGTCGTCATCGACGTTGGCCTCACTGTCGCATCGGGTGTTGGCTGCTAGGTCTCCTCTGCTTCTCCTGGTCTGTTGCAGGTCCAATCAGCAGCCATGCCCATCATTCCTTCGCCAGCCACATGCTCGTCCATCTGCTTCTCGGCATGCTGTCACCGCTGTTCATCGCCCTAGCGAAACCGGTGACGTTGCTTCTGAGGACGGTTGGCCGTAAAGCTGCCCGATCCGTCAGCCGTTTGCTTCGCAGCCGCCCGTTCGCGTTCATCAGCAGCCCAATCACTGCCTCTGTGCTTCATGTCGGCGGATTGTGGCTGCTGTATGGAACCGAACTGTATGGGCTCATGCATGCATATAGCTGGCTGTATGTTCTGGTCCATATCCATTTGTTCGCTGCTGGATACCTGTTCACCGTTTCCATCCTGCAGCTTGAGCCGAGCGCCCATCCGCGCAGCTTGCCATACCGGATGACCGTGTTCATGCTCGCTTCGGCGGCACATGCTGTGCTCGCCAAATCCTTGTATGCACATCCGCCGGTCCACGTCACAGCGGAAGATGCAGCATCCGGCAGCATGTTGATGTACTATGGTGGCGACCTGGCGGAGTTGATAATGCTCACGCTGCTGTTCAGCGCCTGGTATCGGGCCAGGACCCGCAGGCTATCAGCCTCAATCGTTCACGCGGGACAGCCTCCTAACCCTCGATACTCTTAAGCGTTCCTAAACTCTGCGCAGCTCAAGAATTTCACGCAATTCCTCGTTCGTCAGCTCCCCGATCCACTGCTCGCCGCTGCCGACAATCTTGCTGCTGAGCCCCAGCTTGCGCTCCAGCATCTCATCGATTTTCTCCTCCAGCGTTCCTATCGAGATGAATTTGTGGACGAACACGGCCCGTTCCTGGCCGATGCGGTAGACCCGGTCAGACGCCTGGTTCTCCACCGCCGGATTCCACCATCGGTCGTAATGAAACACGTGATTGGCGCTGGTCAGATTCAGCCCGGCGCCTCCCGTCTTCAGGGAGAGGATAAACACCCCTCGCGGCTCATCCTGGCGAGCCTGCTGGAAGCTGGCGATCATCAGGTCACGTTCTGCCTTGCTAACGCCGCCATGCATGAACATCACCTTCTCCTGCAAACGCTCGCTAAGCACCTTCTGCAGGAGCTTGCCCATCTCGATGTATTGTGTGAAGATGATGCATCGCTCGTTAGCCTCCCTAACCTCCTCCACCATCTCTGTCAGGCGCATCAGCTTATGGGACTGTTCCAGCAGTTCATCCACCGGCTTGTCGAACTGTCTCGTCAGCAAGGCGGGGTGGTCGCACAGCTGCTTCAGCTTCGTAATCGTCGCGAGCACCGTTCCCCTGCGCTCCATCGCATGAAGCGAGTCGATACGGCGGAACAGAATGTCGAGCTGCTGTTCATACAACACGCTCTGCTCGGGAGACAGCGTTACATAGCACTTGATCTCCTGCTTGCTCGGCAGATTGAGCGAGATGGCCGGATCATTCTTCTCTCTGCGGAGAAGGAACGGTCTGACGATCGCTTGCACCTTCCGGATGCCTTCTTCATCTTGCTGGCGTTCTGCCTGACGTGCGAAGCGGTCGAAGGAGTGGAGCGAGCCAAGATAACCGGGATTCACGAAATTCATGATCGACCAGAGCTCGGAGAGACGATTCTCAAGCGGCGTTCCCGTTAGTGCGACGCGATGGCCGGCCCTTAAGTATCGTATCGCCTGGGCTTGCTTCGTATAGGCGTTCTTGATGTTCTGAGCCTCATCCAGGCACAGCGTCTCCCAACGGACCAGCCTTAGTTGGTCGCGGTCAAGCGACGCGAGTGCATAAGAGGTCAGCACGACATCGGAATCCAACGCGGCTTCGATGAATGCATCGCCTTTCAGACGCGCCGGCCCGTGGTGCAGATGGATCTTCAGGTCCGGCGCGAATCGTTCAAATTCCTTCTGCCAGTTGCCGAGCACCGAAGTTGGGCAGATCAGGAGCGATGGCCGCTTCGGATGCTCCGTCTCCAGAATATGCAGCAGATAAGCGATCCATTGGACCGTCTTGCCAAGGCCCATATCGTCCGCGAGACAACCGCCGAAACCGAGGCGTCTGAGCATCACGAGCCACGATACACCTTCGTGTTGATAAGGCCGCAAGTGCCCCTTCAGCCCGGAGGGAATCGGTATCAGCGATGGCTTGTGAATGCGGCGGAGTTGATTGAAGTATCGTTCCATCTCTGCCGCAAACTCCATCTCGATGACAACCGATTCCTCCTCCTGCTCTTCCTCTTCAACCTGACCTCTGCTTGCATCCCGGAGCAGGCCGTATTCCAGCACTTCGTACAGCGGTATACCGCCTTCTCGCCGGTATCTGCGCAGCCTTTTCTGGATGCTCTGAAGCATGTTCTGATCAACGGCGATCCAGCGGCCGCGTATGGAGACGAGATGTTTGCCGCTGCTTAGCAGTTGCATATATTCTTCTTCCGTAAGCTCAAGATCGCCGATGGACACGCGCCAATCAAAAGCCAGCAACTGCTCCAGCCCCACCATTCCCTCACCAACCGGGCCGGGACCGGCCAGAATCCGGGTTCGCAGCTTCGGCTTGGCACGGCGGATCTGCTCCCACCAGGATGGCAACAATACCGACACGCCATGTTCGATCAGCTTCGAGCTCCATTCCATCAGGAACAACCATGCCCCTTCATCATCCAAGTGCTCTTGCATCCGATTGGGATCGTTCGGATCGGAGAGCTGATGAACAAGGCTGGTGATTTTACGTGTCTCGCGGTAGATGCGCTCTTTGAGCAGAGGTTGAAAGTCCATTGGACAGCTCCCCTCCAGCACATCACCCAGCGTCGAACACGTAAGCGTGACCGCGGGATCCTGGCGCCCCTGGACGATGATCGACAGTTGCCATCTGCCGCTTGCGTCCGGTTCAGACAAGCGAAGTGCCAACCGGAACGGCAATTGCTCTTGTTCATAGCCGAGAACATGCAGCCAGTCCTCTTCGCGCATCCAATCTTGCCTGACCATACCTTGCATGCTCCGATAGGCGCTGACATACCGTTCATAACCCGGAAGCTGTAAGTTTCGCTCTTCGAGCGGGATCTCGCTGTCGGTAAGATAGGCAACGATGAGTTGACTCCCCCAACGATCCGCGAGCAACCGGTCATCGAGCGTCAACTGCTGTTCCTGCTTCAGTTCCGGCTGAGCCTCCAGGAGCCTAGACCAGTCGATGCGGAAGCCTGATCCGCCCCGTCTCCACTTGTCATAATCCGGGATGATCCAGCCTTCCTGCAGCGACCGGCGCACAAGCGGCGCGATCCTCATGCTGCGCTGCGCCTCCTCGTCCCAGCTCCATTCGATATGGCGGTTAACCGGCAGATCGATCCAATAATCAACCGCCCATCGGACAGGCAACTTGATCACTTCCCGAATCGCGAGCGGTTCGGTCGGGATCAGGGTGCCATAATAGGAAGGCTGATGATAGGCGAACAGCTTACTGAGCAACTGACTTGGTCTCATATAGGGCTCGGACCACAGCAGGCATCCCCCGTTGTCCAGCCATTGCGCGCATATCCGGATAGACCGCATCGCCGTCATGGAATCAGATTACTCCTTCTCAATTCTTCGTGAAATGCTCGTAACATCCTGTATTTATCAGTTAACTTCGTTAAATAATCATCAAATCGGTTCGTTTGCCGCAAACGCTCATAACAGGCTTGCAGCTTCTTCAACAGTTCTGCCGCCTGCTTGTAGCCATCTCTTCTCCGCTCGGCAATGTTCTGCTCGACCAACTGATGGTAAAGCGGCAGGATCGCTTCCGGGTCTCGCTGTTCGATCTTTTGGAGCAACGAGCCTTTCAGATCATGCAACGGACGATCGGCTGCCATCTGCAGATCGATCCAGGAGCGATATTCTCCCATCTGCTCCAAACTGTTGGCATACAGTTCGAAGCTGTATGGCAACAATGCCTTCAGCGCTTCCAGCCGGTCGGCGGTGTTGCCGAGATGAGGCATCAGCTTCATCCAACAGTTGAGATAGCGGGACATGGCCTGCTTCGAGCCACTGGTGCGTACGGCTTCCAGCATGCTGTTCAGCCGTTCTTGAACGAGGGACCACTCGTGTGCCCGGATGTTCGCTTCCACATAGGCGAAGCAATGATCGATCTCCCCGATCTCTTGCGCCAGTTCCAACAATTTCGGGAATGCATCGTCACGATCACGAATCAACTCCAAGTGCAGGCTCGCCAGCTTCAGTCGCTTGAATTTGTCTGAAGTGGGAGTGGCTTCCCCGATCGCCGACTCCAGCCATTCCGCTTCCATCTGCAGCAAATCGGAGTGACTGGCTATTTGCCAGATCAAGTGCCGGTAAATATCGAGCCATCTTACCGCGGCTTCGCCTGAGCGGAAGGCATGCTTGTGAATGAAATCAAGCATCTCCTGCAATCTGCGGCGAATCAGGTTGTCTTCGTGGCGTATGTCGATCTGGGTGATACGTTTGCGGAAACCGGAAGCGCACAGCTCGAACAGCCGCAGGAAGCTCTCTTCAAGTTGCTGGGGCTTATATCCGTTGGAAATGTCGGAGTATCGGTTTTCGGCTAACACGAGCAGGAACAACTCCGCCGCTGCACGATACAGGACACGCATTGCCTGATGCCAATGCTCGGAAACGCGAATCACATACTTCTCTGCTTCTCCATGGAAAGCTTCCACATGGTGGGAAGGCGATGTGAAATAACCGGCAAACTTCTTGTTCAGATCGAGCTGCCACGCATGGAGTGAGTCCTCCTCTCGCACCGCATGGCTCTCTGTAACCGATGTTTCTGTTGGTTCTGCATATGCCCTGGTTGAGCGCTTCTGCTTGTCCGACTTCTCCTTGCTTCTGCGCAGACGCATCTGTTGATGCTGCATCAGGAACAGTTCCGTCCGCTTCTCAAACCGTCCATACAGGCTGAAGAATACCGCGGCCATATGATAGCAGTAGCGCTTCGTCGAACAGGTGCATCGGCTGTTGTCAAACTGCTGCAGATCCATCTGAACGTGATAGGTGTTCTGCTTGACCAGCACGTCCGCATGTATTCTGCCTCGCTGCACCTGAACGTCCAGCACGCATCCCTTTTGATAGGCTAGCCACCCGCGCTGCATCGTCTTTTCGCCGAATCGCTTGATCATCTCCATCTGCAAACCGACGATTTCATTTTTACTGATGGACAACGTTCCTCACGACCTCCGAGTTCATGACCTTGCCACAGAACCATCTTCTTTTAACTTGCCACAACGTTTATCTCTTAATCATATCACAAGTATGGCCGCTATACGAGCAAGGACAAGCGACGATTTACGGTTGGATGTTTCCGGATTGACCGCAGAGGAACTTCATCAATAATCGGATTCACAGGAGGAAATCTATGCGGATCTTTATAGCCACGATGCCAGAGGGGAAGGGCTGGGGATGCCACGCATGCAAAAAAAGCAGGCGTCTGCCTGCTTCTGACTGATTCGTATCTTCTATTGCTTCTTCCAATCCATCAGATTGATGACATTGCTTGCGAAACCTTTGCCGTCACTGTTCATTCGCTCATTGCGGAGCATCTGGCTGATGTCAGAGATTGTCTGGTCCAACAGTTTCCCCTTGAACTTGGAAAATATGCGCTTGTTCTCCTTCTGTAATACGGCCAGGATCAACTGTTTCTGCCTAGTGGTAAGCATACCGACCATCCTCCTTTAACGAACTTGAGTGAAAGCCCCGCCTCCCTGATAAGATCATTGTGACATATGGCCAGTTATCCTTCAAGAGTCTGATGATTGAAATTTCCTGTGACTCTTCCGTTACCCCACTCAATCCCTTTCATATATCGATCCTGACCGGCTGGCGAACAGCTCGGCATACACTTTCTCTGCGTAGGAATCCGTCATGCCCGCGATGTAATCGGCGACAAGCCGTTCCCACGGCCACACGGACTGATGCTGCCTGTAGCTTTCGATCCAGTCCGGGGGCAGGATCAGGCTGCCGGAGTCATAGTCTCTGAAGCTCTGCCACAACTTCTCCACGATGATCTCGCTCCGCTTCTGCAATCGCTGCACGCGGAAATCCTTAATCATCGTCACCCAGGCCAGCTTCTTCAGGATCTCCATTGTGCGGAGCAGTTCCAGATCCTGCACGCCGTCGCGCACGAAGGTGACGCGTTTCCAGCTGTTCCGTTCATCGTCGATGATGCCGACTTGTCCAGCGAATCTGCTCACCCATCGCGCCTTCATCTCGCGGCGCGAGCGCGACGTATCTCTGCCATATTGCTCATAGATCTCTTCCCACTGCGTAAGGTATTGATCCAACACACGGCGGATCATCCCCTCCATATCGATCGTCTCCCAACCCACGCTGGCATTGCCGGTGTCGTTTACGATCTCCTGTTTGATATTGTGCACGAGCCTGTCATCCTCGAAGAATGTCCGATTCATCTGAATCTTGCCGGCACGGATACCATCTTCGATATCATGTGTCGAATAAGCGATATCATCGCACAGGTCCATGAGCTGCGCTTCCAAGGTCGCAACGCCCTCAGGCATCCCCCAACGGTCACGCAGATAACGGATATGCTCCCATTCCATCGAATAGACGCCTTTCTCCCGTCCCGGATCCTCGATGCAAAACGGATATTTATTGATACCGAGCAGCACGGCTGCTGTCAGATCGAGACCTCGTTCGCTGCCCGCCCTCTTCTCCAGGAACATGAGGATGCGATAGTTCTGCGCATTGCCTTCATAACGCATCCCGTGCTCCTGCATAAGCAGGCGGTTCAATACCTCCTCCCCCTTGTGTCCAAATGGCGGATGGCCCAGATCATGGGCAAGTGCAGCACATTCCACCACCTCTGGGTCGATAACAAGCCCAGGATGCTCCTTGCTTGCCAGGAAGCGGTACTGCTTGCCGAGACGACGGGCTACTTCACGAGCGATCTGCGATACTTCAAGCGAATGGGTCAACCGCGTACGGTAATAATCACCAGAACCTGCGCCGAACACCTGCGCTTTCCCCTGCAAACGGCGGAAAGCGGGAGACTGGATCAACCTGGCATAGTCCTTCTCGAATTCGTCCCGGTCTTCGCTGGAATGCGTATTCTCTATATCAAACAGCCTCATCTTACGGATGCTCTTCATCCAATCACCTCACTCTTTGACACTTCTTGCAGCCACCCGCACGGTTATGATGAAATGGTCCTGTCCGTCGGGAATAAGACGATGCTAGCAGCATAATATTGTATAGTATATACGAAAAATCCGTTCATGAGATGGACATCTCTGAACGGATTTTTCTATCAGGATGATGAGAGAGCCAGGACATGATGCGGGCGAATCTATGCTTCCCCGCGCCTGAAGTGCTTGCCTACCGCGAGCGGTCCTCTGGAACGATTGCGATAGAAGATCAGCACCAGGATCGTCGCGAGATAAGGAAGCATCTCCACGAATTGAACAGGAATATTGACCACCTGCAGCCTGATCTGAAGCGCCTGGGCGAAGCCGAACAGGAGGCTGGCGCCAAATACACCGAACGGATTCCATCCGCCGAAGATAAGTGCTGCCAGCGCAATATAGCCTCGGCCGGCCACCATATCTCTGGAGAACATGTTGATGTCACCAATCGACAGGTACGCACCGCCCAAACCAGCCAGGATGCCGCAAACGATCACCCCGATATATTGCATCATGTATACATTGATACCAAGCGAGTCCGCAACCTTCGGATTGTCGCCGATGACCCGGACACGCAGGCCAAACACCGTCTTGTACAGCACGATCCAGGAGACGACCATGCATACGATGAGCAGGTAGAACAGGATCGTCGTATTCCCGAAGATCGGACCGATGACAGGGATGTCGATTAGGCCGGGGATCTTCACGTTACCGAGTCCGTTAACCATTCCGGAACGGCCGCGGTTGCCCCAGATATCTTCCATAAGCACCGTTGTCAGACCAAGCGACAGCAGATTGATGCCGAGACCACTGATGATGTGGTCGGTTTTGAACTGGATCGTGAGCACTGCATGGATCAGGCCTAACAACGCACCGGCCAGCATGGCAAACAGCAAGCCGACGAACGCGCTGCCCGTCAGATACGAACCCCAGACACCCGCGAAAGCACCGCCCAGCATCATGCCTTCTAGACCGATGTTGACGATGCCCGAACGCTCGCAGAAGATCGCACCGAGAGCCGCAAAAGCGATCGGAATCGAGATGCGAAGCGTGCTGCTGAGCAATGAAACGATCAGATCAAGACTGAGATCCAACGCTGTTCCCCCGCTTTCTCATCAGTTTGACTTTCTTGATGACCCATGGGATGGCCACGAAAATGATCACGAGCGCCTGGATCATCACAACAAAATCTGTCGGCACATCCGTTTGCCGGTCGAGGTTCATCGAACCGCCGCGCAAAGCGCCGAACAACAGAGCGGAGATGATGACGCCCAGCGGATGATTGCGCGCCAGCACCGCTACGGCGATGCCGTCATAGCCGTAACCCGGCGAGAAGCCTGCTACGAAATACTTGTGAACTCCCAGCACTTCCACAGCGCCGGCAAGCGCAGCGATGAACCCGCTGAGGAACATCGCCAAGACGACCCGTTTGCCGATGGAGATGCCGCCCGTACGAGCAGCATCTTGGTTAAGTCCGATGGCGCGAATCTCATAGCCATAAACGGTACGGTTAAACATCCAATACATGATGATACAGGCGAGGATGGCGATGAAGATGCCGGTCGTCACCTGGTTCGGCGGGAGAAGTCTCGTGAGCTGCATGCCAGCAGGGATGGTTTCCGTGCGCGGCACCATCCCCTCCGCCTTGAACGGGTAGCTGACCAGATAGTTCGTCAGCGAGATCGCAATATAGTTCAACATGATCGTCACGATGACCTCATGCGCTCGGAACTTGACCTTCATATATCCGGCGATGCCGGCCCACAGCGCACCAACCACGCCAGCAGCAAGCAGGGCCAACGCTGCCTGAACGAGTCCCGGCAATCCGGTGGCATACACGCCGACAAGCGCAGCGGCCATCGCTCCCATATAGAGTTGGCCTTCCGCACCGATGTTGAACAGCCCGCCGCGGAAAGCAACCGCAACCGCCAGTCCGGTGAAGATCAGCGGGGTTGATTTGGCAAGCGTATTGGCAATCGCGTTCTTGCTGCCGAAGGCACCGACGATCAATGCGCCGTAAGCTTCAAACGGGTCATAGCCTGCGGCCGCCAGGATCAGGCCGCCCGCCACGAACGCTCCCAGCAGCGAGAGGAGCAGGGTGATCAGTCTATTCATCGGCATTCGTCTCCTTTCGCGGCTCGTTGATCGCCTTGCCTCTGGTCATATAGGAGCCAAGCTCAAACTCGTCGAACGAATCCCTCGGTCCGTGGGCGACGATCCGGCCTTCGTAGATGACGGCGATCTTGTCGCTCAACTTCCGGATCTCATCCAGTTCCGCTGAGATCAGGAGCACGGCCTTGCCCTGATCCCTCATCTCGATGAGCTGCTGGTGGATATACTCGATCGCTCCGATGTCGACGCCGCGCGTTGGCTGGGCCGCGATGATGACGATCGGATCCTGGGACAGCACACGCCCGATAACCACCTTCTGCTGGTTGCCGCCAGACAGCGCCTGCACCTTCGTATCGATGCTTTCCGACTTGATTGCGAAACGTTCACGCAACTCTGCCGCATGACGTTTAATGTGATTAACTCTTAACACCTTGAACCGTTGGAAGGAAGGACGATTATGATAGCCAAGGATCAGGTTGTCGCGGATCGTAAATTCACCGACGAGTCCAAGTTTATTGCGATCTTCCGGGATATGTCCGATGCCGGAGTCGATCATCTGGCTCGGCGATAGCTTCGTAATATCGCGTTCTGCCAAGAGTACCTGCCCCTCATCCAGCGGTGTCAGGCCGGTGATCGCTTCAATCAGTTCGGTCTGGCCGTTGCCCTCGACTCCAGCGATGCCGAGTATTTCGCCGCCGTGGACTTCCAGGTTGATCCCGTTCAACACGGGAACATGATTCTTGCGCAAGATGCCATTCCGGATCTCAAGCAACTTGGTGCGATTTCCATACGTGGAAAGCGGAGCTTGATCGAATGAGATTTTGCGTCCGACCATCATCTCCGCCAACTGGGAAGGGCTTGTTTCCGAGATGTTGACCGTGCCGATGTTCTTGCCCGCACGCAGCACGGTAGCCCGATCGGCCAGATCCATCGTCTCATTCAGCTTGTGCGTGATGATGATGATCGTCTTGCCAGCCTTTTTCAACTCGCGCAACACGCGGAACAGTTCGACAACCTCCAGCGGCGTCAGTACGGCGGTAGGCTCGTCCAATATGAGAATATCCGCCTGCCTGTACAGAGCCTTCAGGATCTCTACCCGCTGCTTCGTGCCGACGGGCAACTCACCCACCTTCTGCCGCGGATCGACCTTGAGCCCGAAAGTTTCCGAGAGCTGCTCTACGGCCTGCACCGCTCCTGCCATGTCGAAGAACCAGCCTTTCCGCTTCTCATAGCCGAGCACAACATTCTCCGCCACTGTCAGCGAGTCAATCAGCATGAAATGCTGGTGTACCATGGCGATTCCCAGCTTGATCGCAACCGACGGGTTGTCGATCTTCTGTTTCACGCCATTGATCCTGATCTCCCCTTCATCGGGCTGCTGCATGCCATACAGAATCTTCATGAGCGTTGTCTTGCCTGCCCCGTTCTCGCCGAGCAAGCTGTGAATTTCTCCGGATTTTACGGTGAAGGTGACTGAATCATTCGCTGTCGTGTTGGCGAAACGCTTCGTAATTCCGTGCAATTCTACAGCATACATACCGACTATCCTCCATTTTCGCCGCCAGGTTGTTAATATGTTTCATTATATAAAAATAAGGGTATGGATGCCATACCCTTACTTTCTGCGATCATCGCTGTGTTACTTAGAAGCGAGGAATGCGTCGACTTCATCCATCGTGCCTGGCACTTGGATCTCGCCGCTGACGATCTTAGCCTTGAGGTCTTCCACGACATCGATGATATCCTGTGAAATCTCGATCTGAGTGCCTTCTACGCTGTAACCAACCGCATCATCAGCGAGACCGAGACGCATCACACCTGGCTTCCAGGTACCATCGATCACTGCTTGGATGTTGTTGAAGATCGTGTTGTCAATGCGCTTCAGCGTACCAACGATCATGTTGTCCGGCTCTTGAGCAGGAGTCATGTCCGCACCAACGGACCACTTGCCCTGTTCCTTCGCTGCGGTGAACACGCCGTTGCCGGAACCGCCTGCTGCTGCATAGACGATGTCAGCGCCGTTCTCGTACATCGAAATCGCCATTTCCTTGCCGAGATTCGGATTCGCCCAGTCATTCGTGTAGTTCGCAAGAACTTCGACGGACGGATCGATATACTTCGCACCAGCTGTGAAGCCTGCACGGAACTCATTGATCAGAGGAATATCAGCGCCGCCAACGAAACCAAGCTTCTTCGTCTCAGTCTTCAGTGCGGACAGGGCACCTGCCAGGAACGAGGATTCTTGGGACTTGAAGACAGCGGAAGCGACGTTGTCAGTAGCATCGGTGAACGCTTCGTCGATCAGCAGGAACTTCTGATCCGGGAATTCTGCCGAAACCGCCTTGATCGCATCCAACTGGTCATAGCTGATGCCGATGATCAGATCGAATTCGCCAGTGCTTGCAAAGTCGCGATGGAATGTTTCAAATTCAGAGATGGCTTGCGGTTCAACATACTCGTAAGTGATGCCGAGTTCGTTCTTCGCGCGTTCCACACCTGCATAAGCATTGTCATTGAAGTTACGGTCGCCCAGGCCGCCTGTTGCGAATACGATCGCAATCTTGGCTGGCGGCTCTTCAGAACCAGACCCCGCTTGTCCACCGTCGGTTTGACCACTGTTTGTCTGGCCGCTGTTCGTTTGACCGCTGTTGTTGGATTTGTTCTGATTGTTGTTGCCGCCGCATGCTGCGAGGAACATAGCCAGAACTGTGATCATGGTGACGATCATCAAAACTGTCTTTTTCTTCACTTCTCTCTTCCTCCCTAATTCGACTATAAGCTCATCTATCAATCAGCGTCCAGGACGCGGATTGAACTGCATTGCCGCACCATTTGCCCCGTGCAGAGGGAAACAGCGCATTCCTTATGTAGGCATTCCGGCTTGTCCGAAGACTGCATCAGTCAAGTGCCTCCATGGCAGCATCGAGCAGCATCCAGTAAGCTTCATCGTTCTCTTCGAGATACTGGTCCAGAGCATCGATCTCCTCTTCCGGACCCGATTCGTTCAGGAAATGAAGCGAGTAACCCCAATCTCTGCCGTCTTTGCTGTGGAACACGATCTCGTACGGCTCCTTGTGATGCTCCACCTCGAACTCGACCTTGCCCAGGAAGCCCTCCTCTTCGGTTCGACTCATCGTGACATTCTTAATGATAATCTTCATATTCGTCCCCCATCAAGTATCAATCTTCCATAGTATGTGTAAGTAAGCGCTTGTTCAAGCGAAAGTTCACAATTCGTACACAACTTCATGTCAGAAAACCCTTCATTGTGACAGGCATCACCGATCAGCTACAGCGGAATGTTCAACAAGTATATCACTGCTGTCACCGTTAGGATGCTGCACATCGTCGAAACGAATACGGCCTGGGAAGCAAACTCCTTCTCATTATCAAACTCCACTGCCAGGAGGACACTGCTGAGCGAGGTCGGCACGGCTGAGGAGACGATCAGCGCTGCTCCCATAAGCTCCGGCAGATCCAGCATCCAGACGATCAGCCAGGCGAGCAAGGGTCCAGCGATCAATCGCAACACGCCTGAGATGCTGACATCAATCGCCAGCCGTTTACTGATCTTCCAGGACATGCTCCCTAGCTGAACGCCCAGAGTTAACAGCGCCGTTCCGATAAACGCGTCAGCCAGATAATCGACCGGCGTCTGCACGAACGTCGGAAGCGACACCTGAAATCCCCGCAGCACAAACGCCAGCGGAATCACATAGATGACCGGCATGGATAGGATCGTCTTCCATATATCGCGAAGCTTGGCGCGGTGCGCGTTGACGCTGTAGATGCCGTATGTGTTCGGAATAAGCGATTGCATCATCATGATGATGACCTGAATGGACAAGGTATATGCATTTCCGGCAAACACAAGCTGGTTTAGCGGGATGCCGTAGTTGGCGCTGTTATAGAACAGGACGCTGTTGCGCATCGATGCCTTCATCCCGCCCTTGTATCCCCGAATGCGAATCACAATCTCCACCAGAATGTATTGCGCGATCATGAAGATGAAGAAAAACAGGAGCACCTGTCCGATAACGGTAAGTGCAATCTCTGTTGTATACAGCAATTTGAAAATCACAGCCGGTGAAAACAAATAAAAATTGAGCTTCGATAAGGTTTTGATGTTCAGGTCAAACAGTTTCTGCATCATGACGCCGATCGCCATCATGATCGAAAGAGGCAGCACATTGCTGACCAGGATATGCAGAAAAATCGCCATGCTGTACGCTCCGTTCAGTATACCGTATGACAACATCTGTCACTCATTTACATACTATAATCCTATTACTATCATCTTTCAATCTTGATGTAAGATTCGGCATGATAAAATTTATTGAATCGGCATCAAACATCTTGAATAACCAATCATTTATACAGGAATATGCAGCAGACAGATCACCACCGTCACCGTGACGATGCTGAGCAAGGTCGAAAACAATACGGCCTGCGAAGCAAATTCCTTCTCGTTGTCATACTCGACGGCCAAGAGGACGCAGTTCAGTCCAGTCGGAACCGCTGAGGATACGATCAGCGCCGCCTTCATCAGCGCCGGCAGATCCATGAGCGAGACGATCAACCAGGCGATGAGCGGTCCAGCGGCCAGACGCAGCCTGCTGGAAATCGCGACATCGATCGCCTGCGTTTTGCTGATCTTCCAGGACATGCTCCCGAGCTGTACGCCAAGCGTGATCAACGCGGTTCCAAGAAACGCGTCCGACAGGTAAGTGACCGGCGTCTCCACGAAGCCCGGGATCGGAACCTCATAAGCCCGCATCACAAACGCCAGCGGGATCACATAGATAACCGGCATGGAAAGGATCGTCTTCCACAGGTCACGCAGTTTCGCGCGATGGGCGTTTACGACGTAAACGCCGTACGTATTGGGGATCAGGGATTGCATCATCATCATGAGCACTTGCATGGATAAGGTGTACGTATTCCCGGCAAATGCGAGCTGATTCAGCGGTATCCCGTAGTTCGCGCTGTTGTAGAACTGCACGCTGGTGCGCATCGATGCTCTCATCCCGCCCTGATATCCTCGCAGCCAGCACACGAGCTCAAGCAGGATAAACTGCGCCAGCATGAAGAGAAAGAAAAAAATCAGCGTATTGCTGATCACTGACATGGCGATATCGGTTGAATACAATGATTTGAAAACGACGGCCGGTGTGAACAGATAAAAATTAAGCTTGGTCAATGTTCGGATATCCAGGGAAAATGCCTTCTGAATGATGATACCCAAACCGATCATCATCGTCAGGGGGAGCACATTGTTCACGAGGATGTGTACGAAGATCGTCATGCGGTTTCGCCCCATTCTATTTTTTGCCTATCACCAAACGGTAAACAGCATTAACTATAGACCTATTTTTCGCTACTTTCAATCATGAGGCGAGATTTGGTATGATCATAACGATTACATCGGCCATATTACAAATCATGTCCAACCGGACAGAAAGGACCGTGACCATGGGCGTCAGATTCAACCGGGAATACAGGGAAATCAGCGAAGAGTTAACACAAGCGATTGAAACGATCGAAGATTGCTACGAGTTTTTTGAAATGGAACGTGATGAATGGCTAAGTATGGATCGCGCGGAACAACATGAATGTGTACGAACGTTGTCCGATGATCTGTTCTATGCCCTTGGCACGGAGAAAATCGTCAGTGTCGGTTCCGGCACAGTCGAATACGATGCTGCGAAGCACTGCATCAAGGTGTCTGTCACCCCGCAGCTTACGCACGTGATCATGTTGATCTGATGCAAAAGCATCGCTACTCACAGCATGAAACATCCTGACAGGGTCCCAGAAACGGATCAGAAACTCCTACTGTCTGGGACCTGTCACACCATACCATGATATGGTTTTAATCAATAGATGCCCCCATCTTCTCTTAAACACATTAACCAGCACTTTGCGAGCGCGCGACATTCTTTGTGCCATCGTTTGCTCGCTGATTCCATACTCCCCCGCAATTTCTTTAAGCGGCATCTCTTCGAAATAGTATTTCCACAATATGGCCTTTAGATCGATCATTCAGATAATGAAGGAGTTCTCTGTAAGCATATCGATAGAAAGAATCATAGAGATTTTTCTGATCCGTGCTGCTTAGCGATATGAAATCCCGATCGAGTAACTCCCACCACTTAATATTCATAATGCTTCCTCTAATTCCTTGATTTTACATTCTGCTATAAATATATAACGTATTTTCTTTCATTCTGTTTACATTTTCATCTTTTTTCAGAGAAACATTTGTAATAATTTTTAACTAATGTCATATTGAACCAGGTTTTGACGTCTTACTTAGTAGACAACAAGATTCATGGCTCATGATTCCTAATCAAAAACATAAGGAGGTGCCATGTGATGGTTTAGCAGATACCTTCTTGTGGTGAGATGTTTTGCATGAATCCCAAAAAAATGATTGGATGGAAAGCGATCTTAATCTTAACGGTCTTGACCATGTTTTCGGTAATTACAGCAACCGCATATGCAAAAACTTCAACAAGTACATTGGAATATAAGGGAACGAAAGCCACCGCGAAGCTGGAAACCGACTTTGGCTGGAAAATCTTTGGCACAAAGGATAAAGCCACTGCAACAACGAGCTTTACGACGAGCAACAACGGGTATCGTGTTGCCGTACGTTTAGAGCGTTGGAGCGACAAAAATACAATGGCGGACTTTAAGTACAACAAAGATTCTCAAATCGCTCAATGTAACTATACATGGACGGACGTATATGCTTATATGAGCCGCCATTCCATCGACAACTCTACGAATACGGTTGAGTATGCGGTAGACTCATTTAACCATAAAGAATAATGTTTGTTTATTTTATACACTTGTAGTAATATATACCATCATAAGGTTATTTCGCTGAGAGGCCCGCTTGTCTATTAGGCGAGCCTCTCATTGTTGCGAAGGTGGGAAACTCATTGTTTGCGGTGATAAGGAGATATACCTTTGTCAGCGTGTTGATTGCAGCATGCTTCCTAAGCGCCTTTGTCGCTCTATACAATGGCATTACATCCATGCTTCAGTTGACGCGTATGATTCAAGAGGAGAACGAATTTCAATATTTGCAGACGGTTAAAGCTACCATACTCTTAGCCGAGCCTATGGATGTCGATGAACTGTTCCAATTGGTAGAAGGAGTTGAAGTCAGCAATATCGTCATTCGAGATTACGATCAGCTTCTCTACATTGACCAGCTCAACACGGTTTTCTTGCCGGACATCATCCTTCTCGTGAATGAACCGCTGTCGATTCCGTCTACCACGCCGATACAAGACATCCCTATGGGAACCTTGGTCACCTCATCGGCGAATCTGGACGGTCATCAGCATTTGAGCATAAAGGGAAAATCATTTGATCTGTATGAAGTGATTGATGGGGAATCATACCCGTTTTTCACCAGCACCTTAATCCATGCAGAAGATTACTTCAGCGTTTTTCCCGAGAGTCTCAGCAGAGACCTTCAGATCGATATATATCTGGAATCCAGTCGCCACGATGTATACCAGGCCTATGCCAAGCTGGAAGAAAATCTGAAGCAATTGATCCCGGCATCCCGAATCTTCTATACGGAAGTCAACACCCTAAGCAACCCGTTTCAGGCGATCCTGACTCAGGGCAACATCCTGTTCGTCGGGTTGTTCGGCTTTGCATTGCTGAACACGATCATCATCTCGTACTACTGGATTATCGTAAGGCGGCGTGAGATCGCGATTCGCAAGGCATTTGGCCATACGAATCTGTCCATTATGAAGCAGTTGGCCAAGGAACTGATCGGGCTGATCGGCCTTTCGGCGCTCATCAGCATAGCCGTACAGGTGCCATTTACATTCCGTCAGGCAGGCAATCTCACGGATCTGCTCTGGTTGGCCGTCATCTATGCCGGTGCCATTGGCATCGCGGTTTTCATCGCGATGATCGTACCTGCCAGATATATCATGCATATTCAACCTGCAGAGGGGATTAAACGATCATGAAACTGGCGTTGCAATCGATGTTTCACAACAAAGGCAGAACGCTCCTCATCCTGATGCTCAGCACCCTGTCTTTCGTGCTTGCCTTGATCACATTAACCAATGCGTTTGCCTTTCATACCCAGAAGAACATGATTCTCGACAAGTTCACGACCAATCTTGATGAAACCTACCAGATCAATTTTTTTGTGGAAGATATGAACGAGGCTGGGGCGCTTATCTCGGAATATAAACATAGAATTGCACAGTTACCTCAATACATGAGCGGTGGCTTCGATGAATCCGGCGTCTACTTTGATGAGTTGGCTGATCATGCGGAGTATCTCGCTCTGAATCAACAGGAATATGCGGGAACCTTCAGGGAGACGGCGCCTCAGATCGCGGAAACGGTTTTTATTGATCCGGACATGCTAAACATCATTTCTTGTCCGCTTAGACCGTCCGATCTGGCGCCGATTGAGCAGGATGGTCAGCTTTATCTTCCGCTTTATCTGGGAGATGACTTTCGATCGGTGATTGAGTTGGGAGAGAGATTGACTCTGTCGCACAACGGAACCCAATATATCGTGAAGGGTTATCTCGACCGGGGAACCTCTTGGTTGCATAATGATCTGACGATGCCGCCGATTACGCTGGATCACAAATTTCTGGCTCCCTTCTCTGAGGCTGATCGGTTTGATTTTATGACCCAATTGTCAACCAGCGGGAAATTTTGGGTCGTGAGTGAAGGGCCAGACTCGGAAGCCGTCGATCATTTGCGGGACTTGGCGAAGCATCTCGATATGAAGGTCGTTGTGAAGCCCATGAGCGAGTTTATGGAAGAATGGTCAAGCGCCAATGAGGAAATTCAAAGTCAACAACGGTTTCTGGCAGGGATCGTTCTGCTCTGTTCGGCCATGTCGATCATATCGACACTCACCGTGTCGATTCTGCTGAGGAAGAAGGAATTTGCGATTCGCATCGCGTTTGGCGCAACCAAGCGTGAGTTGATCAAAAGCCTGATGATCGAGATGTCGCTCGTGATGTCCGCTTCTGCCATCATCTCGTTGGCCTGCGTCTATTCCATCAACATGAATTCCCTGGCGCGGGATTTTCATCGGGTATATCTGATCACCTTAGGCTCGTATTCCATGACCGGCTTGGTGTTATTGATCATCCTTTTCCTGATTATCGTGCTGATTGTACCTATGTCCATCTTATCTCGATATGAAGCAGCGCCTTTGCTGAAGGAGGAAGCAGCGTGATTCAGCTAAAGCATGTAATGAAGGAATATCGGATTGGAGGCGAGGTTGTCAAGGCATTGAACGACATCAGCCTCGACATTCAAGCTGGGGAATTTATCGCCATCATGGGCGTTTCCGGGTCTGGCAAATCTACTCTCCTGAACATCCTCGGATGCATGGACCGTCCATCATCCGGCGAGTATCTACTTGACGGAGTGTCAGTCAGCAGCTTGAACGATCGCAAGCTCAGCAACATCCGCAATCGCAAGGTGACATTTGTGTTTCAACATTTCGCGCTCATGGAGAAATATACGGCATACGAAAACATCGAATTGCCCTTGCTGAGAAGGAAGTTATCCCGATCAGAGCGGAAGAAGATCATTCGCTCCGCCGCGGAGCAATTGGGCATCGGAGATCAATTGCACAAGTATCCGAGGCAAATGTCCGGCGGACAGCAGCAACGCGTGGCAATTGCCAGAGCGCTCGCGAGCGGCGCTGACGTCCTGCTCGCCGATGAACCTACCGGAGCGCTGGACCGCAAGACCGGTGAAACATTGATGACGATCTTTCGAACGCTGAATCAACAGGGTAAAACGATCATCATGGTTACCCATGATCCGATCGTGGCCCAATATGCATCACGTACAATCTACCTTTCGGATGGGAGGATTGAGCAACATGCTGTATAATCGTAAATTCGCCATGATGATTGTTCTATGTGTCAGTTTCCTGTTCATCTTGCCGGTTGCAGGTTGTTCCAAGGCAGCATCAACCGATGATCATGTAGCCTTCTCTACTACAATGAATTTTTATCGTGAAGAATATGATCCCGAATATCGTCAGTATGACAAGCTCATACCCGTCGACAAAAAGACAGCTCCCGAGATTCGCATAGAGGGAATTGTCTCTTCGGGCTCCATCCTTGTTCAAGTCTTTGATCCGGAAGAGCAGGAAGTGCAATCCTTCACCTTTGATAAGCCGATGAAAGAAAGCATCCCCGTCAATGAGAAGTACGGCGAATGGAAGGTCCGGATCAGCATTGACGAAGAGACGGAAGGCAGCATCACCATCTCCAATTAACATGAATCTGCTCTTATATGTTAAACCTCTCGATCTGGTCCCAGAGCTGCTCCTTGATCAGGATCTCCTTCTGCCTGGGACCGATCAGATCAAAATGCGGATATTCATCACGCATGTGAATGAAGGCTGGATTCAACTGATGGCGCAGGCACCATGCCCTCAGCTTCTGGATGTCCCTGCAACCGACTTTGGTGACGGTCCTGATGCCGGGAAATCGCTCATCGACCCAATAATGCGTGAGGAACGCGATCTCTCCTCGGCTGACCTTGTTCTTCCATGCGGCCAGTTGCTGTCTGGTCACTCCGAATGCCATATTCTCTCTCCCCTGTTGATCTTTCCGTTATCGTTCAGTCCGCTTGCTTTGGATGTTCCCTAAGCCATTCCAGAATCTCGTCGATGGTATGAACCGGCACGATATTCAGGTCCTTCGCTCCCAGCCGCGCCTCCTCCTCTTGCCCGCTCGGCACGAAGAAGACATCTGCTCCGCTCCTCTCCACCGTGAACGCCTTCTGCCTGATGCCGCCGATCGCACCGATCGAGCCGTCCGCACGGATCGTTCCCGTTCCGGCAACCCGATTGCCATTCGTCACACCGCCTGGCGTCAGTTGATCGATGATCGTCAGCGCCAGCATCGCACCGTGCGATGGGCCGCCTTCATGAAGCATATAGTCCGTGAACGAGACCTCACGCGGCACATCATATTCGATGTAATCCGAGATCTGTATGCCCACAACCGCTCGTCCGGGATCGGATTCGGACGGCGCTGTGGCGAGTTGAAGCTCCAATGATGTACCGTCCCGAAGAACCTTCGCCGTGACAACCTCCCCTGGCTCGACAGCCTGCATGAACTGCTGCAATTCCTCGATACGGGTCACCTTCTGCCCGTTCATCTGAACGATGATATCCCCCGGTTCCAGTACGCCTTCCGCCGGGCCGTCCTTGACGATGGCGCCGACGAATACGCCGAGGTACATCGCCCCTTGACCGATGCCCGCCCTTTCTAATCCGATCGCCGCCGCCACGCTGTTGGCATCCTGCTTCATGACGCGCACCACCTGGCTGTATTCGCCAAGCGACATGCCCAGATCCTCCGTCCTGGAGAATTCATAGTTTGGAAATAGCCTTGCATACAGCCAGTCCACGGGAAATGCCGGACGCTCAAAGATGAGCACCCCGGCGATATGTCCTTGTGGCTCTCCTTCGGCCACCTGGGCATAGCGGTTCATATTCATCGTGATCCCGGGATAGGTAACAAGATAAGGAGTCGGACATAACAGAAAGACCAGGCAGATGACCGCTCCTGCCGCCCAGAGAGCGCTGCGGCGCGGAAATGAGCGCAGCCTGATGAATTCGGCGCAGATGAGATCAACCAACACCGAGAGGAACGCCAGCCCGAGGCTGATGCCCAGCACCCAGTATTGCTTGGGCGAGCTGAGAATCGTGATGCCGCAGGTAAGCGATGAAACGATCACGATGCCCCGGATGACGGCTATCCAGCGGTGAAGTCCCAAGCGCCACGAGGAGAGCGCGGCTAATGCCCACAGGAAAGGGATGACCGATGTTAAGGAGATCAGGATATGGATATAATCGATGAGGAAGAGATCACCCGACAAGCGAAGCGGGTCGATCACCCACAGCGTCTCACCGATGATGATGACGATTAGCATGAGGATAAGTCCCCATTTGTAGCCGATATGGATAAGGTTCGCCTTCACGTGCATGGGTCCCTCCAAGCGGTTCTGAATGCGGCGTCGATTGCCTAACATGATGATACCTCGTTTGCCGTTTGCTCGTCCATATGTCCGACAAGGCCGAGCCATAACCAAGAATAACGGACCAGCAACTTGGGTCATATTAGTAAAATCAACACGAACTTCAGGAAATATCCCCCTCCCCATAAACGATTGCCCATATAGTGTCAGATTCGCTAACATGGAATCCGAAATTTTATTCAAGTTCGTGTCGAAATGTCGTAAAAAATTCTATACGAAAACATTCCCATCTGATAATATGTATACGATTTGAAATTGAATATTGAAATATGAGGAGGAAGTCTCTTGAGTCGTGAAATTCAAGTCCATGAACGACCGCCATTTCTGCAGACCTTGCCGCTGAGCTTGCAGCACTTGTTCGCGATGTTCGGCTCTACCGTCCTTGTTCCGATCATATTCAAGGTAGATCCGGCGACCATTCTGCTGATGAACGGCATCGGTACGCTACTGTACCTGTGGTTGTGTAAATGGCAGATTCCGGCTTATCTTGGTTCCAGCTTCGCATTCATCTCTCCTGTATTGCTTGTCCTCGGGGACAATGCAACGGCCAACTATCCGAAAGTGCTCGGAGCCTTCATCGTCGTCGGTATCATCTTCGTCCTGTTCGCCCTGCTGATCAAAGCTGTCGGCACCAAGTGGATCGATATCGTCTTCCCGCCGGCTGCGATGGGTGCGATCGTTTCGATCATTGGTCTCGAGCTGGTGCCTACTGCCGCCAGCATGGCGGGCTGGATCAGACCGTCTGACCTTGATCCTGCAATCAGTTGGTCTCCGGACCCGAAACAGGTTACCGTGTCCATCTTTACGCTTGCGGTGATCATCCTGGGCAATGTTCTGTTCAGGGGATTCATGAAGATCATCCCGATTCTGATCGGGTTTGTTGCGGGATACATATTCGCGTGGGCGATGGGGCTCGTCGATTTCAGCAACGTGAAGTCCGCAGACTTCATCACACTTCCGACATTTACCTTCCCACAGTTTGACATGGCAAGCATCCTGACCATCATGCCCGCTGCATTTGTCGTTCTGGCTGAACATATCGGGCATCTGTTCGTCACGGAAGGCATCGTCAAGAAGCCATTGTCCAGAGAGCCAGGGCTTCATCGTTCGCTGCTCGGCAACGGCTTGTCAACGATCTTGTCCGGCTTCGTCGGTTCCACTCCGAATACGACCTACGGCGAGAACATTGGCGTCATGACTCTGACACGCGTCTATTCGACCTGGGTTATCGGCATCGCCGCGGTCATCGCGATCATCCTGTCGTTCTTCGGCCAACTGTCGGCGATCATCTCAGCGGTGCCTAACGCGGTCCTTGGCGGGGTATCCGTCATGTTGTTCGGCGTTATCGCCGTGGCAGGTATCCGCATGCTCGTGGACTCGAAAGTGGACTACAGCAAACCGAAGAACCTGATCTTGACTTCGATCGTCCTGGTCATCGGCCTTAGCGGCGCGAAACTGACGATCGGCTCGACAGAACTGAAGGGCATGGTGCTTGCTACAATCGTGGCGATCGCGCTCAGCATACTGTTCAAGCTGTTCGAAGTCCTCCGATTGGACAACGAAGAAGCATAAGCCAACGATCCATAATCAAACAGGCGGTTCAGGAACTCATGTCCATGAACCGCCTGTTTTCAGTTGTGCGTCAGTTCATGCAGTTGCTGCGCACATTGCCGGATGCGCCGCACATAATCCTTGATCAGTTCCTGCACCTCATCCTGACGCTCATCGATGTGCTGGCTGCCGCGTTGAACGTCATGCAGCTCCACCGCCACCTCCCGATCATCCACATATTCGCAAGTGAAATCCAGACTGTACATATCGTGACCGGATACGTCGATATGGATGACCAACTTCTTCTGCTGCGGGTCGGCTGCATCCAGATGAACCTCATAACCGTCTCCGGATTGCAGCAACTTGGGAAGTGTCTCCCGCCAAGCGCTCAACAAACGGTCACCCGATATCGCAGGCATTTCAACCGTCATCTATATCCTCCTTATCGCATAGACCTTCCTGCCATGGCCAGAGCAGATCGAGTCAGGCGTGCAGCACGGAGTTCGCCAGGTAGGATTTCAGCATCCAGACCGTCTTCTCGAACGAGGATGCCAAGCCGGTATACAGATCGGCGGTCGATGGGTCATGGTTTGCTTCCGCAATCTGGATTCCCTGCTTCAACTCCTGTGCCAGTTGCTGATAATCCTTCTCCAATTGGATCACCATCTCTTCCGCCGTTTCCCCGGTCTTCGCTTCCTGGATCGTGGCCAGTTCCACGAACTGTGCGAGCGTTCCAGCCGGTTTGCCGCCGATCGTCAGGATACGTTCGGCTATCTCATCGATCACGGGCGGAAGCTGCTCATACAGCTCCTGAAATTTCGCATGCAGCATGAAGAAGTGATCTCCCTGGACATACCAGTGATAATTTTGCAACTTCACGTACAGTACATTGCAATTGGCTAACTGCTGGTTCAGATGAGCGATTACCTGGTTCATAGTGCCTGTCTCCCTTATGCCATATAGGTTGCTCGGAACCTATTATGTCGTGGCACAAGGAAGATTATTCATTGGAACAAGCGGAGAAGCAGAATGCCGACGAATGAGCAGATGATGCCGATCAGCTCCAGCCTGCGGAACTTGGCTCTGGAGGTGATCCGCGTATAGAACAGGATCATCAGCACATTAAGGGCAACGACAGCCGAGACGAGTCCGGTAACTCCCAGCTTGAACGCAGGCAGGATGAAGATCATGCCGGATACGTTCGTGAGACCAACAACCAGCCCCCAGGCAAACACCTTCTTCAGCGGCCAAGTGGCTGCAGCTTGCGGCATGCGGGATGAGGATGACGGCTTGCTGTCACTTGCAGCCGCCATTTGATCACGCCCGCGTGTTTCCGCTTTCAACTTTCGCCGCATGATCAGCCAATTGCCAAGGAATAACATCGAGCCTGTGATGAACATGAAGAACAGTGTGGGAAGCACATCGGCTTCCAACAGCATTGCCTGCTTGCCCATCGTATCGTTCAGTCCGAAGAACAGCATCGCCAGAAGGCCCCATTTGAGCCCTTGCAGATTGCTGACGGTCATGTCCCCGGAATATTGGATGCACAGCACCCCAGCGACGATGATCACAAGGGCCAGCAGTTGCCAGACGGTTAACGTCTCTCCCCAGAGCAGGTAAGCCAACAAGGCAACGACGATCGACGGCAAACCGGTGAAAATAGCTACGATCGAGGCTTTGCCCACGGCGAATCCCCTGTACATGCTGGCATTGGCCGAGAATGAAAACACCCCCATCAAGAGGCCGACAAGCACCGACCAGGACCATTCATGTCCTGCCGCATAGGTGCCGATGAAACTGACAATTGCACCGGAGAGAAAAACCGCGAACAGCATAAAGTTGCGGTCAATCGGCCGCTGCGAAGTCCAATGGTACAAGATGCCCCTAAGTCCGAAACATAGTGCTGCGAGCAATGCATAAACGAGCCACATCTTGAATTTCCACTCCTGTCCAGAAGATAAAGAGATACGATTCGTTCTGACCGATGCAACTAGTGTACAATAGAACATTCCTATTGGCGATAGACCCTGCTCATGAGCGCGGTGGGTCATGTGAAAAAAGCTGTCCGAGAATATCCTCGAACAGCTTTACGTCTTACGCCCACTTCCAAGCGGTTTCCCGGTTATTTCTTATCCGCGTACTCGATCTTGGCGTTATCTCTCAGTTCGGTCATCCAAGTTTGCATGAGCGTATAGAGCTCTTCATCCTCAAGGATCGAGATGATCTTGTCGCGCGATTCCTCCAAGGAGGCAACCGATTCAGCCTTGTGGTCGGTCTTCTTGATGATGTGATAGCCGTATTCGGTCTTCACAGGCACCTTCGTTACTTCGCCAACGTTCATAGAGAAAGCAGCCTCTTCGAATTCCTCCACCATGCGGCCGCGGGCGAAGTAATCCGTATCCCCGCCGTTTGCGGCTGTCCCTGTATCCTTGGAACGCTCCTTGGCCAGAGTGGCGAAGTCGGCGCCTTTGTTCAGCTCAGCTACGATCTCCAGCGCTTCTTCCTCTGTATCTACGAGGATGTGCGATACGCGAACCTGCTCTGGCGTCGTGAATTCGTCGGTATTCTCATCGTAGTATTTCTGAATCTCTTCATCCGTAATCTCGATTTGCGGAGACAGGATCTTGCGGATGACTGCTTGCTGCTTGCCGATCTCGCGCACATCATCTTCCGTATATCCGTAGTAATAAACGAACATCTGAATCATGTCGTCAACCGTCATATCGCTGGCAGCAGCTTGTCTCTCCAATTCTGCCTGGACGTCTTCATCGGAGACATTGACGTTGTTCTTCTTTGCTTCCTGGTTGATAAGCTCCTGGGTGATCAGGCTTTCCAGCAGCGAACTGCCGCCTTGCGAGTACATTTCCTCATAGAGCTGATCCTTCGTAATTGCCGTGCCATTGACCTTGGCGACAACATCCGAGGATCCGCTTGATCCTTTGCCGAAAGGATTCGCGATCAACGCGATGATCAGGAGAACCAGCAGGACTCCGGATACCCCCATCCAGATGTAAACAGCTTTGTTTGGTTTAGCGGTGAATTCATTCATCTAATTGTTTCCTTTCTTTTCTTTTTATTTTAGACTTGTCCGACTTCATCAACTATAACAGAACTTTATTAAATATACATTAAAAAATCAACACAGAAGCAATTTTTTCTGTCGAGGCCTTCCCCCTCATAGAGCCGGTCGATGATGCGGATGGATGGTGACGCCTGTTTGGTTATGCTAAAATGATGATTGTATTCATTATTCCGACCGGAGGTTACGTGATGCAACAAGAGAAGATCATCATCATCGGTGCTGGCCCCTGCGGCATAGCCGCAGCCATCGAGTTGAAGAAGCTCGGGCTGTCGCCACTCATCATCGAGAAGGCAAGCATCGTCCACTCCATATATTTATATCCGACATATATGCAATTTTTCAGCACAGCGGAGAAGCTGGAGATCGGCGGTGTGCCGTTTACGACTCCGAATGACAAACCGACACGCATCGAAGCCCTCACCTATTACCGCAATGTTGCACAGAAGCATGAACTACGCATCCATCAGTACGAAGAAGTTACATCCGTGGTTCCGGATAACGGGCAGTTTATCATCGAGACGAAGCCGATGAATGGCCAACCTCGGGTGTATCGTACGGAACGCGTCGTTGTCGCAACCGGATATTTCGACAACCCCAACATGCTCGGCATCCCGGGCGAGGAGTTACCCAAGGTCAGCCATTTCTTCCGCGAAGCTCATCCGTACACCGGAACGAAGACAGCCATCATCGGCGGCAACAACTCTGCGATCGACGCTGCTCTTGAGCTGATGCGCACCGGAGCTGAGGTGACCGTCGTTTACCGCGGTGAGACCTACTCGGACAACATCAAGCCGTGGGTCCTTCCCACGTTCAAAAGCATGGTTGAGCAAGGACGCATCCGGATGATGTTTCGCTCGCAGGTCATCCGTATCGAACTCGACTCCGTCGTCGTTCTGACGCCGGAAGGGGAAGTGGTATTGCCCAATGATTTCGTATTGGCGTTGACCGGATTCCGGCCAGACCGCAAATTCCTCGAGAAAACGGGCGTGCAAATGGACGAGGAATCCGACCGGCCGTTGTACAATCCGCAGACGATGGAGACCAATGTCAAAGGGCTGTACGTTGCCGGAGTAGTCGCATCGGGCAGGAACGCCAACGAAATCTTCATCGAGAGCGGCCGTTTCCACGGCAATCTGATCGCCGAGCATATCCGCTCCACGATGTCTTGTTGAGGTGACCCATGAGCAAACCGCATGCCAAAACGAATAAATCCCGAAGCAATAATCATGACCATCACAGCGGATCCAAGACGGGCAATGGCCGAGCGAAAGCCAGGAATGGGAAATCAAAGCCTGCCTCTGCTTCCAGAACCACACCAGCTTCCGCCAGACAAGCTGCCAATAACCGGCGGACAGGAGCTGGTGAGAATCGCCATCTGGCTGTAAGGCCGGCTACCCAGGAGCTTCCGAAGCAAACTCCCCAGCTTCCTCCACTCTCGGTGAACGGAAGGAAAAATGCCGAATGGTTCGTCATCAAGCTGCCTGATGCGTACAAAGATGCTCCCGTTGCGCAGTTTCTGCGCCGGTTGCCCGTTCCGCCGAAGTTAGCGGACAAGCTTCTGGCCGAACGCGGTGTTGTCAAGCAACGGGACAAGCTCAGCCTCCGTCTGTTCCCTGAAGAATCGCCCGAATTCGTGGCACAGTGGAGCGATCTGAATATTTTGTATGAAGACGAGTTTACGCTTGTCGTGAACAAGCCCGCCGGACTTGAGATCTACCCCAGTTCCAAGGGGCAAACCGGAACCCTCGCCAACCATGTCGCAGCTTACTACGAAAGCACGGGCCAGGCTTGTCGCGTCAGGCATATACACAGACTGGACAAAGAAACCACCGGACCCGTCATCTATGCCAAGAATGAGCTGGCGCATTACATCTACGACCGGGATATGCGCGAGAAGAAAATCGAACGCATCTATCTGGCTGTTGTGGAAGGCATATTAGACAAGCGCAAAGGTACGATCGATCAGCCGATTGGCAAGGACCGCCATCACTCGACGCGGCGACGCGTCAGTCCGACCGGCGAACGAGCCGTCACCCACTACGAGGTCCTGGAGACCTACGCTGATCATACCCTGGTGCGGCTCAGGCTGGAAACCGGGCGAACGCATCAGATACGCGTTCATATGTCGGCGATCGGACACCCGCTGGCCGGGGACGGCATGTATGGCGGCAAGCGAACCTGGATCAGCAGGCAAGCGCTGCATGGCGAGCAACTGCTGTTCAATCATGCCTGGACCGGCAAACGGGTAGCCGTAAACGCCCCCCTGCCTGACGATATGCGCGAATTGCTTGAGAAGCTGCGGCGATAAGCAATCGTGATCTTAAGAATGATCGCTAAGATAAGCATGGTCATCACCAATACAATCTTTATAGATGGAGGCACTTTGACAGATGCATAAACGCTTTGCCCTGGAGGCGGTTATGATCGCTATATATGGACAATTGCTTGTGCCGGACCAACCGGTTGAATATTACATCCCCTACTCCACGATCATGGAGCTGTATGATTTCAAGACGGACGATCAGCCGTTGATGCCGGATCCGCATGAGGACGAGCATGTGAGGACGAAGATCGATGAGATGATCCGTTTCTTCGAGGAACCGCTCAATCGCAAGAAGATCGAGCGGGGGCTCTCCGCCCCGTGGCGCAAGTCATCCTTGCTCGTCAACGAGCTGGTGACGTTCCAGGTCGTCAATGCGATCGACAATGCGCAGTACGGCGAGCATCTGGACCCTATCGAGACGGAGCTAGTCTTAACCGGAATGATGGAACAGATCCCGATTCTCACCGACCAGCTCGATTTTATCGACAAGGTGATCGAAGCGGAGATTCCCGTTCAAGTGTTCGATATCGAGGACTTTGAATACGCGATGGAACTCCAGGATAATGAGATGATCGATGACCTGTAAGTCAGCTTGCCAGGTTTTCACGGGCGATGATGAAGTTCAGAAGCCCGCGGCAACCTTCCTGGACAAGCGCGAACACTTCTTCAAAATTGCCCGTATAGTAAGGATCTGGAACATCACGCACAGAAGCCTGTGAGGCGAATTCAAGCAGCTTACCGATATACGGGTCACGGGATTTGCCGGAGCGCGCAGCCTGCTCGGCGAGTCGGCGCAGATCCTTCAGGTTCTGCTCATCCATCGCGATGATGTAGTGGCTGTCGGCAAAATCGCTGTTTGCCACCTGTCTGGCTCGAATGTTCTCATAGCTGATGTTGTTTGCGTCAAGAGTATGACGTGTGCCGCGATGCGGCGGATTGCCGATATGCCAGTCACCGGTGCCTGCAGAATCCACCACGATCCGGTCGCTCAGTCCAGCCTCCTGGACGTAGTGACGGAATACCGCCTCGGCCATCGGCGAACGGCAGATGTTTCCCAAACATACGAACAATACACGAATCATGCGATAATCTCCTTTTACTTTTCATGATTAACCTGGGATGATGATATACCACCCCTATTTTACCATACCTTGCGCGAATGCCGGAGGATGATCCTTATGCAGCGTCAGATATTGCTGTTCGATCTGGACGATACATTGATCCATTGCAACAAATATTTCCTGGAAGCGATTGATGCGTTCGCTGACATGCTGCTCGACTGGTTTCAGGGGACTGATGTTTCCGCTGAAGAAATCAAGGACAAGCAACATGAGTTGGACCTGTCCTATGTGGAGAAGGAAGGTTTCGTCCCCACCCACTTCCCGCAATCGCTCGTGATGACCTATCGCTGGCTTGCCGACCGTTTGAACAGACCGGTTCAGGACAAGCATATCGAGGCACTGACGCGACTCGGCATGAGCGTATATGAGAAAGAGATCGAGAGCTATCCGCACATGAACGAGACGCTGCTCGAACTGCAAGATGAGGGGCATCTGCTCTGCTTGTATACAGGCGGAGATGCGCTCATCCAGCAGAAGAAGATCGAGAGAATCGGACTTCGGAAATTTTTCAAGGACCGCATCTACATCGAGCGCCACAAGAACGTGGAAGCGCTGGCGAACATTCTGAAGCGGGAACGCTTCCCCCAGTCCAACACTTGGATGATCGGCAACTCGATCCGGACAGACATCGTTCCGGCCCTCAAGAACGGCATACACGCCATCCACATCCCCGCAGAGAAGGAGTGGTCCTTCAACATCGTACCGGTTGACGTGGAGCCGAGCGGCGCTTATCTGGCGGTCAAACAGTTGAGGAACATCCCGGCAGCGATCAAGCAATATTGGGATTGTTGCCTTGGGAGAAATATTTAATATCATTCATCAATAAAGCTTGCTTCATAAGATCAGGGGCCATTGAATCGGATCCATGGCCCCTTGATTGTGTCTGTTTACTCGTTTGACAGGTTGCGTTTGCAGCGTGAAGTCAGTCTGAGCGGGATCAACCTACACCGCTTCAAGAGATGAGATCCCAGCATCCTCAGGCGTGCTCGCTCGTCTGGTACTCTGTGATCAGGCGGAAATGCGGCTGCAATGTATCCGCCACTCGTGAGTAGATGGCGAACAGTTTGGCGTATCTGGCGTGATTCGCCTTATCCGGTTCATACTCACGGACTGCAGGTGCCCACTGTTTCGCTTCATCCCAGCGCTTCATATGCCCTGCGCTGCGCAATGCAACCAGAGCCGCGCCGAGACAGGATGCTTCGACGCTCTTCGGGACAACGACCTTGCGGCCGAAGATGTCGGCGAGTATCTGCAGCCACAGGCCAGACTTCGCTAGTCCCCCCGAAGCATGAATCGGCGAATCGGACTGCTCTTCCTGCAGCACGTTCTTGACCGCGTACAGGGAGAATACGATGCCTTCCAATGCGGCTCTGAACATATGCTTGCGCTGATGGCGGATCGACAGACCGAAGAAAACCGCTCGCGCGTTCGAATTCCAGTAAGGCGCACGCTCGCCGTTCAGGAACGGCAGGAACAAGAGGCCATCCGCTCCCGGCTCCACCTGCGATGCCTCCTCCAGCACCTCCTCGAGAGTGAGCTGGTTGCGCGTCATCTCTTCAACGAGCCATTGCAGAACGATCCCGGCATTGTTCGTCGCCCCGCCGATCGCATAGCGGTCTTCAGCAAGCGCGTAACAGAACGTTCTGCCCTGCTCATCCGTTAGAGGAGATTCAACCATCGTGCGAATGGCGCCGCTCGTGCCAACGGTTACCGCAACATCCCCCGCTGAAACCGCACCGACGCCGAGATTGGCCAGCACGCCATCGCTGCTGCCGACGACCATCTTCGTCATCCTGCCGATGCCGAGCCGCTCGGCATACTCCTCCTTCAAGCCTGTCAACGCATGCGTCACCGGAACCGGTTTCGACAACTTGTCAGCAGGCAGTTCCAGGAGCCTGAGCACATCCTCATCCCAGCTCATGCTATTCAGATTAAACATGCCGGTCGCGGAGGCGATAGAATAATCCACCACCCACTCGCCATATAGTTTATGCAGGATATATTCCTTGATCGATACGAATCTGGAGGCTCTGGCATACAGCTCCGGTTGCTCTTCCTTCATCCATAGCAGCTTGGTCAAAGGCGACATCGGGTGGATCGGAGTGCCCGTACGGCGATAGATGGCGAGACCGTCCAGTTCGTTCTTGAGTTTGTCCGCCTGCTCGCTGCTTCGGCCATCAGCCCAGGTGATCGTATTCGTGAGCGGTTGGCCCTGCTCATCGACCGCAAGCAACGTATGCATCGCCGTGCTGATGCCGATGCCGACGATCTGCTCTGGACCAGCGCCAGCCTCTTGCACCGCCGTGCTCAAGGCGTATAGAAACGCTTCGAACAGTTCATCCGGATCTTGCTCGGCCCAACCAGGGTATGGCTTGAGCAAAGGGTACGTCTTCGATGCTTCGGCGATGATCGATTGGTCTTCGACCGACCAGACGACGCACTTGGCGCCGGTGGTTCCGATGTCGATGCCGATAACAACGTTGGCATTTGCTTGCACAGTGATCTCTCCTTCATTCGTTCATGTCGTTACTCTCGTTTATGGATCAATACGGTTCATATTTTCTTATTAGCACGGTTCTTAGCGGCGTACCCGATCATAGACTCGGAATTCATACACATAAGGATTGCGTTCATCGGTCACACCCGGCTGAACAGAACGGAGCTGCCACTCCTCCTCGCGAATCTCCGGCAGGAATACATCCCCGTCGAACTCCTCATCGATATACGTCAGATACAGGCGGTCTGCTAAGTCCAGGAATAGCTTGATAATCTCTGCCCCGCCAATTACAAACGCCTCTTCATATCCTTCCACAACGCGAAGCGTCTCCGCTGCGGAATGCGTGACGACGCACCCGTCTGACGGTTGGTAGTTCCTGTCTCTGGTCAAGACAATATTGAGCCTGCCGTCAAGCGCCTTGCCGATCGATTCATGCGTCTTCCTCCCCATGATGACCGGTTTGCCCATCGTCACTTTGCGGAAATATTTCAGATCATTCGGCAGCCGCCAGGGCAGATCGTTGTTCTTGCCGATCGTCCGGTCTCTGCCCATGGCAACCATAATCGAGAGCGTCGTCATCCTCTTCACTCCATCCGTTCTATCTTTAAACTGCGATTGGCGCCTTGATCGATGGATGATATTGATACCCTTCGAACTCAAAGTCTTCAAAGCGATAATCGAAGATGCTGTCCGGCTTGCGCTTGATGACCAGACGTGGCAACGGATAAGGTTCACGCGTAAGCTGCAGCTTCACTTGTTCGATATGATTGGAATAGATATGCACGTCTCCGCCCGTCCAGATTAGCTCGCCCGGTTCGAGATCGCATTGATGCGCAACCATATGGGTGAGCAACGCATAGGAAGCGATATTAAACGGCAGTCCGAGGAACGTATCGACCGAACGCATCTGGAACATGCAGGACAGCTTGCCGTTTGCCACGTAGAATTGAAACGCATAATGGCACGGCGGCAGCGCCATGTCGTCAACTTCGGCCGGATTCCAGGCGCTGACCAGATGGCGGCGTGAATCCGGATTCTTCTTGATCTGCTCGATGACGCGCGAGATCTGATCAATCGTCTCGCCGTTCGGCGCACGCCATGTCCGCCACTGTGCACCATACACGCGGCCCAGATTGCCTTCTTCATCCGCCCACTCGTCCCAGATCGTGACGCCATTTTCCTGCAGATAACGGATGTTCGTGCTGCCGCTTAGAAACCAGAGCAGCTCATGAACAATCGATTTAATATGCAACCGCTTCGTTGTCAACAGGGGAAATCCATTGGTCAGGTCGAACCGGAGTTGACGGCCAAATACTGAGATCGTTCCCGTCCCGGTCCGGTCCTCCTTCTTCGTACCATTGGCCAATATATCTTCTAGCAGATCCAGATATGCTCTCATCGTCCACCTCGATAATCAATCTAATCACTTGTCCCATTATATCAAATAATCCATCTATCAGCACGATGAATCTCACTGACCGGTTGCTCTGCCATTCATCAGTCCGTACTTCAAAAACCTCTCATAAAGCGCAGGCACGGACTGTATGGCATACATCTTCTCCACGAGCCGCCCCTGCTGGACAAACGCAACGCAAGGCACACTTTCGATCTGCCAGTTCTGGGCTAGCCGCGGCGTCAAGTTGACATTGCCTGCGTACAACGGCAATTGGTCGTCCATCGCCTCGAGCACCTCCAGCATCCGGCGAGCGGCTTGGCATGTCCCGCACATCGGCGTAAAGAGAAATACCGCACAGTCCGTGCGACCTTCCTGGGTCAGCTCCATCAGTTGCTCTTCGTTCAACTCTCGCATAATCATGCTCCGTCCTCTCTTGCCTTCAGTCCATGTGCTGAGCGAATTCAATTTCTATTGTATCAATTTCGGCAAATGTTCGCACAATGTAAATGTACAAATTTCCAAGGAGGTCATGTGATGAAACGCACGCTTCTGAGCATCCTGCTGACAGCTTATATGCTGGCGCTGGCACTGCCCGCTGCTTCTGCCCAGGCTTCGTTCATCGAGCCCAGGCAGAGAGCCGAAGAAGCCAAGCAGTTCGAAACGAAAGTGCTACAACTGGCTGAAACTTATACACCGGACAAACTGGAGAAGTGGAAACAGGAACTGGCCAGAAGAAACGAACTGCGCGCGAAGCTGCTGGAGCTGAAGCATGAACGGAACATGCAGATGAAGCTCGGCGAACAGAAGCTTCCATCCAAGAATCAGCAGGATCCGAATACCGAGAAGATGACCGACAAGGAGAATAAACGCGATTCCACCAGGAAACATCACGCCTGGGCAGAACAACGCAAGCAATGGAAGGAGGAAGGCAGAAAACTGAGAAACCAGCTAGACAAAGCCGTCAAGGCAGAGGACAAGGAGAAAATCGTTTCCTCGCTGAATGCGCTTCTGGACAGACTCATCGAAGGCAACGAGATGCTGGACAAGCGCCTTCAGGAGCTTCAGGCGAACATGCGTTAAAAGCCAAAAAGGGGATTACCGAAGTTGGTAGTCCCCTTTTGGCTTCCAGACGCTGATGCGCCAACATGTTCTTAGGTATGGAATCGATTATTGCTTCCACTTGATGTTGCATCCAATGCTTGGCTTCTGTTGGTCAGAGACGGGTTGCCCGCTGAGCAGAGCATCGAGTGCCGCACGAATGTCCTTGCCTGTGACAGGCACCTCGTTGCCCGGACGGGCATCATCAAGCTGGCCGCGATAGACGAGCGAGAGACCGCCGTCGAAGACATAGAAATCCGGCGTGCAAGCAGCCTCGTAAGCGCGGGCAACCTCTTGTGTCGTATCCACCAGATAGACGAACGGGAACGATTTCTCCTGAGCCAGCTTCTTCATATTATCCGGAGAATCGTCTGGATAAGCCTCGTAGTCATTGGCATTGATCGCGATAAACGAGACGCCTCGCGGTATGTAATCATTCGCCAGTTGCAGGATGCCGTCAAGGACATGTTTGACAAAAGGGCAGTGATTGCAGATGAACATGATGACGGTAGCTCGGTCGGACTTCAGCTCGCTGAGTGATTTCGTTTCTCCGGAAACGACATCGAGCAACGAGAAGTCAGGGGCCTTCGTGCCGAGCGGGATCATATTGGATGGTGTTCTGGCCATATCAGATCTCTCCTTCCAGCATTTGCTTCCCCTATTATACCACAGGATCAACGTGATCCAAGATGAAAGAGAGCCGAATATCCGCTATATCGATGCGATCTCCGTTGTTTAACGGAACGTCGGTGTAAGGCGGCAACTTATCCCCGTTGAGGCATGTCCCGTTGCTGGAACCCAGATCGCGTATCACATAGCCGCTGTTCAATCGCTTAATCTCGGCATGGATTCGTGAGAGCGCGGCATGGTCAAATGCCAGGTCGGCTATTATGCGATCACGCCCGATGATGAACGGTGTTCTTGCGACCTTGCACCGCTTCGTATCCTGATTGGCGCCGATGTATTCCAGCAACGCAGTTTCCTGCAGCTCATTCGCAGTTTTCACCGGAACGGTGGCATGCCCTGTCTCATGGTTATCGATCATTTCCTCTCTCTTGCGGACACCGATCGGCAACCATCGTCTGAGCCAGCGCCTTCTGTCTTCCTGCGACGTGCTTCTGGCCATCGTCGTTTCTTGCACCAATGAATCGTATTGGTCAATCCAGGAGATCAGCTTCTTCCTCAGTCCGTCCAACGTAAACCTTGGATCTTCGCACCAGCGCATGATCTCTCCGGCGATCCCTCTGCCGCACCCATATCGTGTCAGATACAGGCACAACTGCTGGATATCGCGCGCAGTCCGCTCTTCCTCCCACGCTGTCTGGCGGTCTGGCCAATAGACAAATTCGGCGTCCAACAGTTGTTCCTGGATGAAGATCCGCTCCGGATGCAGCATGCACCGGTTCTCGATTAACATGTAATCGCGCAGTTGGGAATAAACATTTGCGATGTGCAGGATGAAATGCAAGCACCGGTCATCCGCCAAGCCATGCTGCGTGCGGAGCCATTCGGTCAACGGCTTGCGCTTACCGACCGCATAGACGACTGCTGCCGTCCGGTCGGCCATGTGAACGTCAACCGGCAGTAGGTATGGCGCCCGTTCCGCCCGAAGCAGCGCGTGATCGAATGGATCGAAGCGTTCGTCTGGCATATCCCCGATCAGTATCGTCTGATCACCGCGATGGGCGTATCGGAACCCGTTCGTCCATGGTTCTTTCATAGCGGCACCTCCAACGCGACCCATGTCAGGATGAATCCGGGCAATACCGCATACATGAAGGGAAATTGCAGCCCTTGCCCGGACTTTGCTTCACTCCGGGAGCGAAGCTTGCGTATGGCGAGAACGATGATGCCTATTGCCGCTGCGATCACGAGGGAATAGACGAGCACGGTCATGCTGAGCGTAAGGCCTCCGATGGCGCCAAGCGCAGCGAACAGCTTCACGTCACCAGCCTCCACTCCTCTGCACAAATAGATCGCCAGCATCATCGCCAATGACCCGATCATGCCGATCACCGCGTGCAACAGCCCCTGCCAACCGTCCATGATCGCATGCAGCACCATACCGATGAGCGTCATGCTGACCGTCAGTTTATTCGGGATGATCATTCTCGTATGATCCGTATAGAAGGCGATGGCCACCAAAAGAACCATACATCCCCAGACCAAGGCATGCATCATAACCTTTCCTCCATCCGATGCTGGCAGAACTCCAACTCGTTATCAAGCGATATCATCATGACATGTCTATAGCAAACTTTGCCTATCAGCACATGCAGCAAACCATCTTCCACTCTTCGGAGTGCTTGAGCTACATGGGATCCCCGACCCAGAGCCGTTCCCATGCCTCAGCGCGAAGAGTGACAGATCGGGATACAAATGGGACGTTTATCGGCACCTCATACTCGACTTCCAGCTTGACCAACGGCTCTGCAGCTTGATTCAGGATTGGATAGGATAGAGAAGTCACTTTCAGGTTCTCGCTTTTCATATGTTTCGGCAAATAATGCGCCACCACCGGCTGAAAAGCAGCCCTTATCGGCTCTGTCATATGCTCCTCCCATGATCCTGCGGACTCCAAAGCGCGACTGACCGCTTCACTGACAGGTGGGGGGATCAGATCCCCATAATCATCGAGCCAATCTTGGACCTTCTCTTTGCCTGACTCATACTTGTCATACCATTCGTGAAGCTTCTGCATGAGCTCGTGTTCGGACAAGGACTTCGTCAACAGATGCAGCGGATAAGCCTGCACGGCCAATTGGTGGGTAGCTTGACTTACGGCGGAGCGAAGCCCCGCTTCCATCATGCCCAATCTGACAAATGCACTCAAAGTAACGATAAACGTGAGCAGGAGCGGGATGGCGATCGCCGCCTCCAACGTGATGCTCCCCCGCTCATTCCGGCTCGCCACTCTGCGCAAACCGTTCAATAATATCCCCATGCAGCCTCCACCTTCGTCTTGTATTGATACCGTCCAAGGAACAACGAACGCAGGCTCCCATTCGCCTGGGATGTCCAGTATGTATAGTGATTCGCAAGGCGAAGTCCGGTGTTCAGTTCGATCAGAGCCTGCATGCGCTTGACATAGTCATCCTTATTCCTATGGAGAAGCAGGAACAGCCTCAGATAATCCTTATAGTTCCAAGTGAGAGATGGAGCAAACTTGCTTGAAAGAGCCAACTCCTCGCCATCCTTCAGCTTCACCGTATCCTGATAGGCCTTGGCCGCCCCCTCCGCCAGTGCGATCAGGAAGACAATCCAGGGCGGACCGGCCTTGCCTGGGGACATGAGCAATTCCAGCGTCCGAATCGCAAGTCGTACAGCGAAGATTTCCCAATATGCGGCGGAGTAATTGGCCTGGCAAGAATGGTAGCCATACAGGATGTATTCGACCTCTTGATTGCGGAGCGGATGCTCCGACGGCTTCGACAATGTATACGTCTGCTGTTGGCGATCCCCGCTTGCCGAATTCTCGTTGCCGCCCATCGTCCGATAATTGAACATCACGAGCGCGTATTCATTGACATACACCGTTTCCGTCAGCCGTTCGGCAAGTTGACCGATCATCTGTCCGAGCCCCACCGCGTCGTCCCTGGCATTGCGGCCATCCGCATAATCACCCTTGTCATCATGATCTGCGGCATCCGTTCGCTCCTTCAGTTGTGCATAGAGCTTCTGTTCCTGCTCCTCCTCCTCCGGATCACAGCCTGCGAACAGTTGCTTCAGCTTCTCCAGCCAATTCCCAAATTCCCGCTCCGCTTCCTCTCGCTGCTCGCTTTCCTGCTTCTCCCGCTGCTCCTGTTCAAGCTTGGCCGCGCGGACCTGCTCGATCCATTCCGACCAGGAGCCTATGTAGCTGTCCAATTCAGATGCCAGCGTTTCAGCATTCCGCGCACTCAGGCTGGCGGTTTCGTTCGCCAACGCTCGCAATTCTCTGTCATATTGAACCGCTTTGCCTCGCACAAACGTGAAATCACCGTCAGGAATCAAAACAACGGAATGGATCCACTCGCTCCCCAGATCGCGCTGCCATTCGCTGATGCTCGTTCGCAACTTGTCATTCCATGACTTCGCTTCCTCAAGCGCAGCAAGCAGATCATCCTTGATAAGGTTTACCTGATCAGCGATCCTGCGGTGGCGATCACGGAGACTTGACAATTCAGCAAGCCACCGCTCATAACGCGCGATGCGTGCAGCAAGCTCCGAACGGGCTTGCGCCAATCTCTCGATGTACCGCTCCAACTCTTCCGTTCTGTTCTCCGCCTGGCCAAGCTGCGTTAGCTCTGCATCCATCTCAGCCAAGCTGCGCCTCATCTCGCTGGGATTCCACTTTCTCAGCTCGCTATGCTCCGGCTCCAATGCTCGAATCTGTGCAGCCAGCGGAGCGAGCGAATCGTTGATCCATCGATCCCAATCCAGATACAGCCGCCACACTCGCCTCATCTGCTCATCACGATTGCGTGCCAGCCGGTCCAGCTCCTGCGCCTTGTCGCCGAATGAAGAGAAATCCTGAAGGGCGGCGCTCAGCCCGCTTTGCTTCAACTTGCTCGTCACCTGTCTGGCATACTCTAGCGGCGCGCGGTACTTCATCTCCTCCATCACCTGATTGGAGAACACCTCAGGATCATCAAGGCTTCGTTCCATCTGAATCTCTCCGTTCTCGTATAAGGCAGCAGCATAACCATGACCGCTGTTCAGCCTGACGATTCTCTCGTACAACTCTTTGGTCTCATTGGAGAATGGGAGCCCGTACAAGCCGTAGGTTTGTAACGGAGCACTGAACGCAGCACCCACCGATCTGTTCGCCGCCTTCACCGCCAATTCCAACTGCTGCTTCGCCAACAGCGAACGGGCGAACTCGATGAGGACAGCGTGAAACAGGAAGATCGGTACGACGATTATGATGATGAACAGGGTGACAGCTCCTCTTTCGTCACGCATCTCACTTTCCTCCTGGATGAATCTCCACGTCGATGCCGCGTTCCTCCAGCATGGCCAACTCGGCCGCTGTTGGAGGCGGATACTTGTTGCCGCGACCTAAGAAGAAATGCCATACGACACGCTTAACAACTCCTTGCCTGAGCAGTTCAGCGTCTTTGTCTGCCTGGATGATCAGAGGATTACCGCGTGTGCTGTAGAACGCCTGATGAGCCGTTCGGTCCGCCGTCAGGCTATCGACAACCCGCTCGCCGAAGGAGGTCTTAAACTTGGTTTCCTTCCCGCCTGTTTGAATTCTGAGCCAACGTGCTGCCTCCGCATGGGAAGTGACATCCGCTGCCTGGTCATCCCCAAGCGGCTCACCTAATAGTGACATCACTTCAGTTGGGTTCAGTTCACTCGCGATGCCGGTAATCGTGCGTAACAGATCGATCCCGCGTATGTATTCAACCGGGTCGCTGACCATTCGGACCGCTTCGACATGCAGATCGTATCCGAACAACCGATGTAACCACAGCGGGAGTTTGAGCGGCTGCACCAGTTTCACAGTGATGATCTTCTCGATGATTCGATTCTCAAAGCTGATCTCTCCATACAGGAGATCCTGGAGAAGCGTGGCTCCTCTCCCCAGCTTCTTCATCGGCAGTGACTCATCGTTCGTCTCTCTTCCAGACAGTTTGTAAACGATCGGATTGCCGGCTCCTCCGCTGAGGAAAGGAACGGTACCATCGGAAGTCAGTCGCCAGTACAAACCGTCACGTTTGCCAGTCTCCACGCTGCCCGATTCGATCATCTTGTAGCTGTTGTCCCAGCTATAGGCCGTTCGCTCAGCAGTCTCCTCCGCCAGGCTGTAAAGCGCGGCTTGCTGGTAGATGATCAGGCCGGCAATCAGTCCGATGACGATGGTGAGAAGCACAATCGGCATCCATGTGGCCGCCTCCAGGGTAATGCGTCCGTGGCAACCATGGATTATTTGCTGGATGGCGGGAATAAACCGGCGGGTCTCTCTTTGTTGTCTATCTCTTGAATCGTCGAATTCGTTTGATCGAACAGATCGGTTACCCAACTGATGATCCATTTTCGAAACGCAATGGCAACTAACACGAGCACCGCGATGATGATGATGATCTCCAGCGTGCCGATGCCCCGTTCGTCGCGCCAGAAGCGCTGCAATGCTTGAATCATGCATATCACCTCACTTCTCCATCTAATGAATGTGCTTAAGCTCTATCCGCTGACGAACATGATGGCGGGAGCGCCGACGATGAGCAGGATCGCGATGAAGATCAGCATCAGCGGAAAAATCAGTTTCACCGTCGTCTCCTCAGCCCGCTTGCGTGCATGCGCAAGCCGTTTGCTCCACATCTGGCCTGACAGATCCAGAAGCGTTTGAACCGTCGAATCACCTCCCCGCGTCGTGTGTGTGAGCAGAATCGTCACGATCGCCCGCACCTCTGACGTGTCCGCTTTCTCCGCCAGTTGATGGAGAACGTGGCCCAACGGCGCCTGATAAGCCAGTTGCGCGGCAGCCTCCTGAATCAAGCGAGGCAACGGCTCCGTCCGCTCCTTCCAACGGCCTGCGATGCTACTGATCGCTGCCGAAGCAGTCAGTCCGGCGTACAGGTAGATCACCATGTTCTGGACAAACTCTGGCAGATCGCAGGTGATCTGCTCACGAATCATCTGCGCCTTGTCACTCACACGCCGATAACTGAGCATCAGGTAACCTGCGGCAAGCAGCAATCCGATCAATAGCCAGATCGGATCTCCCATCACCGCTGCTAGCATAAGGCAGATGGCAAGCAGGCCGCTGCCGACCTTCAGAACATGATTCCACCAGTCGGTCACACTTGGCATGGCAGAAGGTTCATATTTCGCCCTGATGCGCAGTGCAGCAGCCAGACGATAGGTCATAAACGGCAAGCTGCGCTCCAGATAACGGGCCAGAGGAAGTGCGAATGTGCGCAGCGCCGAGGTGCGTTCGCGTCTCACATGCGAACCCCCTTCAGCATCCGATAAGTCCAGACATGTCCTCCGATGATCAGCATAAGCGCAGCTAGCATGACGATACGACCGCTTCCCGTATAGAGCGGAGCAGCATAATCCGGCGACCCGATCAAGATCAACCCAACCATTGCATAAGGAGCCGCATTCATCATGATCGCTTCCTTCTGCTTTCTCGCGAGAATGACCCGTATTTCTTGTTCAGTTTGAATCTTCTCGATCAACAGTTCAGCCGTTCTGCGCAGATGAAGCAGCAGATTGCCTCCGCTACGCCGATACACGCCGAGCGTATCCGCCAGCACCTGCATATCTTCCAACTCCCAGGTGCGCACCACATCGGCGAATGCCTTCTCAATCGATTCACCAAGGGCAACACGCTGGTTCAGCCTGGTGACCGCTGCCAGCAGCCGCTTGCTCTCCTGCCAGGATTCTCGCCGCATGTCCTTCTCGATCTCTCTGAAAGCGGACTCCAGCGAATGTCCGGCATACATGGCGGAGATGAGTGACTGCAGGAAGCGTGACAGCTCCAGTTGCTCAACGCTGCGGCGTCTGCGCTTCATGATCGAGTTCACGAGCGGGACTAGCGCGATGCCGGCCGGTGCGAAGAGCAGGCAGGCGAATGCATGCCGGAAGAACAACCAGCCGATCGCCCCAGCCAGCACACCACCAAAACCGGCAATCAAAATGTCTGTTAATGGTCGATTACGAACAAAGGAGATGAGCGAGGCGCGTTTCATCCTGACCACCTGCCTTCAGCCATTTGGTTCGCCGGATCAGGCGGTTGCCCGTATGCTCCAGCCCGCCCACGATCCGGCCTGCAGCATCCTGCCCCGTCTCGCGGAATAGAAACAGCGGATTCACCTGAATCTCGCCATCCGCTATGCCCGCAACCTCGCTGATCTCCACGACACGCCGCGAATAGTCCCGCAATCTCTCGATATGGATCATGATATCCAGCGCAGCGCTGATCTGCTGCCGGATAACCGGCAAGGGCAGTTGGGAATCTGACAACACCATCGTTTCGAGCCGCGAGAACATATCCCTCACGGAATTGCCGTGTCCGGTCGAAATGGAACCGTCATGCCCGGTATTCATCGCTTGCAGCATATCGATTGCCTCGCTGCCGCGAATCTCACCGACGATGATGCGATCCGGCCGCATTCTGAGCGAGGTGCGGATCAGTTGTCGGATCGTGATCTCACCCTTGCCTTCCAGATTCGCGTTTCGTGCTTCCAGCCTCACCAGGTTGCTCAGATGGAGCAGCCGAAGCTCAGCCGAATCCTCGATCGTGATGACGCGTTCATCGCCGGGGATGCAACCGGACAACGCGTTAAGCATGGTCGTCTTGCCCGCGCCCGTTCCCCCGCTGATGAAGATGTTGTAACCGGATGCGACCATCCGCGCGAGGAAAGCAGCCGCCTCATCCGACAACATCCCCCTTGTGACCAGCTCCTTAAGATCCGGAGACTTCGCCGGAAACTTGCGGATCGTCAGGAGCGGACCGTTCAGGCTGACAGGCGGGAGCACGATATTGACGCGTGATCCATCCTTCAGCCTGGCATCGACGATCGGCGATGATGTATTGACGACGCGATTCACCTGCGCCGCAATCAATTGAATGCAATCCTCCAGACTCTCCGGGCGGGTGAAACGGACATCCGTCCTCTCGATCTTGCCTCCGCGTTCGATGAAGATCTCATCATATCGATTGACCATGATCTCAGTGATCGTTGGATCATCGATCAGAGGCTGCAGGACATCATAACCGCGCATGGTATTGAATACCCGCTCTATCAGTTGTTGCTTCTCGTCCAAGGTCAGGTGATGCTCGCGGCTGTAGAGGAACACCTCGTCCTCGATCCTGCGCCGCACTTGCTCATCATCGATCTCGCCCGCCATATCGATCTGCTCCTGAACACGATGACGGATAAGCTCCTGCAAATCCTCCGAGACGCGAACATCTTCTTGATCCGCAGACACTTCGCTTCTATCCGTTCGATCCAGCAACTCATTCACGCGTCATCCCTCCCAGAACAGGCGAGTCCAGGATCAATCTGCTAATGATCGATTCAAACAGTTCGCTTGATTGATAAGGATGATCCGCCTCGCCATGTGCAGCCAGATGTGGTAATACCGCTTCGATCAACGGACTTTCTGCAGCAGACGGCATCGGTTTCGGACCGTTAACCTGATTAAGAATCATCCTGACAGGGCTACGTTCCACGAACGCCCGCAGATGCGGAAACGCTGACAGATCCCGCCGCTGCCATGGTGCGACCAGCCAGGTTTCGTCTGCATGCAGCTTCCCTTCCGCCAGATCATCCAGCCAATGAGCGTCCAGATCAAGCACCACTGCTTGAAATCCGATCTCCTGAAACAACGCGCAGATGCGGTTGATATGCTCGGTCTTAACATCGCGCAGATCTCTCCTGACCGTCGGAGGCCGGAATGTATATACCCCTGTGGCTGGATATCTGCCGCAGTATTGGTGCCATTCGCCGGATAATCGCTCTGGTCGAGTCGTCATGGCATACAGGAAACGCGAGAAGTCGTACTCCGCATCCGTCACCATAACCGGCTCGGGATAAAGGTCAAGATGCAGATACAGCACCTTCTCCAGCCGCATCGCCAGCAGCTTGGCTAAGTGGCATGCGACAGTTGTCACCCCACATCCCCCGTAGGGAGAGGCTACGGCAACTCTAACCATCTGTCTTGCGGAAGTGGCTGTCGGCTTTTTCCTGTCGGCGCTGATCATTTCCGGCCTTTCATCAGGCATGCACGCCATCCTCATTCGCTCAAGCTGGCGCAGCATTCGCGACACTGGTTGGTATATGACCAACTCATACCGTTCCCCGGTTGCCTCGCCCGCATGCTCTGTTAAACCAACGATCATCGTTTCTTCGGGATCGAACAGTTGTGAGCATTCGTCACGCCACCGCCCATCACATAGAACAGCCTGCACCTGTCCTCCTGCCTGACGAAACCGCGATAGCGCATCCAGACTCGAGAACTGGTGAACGCGTAACCGCCTCTCCCATGGACTTAAGCGAATATAGCGGCAGAAACGCTCCAGGAAATCCAGATTGGCGCTGAGAACAACGATTTCTTCGATCTCTCTCTCACCTCGCTAAACGAAAAAAAGCACACGCCGACATCAGACTTGATATCGACGGTGCTTCCGTCATACTAACCTTATATTGTTATATCTAGATTATATGATCAGTTTTTATAAATTTCAACTATAATTTTACCTGTTTCGGTGATTCTTCTGCCTGCAAACCTGCTCATCACAGTTCTTTGCGCCTCCACCATGCTTGCCGCTTCCGCACGGAGCGTATTCCCCATCTGCTGAGCAAAGCCGCATAGTTGCCCAGTGGATCTTGGCGGCGTGGTGACAGCGTGAACTTCAGTTCTATGGGCAGAGGAAACATGCTCCATGGAGACCTGTCCGTTTCGGTTTGATAGGCGGCGATATAGACTCGTCCATGGTCTGCTTGCATGGCGGCGAGCATCTCTGCCAATTGTTCAATATCCGGGCGGAACCACTTGTGCAGGCGCGAATCGATCGCACAGACAACACGGTCTGCACGCTTGACCAGATCAAACACAAACGGGTCACGCCAACAGTTGCCGATATCTATGATAACTGCATCCGTGCGGATAAACATAAGGGATCTGTACCATTGATCCGCCGGGACCAGAGAGGCGTCCGTTCCGGGATTCATCGGATAGTAGATGACTCGTCCAAGCTTCCACTCCGTTGAGCCGCAATCCTCGTTTCGATCGGTCAGATACACGTACCCCTCCGGTGCCGCCTCCTCTCCACCCAACTTGAAGATGAGCTCCGGCTGGCGGGCATATTCCACGTACGAGCAGCTCAGGCCCGCTGATGCGATCGCTTCGGACAACCCACATGCGGTTCTTGTCGCACCGGCTCCCGGATACAGTGAGCCAACGACAATATAGCCCAGACCCCGCTTGGGCGGCGAGTTCCGCTCATCGGATCGGAAGCGATCCGTTCCGGTCTCCCGGCGCGTCTTCGATTGCAGGGCAATCAGCTCTTCCCGCACGATGGCAGCAGAAGCCGGCCTCTCGTCAGGCTGTGCGCTCAGCATGCGAACCATGAGGCCCTGAAGGCCAGCGGATAACTCCCCGGCCCGTAAGCCTGTTCCCACTGCCAGCGGCTCTGTACAGCTCCTGCCGCCGCTCAGCATGAAACTTAGCAGAGCGCCAAGCTGATAAATGTCGGTGCGTGCGTCGCTTGCCATGCCCATCAATTGTTCAGGTGCGAGAAACCCCGGACTGCCGAGCCGTATCGTGTCATGCAGTTGATTGGGTTTGTACGTACGCGATATGCCGAAGTCGATGAGCCGAACTTCGTTTCTTTCATCCAGCATGACATTGCCGGGTTTCAGATCGCGATGGATGATCGGCTCGGGCTTCATGCTGTGCAAGTAGATCATTATATCGGACAAGGCCAGGGCGATTCGTATCGCCTCGTCTTCTTGGACTCGCCCTCGTTCCGCAACGATGCTTGCAATCGTCTTCCCCTTCACATACTCCATGATGAGATACATTCGCCCGATGTCCGCGAACTGATAACAGTCCACCAGCTTGGGCAGATTCGGGTGGTCAAGCTTCAGCAGCATCTCCACCTCTTGCCTGCTCTGCTCTGCATCGTATGGAGCACTAACGGTCTCCTTCACTGCCCAATATTTTCCGGGAAGCTTCGTATCCTCCGCGACAAATACTTTCCCCATCCCGCCTTCACCGATACACTCGAGGATGCGGTAGCGGTGCGCCAGCACATCTCCAATCTTCAGCCCTTCCCACACACTTAACCCCTCCTTGCACAAGAATCAATCGCTCGTGAAACCACACCTCTGGCCACGACAACCACACTTGACTAACGGACTACTGTGTATGTATTCGCGATTCGCTCCCGTCTTGAGGGCGCTGACGGGATGCCGATTCGAATTCCGTTACAGTTGGGCTGCAAACATGAAAAAAGCACGCGCCTCCCTAGACACAGGGATGCGGTGCTTCCGCAGACAGTCATTTGCGATTTTCCATCATTTATCGTACCATTTTCATATCCTGCATTTCAAGCATTGATGATAAAACGCACATCCAATTTATCCCCAGGAGGTTCCAAATATGGAGATCACCTTGTCATCCATCCGTCTCCTGCAGGCGGATCGGGAGTTCAACCTGAGATTCGCTTCAGCAACCATGCATATCGTGTCCGATCTATTGGAAAGAGGCTGGTTCGTCAGCATTCATGGCTTGGACAACCCAGGTTTCGCCGAAGCCTTGTTCGATGCAGAAGACATCCGCATGCGCATGCAAGCCACAACTACAGAAGGAATCCAACTGGAGGGCGACTGCTTCGTGCATCCGCAGATGGACGCAAGCGGCGTCAACCTCAAGGGCGATGGACGCTTGTACGGTTATGAACTTCTGGCCGATAAAGAAAGACTATGAAGAATTTTTTTCGGTCTTATTGAAAAGATGAATCAATACTTTCAGTTCTTACCATTTACCATTTTCCGTTAACGGTTATATAATAGCTTGTGGAGAGAATCATACTATTCGGAGAGGAATGAAACCGCATGGCGTCTTCTGATCACATTGCGAAACAACATGAGATTCTGAAGAAAAGAATATCGAGCATGGTACTGAAGGAAACTTCCAAGGGTCTCAGCAGAAACGAGACACTTCTGAAACAAGCCTCGATCCGACAATTATTCGCAATGAATCATCAAGCCAACAAGTAAGTCCAGCGATTGCTTAAGCTAACATCACTGTCAGACAGGGTACTCCTGTTATCCAACCAATAAATGTCCTACTCATTACAAAAGGCTGTCTCTACTGCGGCAGAACATATACTGCCACAGCAGAGACGGCCTTTTTATGCTAAACAAGATAGTATTTATAAAGCCTTAACCCATGGACGACCTCTGTCCCAATCGACCGAAACTTCCAGATCATAGAGCCTGCTGAGCCATTCGCTTGTCAGCACTTCCTCCTTCGGCCCTGCTGCCAGCAATCGCCCTCCATGGATCAGAGCGGCATGCGTAAAAATCGGGATGATCTCCTCGCTGTGGTGCGTCACGTAGACAAGCTGCAGATCTTGATCTTCGAGCCGCTGGATATCCTGCAAGAATTTCTCCCGCTCGTACAGATCCAGGCCCGAGCATGGCTCGTCCATGATAATGACCTTCGGTTCCTGCATGAGCAAACGGGCCAGCATCACCTTCTTGCGTTCGCCCTGCGACAGCGTGCCGAGCGGTTGGTTACGCAGATGGGATATGCCGAGCTGCTCCAGATAGGCATCAGCCTGCTCCACCGTCTCACGCGGCAATTCATAATAGACACGTAGGTAAGCCATCTTGCCGGAGGCAACGATCTCCCACACGGGATCGCGGAGCACAAACTTCTCAAGGAGCGACTGGCTCATGTAGCCGATCTCCTTGCGAACCTCCCTCACGTCAACCTGGCCATAGACATTGCCCATTACCGAAACTTTGCCGCTCGTTGGAAACAGATAACCGTTCATCATTTCCAGCAGGGTCGTCTTACCCGAGCCGTTCCTGCCCAGGATGACCCAATGCTCGCCGTTCTCAAACTTCAGCGAAATATCATCCAAAATGACTCGTGCGTTGCGTACGAATCGCACATTCTCCAAGCTGATCAATGATTCGTTCCTCCTGTTGCTGCCCGCTCCAACACATCCATCGGCATCGGATGGCTGTAGATCGATACGTGTTCGGGCTTATGCTTCTGAAGTAGTTGATACATATTCATTCTACCCGAAGCGCTGGATGTATGTAAATAAATCTCATTTGCATAATATCCGTGTTGCACCATCTTCTTGACCAGATCATAGCCGGTCGGTTCACCGAACCCGAGGTCGTGGTCAAGAGACAGGATGTTGACCTTGCAATTGCTCAGCAAGGCAAGACATTCTTCGACATTCCTTGCGAGCACAAATCCCTTCGGGCAAGGCCGAAAATCGTCCAAATAAACATTAATCATACCTTCTAACTCCTTATCAGCCATTTTGCTGACCCCTCTATCTATTTCATTAAATATGACGCAAAAAATTGGTAATTTGTTCCGCATGAGAGTAATATTTTCGCGAAGGCGTTTCTAATATATGGGGAATCTCGCGAAATATTGCATGACCCAACAACTGCCCTAAGGCCGCCAATCCTATCCGGCCTTCGCCCAGCGGCGCGTGTCGATCCTTGTAAGAGCCTGCCTCATACATCGAATCATTCAGGTGCACCGCCTTAAGGGCATCCCAGTAGCGGAGTTTCGCCCCTTTCTCGATCAGTTCCTCGCTGTTGCTGACGCTCCACATACCGCTGGCATAAGCATGGCAGGTGTCAAAACAGAAGCCGATTTTCTCCGGATAACGTGACAGATTTCGGATCTGCGTCAATTCTTCGATCGTCGTTCCCATCCGTCTGCCGTCCCCGGCTTGGTTCTCCAGCAGGATCAACGTCCTGCCGTGCCACATGGATAGCACTTCATCCAAAGTGCGGATGATCAGCCGATAGCCGAGCAGCAGATCATCGCCTTTGTATTTGCCGAAGTGCACCACCAATCCAAGAGCGCCGCATGCCTCGCAGATCTCCAGGTCGTTGAGGATGGAGCGTACCGTGGCTTTGCGCAGCTCTTCCTCCTCCACCGCCAGATTGACCGGATATGGTGTGTGGACGATGGCGCTTATCCCATGCTCTGTGATGAATGTACGGCATGCATTCGCTTCGGTGTGGTCATAAGCTTTGACCGACAGGCTGCGCGGATTTTTCGGGAAGAATTGATAGGCCTTCATGCCGAACTGATGCGCCTGTTGAGCTGCGGCCAGATATCCGCGGCGTATGCTGATGTGGGTACCGATGTACATTTTGCTCACCGCTTACATTTTCATACAGTAATACGTTTCTGACCCATGAACCGTTTCAGGATCTGTCGTGTTAATCCGCACCAACGGACCAAATCTAGTATAGCCCTACATCATCCGCCGCAATCCCACAGGCGAAGCATAACCATCGCAGTCCGGGGAATTTTATGTGAGGGTAGCTCTACATCAATTACATGAGGAGGTATATGGCAATGGCCAAACCCGACGATCGCAGTGACAACGTGGAAAAGCTGCAACAGCTCATCCATGACACGGAGGAAAACTACCGGGAAACGGAAGAGTACCTGAGCAAGCACGGGGATGAGATTGACCCGAGCGAAGCCGAACAGCTTCGGGCTAAGAACGCTCGCCGCCTGCAAAGCATCGAAGGGTTCCGCGAGGAAATCCGCGACGAAGCTCATGATCACTGAAACACGAGGAGCAGGGGTTATGAGTCCCCCTGCTCTTGATTTTTGCGGCGAATCGGATGTTGGTAACCATCATAGGCCGCATACACCCGGCTGTGAATGTTGGATGCTTCCTTAACCAGCCGCTCGGCTTCATCTCCTTGGTAACGCGAGCTGATATGCGTAAGAATCAACTCGCGTGCTCCTGCTTCCGCGGCGATCCTCGCCGCTTGCACGGATGTCGCATGATAATATTGATGAGCGAGCATCTCTTTGTCCAACGCAAATGTAGCCTCATGTACAAGTACGTCCACGTTTCTGGCCAGTTCGACCGACTTCCGCACCGGCCTGGTATCTCCAATAATCGCCAGCTTGCGGCCGCTGATAGCCGGTCCTACATACTCGCGCGGGTCGATCATCCGTCCTTCGTATTCGACCGGTGCCTTGCTCATCTTGATCTGCCTGTAGATCGGTCCCGGCGGGATACCATCTGCAACGAGCTTGTCCTTAAGCAAGGTGCCGGGGATATCACGCTCGACGATCCGGTATCCATAGCTGTCGATCCGATGTTCCAGGAGGCCGCATTCAACGGTGAACTGATCATCCTGGAAGATGACACCCTCCTGAACTTCGACGTAGTTCAGCTCATAACCGATATGGGAGCCGCTGAGCATCACGCAGGTCTCGACAAAGTCTCGCAGACCTGGAGGACCGAATAGCGTAAGCGGAGTCTTCCCGCCTTGATAGGCGCGGCTCGTGAGCAACCCAGGCAGTCCGAATATATGATCACCATGCAGATGGGTGATGAAGATAAATTCCAGGCGGCTCAGCTTCAGCGGGGAACGCATGATCTGATGCTGAGTCGCTTCCCCGCAGTCGAAGAGCCACATCGTGCCGCGCTCATCATGAAGCGTCAGGGCGATACTGGTCACATTACGCTCAGGAGACGGCACGCCGGCACCCGTACCGAGAAAGATCAATTCCATAACGTACTCCTGTCCATAACCAAGGTTTGATTCAAACTCATTCCGCTTTGTCTACGTTGAAATATCTGGCTTCTGGATGGGCGAATACCATCGCCGACACCGAAGCCTCCGGCTCCATCATGAAGCCCTCCGTCAGATGCACGCCGATATCCTCCGGCTTCATCAGCGCAAATAGCTGCGCCTGATCCTCGAGATTCGGGCAAGCCGGATAGCCGAAGGAAACGCGAATGCCGCGATACTTGGCCGCGAAGCGCTGCTGCATCGTCATCTCCACCGGATCCGGTATGCCCCAGGCGTCGCGCATGATGTGATGGATGCGTTCGGCAAACGCCTCTGCCGTTTCCAGGGCGATCGCTTGCAGCGCGTGAGACCGCAGGTAATCGCCGTCCCTTTTCCATTGCTCAGCAAGTTGGGCGATGCCCTGGCCGCATGTGACGACCAGGAAGCCAACCACATCCATCTCTCCGCTCTCCTTGGATTTGACGAAGTCGGCAAGACACAGATATGGTTCAACCTGCTGACGAGGGAAAGTGAACGACTGCAGCACTCTGCTGTGGTCTTCCGGATCATAGATATAGATGGTATCGCCCTCCGATTGGGCTGGGAAGAATCGGTACATTCCCTGCGGCTTCAGGATGCCTTGCTCCTGCGCTTCAGCAAAGATCTCATCAACGACCTGCTTCAGGTGAAGGGCCTTCTCATCACCTTGTTCGAGCAACGCGGAGACCTTGCCCTTCAACCCGAGATGATGGCCAAGCAACATCTGCATATTCACGTATGGTATCAGATACTTGACCGGATAGTCGCGCAGCACGTGGCGCTCGAAATCCGGCGGAATCATCACCTGGAAGTCCTGGCTGACGTTAGAGCGGTTCGGGACGTCTGCCTTCTCGTTGGACTGAGCCCTGCCAGCACGTTGGACATGGGAGTCGACCGCGGCGCGCAGCTCTTCGATCAACTGCTGGCGCTGCTCGGGATTCATGAGCTTGTTCGCCAGTTCCAATCCTTCCATGGCGTCTTTGGCGTACAATACAGGGCCGTCATATTCCGGCGCAATGCGTGTGTGAGTGAACTTGCGCGTAAGCGCCGCACCGCCGACGAGGATCGGAACCTCGATGCCAGCCTGACGCAGGTCCTGTGCCGTGAGCACCATCTGCTGGGCCGACTTGACGAGCAGCCCGGAGAGACCGATCATATCTGGATTCTCCTTGCGGTACGCTTCGATCAGTTGCTCCGGCGGCACTTTGATGCCAAGATTCACTACCTCGTAGCCGTTGTTGGACAAGATGATCTCCACGAGATTCTTGCCGATATCATGGACATCACCTTTCACCGTCGCGAGGAGGATCTTCCCCTTCAGCGACGTGTCCGCCTTCTCCATATGAGGCTCCAGATAAGAGACGGACGCCTTCATGACTTCCGCCGATTGCAACACCTCGGCGACGATCAGTTCATTGTTATTGAACAGCCGTCCGACTTCCTCCATCCCGGCCATCAGCGGCCCGTTGATGATATCGAGCGGCGCGTAGCGGGTCAGCGCTTCGGCCAGATCTTCGAACAGGCCGTCTTTGCTGCCTTCGACGACATAGGAGGCGAGACGTTCCTCAAGCGACAAGTTCGCCTTGTTGTTCGCTCTGACTTTCGCCTTGCGTTCGCGGAAATAGGCGACGAACGCAGCCAATGTCTCGTCATTCGTGTGGAAGATCAGGTCCTCGGCAAGCTTGCGCTCATGTTCGGGAATCGAGGCATAGCGCTCCAGCTTCTCGGTATTGACGATGGCATAGTCTAACCCGGCTTTGGTGCAGTGATACAGGAACACGGCATTGAGCACCTCGCGCCCCGCCTCCGGCAATCCGAACGAGACGTTGCTGATGCCGAGTATCGTATGGCACTCCGGCATCGCTTCCTTGATCATGCGGATGCCTTCGATTGTCTCTTCCGCCGCCCCGATATACTGCTCATCTCCCGTCCCAACCGGGAATACGAGCGGATCGAAGATAATATCACGCGGATTCATCCCGTACTTGCGGACGAGCAGTTCATAGGAGCGTTTCGCTACTCTCAGTTTATCCTCGCGCTTAACCGCCATACCCTGCTCATCGATCGTTCCGACGACCGCAGCAGCTCCGTACTTATGGATCAGCGGCACAACGCGCGCAAATTTCTCCTCCCCATCCTCCAGGTTGATGGAATTGATGATCGCCTTCCCCTGGGAATGTTTGAGGCCGAGTTCGATAACATTAGGATCGGTGGAATCGATGACCAACGGCACCTTGATCTTCTTCGTCACGTATTTGAGGAACTGCTCCATGTCCGCCATCTCGTCCCGGTCGGAGTCCTGCAAGCAGACGTCGATCACATGCGCGCCGCCCTTCACCTGCGCCCTGGCAATCTCGGAGGCTTCGTCGAACTTGCCTTCGGCAATCAAGCGCTTGAACTTGCGCGAACCAAGCACGTTCGTCCGCTCGCCAACGAGCAGCGGACGATTGTCCGGCTCCACATATACCGTCTCGATGCCGGACACAGCCGGCGGATGATCACCGAAACTGCTTCGCGGTTTATACCCTTTCAGCTTCTCCGCGATGGCACGGATATGTGCGGGTGTTGTACCGCAACAGCCGCCGGCGATATTGATCCAGCCCTGTTCTGCGAACCCGGCCAGCTTCGTCGCCAGCGATTCCGGCGATTCATGATAATGGCCGTTCTCATCTGGCAATCCTGCGTTCGGGTAACAACTGATCGCCGCTTGCGAGATCGAAGCCAGCGTGCGGATATGGTCGCGCATAAACTCCGGACCGGTCGCGCAGTTCAGGCCGATTGAGATTGGCTTCAGATGCTCCAGTGAGATATAGAACGACTCGATATTCTGACCTGCGAGAGTCGTACCCATCGGCTCGATCGTGCCGGAGATCATGAGCGGCAGTTGCTTGCCTGATCGCTCGAACGCCTGACGCACGCCGATGCTGGCCGCCTTGACGTTCAGCGTATCCTGGGAGGTTTCGATCAAGATCACATCAACGCCGCCCTCGATGAGCGCGAGCGTCTGCTCGTAGTAGGCTTCAACCAACTGGTCGAACGTAACGCCTCCGGTCACCGATATCGTCTTCGTTGTGGGTCCCAGCGCTCCCGCCACATATCTCGGCCAATCCGGGGTTGTGTATTTCACTGCAGCCTCAACGGCGAGACGGGCCGCCGCCAGATTCAACTCGCGTGCTCTCTCCGGTATGTCATACTCTGCCAGAACGATCGACGTGGCGCCGAACGTATTGGTCTCGATGATGTCCGCGCCGGCTTCCAGATATGCTTCATGGATGCTGCGAATCACATCCGGACGCGTCACATTGAGCAGCTCATTGCAGCCATCATACTGCTCCCCGCCGAAGTCCGCGGCGGACAGATTGGCTTGCTGGATCATCGTACCCATCGCTCCGTCCAGCACGAGTATTTTTTTGGTCATTTGATCTTGAATAGCAGGTTTGCTGCTCATGCTTCTACTTCCCTTCTATTACAACGTTGATCGCCGTCTATTGACCGTGTTCGTTATCTTGATGCTTCCACGCATGGTTTTCATAAACTATTCGTTTGTATGAAAGGCTCGCTTTGTGATATTTTAGACTATAGTTTAACAGATGTGAGTTGCCGAGGGAAGCATATCGACAACGCCCAGGTTTTCGGCTATAATACTAATATAGCATTAATCTTATCGAAAAAGAGGGATTTAAGATGGCGGAGATTAGAATTCGTAATACGAATGAGCGTATCAGCGGCGAAGAGAACGTGCATGCATTTCTGGAGAAACAAGGAGTTTTGTACGAACATTGGGACACAAACAAGCTTCCTGAAGAGCTGCGCGAGAAGTTTGTTCTGAGCGACGAGGAGAAAGCCAAGATCCTGGAGATCTATGACGAGGAGATCCGCGATCTGGCAGCTCGCCGCGGCTATCGGACCTGGGACGTGATCACGCTGTCCGAAGCAACACCGAACCTGGATGAACTCTTGAAGAAGTTTGAAGCTGTTCATACGCATACCGAGGACGAGATTCGGGCCATCGTGAGCGGGAAGGGGATCTTCATCATCAAGGGCAGCGATGATGTTGGTTACTTTGACGTTGAGCTCGAAGCCGGTGACCTAATCTCCGTTCCTGAAAATACTCCTCACTTCTTCACTTTGATGGAAAACCGCAAGATCGTCGCCGTTCGCCTGTTCATCGAAACAGACGGCTGGATCGCTCATCCGTATGATGATCCGACTTTCGTTAAGGCCTGATCACAGTTCATACCCATCAATAAACCTCCAATGCCTGCGCATTGGAGGTTTTATCATGCCCTGAACCGTTATTCGATGCTGTCGATGACCGATTGCAGATCGCGAAGGGATGTGATCTCATATCGCGGCAGGATTCCGCCATCCGCCTTCAGCCCTCTTCGGTTAATCCATACGGAATGGATGCCTGCGGTATTGGCCCCGAGGATATCCGTTGTCAGCTTGTCCCCGACCATCACGCCTTCCTCTGGCTTGATATCCAGCAGCCGGAGCGCTTCCTGGAACAGACGAATATCCGGCTTGCCGAATCCGTAATTGCCGCTGATCATGATGTGATCGAAATAAGGAATAAGCTCTGGCACGCCGTCCAGCTTCTCCTGCTGCAGATCAGGTGATCCGTTCGTCAAGAGCAGCAGCTTGTATCTGCCCTTCAGGTTGTCCAGAACTTCAAAAGTCTCTTCATAGACGTATTTTCTCGCCCGCCGTTCGATTGGGAACCTCTCCCCCAGCTCCCGTCCGAGCTTCGCATCGTTGATACCAAGTGCGCGCAACCCGCGTGTCCAAGCTTCGGCCCGGTATTCAGGCGCCAGCTTCTCCAGCTTGCGGAACTGTTCATCGGCTCCTCCGCTGAATCTTCCCCACAGCGCTTCGAAAGGATTGATGCCGATGTTCACTGTAAAAGGATACGTCTCATACGATTCGTACAGTGCCCGCGCCTCACGACGCACCGCATGCTCCAGCTCGCCAGAATCAACGGCCACAACCTCTGCAGCAGCGCGGCAAGTTGCCTGAAACGCTTCTTCGACACTGCGTTCATCCCACAGCAATGTATCATCCAGGTCAAATAGTACGGCTTTGATTGACATGATTGCTCTCCTGCTCCCCTTTTCTTCAACTACCTCTATATGATGAGATTCCAACCGGACATTCTGCCAACCTTCCGGTATCCTGGCCTGTCCGGGAAACTTACGATTTGGAACTGTCGATAAACTTCACTTGGTTCTTCAGGGCGAAGTCCTTCAGACGGACAGCCATCTCGTCTACGTTAAACAGATTGACCAGCTTGCTGAAAACCCACAGTTTGTCGTTCTTGCGAAGCTTAATCACGATGTTCTTGTTCTGTACCTGGATGAACTCGATATCCTTAGCACTGACGACATTCTCACGTCCCCATCTGCGTGTGGCAACCTCGCTCTTGCCGACCTTCAGGTAAGGCTTGCGCAATGCCCAGAACCAAACGCCAAGGAGCAGATAAGCGATGAACGTAATCCAGTACAATGCTTCAGAGGATTGAATGGGATAGTACAGGATGCCGTAAAAAGCACCTATCCCGATGAACAGGATCGGCAGCAGGATACTGCGGCCCTTGTAGATGTCGTATTGTTCCGAACTCCCCACGCGCGATTTGCCTGCCCGTTTGCGGAAGTCGTTCACCTTCTTCTGATTGCGGTATACCATGCGTTCCCATTTGCGTGACGACATTCGTAAGCCTCCTGCAACTTGATTAATTCGTATGATTGTCTATTATAGAAGATTCACGCCGCGATATAAATAGCGTTTCCATGATTTCCTCCGGCCTTTAAATCAGTATCTTCAATGTTTGATTTGCCCATCTTGATCGACAAACCGGATATTCTCCAGATGACCGCGCAGAGACGTGCGGATGCCCGCCAGGTACTGCTTGCGCAGCTTCTGCTGTTCTTCGAGTTCTTCTTTCGTGAGGCCGACTGTCTTGGATTTCTGGTACAGTTCATTGATGCGTTTGATGCTTTGGTCGTTAATCACCCTTCTATCCCTCCTGTCCTTACAATACTTTGACATTATCACGAGGCGAATGTCAAGCTGATCCCGGCGCAAACCTGACGGTTTGTCATTCCGCTGATTATCGTCATGGATCGATCTATTGACAATCCACCAAACCTCGGATTAAATTAATGTTAAACATTAAATTATTATCGTTTATCGAAGGGTGTGATCATATGAATCAAACTCGGCTGATGAAATCTGCCAGGAACATTGACCTCTTCCTGAAGATGATTCAAATATTGCTGACCGTTGGCGGCGGTCTGTTGCTCCTGATCGGGCTGGCAAGATTATTGGGCGCTGAGAGTTGGTTTCCCATCACAACAACAGAACTGTCTGTTGGACTGGTCAAACTCACATTATCGGATCATGCATGGCTCGATTCAGGCGTGGTCAAAGGAAGCTTGATGTTTCATTTGCTCCTTGCGTTGATCCCACTCATCATCGCATGGTATGGGATCAAATTAATTCGGGTGATCTTGCAGCCGATGAAGGATGGGAGACCATTTGAAGAAGGAATATCAAACAAGCTGAAGTCGCTTGGATGGGTGTTGCTCATCGGCGGGGCCATTCTGGAAGGGATGAAACTGGTAGGCGGCTCCTTGTTGCTTCATGCTTATGAGTTCGAATCATTCCTGAATAGGGATCGAATCTCCGGTTATCAGATCAATTATGCGATAAACGGAAGTTTCCTGTTCCTGGCCTGCGTCCTCTTCCTGCTGTCGTATATTTTCCGTTATGGCGAAGAACTGCAACGCGAATCGGATGAAACGTTATAAGGAGGCCGTATGGGAAGGATTATTCTTCGTTTGGACAGAGTGATGGCGGATCGGAAGATGACGCTAAAGGAGTTATCCGAAAAAGTCGGCGTGTCCAATGTCAATCTCTCCAAGATCAAAACCGGCAAAATCAGCGCCATCCGCTTCTCGACATTGGTCGCAATCTGTGAAGCGTTGAACTGCCAGCCTGGCGACATTCTGGAATATGATCCAAACGGCAGTGAAGATGAACCTTCATGATGAGGAGGCTAGCAGATGTTAGTGGATCAATTCATCAGCAGCATCATTCAATTGGTCGCATTCTCTCTCATCCCGTTCATCTGGTGGTGCGTGACCGCCAGAGCGAAAGAAAGCTTCCTCAGATGGCTCGGGTTTGTCAAGCCGCAAACCGATCATCCGAAGGCGCTTGTATGGCTTGTGTCGGCGGGTTTCATCGCAACTGTTCTCTTGGGGGGGCTGCAATGGTGGCTGACTCGTGATGTCACGACAGCATATGCCCGGTTTGAAGGATTGGGAATGGCAGGGATTCCGGGCGTTATGTTGATGGCCGGGATTCAGACCTCTCTATCGGAAGAAATCCTGTTTCGGGGCTTCCTGCTGAAACGCCTGATGTCGAAGCTGGGATTCCCGGCTGCGGCAGTCATTCAGGCCATCCTGTTCGGGTTCATCCATCTGGCATTCGCCTGGGGACAAGTCGGTATACCAGAAGGTATCGCAGTTGTTGTATATCCGATGATTCCGGCTTTGATCATCGCCTATATCAACGAAAAAAAAGCCGGCGGCTCGATCCTGCCCGGTTGGATCATCCATGGTACCGCCAATGCGTTCTATGGCCTTGTACAGCTCTTCTGATCTATCCTGTCTGCCAAATTGCCATTGTACAATGGCAATTTGGCATTGATATCTCCAGTCCTGATGGTTGGATCAACCGATCTAAAGTATATATGATCTTATCTATTCCCGTTCCATCGTCCTATTCTGGAAGCTTCAGCAACATGCCTTCTTGGATGATGCTGTCTTCCAGTCCGTTGAGGTACTTCAGCTCTTCAAGATAGGCTCTAATCTTCATATCCGCTGGCTTATGGTCTCTGGCAATCTTCCAAAGCGTATCTCCGGCTTGTACAATGATAACCTGTTCGTCGATGTGTTGCATTTCAGCCAGAGCAGCGTTGCCCCCGTCGGCATTCCAGGTATGAGCGGTTGATTCCAGTCCATCCCTGGTTGCCTGCGAAGCCGAAGCATTGACCGTGTCGACGAGCATACCGACCAGCATCAAGACTGCCACAACACTCAGCAGCCCAAACAACTTAACGCTCCAAGCCGAACGTTGCTTGAACGTCTGCGCACGGCTCCTCTCGGGCATAACCTTCCTGTTACTTTCCGCATCTATGTATCCCAATGCATAATATGTCATATTCCACGACCTCCCAAACACTTGTTCTGTTCATATATTAATGCGAACAAACGTTTGTGTCAATATCTTTTGCGAAAGTATGTTCGGTTTATCGCGGCGTGTTTGGGAGCATCTGTTGCATGAAGTTCGATCTGCCGTATCAAAAAATGACGATTCGAGATGGAATGACTCGAACTTATGTTTGTGCGAACTCGGGTTCTGTGTTATTATTTACCTAGGAGAAACTTTGGAAACGGAGTGAAGCTGAGCAATGACCAAGCTATCGAGCAGACAACAGGCGATTCTCGACTTTATTAAGAACGAAGTGCGTACGAAGGGATACCCCCCTTCGGTAAGAGAGATCGGCGAAGCCGTAGGTCTTGCCTCAAGTTCGACCGTGCACGGTCATCTGGACCGCCTGGAGAAGAAGGGCCTCATCCGCCGCGATGCCACGAAGCCGCGTGCGATCGAAATAACCGACGGTTCCGAGGACATGAACGTCTTCCCGGAAGCGGTCGCCAGGGTGCCACTGGTTGGCAAAGTTACTGCCGGTACGCCGATCCTGGCAACGGAGAATATCGAGGACTACTTCCCTCTTCCCGCTCATATGGTTGGCGATTACACCGTATTCATGCTCAGCGTCGTCGGTGACAGCATGATCGAAGCCGGAATCCATGACGGAGACTACGTGATCGTCCGCCAACAATCCACCGCTTCTAACGGGGATATCGTCGTTGCCATGACTGAAGATGATGAAGCGACTGTCAAGCGATTCTTCAAGGAAAGCGATCACATCCGACTGCAGCCGGAAAATTCCGCCATGGAACCAATTCGCCTGCGCGATGTGAAGATTCTCGGCAAAGTGATCGGCCTGTATCGCGAGATTTATTGAGGCTCTAGCATGGTCTATCTGAATATGATCCTGTAACCTCCTGATCGATTGGATGAACGCCACTCGTCAGGAGGTTTCCTATTTGAATAGCGGGTGCGCAGGTTGAGACACGATATAATCGGCTCTCATGTTACTTCGGCTGCCTTCCGATCACTGAGACACGATATAATCGGCTCTCACTCACTCCAGACCTCTTCGACATCCCCGAGAGCCGATTTCCTCGGCTCTCATGTTACTTCGGCTGCCTTCCGATCACTGAGACACGATATAATCGGCTCTCACTCACTCCAGACCTCTTCGACATCCACGAGAGCCGATTTCCTCGGCTCTCATGTTACTTCGGCTGCCTTCCGATCACTGAGACACGATATAATCGGCTCTCACGCACTCCAGGCCTCTTCGACATCCACGAGAGCCGATTTCCTCGGCTCTCACGTTATCTCGGCTGCCTTCCGATCACTGAGACACGATATAATCGGCTCTCACTCACTCCAGACCTCTTCGACATCCCCGAGAGCCGATTTCTTCGGCTCTCACGTTATCTCGTCCGCCTTCCGATCACTGAGACACGATATAATCGGCTCTCACGCACCTTCTACCGCGCCGAACCATACCGGGACACAACCTCAACGCCTAGGACTCAATCCCGATATGCGAACATACGTTCATGCCGATACGGGAAGCAATGCCAATATCTGATTCACCCGAAAGGTGCGGAACCCCCTCTTCTCATGGTCATAGCCGAACAACAGATGAGCGCTAACGCGATGCACGGTCACTGTCCGCTTCGTACATCTTCCCATCCTGTCCATATAGATCATTTCCACACTTCTTCCGATATATCGACCGTAACGCATGCGTTAACCCTCCCTCGCCAGATACTTGTCACTCTTAACGAACACGAACATATATTCCTCTCTCTATTATATACACGAATGTATGTTCTTATTCAACTATATATATCACCTTATATCTCTTCGACGCATCCTGCGAACTGCCGGATATCCTCACAGTGGCAATGGACTTCCGTCCATAACGGAACACAGATCCGACATCTGCGGCCAATAAAGGAAAATAACCGCCAGCCAGTCCACCATGCTCTTTCTTTTCTTCCCAAATAAAAAAGATCCGCCATAGGATCACTATAGCGAATCTTTAAGACGTCAATTTATGATTGTCCTCTGTTCATCGGTTTAATACAAGGTCATGTACTGATCGCGTTCCCACTGATGGACTTGCGTGCGGTACATGTCATATTCGATTTCCTTCAGCTCGATGAAATGCGCCAGCGCGTGGTCGCCCATTGCGTCGCAGATGATGTCATCCTGAAGCAGCTCATCGATCGCTTCCTTCAGCGATTCCGGCAAGCTCGGAATGCCTGCTTCGAGTCTCTCCTCATCGGTCATGATGTAGATGTTCCGGTCGATCGGATCAGGCAACTTCATCTTCTTCTCGATGCCATCGAGTCCTGCGCGCAGCATCAGGGCAAGCGCTAGGTACGGATTGGCAGCAGGGTCTGGACTGCGCACCTCGATGCGGGTGCTAAGACCCCGTGATGCAGGAACGCGGACCATCGGACTGCGGTTGCTGGCCGACCAAGCGACATAGCAAGGCGCTTCGTAACCAGGAACGAGTCGCTTGTACGAATTCACCGTCGGATTGGTGACAGCCGTAAAGCCGCGAGCGTGATGGAGCACGCCGGACATGAAGTAACGCGCTGTTTCGCTCAGGCCGAGGCGGTCATTCTCATCGTAGAATGCATTCTTGTCTCCTTGGAACAGGGACAGGTGGCAGTGCATGCCCGAACCGTTCATGCCAAAAAGCGGCTTCGGCATAAATGTCGCGTGCAGGCCGTGCTGGCGAGCGATCGTCTTAACGACGAGCTTGAACGTCTGGATCTGATCAGCCGCTTTCACCGCATCTGCATACTTGAAGTCGATCTCGTGCTGACCCGGGGAAACTTCGTGATGCGAAGCCTCGATCTCGAAACCCATCTCAAGCAGTGTTAACACGATCTCACGACGGCAGTTCTCACCGAGGTCCGTTGGCGCCAGGTCGAAGTAACCGCCCTGATCGTTCAGTTCCAACGTCGGATCGCCCTTCTCATCGGTCTTGAACAGGAAAAACTCCGGCTCAGGTCCCACATTCATCGTCGTGAAACCCATCGCCTCTGCAAGCTTCAGGTTGCGCTTCAGGATGCCGCGCGGGTCTCCGGCGAACGGCGTACCATCCGGCATGTATACGTCGCAGATCAGACGTGCGACGCGATCGGTCGTTACCCATGGGAAGATGACCCATGTGTCCAGGTCCGGATACAGATACATATCCGATTCTTCGATCCGGACATACCCCTCGATGGATGAACCGTCAAACATGATCTTGTTGTCGAGCGCCTTCTCCAGTTGGCTTACCGGAATTTCGACGTTCTTGATCGTGCCGAGTAGGTCGGTAAATTGCAGGCGGATGAACTTGACGTTGTTGTCCTTTGCTTGCTTCAATATATCTTCCCTCGTGTAGCTCACAAGACCAACTCCCTTGAAATGTATATATCGATGCGTGAAGCTTGATGATGTTGTATGGCGATCATTTGAAGAATCTCGACAACTCGCCCTGGAGCAAGGATGCCTTGCCGTGGCGATTGCCGGTGATCAACTGCTGCTTGAGCATCTTTCTGAGCTGCGAATCGGACAGCTCACGGCGCTTTACTTCCGTCTGCGGCGTGATGACGGTTGCTTCCTCGGACTCTTTGCTCACCGGCTTCATCATTTGCTTAATGCCAGCGATATTAACACCCTTCTCGATCAAGCTCTTGATCTCGAGTAAGCGCTCTACATCGTTGAATGAAAACAGCCGCTGGTTGCCTTCAGTGCGAGCCGGGACGATCAACTCGTGTTGCTCATAATAACGAATTTGCCGGGCTGACAGATCCGTAAGCTTCATCACGATGCCAATCGGAAACAGAGCCATGTTGCGGCGAATTTCGTCACTCATTGAACACACCACCTACGTAAAGTAATAGAAGTTATTTATCATTGTACCATGAATCAGAAATGTGTCAAGACATGTAAGGTTTGTGCACAAAAATAAACGTTCCCATTTCACAGTAAATGTCAGAATTTCGTCAACAGTCCGCGTTGTGCCATCCGATCTACCGCCGTAAGGATGCCAATCTTAGCATGAGCATACGTCAGACCGCCTTGGACGTAGGCGATATACGGCTCGCGAATCGGCGCGTCCGCAGACAATTCCAGACTTCCGCCTTGAATGAAGGTGCCTGCCGCCATGATCACCGGATGCTCGTACCCCGGCATCTCCCAAGGTTCCGGCACGACATGTGCGTCAACCGCCGATGCCTGCTGGATGCCTTGTACGAAGGCGATGAGGTCCTCAGCCGAATGGAAGCGGATCGCCTGGATAATATCAGACCGGACTGCTTCTAGCGATGGTGATGTGTCAAAGCCCAGCTCTTTGAATAACGCCGCGGCGAAGACGCTGCCTTTCAAGGCTTGTCCAACAGCATGCGGAGCAAGGAAAAGACCTTGATAGATCAACGCCGTTGCTCCCAGCATCGAACCGACTTCACCGCCGAGACCAGGCACCGTATGGCGATAAGCAGCCAGCTCCACACAGCGCTTCGTACCAGCGATATAGCCGCCGGTGTGAGCCAGCCCGCCCCCCGGGTTCTTGATCAGCGAGCCCGCCATCAGGTCGACGCCGACCTCGGTCGGCTCCAGCTTCTCCGTAAACTCGCCGTAGCAATTGTCCACGAAGATGATCAGATCCTCGCGAATCGCGCGAATGCGCTGAACCATCTCGGCGATCTGATTCACGGTGAATGAACTGCGCCAAGCGTACCCCCGCGAACGCTGAATGCCGATCACCTTCGTCCGCGGCGTGATGGATTCCTCAACGAGCTGCCAATTGACGGACCCGTCATCAAGGAGTGGCGTCTCGCTGTACGTGATCCCCATATCACCCAAAGATCCGGTGCCGTCTCCTTCGTTGCCAATCACCTTGTGCAACGTATCATACGGCGTGCCGGTGATGTACAACAGATGGTCTCCCGGCCGCAGCACGCCAAACAGCGCAGTGCCGATCGCATGCGTGCCGGATGCAAAATGCGGGCGAACCAACGCCGCTTCGGCGCCGAATACGTCTGCATACACCGCATCCAGCACCTCCCGGCCGCGGTCATTGTACCCGTATCCTGTAGAGGAATGCAGATGAAAATCACTCACCCTATGTTTCTGGAACGCCTCAATCACTTTCGCCTGATTCCATTCCGCCGTACGATCGATGCGCGCGAAATAAGGCGCAGCGATCCGCTCCGCCCGCTCGATCAACTCCTGATAACGATCCAATAAATCCCGAATATGAGCATGCGTCAAATGTTCCACTTCTCCTCTTCCCAGATGTCAATTAATCTGATGTTCCATCTCTATAAAAAACTTCATAAAGATCCGACGAATCAATCGATCTAACACAACTTGATCATGTCAGCTTCCTTCGCATCACGAAGCTATTCCTGTTTCAGCACATACTGGCCCAGCTCGCGTTCATATTGCCGATGCCTGGACTCGCTTGTCCGAACCCGATAGGTGACCATGTCTGCGTCCTCCGAGTCCTGTTCCAGCATGCTCACCTCGCCAAGCTGATACAGCCTGGCGATTAGATCGCCGCGAGACGCCGGTATCCGGTACAGGTACTCGACCCGATCCAGCTTGCTCTGAAGGAATAGCAGCAGACGCTGCAGATCCTCGTCCGAATACGCGGAGATTCGGAGCGATGGCTCCTGCGAGATCAGACCTTCTCTCTCAGCCGGTGTCAGCAGGTCGACCTTATTGAAGATGATGATCTTGTCCTTGCCTCCCGCGCCAAGCTCGTCCAACACTTCGCCAACAACCGCCATCTGCTCATCCCGCATCGGGGACGAGCTGTCTACGACATGCAGAATGATATCCGCCTCGTTCACTTCCTCCAGCGTCGCCCGGAAGGCTGCAACCAGATCGTGGGGAAGTTGCTGGATGAAGCCGACCGTATCGGTCAGCACCACCTCCAGTCCGCTCGGCAACACAAGCCTTCGCGACGTCGGGTCCAGGGTGGCGAACAGCTTGTTCTCGGCCAGCACATCGGCACCCGTCAACCGGTTCAGGAGCGTTGACTTGCCGGCGTTGGTGTATCCGACCAGCGCGATCTGCGTAACCCCGGACTTGCGCCGCTGCGCGCGATGGAGCTTGCGGTGGCGCGCAACCTCGGCCAACTGCTCGCGCAGGTCGCGGATGCGGCGCTGGATATGGCGGCGATCCGTCTCCAGCTTCGTCTCCCCGGGACCGCGCGTACCAATGCCGCCGCCCAGCCGCGACAGATTGCTGTAATGGCCGGCCAGCCGCGGCAGCAGATATTGCAGTTGCGCCAGCTCGACCTGCAGCCGTCCTTCCCGCGTCTTGGCGCGCTGCGCGAAGATGTCCAGGATGAGCTGCGTGCGGTCGATGATCTTGCAATCGATCGCCGATTCGAGATTGCGAACCTGTGCGCCGGATAGTTCCTGGTTGAAGAGGATGACATTCGCGTCCAGGCTTTCTTTCAGATCGCGAATCTCCTCCACCTTGCCCTTGCCGATGAACCATGCCGCATCGACGCTGTCCCGATACTGCACGACCTCAGCCAGCGGTTCGACGCCAGCAGTCTCCGCCAGACTGCGCAGCTCATCCAGCGAGTGGCGCACCGCCTCATCCGACCGTTGCTGCGATTTAAGCTCCAGGCTGACCAGAATGGCCCTTTCCTGTATCTCTTGTTTGGTATCGATTGGTGATTGTCGCATCGTTTCATCCCTTGCTATGTAAAAAATCAGAAGTAGATCGGTCCGTCATTTCCCGAATCAATCTTCAGATCCTCTGGACAGATCTGCATCAGTTCCTGCCTGGTCAGCGGCCGGTTCTGCTGTCTGAGCAACCTGACCGCTTGCCGGCGCACGCATCGCTCGATCATATTGCGCACGAAGCGGGCATTGCTGAAATTACGGGCGAATCGCAGCTTCTCCTCCTGCAGATATTGCTTGAACCGCATAAAGGTCTGCGGCAGAAACACGTATTCACGCTCTTTCAGCATCTGCTCCGCAATCTGCAACAGTTGATCTAGCGTATAGTCGGGGAAATCAATCTGGATCGGAAACCGTGAAGGCAGGCCGGGGTTCATCGCCATAAACACATCCATCTCATCCGGATAACCTGCCAGAATGAGAATAAACTGATCCTTGTAATCCTCCTGCGCCTTCACCAGCGTATCGATCGCTTCCTTGCCGAAGTCCTTCTCCCCGCCGCGCGTCAGGCTGTATGCCTCATCGATGAACAACACGCCGCCAAGCGACCGCTTGATCAGTTCACGCGTCTTGATGGCTGTGTGCCCGATGTACTCGCCAACCAGATCCGCTCTCTCCGCCTCTATGAAATGCCCTTTGCTGAGCAAGCCCATATTGCGAAACAGCTTGGCGATCAGCCTTGCAACCGTTGTCTTGCCTGTGCCTGGATTGCCGCGGAAGATCATATGGTACATCTGCGGCGAACAGGCAAGGCCCGCCTCTTGACGATACTTCGATATCTGCAGCATCGCATAGATCTCGAATATCGTCTCCTTCACCTTCTCCATGCCGATCATCTCATCGAGTTCGCGCGCAATCTCCGCGAACGGTTCGGGTGTACCTGTTTCCTCCGACCAACGTTTGGGCGAAGCTTTCGTCTCCGCTTCGACTTCGTCCACACGCCGCAAGACGACGTTGATCTGGCGTGATGAATGCGACGGTTTCCTAAGCGAAGCCACTACTTGATCGCTCATGTAGGCACCTCCGATCGTCCAGGATCGTGTTATACGCCTATTATACGCGAGTTGCCGCAAATCGTGACATGAACTTGCCTTCCCGCCAATGAATCGGAGATACACCAGAGCCTTCTCGGCCGATCAACCCCAAACCTGTTCTGAGATGCAGGCCAGTTCGACATACCGCGCCGCCTCGCTCTCCGTCAGCAATCTGCTGCGCAGCCTGGCGTCCGGCACCGGACAAGCATCATACCGTCCGAACCAGCGGTAACGGTTGCGGGCGACGAAGCGGTACGCCGCATCCCGAAGCGCCTTAGGAAAGATCACAAGCATATAAGCGGCACGCCAGCGTGGGAGCCTGCGGACGATGCGCAGCGCGGCGGAAGAATGGGTATAGATGCGTCCTCCATCGATGACAACCAGTGAATCCGGCACGCCGCCAGACAGTTCACAGCGGGTGCATGCCATAAGAGCGCCAGCGACTTCGCCCGATGCCAGTGATGCGAAGCGAATCACTCCATCTGGGTCTCGATCGATAAGAAACCTCACCAACTTGCTGCATAACACACATTCGGCATCATACAACACGATCAACCGCTCTTGCATCGGTCTCCCCTCCCCGCTGGATGAATCATAGCGTAGTCCCCTCGCTGAGGCCGCCCCTCTGTGCCTCAGCCTCACACTTATTGTCAGGCCGGACCGATCAAGAACCGCTTCACGCAGGAGACAACCTGATCGGTCTCCACATCCCAGCAGATCACATGTTTCGATCTGGGGAATGTGATCACCTGCGTCTCGCCTGGAATCACGCGCCTTAAGTATTCCGCGCTCCGCGGGTGAACGATCTGGTCGCGGCCGGACTGACAGATCAGCGTCGGCTGCCGGACATGTCGGAATTCGTGACGAAGCTTGGCAGCCATCTTCATAAATTGCAGCAGCGCCGCCTGCGGAACCTTCGTAACGCGGCGAAATTGGGACAAATCCCGCTCGCGCAGCTTCTCCCACACGAACGAGAAGAACCTCATCGGACTGACATAGATCACCGACGCATTGAGCAGCACAACGCGCTCAACCGGATAGCGGTTCGCCACATAAGCAGCGAGCAATCCTCCCATGGAGAATCCGACGACCGAGAATGAACCATACCGTTTGGCGCATTGCTCCGCCTCCTCCTCAACGGTCGCAAGCCAGTCCGTCCAGCGGACATTGCCGATATTGGCAAACCCGTCCTCATGGCCTGGCAGCATGGGGGCGTGACAATTCCAGTCATGTGCGCGCAGCATGTTCGTGATCGGTTCAACGTCCGATGGAGCGCCGGTGAAACCATGGATCAACAGCGCGTTCGATTGAAGTTGGAAGGTTGATTGCCGTTGTTCCATCACGTCCTGCATGTTTAAGCACCCTTTCTTTGACGTCAACCAAACTGGTTTGCTCGATCATATTTTTCCATATTCAACTTTAGATTATCAAAGTTTTGCCTAAGAAATCCTCAGTTGATGCCGATTCCGTCAGAAATGAAACTGATGCTAAACATAAAAAGCTGACCCGGCCGAGAGGTACGGCTGCCGAATCAGCTTGATGGACCTTGCTTGCCCTGCTGCACATCCGATGCTGGTGCTTCAATCGACGTTATCAGGCATCAGGTTGATATTGCGCGATGGAGTGAACGTGGAGATGGCATGCTTGTAAATCATCTGCTGCCGTCCCTCGCTGTCAAGGATGATCGTGAAGTTATCGAACGCCCGAACCAAACCACGAATCTGGAAGCCGTTGGTCAGATATACGGTTACCGGTACGTTATCCTTGCGCAATTGGTTCAAGAAATGGTCCTGAATATTAATGGGCTTGTTCATCGAATGAAACCTCCTATTTTTATATATTGAACGATCTTGGACGGCAATCCGCATGCATGGCCATCGGTTTATTAAGTACGCATGAACTGAATAACCGGACAATCGTTTATGATTCAATGTAGAGTTTCCTAGATATTATATCATTAATCCTGGCCACATTGGAAACAAAATTTTCACGTTCTGTCATGTCTACCCACTCGATCCCTTTCATGTGGCGGAACCAGGACAGTTGCCGTTTGGCGAATCTCCGGGTATTGCGCTTCAAAAGTTCAATGGCCTGCTCCAGGCTGTATTCGCCTTGCAGGTATCCGACGATTTCTTTATACCCCAAACCCTGCATAGAAATCAATCCTGGTCCATAGCCCTGCGACAGCAGTCTCTTGACTTCATCAACCAGCCCTTGCTCGATCATCAGATCTACTCTGTCCTCAATCCGCTGATAGAGCAGGTCCCTACGCATCGTAAGGCCGATGAGGCATGTGCGGTAAGGAGACTCCGAAGGCTGTTCGGCCAGGTATTCGGACATCGTACGTCCCGTCAGATGATGGATCTCCAGCGCCCGGATGATGCGCCGCAGATCGTTGACGTGCAGCCGTTCGGCAGACTCCGGGTCCACCTCGCGCAGACGCTCATGCAAGGCTGCTGCGCCGTGCTGTTCCGCATAAGCCTGGAGCTCGCTTCGGTACTCCTCATCCTGGCCGGCTTCGCTGAACCGGTAGCCGTAGACGACGGACTGGATGTACAGGCCGGTTCCTCCGACGATAAACGGCAACTTGCCTCTGGCGGCGATCGACCGGATCGCTTGCTCGCATTCGTGTTGGAAATCGGAAACCGAATACGGCTCATCGGGGTTGCGAATATCGATCAGATGGTGCGGGACGATCGCCTGTTCCTCCGGGCTCGCCTTGGCAGTGCCGATATCCATCCCCCGGTATACCTGCATCGAATCGCCTGAGATGATCTCGGCATCCAGGGTTTTGGCGAGATGTAGGCTGAGGGCGGTTTTGCCCACAGCTGTTGGTCCGACCAACACGAGAAGCTTCTGTCTGGTGTCCTTCATGTAATGTGAATCACTCCGAATGCGATTTTGGCATTATGCCGGTCATCCTGGGTGAAGCCGAGCTTCGCGAATTGCTCGCTCCCGCGCCGCTCTTTCATCATGACGACCCGCTTCGCCACACGTTTCGCTTCAGCCACCGATTCTGCGGTGATCTCCTGCATGAAGGCATAGTTGCGAAGCGGCGAGATGCCGCTCGATTCCTCGATCGGCGAGCGAAACATCGGGTCGAAATAGACGATGTCGGCGCTTCTGTCCGGCATCGAGCGCAGCACATCGAGATGCTGGCCATGGATGACCGTGATGCGGCGCATCGCCGCATCGAACTCGGGAAGATCGGTTGTCGTTCGGGCAAGCCCGTCCTTCGTGATCAGGCTGATGATCCGATCGGCTTCGATCGCGATGACCTTCCCATGTTCGCCCGCCGCGTAAGAAAAAGCGATCGCATCCGAGCACAGGCCGGCCGTACAATCGATGATCGTGTCGCCGAAACGGACATCGGGGATGGAGAGAAGCGGCTCACTCTCCCCCGTCGCCAGCATCCGCTTGACTCGAAGGTAGGACGATCCCGGATGGAAGAACAGCGGCGGATGACGATCGCGGTAACTGGTCAGGCCCGTCTCCGTCACCACGAGCACATCGCTCACGCGATATCGCTCCTGCATCCTCCGAATCGTCATATGCCGTCTCGGCACGGCCCTTGCCTGAAGCTCGGAGGCAAGTTCCCGGGCCTCTCGGATGAGCGCTTCGGAAGGGTCATAGGAAGTCGTGACGATCATTACATCACCCGTTTAAACATTTTCTCTAATTCGTAGCTGGAGAAGCTGACGATGATCGGACGACCGTGCGGGCAGGTGAATGGACTTGCACATTCGCCCAGTTGCTTGAGCAATGACTCGATCTCTTCCCTGCTCAGGTAATCATTCGCCTTGAGCGAAGCCTTGCAAGCCGCGAGAATCGCGGATTTCTCCCGCAGCTTGGCAATATCGAGAGACTTGTCCTGCAGGATGAGATCGACCATTTCCATCAGCAGTTCACGTTCCTCGCCCTTGGGCATCCATTCCGGAACGGATCTTATGATAAAGGTATTCCCGCCAAATGGCTCTAGATAAACCCCGATCTGCGAGAAGAGTGCCGATTTATCCCGCAGACGTTCCGCTTCCGCGGCCGTGAATTCCAGCGTGATCGGCACGAGAAGCTCCTGCGAAGCCTGGACCGGCTGGCCAAACTTGCGGTAGAAGCGCTCGTAGTTGATGCGCTCATGCGCCGCATGCTGATCGATCAGATACAAGCCGGTATCGTCTTCGGCAACGATATACGTGCCGTGCAGTTGTCCGATCACGCGCAGTTCCGGCAGCCTCTTCCCGTCGGCGGAGATTTCCGTCTCCGCAACTTCAACATAAGGCTGCCAGACAGATGCCGGAATATCGGCATCGGCGCGTTGCGCCTGAGGTTGCGCCGGTGCTTTCGACGCTGTCGAAGGCCGCGCTTGTTGTCTCAAACGGTCCTGCTCTGGCGCAGTTGGCGCTGAGTACCCGGGCTTATCGGGCGCATCCCCGGCACGCGAAGTCGCTGGCGAAGAGACGTTTAACCCAGGTTTCGTTGTGCCGGTCTTCCCGTCCTCAAGCTGGCCGCGAGCCTGCCCTTCGCCCGATCCTGCGGCAGGTGGGCTCCACTCTCCGCGCAAACCGCGTACCGCGCTGCCGTTCGGCGCGATGGAGGATGCCTTGCCATCGCTCCATCCTTTCCCCGGTTCGCGCGATTCGTTCGTCTGGATCGTGCCTGACCTGTCCTCTCGCAGTTTCCCGGCGTCGTAGAACGCTAGCTGCTCCTGGATGACGTTCTTCTTCACCTGCGGCGCCTGCATGCGCGGTATAAGGTTCGTGCGATGCAGCTGCTTGCGAAGTTCCTCCTCGACGAAGGCCATCAACTCGCGTTCTTTGCTGAAGCGAACCTCCAGCTTCGCCGGGTGGACATTAACATCGACGAGCGACGGATCCATCGCCAATTGCAGCACAACGAGCGGATAGCGGTTGATCGGAAGCAGCGTATGATAAGCCTGGAGGATCGCGGTCTGCAGCGGGTAGCTGCGTACGTACCGGCCGTTGACGATCGTCGTCATGCCATAACGGTTGGCGCGCGTCAGCTCCGGCTTACCGATCCAGCCGCTGACGGCGAAGTCCGCGTTCTCCGCCTCCACGGGCAGCATCGCGCGCGCCGTTGCCGTCCCGTAGATCGCGGCGATCGTCTGCTGCAGGTCGCCGCTGCCCGGTGTGCTGAACACCTGCTTGTCCTGGTGATACAGGCTGAAGGCGATCCCAGGATGCGCCAGCGCCAGCCTGTACATGTAGTCGGAGATGTGCCCGAATTCGGTTTGCACGGTCTTCATGTATTTGAGCCGGGCCGGCGTATGATAGAACAGATCGCGTACGCTGATGTCGGTTCCTTGCGACGTTCTGGCATCCTCGATGCGCTTAACCGTACCGCCCTCGATGGCGATCAACGTTCCGAGTCCCGACCTGTCCGGCGAAGTCACGCACTCTACCCGGGCCACGGAGGCGATGCTGGGCAACGCCTCGCCGCGGAAACCAAGCGTACGGATATGAAACAGATCGCGGCTGTCCGACACCTTGCTGGTGGCATGGCGCTGGAAGGCCAGAGGCACGTCCTCTGCCGCCATTCCTTTGCCATTGTCGATGACGCGGATCAGCTTCAGCCCGCCTTCTTCGATATAGACGCGGACATTGTCCGCGCCAGCGTCGATGGCGTTCTCCACAAGCTCCTTGACGACCGATGCCGGGCGTTCAACGACCTCGCCAGCCGCGATCAGGTTGGCCACATGTTCGTCCAAAATACGTATGATCCCCACGATACACCCTCTCCAGTCATTCGGTCATGCCGCCTGGCTCATCCCTTGATCGACATGGTTAGCTGATTGTTGACATAGGACCATTGGAATTGCTTCATCTGAGCGGCAAAAGCAGCCAGATCGATGTAGGTCATGCCCTTCTCCTGATAAACGGAAGGAGACTTCGCATCATATGTCAGGCGATTGTTATCCCCGCGCAGTACGACCTGCCCGCTCGCACCGTCCCATTCGACCTGCATACCGGCAAGCGCGCCAAGTACCCGCGAGTGAACAAACACATGATCATCCTTGGTTACATACGGCAGAGAATCATTAAATTGAACCCCGTTAATTGATAATTTCCCTTGAACGGTCTTGACCGTCAGATTGGTCAGTCCTGCTTCGCGGAAACCCGTCAATAGCTGCGGCACACTGCCTTGTACAACGATATCCGGCGTGATGCCCACTCCATTGACCGGCTTGCGCAGCGGAGTCATATATTCCTGAGTTGTCACCTTCAGAACGCCGCCGTTGTCGAGCACGAACAACGTTTGGACGCTGCCCTTGCCGAAGGTTTGCGTACCGATCACCTTGGCGATCTCATAATCCTGCAGAGCCCCCGCCAGCACTTCGGAGGCGCTGGCGCTGGATTCGTTCACCAGGATCACGACCGGGAAATCCACCGTATATCCGTTCATGATGGAGACTGGACTGATGGTATCGTCATTGTACCGGGTATACAGCACTGGTCCGTTGTCGATGAACTCCCCAGCTATGTATGCGACCGTATCCAGATAGCCGCCGGGATTGCCTCTAAGGTCGATGACCAACCCTTTGATATTCTTGCCTTTCATCTTGATCATGAACTCTTCAAACTTCTTGTCCGCGTCACTCGAGAACGACGAGATCTTGATATATCCGTATCCATCTTCGATCCACTTGCCTTCCACGGTCGGGATCTGGATGCTCCTTCTTGTTAAGGTGTAGGTTTTCTCCTGACCGGAACGATAGACCGTCACTTCAACGGTTGTATTCTCTTGGCCAGAGATCATCGATACGATGTCGCTCGTTGATTTGTTCGCCGTCGATTGTCCGTTGACCGCGATGATGTAGTCTCCTCCCAGCATGCCTGCTTCTTCGGCAGGAGAGCCGGGGAATACTTCTTCGGCGAACACGCCGTTCGCATCCTCACCCAGGCGGATACCGATGCCGACGTATTGCTGTTCGATCGAATTTTGATAATCGTCCCATTCTTTCGGCGACATGTAAACGGTATAAGGATCACCGATGTAATCAATCATGCCCTGGATGGCTGCTTCCAGCAGCTCCGACTCACTGATGCCGCTGAGATGATTGTCCTGCAGCAATTGTCTTACTTCATCAAACAGATCCTCGGTAACGGACTGATCTGCGGCATACACAGCCGCAGGGAAGGACAGGATCATTGTCAGCGCGAGAAGCAATGCCGCGCAGCGCTTTTTCCACGTGCCTGTTGCTTGGATACGGTTCTTGTGCATGTTTGTTCACCCTTATTTGATAGATTTGAGTTCCAGAATAAATTGCATCGCTTGCAGCGGCGTCATATTCATCAGATCTGCCTCATGCACGCGCTTGTAAATCTCCTGTGCGGAGGATGCTACTGAAGCGGCTGGTTGCGCGGCGCATTGCGTCTCCGTTTGGGCATCCTCGGGAATGTGATCTTCCGCCTTCGATTGATCATGGCGGCGGCTCTTGTCCTTCGCCCGATCCCGATCTGCGCCCGATGCCATGTCCAGCAGCGGCGTTTCTGGGAACAGGCTGAGCTGTACGGGCTGGGCAAGGGACACAGCCGTTTGCAGTTCCGTTGTCCGAATCTCCAGCGTGCTCAGGATCTGGTAGGCCCGATCAATGATCGGCTCCGGTATACCGGCGATCTTCGCGCAATAGATGCCGTAACTTGTGCTCGCCGCGCCGCGGATCAGCCGGCGCAAGAAGGTCACCTCTTCGCCGCTCTCCTTCACATCCATGCAGTAGTTGTGCAGATAAGCTAGCGAATCTTCGAGATGCGCCAGCTCATGGAAGTGCGTGGAGACCAGCGTCTTACAGCCGATATGGTGATGAATGTACTCGATGACCGATTGGGCGATCGCCATTCCCTCGCCCGTGGAGGTGCCACGGCCCAATTCGTCGATGATGACCAAGCTGCGCGGTGTCGCCTTGGCGGTCATAAGCTGTATGTCCTTCATCTCCACCATGAACGTTGATTGTCCGCCGATCACGTCATCGGCTGCGCCGATGCGCGTAAAGATGCGGTCGACGATTGGAATGACCGCACGATCAGCCGGTACGAAGCAGCCGATCTGAGCCATGATGAGGATATAGGCGACCTGCCGCATGTAGGTGCTCTTGCCCGCCATGTTCGGGCCGGTGATGAGCATCATCCGGCAGTCGTTCTCGCTCAGCACCGTGTCGTTGGCGATGAACGGCTCACTGTCGAGCAGAGCTTCCACGACGGGGTGACGCCCGGCCTCGATCATCAGGTCGTAGCCGTCAGTGATCGTTGGCTTGCGGTAACGGCGCTCTGCACTGACCGAAGCGAGCGACTGCAGCACATCGATCTCCGCGATCGTCTCGGCCAGCTTCTGCAACCGGTCCGTCTCAGCCGCGATCCGATCGCGCAGATGGGAGAACAACTCGTATTCGAGATCAACCATCTTCTCCTCGGCTTCGAGGATGAGCGCTTCCTTCTCCTTCAACTCCGGAGTAACGAAGCGCTCTGCGTTGGCAAGCGTCTGCTTGCGCTCGTAGATGCCCTCCGGCAGAGAGCCCAGGTTGGCTCGGGTGATTTCGATATAATAGCCGAACACCTTGTTGAAGCCGATCTTCAGCGACTTGATGCCCGTGCGCTCGCGTTCCTTCTTCTCCAGCTCTGCTATCCATTGCTTGCCGCTTACGCTGGCCTCGCGCAATTGATCCAGTTTGGCATCGCAGCCCGGCTTGATGAGCCCGCCTTCACGCACGGAGATCGGCGGGTCATCGACAATCGTCTCATCGATCCAACCGGCGATGTCTTGGCAGGCATCGAGTGCGCTGACAAGCGCTTGCAGCGTTGTTGAACTTGAGCTCATGGCCAGCTCGATCAACTGCGGAACGCGCTCAAGCGACAGCTTCAATGCGTTGAGGTCGCGGGCATTGGCGCTGCCGTAGACGACGCGCCCGACCAGCCGTTCCATGTCATATACCTCACGCAACTGCTGGCGCAACTCCTCGCGAATGATCAGTTGGCGGACGAGGCTGTCAACTGCCTCTTGACGGGCTTCGATCTTGCGCTTGTCGAGCAGCGGCTTGTCCACCCAACGGCGCAGGAGACGCGCGCCCATCGCGGTTACGGTTCTGTCGAGCAGCCACAACAGCGAACCTTTCTTCGAGCGGTCGCGGGCAGTCTCCGTCAGCTCGAGATTGCGCCGAGTGAACGGATCGAGGATCATGAACTGCTGTTTCTCGTAGCTCCGTATATGGCGGATGTGGGCAAGCGACCGCTTCTGCGTTTCATACAGATAACTGAGCAAGCGATCGATGCTTGTTCTGGCGGCCGGCTGCAACCGCTCCAGTTCCTCCGGCGGAAAATGTCGTTCCGTCACCAACGGATCTCCCTGCTCGCGCAGGCTGATCAGCGTCTGTTTGTTCATCTGGCGGTTATACATACGTACGACGCGCGCCATCGTTTCATCCGCAAGCACTTCCGCAGGCTGGTAGGTGTTCAGCTCCTCGAATAACTGCTCTTCATCCGCGGCGAAATCGGTCACATACAGCTCGCCTGTGGACAGGTCGCAGGATGCTGCCGCCCAGCGCCTCTCGTTGTCGCCGCCGATGTATTCTGCCAGCGACATGATGAAATTGTTGGCCGTACCGGGGAGCGTCTTGTCTTCCATGATCGTGCCGGGGGTAACGATGCGCACGATCTCGCGGCGCACGACGCCTTTGGCTTCGGCCGGATCCTCGACCTGCTCGCAGATGGCAACCTTGTATCCTTTATCGATCAGTTTCGCGATATAGCTCTCAGCCGAATGATAGGGCACGCCGCACATCGGTACCCGTTCTTCCCCGCCGGCGTCACGGCCGGTCAGGGTGATCTCCAGTTCCTTGGCGGCGAGTTTGGCGTCTTCGAAGAACATCTCGTAGAAATCGCCCAGGCGGAAGAACAGGAAGGCATCCGGCACCTCCGCCTTGATCTGCAGATATTGCTCCATCATAGGGGTATATTTCGCCAATGAATGATCCCTCCAGCATAAACCTGCGTCTATTATAGCATGATTTGCAATAGAATATCTGAAATGATGCTTGAGGTTCACGAAGTCTGCGAGATTCATAGGATTATCTCGCGATTCTTGCGGCTCGACTGATACTGACCCCCCATGCCGGGCGGATATCGGCGGCATCGTCCCAGGACCAGCCGCTCTCCACTAATTCCACTAATGGCTTCAACTCATCTTCATAGTGCTGATAGGTCGGACACCGGGCGATGTCCCGCCGCCAGGCGGGAATCACCTGTTTCAGCTTCGCTTTGTCCGCCCGATAGTACGCCAGTTGCATATCGAGGTGGTCAAGCGGGCGCTCCTTCAGCAGCGAATGGTCTGCGGCGATCAGCTTCGCCAAGGCGATGACGCCGCGCGCAAGCTGCGGTGTCGCCAGCCAGCTCGCGGGCGTGCGGTACTCGAAACCGCCATGCGGCTTGCGTCGCGCGTTGCCGAGCCAGCCGAACGCAGGGCGGCGCTCGATGGCGCGCGCGTCCTCCAGCAGCGAGAGCGGCAGCGCGAGGTAGTTGTCGAGCACGCGCAGCAGCTCAAACGTGAGCGGCACGCCGCTTAGGTGGATATGGCCGCCGGTATACACGCCGGCGGCAGGACTCGCGCCCGCCCGCCACTCCAGGGCGGGATCGGCGATGCGCGCGGCCGCCAGCCGCATCGTGCGCCGCAGGTTGGCGAATAGCTCTCGCGGTTCGCCGCTCGGCGCCGGGCGCAGCTCGGCCAGCGCTTGTACGACGCGGCCTGCGACAACGGCCGCGTCATGGCCGGCCGGACCGCTGCGCGGCAGGAAGCGGTCGGCCGGCACGAGTTCGCCGCGCGGAGTCGTCAGCACGAACTCGACATCGAGGCCGATGAGGATGTCATCGGTGAAGGCGTTCGTGCTGACGCTGCGCAGCGCGTGTGAGGCGGCGCCCTGCGCGAGCAGCGCCGCCGCATACTTCCCGGCGATGTCCGCTGGGCTCGCCGGGAAGGGATCGACGCCGCGCACCGCCAAGCGGCCGCGCGGCGTCAGGGCCAGACGCACGAGGCCGAAGTCGAGGCCGAGTGCGTAGACGGCGCGCACCGCGGTGCGCGCGAGGCGGCGAATACGGCGGTCCGCCTCATAACCGCCTTCCGGCAACGTAAGCTCATAGGCTGATCCATACGGACTGCTATAAGCCGCAACCGGACGATGGTACACCGCGATCGCGTCATGCTGCCATACGGCCACCGCATACTCCGGTATCAGCGCATCCTGTTGCAACTCCTCCTCCGTCAGCAGGCCGTTCCATTGCATAATTCGCCGGAATAGCTCAGCATCATAAGCTCTGGCCGCATAGCGCCACCTGTCTCCGCTGCCCAAGGCAACCTCCCAAGATGCCATATCGTTCAGGCTGTTCATAGCCCTGGTGCTTCGGTATCCTTCCACATGCGGGTCGCTTGCGCCTGCTTCATCGCCTCCACCTGCCGCCATGTGAAGACGAGTCATGCTCGCATCACGCATGTACCCCATGGCAAGCTCCCGAGCATGGCTCCTGATGGATGCGATCCAAGCCTGGTGCGCTTCCTTCAGCTTGTGCGCCGCATATCCCTTCCTGCTCATCACCGCTTCGCCTCCTGCCTGTCAGATCAGCCGCCAGTCACCTTCAAATAAACAAAGAAAGAGGGCCCCTGCCCTCTCCGATAGGTCTGTATCGGCATATGATGAAATACCAAACAAGCAATGATCCTCAGAATCTTGCGGCGGAACCGCGAGTTTCAAGCGAACGATCGCTTCGCTTTACAGGACGTCATCGTCCAGAAGGTCATCCTCCAGATCATCGTAATCTTCCGAGACCTGCTCGCCGAAGTCAATCGTCTTGTCGTCGAAATCATCACAGCTTCCATCACAAACAACGACGCAAACCTTCGTTTCCGCGATCATCTCCGCTTCGAACTCGCGTTCCACGCGGATGATCACGTGCTGGCCGTTCGAGGAAATGCTCGCTTCCACGCAATTCGGTTCCTGCGTCGCTTCGGCAGTTACTTCCTCCGTAGACTTGCGGTGCTTCGGATCAAGGTAAGTCAGCGGCACAATTTCCGAATACGAGATCGTCTCTTTGGCAACGTCCGTTTTTGTATTCTTGTCGTAAGAATACCAGATGTTAATATCGTAAGTACCTACCACCTCGATGCCATCACCGCTTTTGACTGCGTCGTACTGGTGATTGATGAGCCATGCGCCCAGAATGCTTGACGGTCTGTGAGGCGGGGTCACGGTATGTGTCACTTGGGAAAACTTACGACCTTTGCCGCATACAGCTTTCGTGATGATTTCTCGGCAGCGTGTGTCTTTATGGATCGACATCCTTTCAACCTCCTCCATACAATCTAATTCACTATCATGTGTATGCAGGA